>Ga0326597_10000009_pt1 | contig 321836 bp, 282 predicted proteins | sample RVTome_12_FD_203789 | JGI IMG/M metagenome (GOLD analysis project Ga0326597, IMG submission 203789) | Soil microbial communities from uranium-contaminated site in the Upper Colorado River Basin, Wyoming, United States - RVT100D185 | ecosystem: Environmental > Terrestrial > Soil > Contaminated...
ACGGCATCGTCAACGTCTCGGCCAAGGACAAGGCCACCGGCAAGGAGCAGCAGATCCGCATCCAGGCCTCGGGCGGCCTCACCGACGCCGACATCGACCGCATGGTCAAGGAGGCCGAGGAGCATTCGGCCGACGACAAGAAGCGCCGCGAGCTGGTCGAGGCCCGCAACCAGGGCGACGCGCTGATCCACATCTCCGAGAAAAACCTCAAGGAATTCGGCGACAAGGTCTCCGACGACGACAAGAAGGCGATCGAAGACGCCATCGCGTCGCTGAAGGAGGCGTTGAAGGCCGACGATCACGACGCCATCAAGTCGAAGACCGAAACTTTGGCCCAGGCGTCGATGAAGCTCGGCGAGGCGATGTACAAGGCGAGCCAGGCCGAGGCCGAGGCCAAGGCGGCCGACGCCGGCGGCGACGGCGGCGACGCCAAGCCCGAGGCGAAAACCGCGGGCGAGCCCGACTCCAAGGTCGTCGATGCCGACTTCGAGGAGGTCGATCCCGAAAGCGACTCCGCGAAGGACGCCGACTTCGAGGACTCGGGCAAAGGCGGCAAGTCGGAGAAGAAGAAAAAGGCAAACTGATCGCGCCCGAGCGGCCGGGACACCCGATCAGCCGCGGCGCCCCCGCCGCCCGGGCCCGACCGTAGCCAGGCTTCCCGAGGTCCCCACAGATGGCCAAAGACGACTATTACGCCACGCTCGGTGTGAAGAAGGGCGCCAGCGCCGACGACATCAAGAAGGCGTACCGCAAGCTGGCGATGAAGTTCCACCCGGACCGCAACCCGGGCAACAAGTCCGCCGAGAAGAAGTTCAAGGACGTCTCCGAGGCCTACGAGATCCTGAAGAACGACCAGAAGCGCGCCGCTTACGACCGCTTCGGCCACGCCGCCTTCGACCAGGCGGCCGGCGGCGGTCCCGGCGGCCCGGGCGGGCCCTTCGGCGGCTTCGGTCACGGCTTCGCCTCGGGTTTCGCCGATATCTTCGACGAGATGTTCGGCGACATCGGCCGCGCCGGGCACCGCGGCGCCGACGCCGGCGCCCGCGGCGCGGATTTGCGCTACAACATGGAAGTGACGCTCGAGGACGCGTATCGCGGCCGCAAGGCCGACATCCGCGTGCCGACCTCGGTGCCGTGCGGCGACTGCAAGGGCACCGGCGCCGCCGGCGCCGCCAAGCCGGCGCCGTGTTCCACCTGCAACGGCGCCGGCCGGGTGCGCACGCAGTCGGGCTTCTTCACCGTCGAGCGCACCTGCCCCGCGTGCGGCGGCCGCGGCGAGGTGATCAAGAATCCCTGCCGCTCCTGCGGCGGCCAGGGCCGCGTCCACAAGGAAAAGCAGCTTTCCGTCAACATCCCGCAAGGGGTCGAGGACGGCACCCGCATCCGGCTCGCCGGCGAGGGCGAGGCCGGCTTGCGCGGCGCGCCGCCGGGCGATCTCTACATCTTCCTCGCCATCAAGCCGCACCGCTTCTTCCAGCGCGACGGCGCCGACATCTACTGCCGGGTGCCGATCCCGATGACCACGGCGTCGCTCGGCGGCACCATCGAGGTGCCGACGGTGGAGGGCACCCGCGCCCGCGTCACCATCCCCGAGGGCACGCCGACCGGCCATCAGTTCCGCCTCAAGGGCAAGGGCATGAGCGTGCTGCGCTCGCCCACGCGCGGCGACATGTTCGTGCAGGCGATGGTCGAGACGCCGGTCAACCTGACCGACAAGCAGAAGGAGCTGCTGCGCGAATTCGACCGCGAATCGAAGTCCGAGCGCACCAGCCCGCAGTCCCACGGCTTCTTCGGCAAGGTGAAGGAGCTGTGGGAGGACTTGAAGGAATAGCGGCGGGCGCGGCGTCCGGTTCTTTACCTTCCGTCATGCCCCGGCCCTCGGGTCCGCGCGAAGCGCGGCCCAAGGACAGGCTACGCCCCGGGCATCCAGTTTTTGGCACTCTGGATTTCCCGGGCTTCGCCGGGCAATGACAATTTTGCAGCGGTATAAGTGATTGATTTTGGATTCTTTTTAAAGCTTTGTTATTAAAGGAAAATGTCTTATATTAGACTTGGAATCTGAACGTCAGACTGACTGGCTAGTAGGATTCCTCCGGGAGGGGTCGCGAGACCCCTCCTTTAATTTCTAGAGCTCAACTATACCAAATCTATGATTGGGTGATGCCACCTTGCAGAGAATTGGGTCAAGGCGGCGGAAGTAATTTCGCGCTCCCTTTTTCCTCATGTAACTTGATGGCGCATACCATTACGTACATGAGGAATCACGTTCCAAGTTTTCCAAACAAAAATTGGACGATCATTAATTGACATCGTGACCAACTGAGAGTATGTTCTCTATTTGTTCTCTCGCTCTTGGACATCGTGAATCAGGTTAGGGATGCGACATCGCGCGACCGGCGGTGGGCATCGGCGGCCGCGGATTTCCGCCCTTCGCCGGCCCGGAATGTGGACAAAAGCGTACATTTGCGGACAGGCGGGTACTTTTTTCTGATCGGCGTTCGGCGCGGAGCCGACAGGCCCTGGCAAATCAACCGCCTGGGCGCCGTTTCCGAATGCCACGCCGTCGCCGGTCGGCGGGCGTTCCGGCACCCGCCCGGGCCGCGCCTTCGCCGTGGCACGGCCCGCCGCCCTGTTGTAGGTTGTCGCCCGCAACATAAGGGAACTCGCCATGAAGGTTGGAATCGTCGGCTGCGCCGGGCGGATGGGCCGGATGGTGATCGCCGAAGTGCTGGCGACGCCGGGGCTGTCGCTCGCCGGCGGCTCGGAGCAGCCGATCAGCGCTTCGGTCGGCCAGGACGTCGCCGCCCAGGCCGGCTTCGATCCGGCCGGCGTCTTCGTCGGCGACGATGCGGCGGCGCTGTTCAAGGCCGCCGACGTGGTGGTCGATTTCACCCAGCCGGCGGCGACGCTCGGCCACGCGCGGCTGGCGGCGAAGACCGGCACCGCGCTGGTGATCGGCACCACCGGGCTGGAGAGGAAGCACCTCGACGCGCTGAAGAAAGCATCGAAGAAGGCGGTGATCGTCCAGGCCGCCAACATGAGCGCGGCGGTGAACCTGCTGCTCGGCCTCACCGAGCAGGCGGCCGCCGCCCTCGGGCCCGACTTCGACATCGAGATCGTCGAGATGCATCACCGCATGAAGGTCGACGCGCCGTCGGGCACCGCGCTGGCGCTCGGCGAGGCGGCGGCGAAGGGCCGCAAGGTGAGGCTGGCGGACGCCGCCGAGCGCGGCCGCGACGGCATCACCGGCGCGCGCCGCCCCGGCGCCATCGGCTTCGCCGCGCTGCGCGGCGGCGACGTCGCCGGCACCCACACGGTGATCTTCGCCGGCACCGGCGAGCGCCTCGAGCTCGGCCACGTCGCCACCACGCGCCAGGTGTTCGCCAAGGGCGCCGTGCGCGCGGCGCAGTGGACCAAGGGCCGCAAGCCCGGCCTCTATTCCATGCGCGACGTGCTCGGGATGAAATAGGCGGAGGTTTTTTTTACGCCGATCGCGGCGCCGGCCGGCACGGCCCGGTCGCCCGGCGGTCGCCGGCGACTTCCCGCTTTGTCGTCTGGGCGGCCGCGGATAAGCTGGACCGCCATGGACGCCGCCCAGACTGAAGCCTTCTACGCCCGCCTCGCCGAGGCCAACCCGGCGCCGAAGGGCGAGCTCGACTTCGTGAATCCGTACACGCTGCTGGTCGCGGTCGTGCTGTCGGCGCAGGCCACCGACGTCGGCGTCAACAAGGCGACCGGTCCGCTGTTCAAGGTCGCCGATACGCCGGAGAAGATGGTCGCCTTGGGCGAGGCCGGGCTAAAGGGCCATATCAAGACCATCGGCCTCTTCAACACCAAGGCGAGGAACGTCATCGGCTTGAGCCGCATCCTGGTGGAGAAGCACGGCGGCCAGGTGCCCGAGGACCGCGACGCCCTCGAGGCGCTGCCCGGCGTCGGGCGCAAGACCGCCAACGTGGTGCTCAACGTCGCCTTCGGCCAGCCGGTGATTGCCGTCGATACCCATATCTTCCGGCTCGCCAACCGCTCGGGGTTGGCGCCGGGCAAGACGCCGCGCGCGGTCGAGGACGCCCTGGAGAAGGTGACGCCGCCGCGCTTCAAGCGCCACGCGCACCACTGGCTGATCCTGCACGGCCGCCACGTCTGCAAGGCGCGCAAGCCCAACTGCCCGGCGTGCGTGGTCAACGATCTCTGCCGCTACAAGGCGAAGGAGACCGCGGCGGCGGCCGGCCCGAACAAGGGCGCGCGGAAGAAGCCGGGCGGGAAGAAGCGGCCGGACAGACGCAAGCGCTAGCCGGCGCCGGCCCTGTCGCGGTCCTTCAGCAGGCCGACGAAGCAGTCCTTCTGGTCGACCGGCCGGCGGTCGCGGCCGCGGGTCTCGAAGTGGCGCACGGTGAACCGCCCGTCCTTGCCGGTCTTGTAGAGGAACACGTCGAGGGCGCAGGCGTCGTTGCGGTATTGCCAGATCTCGGCCGGATCGTCGCGGCGCTTGAAGCGCGGTTGGCCGAGCAGGCCCGCGAGCTGGCTCTCGTCGAGGCCGGCGAGGCTGGCCGGTTCCGGGTAGCGCCGCTCGGGCGCGGCCGCCGGCGCGACGGTCGCCGTCTCGGCCGGGACCGCCGCCGTCATCGTCGGCGTCGCTGCCGCCGGCAGCGCCGTTGCGGTCGCGGCAGGCGCGGGTGTTGACGTCGGTTTGGCGTCGCCGGCGATGCCGCTACAGGCGGCAAGCCCGAGCAGCGTCAGCACCGCGGCGGCGCGGGCGATCCGCGCGCGTCGGCGTCGCCAACGGGTGCGGCAGGGTCGCCGGCGCGGGGACGTCACTTTTTTGCCGTCAGCGATTTGCCGTCGCGTTTCACCGCCGACGGGTCCTCGGGATTTTCTCCCGACTCGCCGCTCGGCGCGTCCGCCGGCCCGCTCTCGACTTTCGGCTTTTTCGCCGGGCCGGCGCTGTCCAGGGTCTGCATGTCGCCGGAGATCTGGCCGCCCGATTCGATGACGATGCGGCCGTAGCGGATGGCGCCGCTGATGCGGCCGCCGGCGCGCACGATCAGGCGGTCGCGGACGATCAGCTCGCCCTCGTAGCGGCCGCTGATGTCGGCCTCCTCGACGTCGGCGGAACCCTTGAAGAAGCCGCTCGGCGCCACCTCGATGATGCGGGCGTTCGGCAGCACCGCCTCGACCTGGCCTTCGACCACCAGCCGGTCGCACGACGTGATCTCGCCCGAAAGGCGGATGTCGCGGCCGATCACCAGCCGCTTCGAGTCGGCGTCGGTGGCGACCTGCCGATCCAGCCGGCGCGGCGGAATGCCCGGAATGTCGGGGACTGCCCGGCGCGAAACGTCGGGGTGGAACGACGACGACGTCGGCGGCTTGGCCGGCGCGTGCGAGCCCTTGCGCGAGAACGGCTTCAGCGGCGGCGCCGAAATCGCGTCCGTGGCGTCGTCGCGATTCGGCTTCACATCGCCTTTCTTCGTCGTCTCGTCTTTCTTTCTGCCGAACATGGCGTCTCACCTTGCATGCGTTTCCGGCGGCATTTTCCGACGCGCCGGTCTCGAACCTGTGGGGCTACCCGCGGCGCCAGTCCTCGAACAGGTGTACCATGGCGGCGGTGGCGACGACCGGCACCAGCAGGTTGACCACGGGAACGGTCAGCAACACCGTCATCACGACTCCGGCCGCGAACAACTCGCCGCGATGGGCCCGTCTCAAGGCGCGGACCCGGTCGGGACCGACCCGCCGCAAGGCCACCAGCTCGAAGTATTCCCGGCTCAGAAGATAGCCGTTAACGGCATAGAAAACAAAAGGGAAAACCGGCGGCACCAGGAGGAACAGCAGGGCCGCGACGTTGAGCGCCACCATCACGCCGAGGTAGCCGAGCGCGGTCGCGGCGGCGGCCGTGGCGGCAAGGCCGTCGGCCGGCGGCAACGCCGGGTAATGGCGCGCCTCGACGGTGGCGGCGATGTCCTCGAGGAAGAAACCGACCACGGCGCTGATTAGGGCCGGGAACAGGAACCAGGTGATCATCGCGGTCGCCAGCCCGCCCAGCACGTCGACGGCGGCGTCCAGCCACGGGATCGCGAACAGGTTGATGTTGGTGAGTGCCGCGCCGACCGCCACCCATAACGCCGCGAACATCGCCAGCGCGGCGGCGATGCAGCGCCAGACGATGGCGCGGGTGGCGCCGTCGGCGAGTTGCGACAGGCCCCGGGAGAATGCGCTGAACATGTTGATAATCTTGGCCGATCGGCTGGACTGCGGTTCCGGCCACGGTGTTTAGAGGCTCACCGCCGCGAGCGCAAGAGGGCGACGGAAGCGCGCCGGGGGCGGGCCATCGCGGTTCCGCCGAAGCCGTTGAATCGCAAACCGATATCGGCTGGATGCCGCGGCGCGCCTGATGACATTTCAACCGTCGCCGTTATACTCGCCTCGCCGCGGACCGCCAGACCCGCCATGACCGGAGAACGCGATGGCCGAACCGAGCTTTGACGTCGTCGGCGTCGGCAACGCCATCGTCGACGTCCTCGCCCACGCCGACGACGCGTTCCTCGCCGCCGAGGGCCTCGCCAAGGGGGCGATGACGCTGATCGACGCCGCGGCGGCCAAGGACCTTTACGGCAAGGTCGGCCCGGCGGTCGAATGCTCCGGCGGCTCGGCCGCCAATACCATCGCCGCGCTGGCGTCGCTGGGCGGCAAGGGCGCCTTCATCGGCAAGGTCCACGACGACCAGCTCGGCGAGGTGTTCCGTCACGATATCCGGGCGCTGGGCGTCGCGTTCGACACGCCGCCGGACGCCTCGGGCCCACCGACGGCAACGTGCCTGATCCTGGTGACGCCGGACGCGCAACGGACTATGCAGACGTTCCTCGGCGCCTGCGTCACCCTGGAGCCCGGCGACATCGACGAGGGCCTGATCGCGGCTTCACGCATTACTTATCTCGAAGGCTACCTGTGGGATCCGCCCGGCGCCAAGCAGGCCATCGTCAAGGCCGCCGACGCGGCGCACGCCGCCGGCCGGATGGTGTCGCTGAGCCTCTCGGACCCGTTCTGCGTCGACCGCCATCGCGACGAGTTCCTCGATCTCGTCGACCATCACGTCGACATTCTGTTCGCCAACGAGCGCGAGATCATGTCGCTGTACCAGGTCGGGAGCTTCGACGAATCCCTGCAGGCGGTGCGCGGACATTGCCGGATCGCGGCGTTGACGCGCAGCGAGAAAGGCTCGGTCGTCGTCGCCGGCGACGAAATCCACGTCATCGACGCCGAGCCGGTGGCCAAGGTGGTGGACACCACCGGCGCCGGCGACGCCTACGCCGCCGGGTTCCTGTTCGGCGTCACCGCCGGGCACGGCCTGGCGGCCGCCGCGCGCATCGGCAGCATCGCCGCGGCAGAGGTGATCGCCCACATGGGCGCCCGGCCGGAGACGTCGCTGCGGGCGTTGGTCCGCCAGAGCCTCGGATGAAGCCGCCGCGGCCCGCGCCGCCGCCCGCGCCGATGCCTGCGCCGATGCCCGCGCCGATGGTTGAGCGCGCGCCTGTCCGCGGATACCCTGGCAGGCCATGAACGGACCCGCCCTTCCCGATCGCACCGATCCGCCGCCGACGTTCGACTCGGGCGCGCTTTCCCGGCGTTTCCGCGCGACGGCGTTCTGGCGCGCGCTGCCGTCCGGCATGCGGCGGCGCTGGTGGTTGTTCCGGCCGTTCGATTTGATCGCCCGCCATTGGCCGGTGTTCAGGAAGCCGCGCGGCGTGCTGGTGGTGCGCATGGACGGCATCGGCGACATGGTGCTGTTCAGGCGCGCGCTGGATCACTACGCCGATGCGTTTGGCGTCGATCAATCCGAGATCACGGTTCTCGGCTGCGACAGTTGGGGCAGGCTCGCCGACCGGGTATTCGCCGGCTATCGCGTCGTCACCATCGACGAGCACGCGTTCGCCAGGAATCCGTTCTACCGGTTCAAGGTGGCGCTCGGGGTCCGCCGCATGGCGCCGGCCGTGACGATCTGCGATTCCTACATGCGCCGCGCGTTGATGGCCGACAGCCTGGTGTGGCTGTCGGCGGCGCCGGAGACGGTGGTGTCGGCGCCCTTCGTGAGCGAACGCACCCGGCCGGAGTTCACCTATTACCTGAGCCAGGTCGGGCGGATCATCGACACCGGTCCCTACCCGACCCACGAGATCATCCGCCATTACCGCTTCGTCTCGGCCATCGCCGGAAAAACGATCCAGCCCGAAGCGCCGCGCATCGCCTGGCGCGACCAGCCGCCGCCGGTCGCGGCGGGCGCGCCCTATGCGGTGCTCAATCCCGGCAGCAACGAACCCGGCCGCCGCTGGCCGCTCGCCGGCTACGTCGCCGTCGCGCGAAGGCTGCTGAAGCGCGGCTATCGGGTGATATTGGTCGGCCAGGCCGACACTTGGGGCGATCGCCAGGGCATTGCCGGCATCGTCGACGACGCGAACGTGATCGACCTCACCGGCCGCACCGACCTGCCGCAGCTCATGGACTTGATCAAACACGCGGCGCTAATGGTGACCAACGACACCGGCCCGGCGCACCTCGGCGTCGCGCTCGGTTGCCCGACCGTGATCATCGTCGGCGGCGGCCATTTCGGCAGTTTCGTCCCCTACCCGGCGGCCGTCGCGCCGGCCAACGTGCGTTTCGTCCACCAGCGGATGGAGTGCTACCACTGCTTCTGGCGCTGCCACAAGCGCGCCAACGCGTACCAGGTCTTCCCATGCGTCAGCGCCATCGGCGAGGAAACGGTGTGGCGCGAATGCGAAGCGCTGTTGGCGGCGGGCGCGGAGACGACGGCGGGCAAAGCCGCGGGCAAGACGGCGTCGGCCGGCCGGCGGTGAGCCGCGCCTTTCCCTATCCCGGCGTCCCTCGTTCGGCCCGGCCGTCGGGACGTTCCTGAGATGTCGTCGTGGCTCGAATCGGCGAAGGTCTACGGCGACCGCCGCGTGCTGTCGCTGCTGTTCCTCGGCTTCTCGAGCGGATTGCCGTTCGGCGTGCTGGCCGAGCCGTTGACTGCGTGGCTCGCCGAAAGCCAGGTCTCGAAGACCGCGATCGGCCTGTTCGTGCTGGTCAGCCTGCCGTATTCGCTGAAGTTCGTCTGGGCGCCGCTGATCGACCAAGTGACGCTGCCGTGGCTCAGCCGCCGGTTCGGGCGCCGTCGCGGCTGGGCGCTCGCCACCCAGACGGCGCTGCTCGCCGTCATCTTCGGCATCGGCCTCACCGAGCCCGCCGGCGATCTCCGGTGGACGGCCGTTTTCGCGTTCGCCATCGCGTTTGCGTCGGCGAGCCAGGATATCGTCATCGATGCCTACCGCGTCGAGATCCTGGAGACCCGACAGCTCGCCGCCGGCGCCGCGGTGGCGACGTTCGGCTGGCGGGCGGGCCAGGTCGGCGCCGCGGCCGGCGGGCTGATCTTCGCCGATCTGTTGCCGTGGCCGCTGGTGTTCGCCGGCATGGCGGCATTGGTGCTGGTCGGCATCGTGGCGATCCTGGTGAATCCGGAGCCGACGCGGCCGATCGGCGCCGAGGCGCTCGCCCTGCAGCGCCGCGCCGACGCCTTCGCCGTCGAGGGCCGTCGACGCCTGCCGCCGCCGCTCCGGCGCGCCTTCGGCTGGCTCTACGGCGCCGTGGTGGCGCCGTTCAAGGAGTTCCTCGGCCGCGACGGCTGGGCGGCGGTGCTGCTGTTCATCCTGCTCTACAAGTTCGGCGACGCGGTTCTGGCGGTGATGAAGGTGCCGTTCTTCATCGAGATCGGCTTCACCAAGACCGAGATTGCCGAGATCGCCAAGATCTTCGGCATCAACGCGATCATCGCCGGCGGGCTGATCGGCGGCGTGCTGCTGGCCAAGGTCGGCATCCCGATGGGCCTGTTGATCTCGGGCGTGCTGATGGCGGCCTCCAACCTGGTGTTCGTGGCGCAGGCGTGGGTCGGCCACGATGCGTGGATGCTGGCGCTGACCATCGCCGTCGAGAACGTCACGACCGGCATGGGCACCACCGCGTTCATCGCCTATCTCTCGAGTCTCTGCAACGTCGCCTACACCGCCACCCAGTACGCGCTTCTCACGTCGCTGATGGCGTTCTCGCGCACCGCCATGTCGTCGATCGCCGGCTGGCTCGCCGACAGCGTCGATTGGGTGACGTTCTTCGTCATCACCACCGTCGCCGCGGTGCCGGGGCTGCTGCTGCTGTTGTGGATGATGCGCCGCTACCCGGCGGCACGCGCGCCGGCGCCGGGCGCTAGCGGCGCATCGTGATCGCCCGTTCGAGCGCCGCCTCCGCCGCCGCGAGCGGGATCAAGCGCATCTCGCGGCCGCCGAAGTCGCGGGCATGGAGCGTGACCAGGCTCTCGGTCATCGGCTGGAATTTTCTCGGCTCCGTCGGCCCGTAGAGGATGACCACCGGCGCGCCGCCGATCGCGAGCATGTGGCCGGCGCCGGAGTCGTTGGAGACCGCCGCCGTCAACCGCGAAGCGAGCGCGATGGTGAGGAGCGGCGAAAACCCGAAGCGCGCGCGAACGCTCTCCTGCTGCAGCGGGAACAAGGCCTCCGGCACCGCCGCCGCGATCTCGTCCCGCCAGTCCGTCTCCTTCGGCCCGAGCAGGAACACCGGCGTCCGCCCCGACGCCGCCTGGCGGCGGGCGATGGCGATGAAGTTGGCGAGCGGCCAGCATTTCGGCGGCCCGCCGGAGCCGGGCGCGACGCCGACGTAGCGGCGACCGTCGGGAAGCAGCGATTGCGCCGCCGCCCGGGCGGCGTCGCCGGGGTCGAGCTCCAGCGTCTTCGGCGTCGGGAATTCCCTGCCGCTCGCCAGCTCGAGCAGGTCGAGAAGCTGCCGCTGCATGGTCTTCGGCAACGCGTAGCCGCGGGGCGGCTTCCGGCTCGACAGCAGGAACCCCGCCGCCGGCGAGATGAAGACGTCGTGCGGGACCCGCCACAGCGAGAGTGAGGTCCAGAAGATGCGCTGGGTATCGATCACCATTTCGAACCGGCGGCCAGCGAGCGCGCCGCCCGGCCGGCCGCGCAGGAACTCGGTCGGCGTGAGCCCGATGCCGGCGTTCTCGACGATCTCGTCGATCAGGCCGGCGACGGTGCCGGCCATGACGCCGGCGTAGACGCTGGTCTCGCGCCCGGCGACCCAGGTGATGCGCGCGTCGGGGAATGCCTGGCGCAGGCCGCGCACGAACGGCAATTTCAACAGCCCGTCGCCGACGCGGTCGAAGCCGACGTAGACGAGAACGCTGGCGACGGATCGGGGTTGCTTCATGGCGGACACGCTGGCGGCTTAGGATGCCTGAGGGTTGCCCTAGAATCGCCGACAACGCGGCAGAAAGAAACGGCGGATATGGGTAAGATAGCACCAAGCGGCGGTTCGCCGCCCCGTCGTAGATGGTGCGGGAGGATCCGATGGCACCCCTAAGCGTCCGCGAACGCCTGTCCATCGTCGAGGGCGACATCACCAAGCTCGCGGTCGACGCCATCGTCAACGCCGCCAACCAGACGCTGCTCGGCGGCGGCGGCGTCGACGGCGCCATCCATCGCGCCGCCGGGCCGCAGTTGCTGGAGGACTGCCGCACCCTTGGCGGCTGTCCGACCGGCGAGGCCCGCATCACCAAGGGGTACCGGTTGGCCGCCCGCCAGGTGATCCACACCGTCGGGCCGGTCTGGCACGGCGGCGGCGCCGGCGAGGAACGGTTGCTGGCCGACTGCTATCGCAATTCCCTCGACCTCGCCCGCGCGCACCGGCTCAACAGCGTCGCCTTTCCGGCGATCTCGACCGGCGTCTACCGCTTTCCGCCGGCTCGCGCCGCCGAGATCGCCGTCGCCACGACGGCCGGGTTCCTGGCCGCGAACGAGCTGCCCGAACGGGTGATCTTCTGCTGTTTCGGGCAAGCCTCGGTGGCGGCCTACGAAGCCGCCCTCGAAACCCTCGGCTGATCCGGGCTTGCGCCTCAGCGGCCGGCGAGGTGGGCGGCCAGCACCGCCATGTTGACCATGTCGCCGACGGTGGCGCCCATCGGCACGATTTGCGCCGGCTTGGCGAGTCCCATCAGGATCGGTCCCAACGTCGTGGTGCCGCCGAGTTCGTCGACCAGCTTCGTCGCCGTCTGCGCCGAATGCAGCCCCGGCATGATCAGCACGTTGGCGGGGCCGGTCAGCCGGCAGAACGGATACAGCGCCATCAGCTCCTTGTTCAACGCCACGTCGATTCCCATCTCGCCGTCGTACTCGAAGTCGGCCCCGCGCTGGTCGAGCAGCTTCACCGCGTCGCGCACCAGTTGCGAGCGCGCCAGCGGCGGGTTGCCGAAATTCGAGAACGAGATCAGCGCCACCTTCGGCTCGTGGCCCATGCGGCGCGCCACGGCGGCCGTCTGCTGGGCGATATCGGCGAGCACGTCCGGCTGCGGTAGCTCGTGCACCACGGTGTCGGAGACGAACAGCGTGCGATCGCGGGTCAGCAATAGCGTCAGGCCGAACATCCGCGCTTCCGACCCGGGATCGAGAACCTTGGTGATCTCGTCCAACGCCACGTAGTAGTTGCGCGTCAACCCGGTGACCATGGCATCGGCGTCGCCGTTGCCGACCATGCAGGCGGCGAAGATGTTGCGGTCCTGATTGACCATGCGCTGGCAGTCGCGCTTCAAGTAGCCCTTTCGCTGCAGTTTCTCATACAGGAAGTCCCTGTACGCCTCGTTCTCGTTGCTGAGGCGCGCGTTGTGGATTTCGAACCCGTCGGCGAGGGGCAGCCCGAGATCCTTGATCTTCGCCTTGATGCGGTCCTGGCGGCCGATCATCACCGGCGTGCCGTATCCGGAATTGAGGAAGGTGTACGCGGCGCGGATGGACTTCTCCTCCTCGCCCTCGGCGAACACGACACGCCGCGGGTTGGCGCGGACCTCCTCGAAGATCACCTCGAGGATGCCGGAGGTCGGGTTGAGCCGGGTCTTGAGCTCGGTCTCGTAGGCGTCCATGTCGATGATCGGCTTGCGGGCGACGCCGGACTCCATCGCCGCCGTAGCGACCGCCTTCGGCACCGCGACGATCAGGCGCGGATCGAACGGCGCCGGAATCAGGTACTCGGGGCCGAACTGCAGGTGCGCGCCCGCGTAGGCCGCGGCAACCTCGTCGGGGACGTCCTCGCGCGCCAGGTCGGCCAGCGCGTGCGCGGCCGCCGACTTCATTTCGGCGTTGATGGTGCTGGCGCGCACGTCGAGCGCGCCGCGGAAGATATAGGGGAAGCAAAGCACGTTGTTGATCTGGTTCGGGTAGTCCGAGCGCCCGGTGGCCATGATGGCGTCGTTGCGCACCTCGCGCACCTCCTCCGGCGTGATTTCCGGGTCCGGGTTGGCCATCGCGAAGATGATCGGCTTTGGCGCCATCGCCTTCACCATTTCCTTGGTGACCGCGCCCTTCTTGGATAGCCCCAAGAACACGTCGGCGCCGACCATGGCCTCGGCCAGCGTGCGGGCCTTGGTCTTGTTGGCGTGGGCCGCCTTCCATTGGTTCATGCCGGCGGTCCGGCCCTCGTAGATGACGCCCTTGGTATCGCACATGATGACGTTCTTGTCGGGGAGCCCCAAAACCTTGAACAGCTCGACGCAGGCGATGGCGGCCGCGCCCGCCCCGTTCGCCACCAATTTGACCTTCTTGATGTCGCGCCCGGTAATCTGCAGCGCGTTGATGAAGCCGGCGGCGGTGACGATGGCGGTACCGTGCTGGTCGTCGTGAAAAACCGGAATATCGAGCAGCTCGCGCAGCCGCTGTTCGATGATGAAGCACTCGGGCGCCTTGATGTCTTCGAGGTTGATGCCGCCGAACGCCTTGCCCAGGTAGCGCACGCAGTTGACGAACTCGTCGACGTCCTGGGTGTCGACCTCGACGTTGATGCCGTCGATATCGGCGAAACGCTTGAACAGGACCGATTTGCCCTCCATCACCGGCTTCGCCGCCAACGCGCCGATGTTGCCCAACCCGAGCACGGCGGTGCCGTTGGAGATCACGCCGACGACGTTGCCGCGCGCGGTGTAATCGTAGGCCAGCGACGGGTCGCGGTTGATTTCGAGGCACGGCGCGGCCACCCCCGGCGAGTACGCCAACGTGAGGTCGTGCTGCGTGGTCAGCGGCTTGGTGGCGTGGATCTCGAGCTTGCCGGGCCGGCCGCTGGCGTGCATGTGCAGCGCCTCCTGGGCCAGCATGTTCCTGGATTTGTCTTTCATCGCGACGGTCCCTCCCCGGCGTTTCAGGCCATCGGGCGCGCCGCCGGCGCGACTGCGGCGCGGCGGCCCGGGCAGATGATTTTTTTTCCGTGGGCGGGCGGGTCCATCGGTGCGGGACCGTGGCGGACGCCGAATGATCAATCCCGTTTGAGAGCCCTCTGCCCAAGGCTGATCCTATTTTGCACCATGCAACCGGGAGAATGAAAGCGCCATCAATAGCGCCCCTCGGAGGCCTGTGTTATGGTCCGGATCGCGCCCGTTCCGACCGTTCCAGCATGATAGCGACGTTGCCCGTGTCCCCAGCCCAAGCCGATCGACAGCGACACAACGGCGCCGGTCCGGACGCGGCCGATCCGGGCGTTGCCGGCAACGATTCCGCGATCACGCCGATGATGACGCAATACCTGGCGATCAAGGCGGCCCACCCCGATTGCCTGTTGTTCTACCGGATGGGCGATTTCTACGAATTGTTCTTCAATGACGCGGCCACGGCGGCGCGCGCCCTCGACATCGCGTTGACCAAGCGCGGCAAGCATTTGGGATCCGACATCCCGATGTGCGGCGTCCCGGTGCACAGCCACGAGAGCTATCTCAACCGGCTGATCAAGCAGGGCTTCAAGGTCGCCGTCTGCGAGCAGATCGAAGACCCGGCGGCGGCGAGGAAGCGCGGCGCCAAGGCGGTGGTCCGGCGCGACGTGGTGCGCGTCGTGACGCCCGGGACGTTGACCGAGGATACGCTGCTCGACGCGCGCCAGCACAATTTCCTGGCCGCCGCGGCGGAAGCCGGCGGCGCGCTCGCCCTGGCCTGGATCGACGTCTCGACCGGCGAGCTCCACACCCAGGCGCTGGCCGCCGGCAACCTCGGCGCCGCCTTGTCGCGCGTCTCGCCGGGCGAATTGCTGCTGCCCGAGACCCTGTTGCAGCGCGAGGCGCTGTTCGAGACGTTGGCCGATTGGAAATGGCGCCTTAGCCCGCTGCCGGCCGGCCGCTTCGACAGCGTCAACGGCGAGAAACGGCTGCTCGGCCTGTTCGGCGTCGCCACGCTCGACGCCTTCGGCGCCTTCTCGCGCGCCGAGCTGGCAGCCGCGGGCGCATTGGTCGACTACGTCGAGCTGACGCAGAAAGGCAGGCTGCCCCGGATCGCGCCGCCGCGGCAACTGGCGGAAAGCGCGGTGATGGAGATCGACGCCGCCACCCGGCGCAACCTCGAGCTCGCCGAGAGCCTCGCCGGCACCGTCGCGGGCAGCCTGCTCGCCGTCATCGACGACACCCTCACCGGCGCCGGCGCGCGGCTGCTGGCGGCGCACCTGGCGGCGCCGCTGACCGACCCGCAGGCGATCTCCGCCCGCCTCGACATGGTCGAGCATTTCGTCGACGGCGAACAACTGCGCGAAAACATCCGCGGCATCCTCAAGCGCACCCCCGACATCGAACGCGCACTCACGCGGTCGACGCTCGGGCGCGGCGGCCCCCGCGACCTGGCGGCGATCCGCGACGGCCTCGCGCGGGCCGGCGAGGTGAAGGCGGCGCTGACCGGCGACGGCGATCGCGCGCCAGCCGGCATCGCCGCCGCCGCCCGCGGCCTCGGCCACCACGACCCGTTGATCGAGCGGCTGGAGCGCGCGCTCGCCGCCGAGCTTCCGCTCTATGCCCGCGACGGCGGCTTCATCGCCCGCGAGTATTCGCCCGGGCTCGACGAGCTGCGCGGCTTGCGCGACGAGAGCCGGCGCCTGATCGCCGGCCTGCAAAGCCGCTACGCCGCCGACGTCGGCGTAACGACGCTGAAGATCAAGCACAACAACGTGCTCGGCTACTTCATCGAGGTGCCGGCGAAACAGGCCGACAAGATCCCGCTGGGCGCCGACGGCCCGTTCATCCACCGCCAGACCATGGCCAACGCGGTGCGCTATTCGACGGTCGAACTCGGCGATTTGGAAGGCCGCATCGCGCGGGCCGCCGACCAGGCGCTGGCGCTCGAGCTGAAGCTGTTCGACGACCTCGCCGGCGACGTCGCCGGCCTGGCCGAGCCGATCGCGGCGGCCGCCCGCGCGCTCGCCGCCCTCGACGTCGCCGCCGCGTTGGCGACGGTGGCGGTGGCGCGGCGCTACACGCGCCCCGTGGTCGATTCAGGCACGACGTTCGACGTCAAGGACGGCCGCCACCCGGTGGTCGAGGCAGCGCTGGCGAAGACGGGCGAGGCCACGTTCGTCGCCAACGGCTGCGAGCTCGCCGACGACGACGGCGACAAGGACGCCGGCCGGCTGTGGCTGCTTACCGGCCCCAACATGGCCGGCAAGAGCACGTTTTTGCGCCAGAACGCGCTGATCGCCGTGCTCGCCCAGATGGGTTCGTTCGTGCCCGCGGCGGAAGCCCGCATCGGCGCCGTGGATAAGCTGTTCTCACGCGTCGGCGCCGCCGACGACTTGGCGCGCGGGCGCTCGACGTTCATGGTCGAGATGGTGGAGACGGCCGCGATCCTCAACCGCGCCGGCGCCCGCTCGCTGGTGATCCTCGACGAGATCGGCCGCGGCACCGCCACCTTCGACGGGCTCTCGATCGCCTGGGCGGTGGTCGAACACCTGCACGAGGTCAACCGCTGCCGGGCGTTGTTCGCCACCCACTATCACGAGCTGACGGCGCTGGCGGCGAAGCTGCCGAAGCTGCGCTGCCACACCATGCGCGTCAAGGAATGGCGGGGCGACGTGGTGTTCCTGCACGAGGTCGCCGCCGGCGCCGCCGACCGCTCCTACGGCATCCACGTCGGCGAGCTCGCCGGGTTGCCGAAGGCGGTGATCGCGCGGGCGAGCGAAGTGCTGGCGACCCTCGAGGAAAGCGAGCAGTCGTCGGCGATCACCCGGCTGGCCGAGGACTTGCCGCTGTTCCGCGCCGTCGAGGCAACCGGCGCGGCCGCCCCGGAACCGCGATCGCCGGTGCTGGCGGCGCTGGCGGCGGCTGACGCCGACCGGCTGACGCCGAAGGACGCGCTCGAACTGATCTACGCGCTGAAGGCGATGGCCGCCGAGCGGGATTGACCGCCGCCGACGCCTTTATCAGTCTTTGCAGCAAGGTAAGCCGGTTAACCTTAGATTTTGATTCCTGGATAAACGATATCATGTTGTATTTATTGTTGAATAAGCTCTTTTGGTGATGCCGGCCGCCGCCGACGGGGGCGGTGCGGCAATCTCCGGATGGACGGCCGAATAAAATCAACCGAATGATCTTTTATTCCGAGAAATGCCCTTGAATGGTCCGTGCAGAGGCCCCTTGCGAGGCATTGAAACGGCTCTACCGGATAAAGTTAACGGTGTGATTCTAAATCTAATTTTCTTTTAAATTCAAAGTCTAATCGACAACCTGGCGATCGCCGATGAACCGGCGCAGGAGCTTGATCCCGGCGGCGTGGCAGTCGTCGCCGCCATGGCTGGCGCAGGCGCCGGCGAGCACCACCGGCTCGATGCCGGCCTCGAACAGATCGACGGCGCATTTCAACACGCAGTTGTCGGTGGCGATGCCGCACACATGCACCCGTCCGACGCCCCAGCCGGCAAGGGTTTGCAGGAACTTCGGCCCGACGCAGGTATAGGTCGGCTTGTCGATCACCGGGGCGCCTTCGGGCGGCGTGAAGGCGAGCGGAAAGTCGGCCGAATCCCTGGCCAGCCGCTGCCAGCCGATGAGGCGGCGGTAGAACGAGCCCGCCGGGTTGAAGAAGCGGGTGACGATCACCCGCTGGTAGCCGCCCTGCAGCGCCTCGACCGCGGCCGGGATGTGCGCCGTCCACGGGTTGATGAAACCCCGCTGCACGTCGACGATCAGCAAGCATTTCTCGGCCATCCTTTCCTCCTTTAACGGATTCCCCGCCGCCGCTATAACGGGTACCGGATCCCATCATGCCCACCATAGCCAAGCCCCGCGACATCATCGACCGCAAGGCGCTGCTCGCCAAGCTCGACGAACTCGTCGGCTGGTCCGGATTCACGCCGAAGACGCAACCCCAGGTGCTCGACATCTTCAAGGCCGCCCACGCCGACGGCTGGCGCGAGATCCGCCGCCGCTTCGAGGAAGAGAGCGCGCCGAGCGGCGAGGTGGTGCGCGCCAACGCCTACATGATCGACCAGCTGATCCGCGGCATCTACGACTTCACGCTGAAAAGCGTCTATCCCGCCGCCAATCCGACCACCGGCGAGGTGATGAGCATCACCGCAACCGGCGGCTACGGCCGCGGCGAGATGGCGCCCTTTTCGGACATCGATTTGATGTTCCTGCTTCCCTACAAGCTGACGGCGCACTCGGAGCAGGTGGTCGAGTTCATCCTCTATACGCTGTGGGACCTGGGGCTGAAGGTCGGCCACGCGACGCGCTCCATCGACGAGGCGATCCGACTCGCCCGCGACGACATGACCATCCGCACCTCGCTCCTCGAAGCGCGCTGGCTGTGGGGCGACCAGGCGATGTTCAAGGAGTTCAAGCGGCGCTACTTCGAGGAAATCGCCGAGAAGACCGGTCTCGCGTTCGTCGAAGCGAAACTCGCCGAGCGCGACGCCCGTCACGAACGCATGGGCGATACCCGCTACGTGCTCGAGCCCAACATCAAGGAAGGCAAGGGCGGGCTGCGCGACCTGCAGACCCTGTACTGGATCGCCAAGTACCTGTACCGGGTCGACGACGTGAAACAGCTTGAGAAGCTGGGCGTGCTGACCGCGCGCGACGTGCGCACATTCGCCAAGGCCGAGGCGTTCCTGTGGACCGTGCGTTGTCATCTGCACTACCTCAACGGCCGCGCCGAGGAGCGGCTGACCTTCAACGTGCAGAATGAAATCTCCAGCCGCATGAATTACGCCGACCGCGCCGGGGTCAAGGGCGTCGAGCGGTTCATGAAGCACTACTTCCTGATCGCCAAGGACGTCGGCGATCTGACGCGCATCCTATGTGCCGTGCTCGAGGAACAGCACAAGAAGAGCCGGCAGCGGTTCAAGTTCCCGAGCTTCGGTTTCCGCAAGCGCGAGATCGAGGATTTCATCGTCGACGGCGACCGTCTGACCGTCGACGGCAAGGACGCCTTCAAGAAGGCACCGGTGAAGTTGCTGCGTCTGTTCCGGCTGGCGCAGCGGCACGATCTCGACGTGCACCCGAACGCGCTCCGGCTGGTGACGCAGAACCTGAAGCTGATCGACAGGAAGCTGCAGAACGATCCGGAGTCCAACCGGCTGTTCATGGAGATGCTGACCGGCGCCGATCCGGAGGTCACGCTGATGCGGCTCAACGAGGCCGGCGTGTTCGGCCGCTTCGTGCCCGATTTCGGCCGCGTCGTCGCCCAGATGCAGTACGACATGTATCACGTCTACACCGTCGACGAGCACACCATCCGCGCCATCGGCATCCTGAAGGGCATCGAGGAAGGCCGCCTGAAGCAGGATCACCCGGTTTCGTGCGCGGTGATCGGCGAGGTGCAGTCGCTGCGCGTGCTCTACGTCGCGGTGCTGTTGCACGATATCGCCAAGGGACGCGGCGGCAACCACTCCGAGATCGGCGCCGACATCGCGCTCGAGCTCGGCCCGCGGCTCGGGCTCAACGACTGGGAGACCGAAACCGTGTCGTGGCTGGTCCGCTATCACTTGTTGATGAGCAACACCGCCTTCAAGCGCGACATCTACAATGCGAAGACCATCCGCGACTTCGTCGCGGTCGTGCAATCGCCCGAGCGCCTGCGGCTGCTGCTGATCCTCACCGTTGCCGACATCCGCGCCGTCGGCCCCAACGTCTGGAATGCCTGGAAGGCGGGGCTGCTGCGCGAGCTGTATTACCGCGCCCGGGAGGAAATGACCGGCGGCATGCCGCACGAGCGCCGCGGCGAACGGGTGGAATCGGCCCGGGCGCGGCTCAAGGAAAAGCTCGCCGGTTGGCCGGCGGCCGAGATCGACAGACACCTGGCCCGCGGCTATGCCGATTACTGGCTGGCGTTCGACACCGATACACTGGCGCACCACGCCAACTTCATCCGCGAAGCCGAGACCTGCAACCTCGGCCTGCACATCGAAACCCGCGTCGAGCCCGAACGCGACGTTACCGAGATCACCATCTACGCGCAGGACCATCCCGGCCTGTTCGCCAAGATCGCCGGCGCGATGGCGCTGTCCGGCGCCTCCGTCGTCGACGCCAAGATCATGACGCTGGCCAACTCGATGGCGCTGGACACGTTCTGGGTCCAGGACGCGAGCGGCCACGCCTATGCCGCCGGCGACCGGCTGACGCGGCTGACCAAGCGGGTCGCGGACGCGCTCTCGGGGCGGATCAACCCGGGCCGCGAGCTGGACGCGGCGCAGACGAAAGCGCTGCCGAGCCGCACCAAGGTGTTCAAGGTGCCGCCGAGGGTGCTGATCGACAACAAGGCATCCGACCAGCACACGGTGATCGAGATCAACGGCCGCGACCGGCCGGGGCTGTTGCATGACCTGACGGCGGCGCTGACCGCGTCGGGCCTGCAAATCTCGAGCGCCCACATCGCCACCTTCGGCGAGCGCGTCATCGACGTGTTCTACGTCAAGGACGTGTTCGGCCTGAAGGTCGATCGCGAGGACAAGCTGGAGCTGCTGCGCCGGCGGCTGCTCGAGGCGATCTCGCCCGGCGCCGCCGAATCGGAAGCCGCGAACGCCGCCGGCCGCAAGGGCGGCCGGAGCAAGACCGCGAAAGGGATCGAGGCGGCGGAATAGCCGCCCCGTCGCGGTCGCCCGCGGCCGGCTCGGCACGCCCCGTCCCCGGCGGAAGCAGCCGCCTTTCCGATGCCACAAAAAACCTTTATTCAGGCGCCCATGATGCTCCTCAGGTCCGTCGCCACGGTCGGCGGCTTCACGCTCATCAGCCGCGTCCTCGGCTTCCTGCGCGACATCCTGATCGCCGCCGTGCTCGGCGCCAGCGCCGGCGCCGACGTGTTCTTCGTCGCCTTCAAGCTGCCCAACCTGTTCCGGCGGCTGTTCGCCGAGGGCGCCTTCTCGATGGCGTTCGTGCCGATGTTCGCCGGCGGCCTCGAGGCGCGGGGCAGGGAGCAGGCGCGCGCCTTCGCCGACGCCGCGTTCAGCGTGCTGTTCTGGTCGCTCGCCCTGTTCGTGGCGTTGATCGAGATCGCCATGCCGCTGGTGATGTTGGGCTTTGCCCCCGGCTTCATCGCGTCGCCGGAGAAATTCGACATGGCGGTGACGCTGACCCGCATCACCTTCCCCTATATCCTGTTCATCTCGCTGGTGTCGCTGATGGCCGGCGTGCTCAATTCCCTCGGCCGCTTCGCCGCCGCCGCGGCGACGCCGATCCTGCTCAATCTGTGCCTGATCGGGTCTCTCCTCGGCTTCGCCCGCGTCGCCGAGACGCCGGGCCACGCGTTGGCGTGGGGCGTGTTCGCCGCCGGGGTCGCGCAGGCGGCGTGGCTGTTCGTCGCCTGCGGCCGCGCCGGCGTGTGGCTCCGGCTGCCCAGGCCGCGGCTGACCGACGAGGTGCGCGAGCTGCTGCGCCGCATGCTGCCGGTCGCGTTGGGGGCCGGCGTCTACCAGATCAGCCTGCTGATCGACACGGTGATCGCGTCGCTGCTGCCAACCGGCTCGATCTCGTATTTGTTTTTCGCCGACCGGATCAACCAGTTGCCGCTCGGCGTCATCGGCGTCGCCGTCGGCACCGCGTTGCTGCCGCTGCTGTCGCGCCAGGTCCGCGCCGGCGACACCGGGGCGGCGCTCGACAGCCAGAACCGGGCGCTCGAACTGTCGTTGCTGCTGGCGCTTCCGGCGGCGGCCGCCCTGATGGTGATCGCCGAGCCGGTGGTCCGGGTGCTGTTCGAGCGCGGCGCCTTCGGGCCGGTCGAAACGCAAGCGACCGCCCGGGCGCTCGCCGTGTTCGCCACCGGCCTACCGGCCTATGTCCTGGTGAAGGCGCTGGCGCCCGGCTTCTTCGCCCGCGAGGACACCGCGACGCCGGTGAAGATTTCCGTCGTCTGCCTGGTCGTCAATCTGGTCCTCACCCTGATCCTGATGGTGCCGCTGAAGCACGTCGGGATTGCCGCCGCGACGTCGGCCGCGAGCTGGCTCAACGCCGGGCTGCTCGCCACCGTGCTGCACCGGCGCGGCCATCTGGTGATCGACGCCAGACTCGCCCGCCGCGCGCCGCGCATGGCCGCCGCCGCGGCCGGCATGGCGCTGGCGCTGTATGTCGCGTCGGCGCCGTTGGCGGCGCCGCTCGCCGGCGCGCTCGCCGAGCGCGTCGCGGCGCTGGTCGCGCTCGTCGTCGGCGGCATGGCGGCGTTCGCGTGCCTGGCGATGGCGCTCGGCGCCGCCCGCCCGGCCGACCTGAGGAGCCTCACCCGCGGCGGCGGCCGGCCGTGATCGGCGTCGCCGGTCGGCGCCCGGCCAAGCCCTTGACCGGCCGCGCCTCAGGCGCGATAAAGCGGCGCCACGCGAACGCCGGCCATTTTCGCTGCGGCAGGGGGTAGTCACCATGGCGCGAATCTTTTCCGGCGTTCAGCCGACCGGCGATCTGCACCTCGGCAACTATCTCGGCGCCATCCGCAACTGGGTGCGACTGCAGGCCGATTACGAGTGCCTGTTCTGCATCGTCGATCTGCACGCCATCACCGTGTGGCAGGACCCCAAGGAGCTGAAGGCGAACACCCGCAGCGTCGCGGCGGCGCTGCTGGCCGCCGGCGTCGACGCCGAACGCCACGCCCTGTTCAATCAGAGCCAGGTGTCGGGCCACGCCGAGCTGGCGTGGATTTTCAATTGCGTCGCGCGGCTCGGTTGGCTCAACCGGATGACCCAGTTCAAGGAGAAGGCGGGCAAGAACCGCGAGAACGCGTCGGTCGGCCTGTACGCCTATCCCAACCTGATGGCGGCCGACATCCTGCTCTACAAGGCGACCCACGTGCCGGTCGGCGACGACCAGAAGCAGCACCTGGAGCTGGCGCGCGACATCGCGCAGAAGTTCAACAACGATTTCGGCGTCGATTTCTTCCCCGCGATCGAGCCGTTGATCCTCGGCGCGGCGACGCGCGTGATGTCGCTGCGCGACGGCAGTGTCAAGATGAGCAAATCGGAGCCGTCGGAAATGTCGCGCATCAACCTTACCGACGACGCCGACGCCATCGCCCGCAAGGTCCAGAAAGCCAAGACCGATCCGCATCCGTTGCCGAGCGCGCCCAACGAGTTCAAGGACCGCCCCGAGGCCGCCAACCTGATGGGAATCTACGCGGCGCTCGCCGATACCGACATTGGCGCCGTGTGCGCGCGCTTCGGCGGCAAGCAGTTCTCGGCCTTCAAGCGGGAACTCGCCGAGCTTGCCGTCGCCACGCTCACGCCGATCCGCGACGAGATGGCGCGGCTCGAGGCCGATCCGGCCGAGATCGACCGCGTGCTGGCTGCGGGCGCCAAGCGGGCGCGCGCCATCGCCGAGCCGATTCTGGCGGAAGTTCACGACATCGTCGGCTTCCTGCGCGCCGGCGCCCCCGGCGGGCGCTGATATAACAAGTCAATACAGGGCGATACGGGGCACCGGAAAATAGGGGATGCCCGGCGGGTGGCGGCTTGGCTTATACTGTCCGGCCGGCGGGCTTGATGGCGGACGCCCGGATGCCTATGTGGTATACCCCGGCGGACAGCCGCGCCCGTGACGCCGCGGACGGTTGCCGCGGCCCGGTCCCGCCGGCCGATGGGCAGAGAAAGAGGCTAGACATGTTCATTCAGACCGAGCGCACGCCCAATCCGGCGACGTTGAAATTCCTGCCCGGCTGCCCGGTGATGGAAACGAAGACCGCCAATTTCACCGACGCCGAAGCGGCGCAACGCTCGCCGCTGGCCGCCGCGCTGTTCGTAATCGACGGAATCTCCGGCGTGTTCCTGGGCTCCGACTTCATTACCGTCACCAAGATCGACGACAAGGACTGGGACATCATGAAGCCGCAGATCCTGGGCGCGATCATGGAGCATTTCCAGTCCGGCAAGCCGGTGATGGACGCGTCCGCCGAGGCGGCGGCCGCCGGCGAGGGCGGCGCCGAGGGCTCGATCAGCGCCCAGATCAAGGAACTGATCGACACCCGGGTGCGCCCGGCGGTGGCCCAGGACGGCGGCGACATCATCTTCAAGGGATTCGAGAACGGCGTCGTTTTCCTGCACATGCAGGGCGCCTGCTCCGGCTGCCCGAGCTCGACGGCGACGCTCAAGCACGGCATAGAGAACATGCTCCGGTATTACATTCCGGAGGTGACGGAGGTCCGCGCGATCGATTAAAACGACCATGCCGGCACAGCGCCTGGGAGGGCTGAAACCGGTGGCGGGCGGGCCTATAGTGCAATGCAGCAAAAAATGTTGCAATGCACAAACAGTAGCGATAGACTGGGGAGTGTGCTAGCTATGCTCCCCGACACAGCCGGCCATCCGCTCCGTGACGACTCGCGTGGGGGAGTTAACGACGGAAGAGATGAAACTTAGGCATGGTATGTGCGATTGAGGGGTTGAAACGGCCGGCAACGGCCGTTCCAGTTTTATCCGGTGACATGTATCCGATTTGAACGCGGCGCGCTGATCGCCGTCTGCGCCCTAGTTGTGACGCTGATCGCGGCCGTCGTGATGAGCCCCCTCGAAAGGGCGACGGCGGCGCCGAAGGCGTCGTTGCGCCTGGCGGTTTCGGCGCTGGTGCCGCCACCGATGACGGCGCCGGTCAAGAGGTCGCACAAGCGATTCGTGGCGGCGCCGGGCGCCGGCGTCGACACCATTACCGGCGTGTTTGCGATGCTGCTTCCGGCGCAGCGTTTCTGGACGCGGCTGCCGAGCCAGACCACGGTCGAGGCCTTGTCGGAAACCTTCCGTCAGCTCGGCTACGACCTGCAGCGGGTGCGCGCCGGCGAAGCCACGGTGCCGCGGGTGTTTCTGGCCAGCCTGCCCGGCGACCTCAAGGACGTGCGCGAAGCGACGGTCAGAAAGTCGCTTTTCTTCAGGACCGTGCTGCCGCTGGTACTGCAGGTCAACGAGGAGATTCTGCGCGACCGTCGTCGGCTTTGGGAAATCCACTACCGGCTCAGCCTGGGCGAGAAGATCGGGCCCGCCGACCGGCTGTGGCTGACCGTGATGGCCGAGCGGTACGATCTCGAGCGCGGCAATATCCCGGGGCTGCTGGAACGGGTCGATATCATTCCGCCGTCGATGGCACTTGCCCAGGCGGCGGAGGAGAGCGGCTGGGGAACGTCGCGGTTCGTTCAGGAAGGCAACGCGGTGTTCGGGCAGTGGACCTATTCCGATAGCGGCAGCCTGGTGCCGGCCCGGCGCGGCGACGACAAGACCCACAAGATCAAGGCGTTCTCGAGCTTGTACGAATCGGTGCGCGCCTACGCCATGAACCTCAACACGCATCGCGCCTACAAGCGGTTGCGCGAGATCCGCTACAGCCTCAGGACCGAGGGCGCGCCGCTCGACGGATATCTGCTGGCCGACACCCTGTCCAACTATTCGGAACGCGGCGAGCGTTACATCGTCACCATCAAATCGCTGATCGAGATGAACAAGCTTCGTTATCTCGACGACGCCCGCCTTGGCGACGACGATTCCGCGCCCAGCCCGTTCATCTGAGCGCCCGGTCCGAGAATCATGGAAAGCCGCCGCAAGGCGGCTTTTTCATTCGGGGATGTAGAACTGGCGGCCGAACCAGCGCCAGCGGCCATCGCCGGCAGGCATGGTGCAGTTGAGCCGCGTGCGACCGCGTGGAAACGCCGTCGTCACCCGCGCCTCGAACCGCCGCTCGCCGAGCCGTTCCAGCCGCGCCCGGCCCTCGTGCGACACGAAGCACGACAGCCGATCGAGACCCTTGATGCCGTCGGCGACCGTGAATCCCATCGCCGGCGGATTGACCGCGCCGACCAGCGGGTCGGCCGGCGTGACGTCGGTTACCGGCAGCGGCAACGCATTGGCCGCGAGCTTGAACCGCGACAGCTCGCCGTAGGTTTCGTTCATGGCGAACCGCGGCAGGTCGAACAGGTTGCCGTCGCCGCCGATGACGCCCGAGTGCTGGCCGAAGGCGGCGACGTAGCCCGATTCCCGCATCAGCTTCTGCACCGCCAGGCTGGATTCGCCGTACGGATAGGCGAAGATCTCGGGAGCCTTGCCGAGCATTTCCGCGAGCCGCTTGTTGGAGCGCCGGATCTCGTCGACATTCCGCGCCGCGTCGTGGGCCGGCATGTGCAGGTGCGACACGGTATGGCCGCCGATGGTGACGCCGGCCGCCGCCATCTCCTTGATCTGGTCCCAGCTCATGTAGTTGCCGAGCTTCTGGTCGATCGGATCAGTGGCGACGAATACGGTGAACGGGAAGCCGGCCTTCTTCAGGCGCGGCCACGCCTCGGCGTAGATCGAGAGATACCCGTCGTCGATGCTGATACCGACGGCGCGGTCGGGGAGCGTTTTTCCGGTGCGCACCGCATCGACGATCTCGGAAAGGCCGAGCACCTTGTAGCCGCCGGACTGCAATTCGGCGATATGGGCCTCGAACTTGGCGATCGAGATGTTGGTGGACGGCAGCGTCTTCTCGCCGAAACGGTGATACATCATCACCACGGCGCTCGCTCCGGGTTCCGCCGCCGGCGCCGGCGCCGTTGCGCTCGCCACGGTCACCGCCACCGTCGCCGCCCGCAGCGCCGTCCGCAGCGCGCCGGCAAATCGCGGACGCGGAACTTCGGTCTCGATCGTGTCGATGGCGATCATGGCGCACGGCGTCCCGAGGTTGTTGCGGCGCGATTTTTCACGCTTCCCACGCGCAGCACAAGTGTCATACTGAAACCTCGTTGCCATAAGGTCTGGAGACACCGATGACCGGAGCCATAGACGACCGCGCTCTCGACCAGCTTTTCCGCGAAGCGCGCACCCATGGCGCCTGGCTCGACAAGCCGGTGCCGGCCGACCGCCTGAAGGTGGTCTGGGACTTGGCGCGCATGGGCCCGACCAGCGCCAACTGCTCGCCGGCCAGAATCGTGTTCGTCGTCTCGGCCGAGGCCAAGGCGCGGCTGAAGCCGTGCCTCAACGAGGGCAACGTCGCCAAGACCATGGCCGCGCCGGCCACCGCCATTATCGGCCACGACCTGAAATTCTACGACAGCCTGCCGCAACTTTATCCGCACGCCGACGCGCGTTCGTGGTTCGTCGGCGACGAGCCGAAGATTGTGGCGACCGCGTTCCGCAACGCGACCCTGCAAGGCGCGTATCTGATCATGGCGGCGCGCGCGCTCGGTCTCGACTGCGGGCCGATGTCCGGCTTCGACGAGGCGAAGGTCGACGCGGCGTTCTTCGCCGGCACCGACGTCAAATCGAATTTCCTGTGCAATCTCGGCTACGGCAGCGGCGAGCGGATTCGCCCCCGCAGTCCCAGGCTCGACTTCGACGACGCCTGTTCGATCGTCTAGACCGGCGGCGGCGCGGGCCACCGGCAGGCGCAAGACCCATGCGGATACTCGGTTTCGATACCGCCACCAATGCCTGCTCGGCGGCGCTTTGGCGCGACGGCGCCGTCGTCGCCCGCCGCCACGAGCCGATGGCGCGCGGCCACGCCGAGCGCCTGATGCCGATGATCCTGGAGGTGATGGCCGAGGCGGCCGTGGACTTCGCCGATCTCGATGCGGTTGCCGTGACCAACGGTCCCGGCGCCTTCACCGGCCTGCGCATCGGCCTCGCCGCCGCCCGCGGCCTGGCGCTGGCGAGCGGGCTGCCGTGCCTGGCGGTGACCACCCTGGAAGCGGTCGCCGCGGGCGTCGCCGACGCCGAGCGGCAAGGCCGGCTTCTGCTGGTGGCGCTCGACGCCAAGCGCGCCGACATCTACGCCCAGGCGTTCGCGCCTGACCGGGCGCCGGTCGGCGCGGCGCGGGCGCTGTTGCCCGACGCGCTGCCGGCGCTGCTGGCGGCCGGCCGCAACGGGCAGTCCCGTGGTCCGGTGACGGTCGTCGGCGACGCCGCGGAGCGGGCGCTGGCGGCGCTCGATGCTGCCGGCATGGAGGCCTCCGCGAGCGCCGCGCCCGGTCTTCCCGACGCGGCGCTCGTCGCCGCGATCGCCGCCGCCCGGTGGGCGCCCGGCGCGGCGAGTCCGGCGCCGCGGCCGTTGTATTTGCGGCCGCCGTCGACGACGTCTCCGGGTAAACGCCGCCGCCGGCGTCAACGGCCGACGCCGGATTGATTGCCGGTTATTTCTTGCGCAGCACCAGGCGGTGAATGCCGAACGGTCCTTGCGCCGCGTCCTCGGGCGTGATTGCGAGCACAACGTGACCGTGGTCGCGGATCGAGCGCGGCACATTCTCGAGCGGCTCCTGGCCCTTGAGGCGCACCTCGGCGACCTCGCCCGGGCGCATGCGCTCGATCAACAGTTTTGTTTTGACGAAAGTAAGCGGACAGACTTCCGCCGTAATATCGATGAAGTAGTCAGCATCGGCGGCCGATTTGGATAGTGCGACTGTGTTCATTGTTCTTGCTTGCCCGGGGTTTACAGGAACATTATATATGGTTCTTCTTTAAACAAACCGCATTTTTCCGTTCGCGAACGGAGAAACAAGAAATGGCATAATAATCGGGAATATAAAGGGAAATATAACCTTGAGGATGACTCATTCATGACCGACAAACCCAATGTAAGCGAATTGCTGGAGCTGACGACCGAAATCGTCGCTGCCCACGCCGGCAACAACACGTTGGCGCCCAGCGATCTGCCGCAATTGATCCAGGACGTTTTCAAGACCCTGGTGGCCGTCGGCTCGGCGCCGTCGATGCCCGAGCGTCCGCGGCCGGCGGTCGCGGTCAAGAAATCGGTTTTCCCCGATTACATCGTCTGTCTCGAGGACGGCAAGAAGTTGAAAATGCTCAAACGCCACCTCAAGACGGCGTATAATTTGACACCCGAGGAATACCGCGAGCGCTGGGGATTGCCGCCCGACTATCCGATGGTGGCGCCGAACTATGCCAAGCATCGCAGCAACCTGGCGAAAAAAATCGGCCTCGGCACCAAGCCGCGCAAACGGCGCCGGTAGGGCGAAGCCCGCTCGGCACGGCGATCGTCGACGGAGGACAACCCGGCCACCGATCGGCCAAAAGATCTTCCGGTCCCGGGAGGGACCATGCCGGAAAACAGAATCGAACGCCTGTGCATCGAAAAGGGCATGAAGATGACCGAGCAGCGCCGGATCATCGCGCGGGTGCTGTCGGCGGCCAACGATCATCCCGATGTCGAGGAAGTCTACCGGCGGGCGAGCAAGCTCGACCCCAAGATATCGATCGCCACGGTGTATCGGACGGTGCGCCTGTTCGAGGAGGCCAACATCGTCGAGCGCCACGACTTCGGCGACGGCCGGTCGCGCTACGAGGAAGCCACCGACGAGCACCACGATCACCTGATCGACATCCAGTCGGGCAAGGTCATCGAGTTCCAGAACGAGGAGATCGAGGACCTGCAGGAAAAGATCGCCAAGAAGCACGGCATGAAGCTGGTCGGCCACCGCCTCGAACTCTACGGCGTGCCTCTAGACCCGAAGAAATGACGCGCGCCCGTCCCGTCCGTCGCCGCGCCGCGGCCCGCCGGCATCGCCGCCGCGACGCCGCGGCTTGACAGGGAGGGACCGGGTGCTACTTTTGATTCGCGGCGGTTTTCCGGCCCTTTGCGCGCCCGTGATGCCGTCCCGTGCAAGGCTTTCGATCAAGGATCCGCACGTCCTCGGAGCACCCGGCCACGTCATGAACCCGCGTTCATCGCGAAAGCTGCAGCACCCTTGGCACAAAAACTTCACATCAAGACCTACGGCTGCCAGATGAACGTCTACGACTCGGCGCGCATGGCCGATGTGCTGGCGCCGCTCGGCTACGCCGTCGTCGACGACGCCGCGGCCGCCGACATGGTCATCCTCAACACCTGCCACATCCGCGAAAAGGCGGCTGAGAAGGTGTATTCCGACCTCGGCCGCGTGCGGCAGTTGAAGGCCGCCAAGGAAAAGCGCGGCGGCCGCATGATCGTCGCCGTCGCCGGCTGCGTCGCCCAGGCGGAGGGCGCCGAAATCCTGGCCCGCGCGCCGTTCGTCGACATGGTGTTCGGGCCGCAGACCTACCACCGGCTGCCGGAAATGGTGGCGCGCGCCCATCGCGCCGGCGAAAAGGTGCTCGACACCGAGTTCCCGGCCGAGCCGAAATTCGACTTTCTGCCCGGCGAGGCGTCGCACGCCCGCGCCGCCGGCGCCGGCGCCGCCTATCTCACGGTGCAGGAAGGCTGCGACAAGTTCTGCACCTTCTGCGTCGTTCCCTACACCCGCGGCGCCGAGTATTCGCGTCCCGTGGCCGGCGTCGTCGCCGAGGCCGGGCGGCTGGCCGCCCTCGGCGCGCGCGAGATCACGCTGCTGGGCCAGAACGTCAACAACTACCACGGCGAGGGCCCGGGCGGCGTCGAATGGGGTCTCGGCCGCCTGATCGCCGAGCTCGCCGCCATCGCCGGCCTCGAGCGCATCCGCTACACCACGTCGTACCCGGCCGACATGGACGACGGGCTGATCGCCGCGCACCGCGACGTCGCCAAGCTGATGCCGTTCCTGCATCTGCCGGTGCAGTCCGGGTCCGACCGCATCCTCAAGGCGATGAACCGGCGTCACACCGCCGGCGACTACCGCCGCCTCGCCGCGCGGCTGCGCGACGCCCGTCCCGACATCGCGCTGTCGTCGGATTTCATCGTCGGCTTCCCGGGCGAAACCGAAGCCGACTTCGCCGAGACCCTGGCGCTGGTCGACGCCATCGGCTTCGCCCAGGCGTATTCGTTCAAGTACAGCCCGCGTCCCGGCACGCCGGCCGCCGCGATCGGCGAACAGGTTCCGGACGCGGTGAAGGGCGAGCGCCTGGCGCGCCTGCAGGAAAAGCTCAACGCCCAGCAGCGCGCGTTCAACCACGGCGCCGTCGGCCGCGTGATGGACGTGCTGCTGGAGCGCCCGGGGCGCGACCCCGGCCAGCTGGTCGGCCGCAGCCCGTTCATGCAGGCGGTCCACACCGAAGCGCCGGCGTCGGCGTTGGGCTCGCTGGTGCCGCTCCGCATCACCGCCGCCCACGCCAACAGCCTCGCCGGCGTTGCCGCCGCCGACGCGCGCACCGCATTGGCCGACGTCAGGGCGAGCGCGTGACGGCGCCGATGAAACCGCGCGCCGTCGGCGATGCCGCCACGTCGGCGCAGTTGACGTTTGCCGACAACCGGCTGGCGCTGCAGCTTTTCGGCTCCCATCACCAGAACCTGGCGCGCATCGAACAGAAGCTCGACGTCACCGTCCACGCGCGCGGCAACGAGGTGACGATCACCGGCGCCGCCGACGCCGTCGCCGGCACCCGTCACGTACTCGAGGGCCTTTACGCCAGGCTCGAGCAGGGCCACGCGGTGGGCCGCGAGGAAGTCAACGCGGTGCTGCGCATGGTGACCGCGCCCGGCGGCAACATCAGCGACGCGGAACTCACCATCCGCACCCGCAACCGCTACATCTCGCCGCGCTCGACCGTGCAGGCCGAATACATCCGCGCCATCGACCGCGTCGAGCTGGTGTTCGGCGAGGGCCCGGCCGGCACCGGCAAGACCTATCTGGCGGTGGCGAAGGCGGTGGAACGCCTGGTCAACGGCGACGTCGACCGTATCATCCTGTCCAGGCCGGCGGTCGAAGCCGGCGAGCAGCTCGGCTTCCTGCCCGGCGACATGCGCGAAAAGGTGGACCCGTACTTGCGCCCGCTCTACGACGCCCTCTACGACATGCTGCCGGCGACCCAGGTGGTCAAAAGGCTCGAGAACGGCGAGATCGAGGTGGCGCCGCTCGCCTTCATGCGCGGCCGCACGCTCGCCAACGCCTTCGTCATCCTCGACGAGGCGCAGAACACCACCGCCGTGCAGATGAAGATGTTCCTGACGCGGCTGGGCGAGAACTCCTCGATGGTGATCACCGGCGATTTGAGCCAGGTCGACCTGCCGACCGGCGTGCGTTCGGGCATGCGCGAGGCGATGGAAACGCTGGCCGACGTGAAGGGCGTCGCCTTCGTCAAGTTCAGCCACGTCGACGTGGTCCGCCATCCGCTGGTGAGCGAGATCGTGCGCGCCTACGACGCCGCCGAGCATCGCCGCAAGCAGGGCGCGCGCTACGAGAAGCCCGGCGGCGTCAAGGGCGCTCCGGACTCCGGTGCCGATGTCTAGGAAGGCCGCGCCGCCGTCCTCCAGAAACAGCCTCGCCATCGACGTCGCCGTCCGCTGTCGGCGCTGGACCGAGGCGGTGCCGCGGGCGGCCGCCCTGAGCCGGCGGGCGGCGATTGCCGCCTACGGCCACCAACGTCGGCGCGCCGGTCGCGCCGAGGCCGCCGTGGTGCTCGCCGACGACGCCTTCGTCCGCCGCCTCAACCGCGACTACCGACACCACGACGAGGCCACCAACGTGCTGGCCTTTCCCGCCGCCGCCGCGCCGACGGCGATGCCGGCGATGCTGGGCGACATCGTCATCGCCTTCGAGACCGCCGCCCGCGAGGCGGCGGCCGAGGAAAAGACGCTGGCCGATCATTTAAGTCATCTGGTGGTCCATGGTATGCTGCATCTGCTTGGGCACGATCACCAGACGGCGGCCGCGGCGGAAGCCATGGAACGGCGGGAAATCGACATTCTCGCCGGCCTCTGCGTCGCCGACCCCTACGGCGACGGCGAATGACGACGCCAAAGGTTGACGGTCCTCCGGCATTTGCCGGAAGATGATCGGGAACGATGAACGACCAACCGTCGAGTAGCACGCCCCGGGACACCGGGGCCAAGGACGATCCGTCTCTCACCAATGTCGTGTTGGGCTGGATACGCCAAATTGCGCGCGTCCGGGACGCCGACGATTCGGCCCGCGACACGCTCGACGAGCTGATCGAGGAACGCGAGGAATCGGCGGTCCCGATCGACGAAGACGAACGGGTCCTGCTCGCCAACATCCTCGAGCTGCGCGGCCGGACCATCAGCGACGTGATGGTGCCGCGCGCCGACATCGTCGCCGTCAGCCGCGACGCGTCGCTCGCCGAGGTTATCGACCTGATGACCCAGAAGGGCCATTCGCGGCTGCCGGTTTACGGGGAGACCCTCGACGACGTGATCGGCATGGTGCACATCAAGGACGTTCTGGCGTGGCGCGGCCAGGACAGGAGCTTCTCGCTGGCCAAGATCCAGCGCAAAATCCTGTTCGTGTCGCCATCGATGCAGGTGCTCGAGCTGCTCCTGGAAATGCGGGTGGAACGCTGCCACATGGCGCTCGTCGTCGACGAATTCGGCGGCGTCGACGGCCTCGTCACCATCGAGGACCTTGTGGAAGAGATCGTCGGCGAAATCGAGGACGAACACGACCGCGACGAGGAACCGCAATTGAAACGCAATCCCGACGGCACCTACACCGCCGACGCGCGCGTCACCATCGAAGTGCTGGAAGCGGCGGTCGGGCCGATCGTCAGCGACGCCGAGCGCCCGAACGTCGATACCCTGGGCGGCCTGGTTTTCGCACTCGCCGGGCGGGTGCCGATTCGCGGCGAGCTGGTCCGTCACCCCTCCGGCTACGAGTTCGAGATCCTCGATGCCGATCCACGCCACGTGAAACGGCTCCGCCTGCTGAAGCCGGCGCGATCGCGTCGGCGCGATCCCAAGGACTGATGCCGCCCCGCCAGCGCGCCGGCGCCGGGAGTGAAGCCGCGACGCCGCGCCTGGCGCGGCTGAAACGCGAGCTCGTCGGCCTCGCCGGCTGGCGGCGCGGGCTTGCGGCGGCCGGGCTCGGCGCCCTGGCGGCGCTGGCATTGCCGCCAGTATTCCTGTTGCCGCTGCTGGTGCCGGCGTTCGTCGGCTTGATGTGGCTGGTCGAGGAAAGCCGCGGCGCCGGTCGCGCCTTCGCCGACGGCTGGTGGTTCGGCTTCGGCCACTCGCTGGTGGGGCTGTACTGGATCTTCAACGCCTTCGTCGTCGATGCGCCGCAGTACGGCTGGATGGCGCCGTTCGCCGTCGTCGGCATCGCCGCCGCGACGGCGCTCTATGCCGCCGCGGCGACGGCGCTGGCGCGGCTGGCGTTGGCCAGGCGCCGCCTCGCCGGCGCCGGCCGGGTGCTGGTGCTGGCGGCGCTGTGGACGGCGATGGAATGGGTGCGCGGCTGGCTGCTGACGGGATTTTCCTGGAACCTGATCGGCAGCGTCTGGGTGCTCTCGGACGCCGTGATCCAACTCGCCGCCGTCGCCGGCGTCTATGGCTTGAGCCTGCTGACCGTCGCGGCGGCGGCGATGCCGGCGACGCTGGCGGTTGCCGCCGCCGGCCGGCGCTGGCTGCCGACGGCCGCCGCCGCCGCCGCGTTGGCCGTGGTGTGGGCCGGCGGCGCATTGCGGCTGGCCTCGGCCGGCGACGAGGCGGTGGCCGGCGTCCGCTTGCGGCTGGTGCAACCCAACATCCCGCAGCATTTGAAATGGCAACGCGACTTGCGCCGCGGCCACGTCGTCAACCAGTTGCGCATGAGCACCCAGCCTCCGGCCGCCGGCGCCGGGCCGTCCGCCGCGCCCACCCATGTGATCTGGGCGGAAACCGCGGTGCCGTTCGTGCTTGCCGACAGCCCGTCGCTTGCCGCCGCGCTGGCCGGCGCGGCGCCGGCGGGCGGCCTGATCATCGTCGGCGCGCCGCGGACGACGCCCGCGGGCGTCGCGCCGCGACGGATCTGGAACAGCCTGCAGGCGCTCGACTCTGGCGGCCGGATCACCGCCGCCTACGACAAGTTCCATCTGGTGCCGTTCGGCGAGTACGTGCCGTTTCGCGGCATCCTCGACATTCCCAAGCTGACCGCGGGTCGCCAGGATTTTTCGCCCGGCCCGGGCTTGCGCACGCTCGATCTTGCCGGCCTGCCGCCGGTGTCGCCGCTGATCTGCTACGAGGCGATCTTCCCCGGTCGCGTCGTCGACGCCGCCAAGCGCCCGGGCTGGCTGCTGAATCTGACCAACGACGCGTGGTTCGGGCGCTCGTCGGGCCCGTATCAGCATTTTGCCGCGGCGCGCCTGCGCGCGGTCGAGGAGGGCTTGCCCCTGGTCCGCGTCGCCAACACCGGCATTTCGGCGGTGGTCGACGCCTACGGCCGGGTGCGCCATGCGCTCGCTCTCGGCCGCGCCGGCATCATCGACAGCGCCCTGCCGGCGGCGATCGCGACGACGCCCTACGGCCGCTACGGCGACGGCATTGCCGCGATCATATTATTGATGGCCTTGGCCGGCGGATTCCTGCTACCACCAAAGGACGCGGCACGGCAGCGATAAGACCGGGACCGTCAGACGGGAAAATCCGTCCCGGGCGCTATTATTGCTTGCATACGATTGTATGAACGGCCATAGTGTTCAGTACATTCCACACGTTGCAACGGAATCGGTCATATTAGCAACATATGCCAAATCTCTCGACGTTTGGCCCAACCGCGACTCTCGGAAACAATGAAAAATTCACCCCCCTCCCCAAAACTCGCGTCCCGGGTTCGCCGCCTGCGCAAGAAGCGGCTGCCTCCCGGCGTTCCGAATCCCGTCGACATCCACGTCGGCGGCCGCGTCCGGCTGCGCCGCACCCTTCTCGGCTTGAGCCAGGAGAAATTGGGTGACGCCGTCGGCCTGACGTTCCAGCAGATCCAGAAGTACGAACGCGGCGCCAACCGGATCGGCGCCTCGCGTCTGTTCCAGCTCAGCCGCATTCTCGACGTGCCGATCTCGTTCTTCTTCGACGATCTGCCGGCCGCCCTGAAGACCACCGAAGGCCAGGTGGCTTGGGGGCTGCGCGAACGCGACCAGAAGACCATCGAGCCCGATCCGCTGGCCCGCCGGGAAACGCTGGAACTGGTTCGCGCCTATTACAAGATCTCCGATCCGCGCGTCCGCAAGCGCCTGTTCGAGCTGACCAAGTCGCTGGCCAACGCCGCCGGCAACGACGACTAGTCCGCGGCGGTTCGTCCCGGCCCGGCGTGACGCGGCGCCGTTTCCAGCTTCGGGCGGCGCCGTCAAAATGCCTTGACGCTAGGTGGAAAGCTTGCGACAAGTTGCGCCCCTGCGCCGCAACGCGGCTGGGGGCGTGGAAGGATTTGGACTGCTTGCCGCCACGGAAAATAAAGCGCTAAGTGGGCTCTGAAAAATAGCCAGATCGTTGCAGCCCTCGGTCCAACGGGACATCATTGCGATCGGAGGGATCGTCCGTGCGTAAGGGCAAATATCTTTTCACCAGCGAATCGGTTTCCGAAGGCCACCCCGACAAGATCTGCGACCGAATATCCGACGCCGTGGTCGACAAGTTTCTCGGCGCCGACCCGCATGCGCGCGTCGCGGTCGAAACGCTGTGCACCACCAACCAGATCGTGCTCGCCGGCGAGGTGAGGGGACCGAAGTCGATAACTCACGACGTGATCGAGGAAGTCGCCCGCGCATGCGTGCGCGAGATCGGCTACGAACAGGACGGATTCCACTGGCAGAAGGCCAAGGTCGACATTTACGTGCACCAGCAGTCGGCGGACATCGCCAAGGGCGTCGATGCCGCCGGCAACAAGGATGAAGGCGCCGGCGATCAGGGTTTGATGTTCGGCTACGCTTGCCGCGAGACCGAGGTGCTGATGCCGGCGCCGATCCATTATTCCCATGCCATCCTGAAATCCCTGGCCGAGGCGCGCCACTCCGGCGCCGAGCCGGGCCTAGGCCCGGATTCGAAAAGCCAGGTGACGCTGGAATACGTCGACTCGCGGCCGGTGCGGGCGGCGTCGGTGGTGGTCTCGACCCAGCATGCCGAATCGCTGAGCCAGGACGAGGTGCGCGAGATCGTGCGCCCGCACGTACTCGGCATGCTGCCCGACGGCTGGATGTGTCGGGAGGACGAATTTTACGTCAACCCGACCGGCCGCTTCGTCGTCGGCGGGCCAGACGGCGACACCGGGCTGACCGGGCGCAAGATCATCGTCGATACCTACGGCGGCGCCGCGCCGCATGGCGGCGGCGCGTTCTCTGGCAAGGACCCGACCAAGGTCGACCGTTCGGCCGCCTATGTGGCGCGCTATCTGGCCAAGAACGTGGTCGCCGCCGGGATCGCCGATCGCTGCACCATCCAGGTCGCCTATGCCATCGGCATCGCCAAGCCGCTCAGCGTCTACATCGACACCCACGGCGCGAACACGGTCGACGAAGAGAGGCTTTCGGCGGTCCTGCAGGAACTGGTCGACCTGTCGCCGCGCGGCATCCGCGAGCACCTCGGCCTCAGCCGGCCGATCTACGCGCGCACCGCCGCCTACGGCCATTTCGGCCGGCCGCCCGAAGCGGACGGCGGGTTCTCGTGGGAACGCACCAACCTCGTCGACGACCTTCGCTCGGCGTTCGGGATCCATTGAGCGGCGCCGGCGACCCGCAAAACCGTCTTCAGTGGTATGGCCGCCGCCACGGCCACAAGCTCCGGCCCCATCGCCAGGCGCTGATCGACACCCTGTTGCCGCGGTTGCGGCTGGCTCCGCCCGCCGACGGCGGGACCGTCGACTTGGCCGGCGCATTCGCCGGGCCGGTCCGCGACACTTGGCTGGAGGTCGGCTTCGGCGCCGGCGAGCACCTGGCGGCCCAGGCGGAGGCGCACCCGGACGTCGGTTTCGTCGGCTGCGAGCCGTTCGTCAACGGCATCGCGTCGCTGCTCAGCCATATCGAAAGCCGCGGCCTCGGCAATGTCCGCATCTACGACGACGACGCTCGTCGGCTGCTGCCGTCGCTGGCCGATGCCGCCGTCGGCGGCGTGTTCGCGCTGTTTTCGGACCCGTGGCCGAAAAAGCGCCACCACCGCCGCCGCTTCATCACCGACGACACCCTCGATCAACTGGCGCGCATCATGAAGGACGGCGCCGAGCTGCGGATCGCCAGCGACCATGGCGGTTACGTCGCCTGGACGCTGGAACGCGTCACCCGCCACCCGGCGTTCGCCTGGCCGGCGCGGCAGCGCAGCGATTGGACCGAACCGCCGCCGGACTGGGTCGAGACGCGCTACGAGAGGAAGGCGCGAAAGCAGGGCGCGAGACCGGTCTATCTCCGCTTCCGGCGCCGTCCCAGGGCAGTCCGGGGGGCAGTCCGGGAGGCCGTCCCGGGGCCTCGGGCCGGGGCCGGAAAGGTTGTCGAAAGCCATTGAAATTGCAGGGGCACCGGTATATATAACGGGTGCGTTCGGTTAAGGACGTACTCGTTAAGTCCAGATGCTGAGTTGGAGTTGATGGGTGGGCCGGTGGCCCGCCCTTTCGTTTTGGACGGGCCCCGTGCCGTCGCCGCGGGGCCGCCTGGGAACCGCGGGCGCCGCCGGGCGGTGCGCGGGAACGGGGATAGCGCCGATGGACTTTATCGACCGCGTTCGGCGACTCATCGAGCCGGCCATCGGCGATCTCGGATTCGATATCGTCCGGGTGCAATTGGCGGGAAAGAACAGGCCGTGCATGCAGGTGATGGTGGAACATAGGAGCGGCCGGGCGATCACCGTCGACGACTGTGCCCGGGTCAGCCGGGCGATCTCGGCGATCCTCGATGTCGAAGACCCGATCAAGAGCGCCTATACCCTCGAGGTCAGCTCGCCCGGCATCGACCGGCCGCTGGTCCGCATCGGCGACTTCGAGCGCTTCCGGGGGTTCCAGGCGAAGATCGAGACCAACCGGCCGATCGACGGCCGCCGGCGCTTCAAGGGTCGGCTCCTGGGCGTCGAGGGAGATCACGTACGCATCGCGGTGGAAGGCGGCGAAGTCACGTTGCCGCATCCCGACATCCAGCGCGCGAAACTGGTGCTGACGGACGACCTGATCGCGGCATCCGAGGAGAACAAAGGATCATGAGCGAAACCATCGAAGCAACCGCCACCCATTCGCGTCCCGAACTGCTGGAAGTGGCGGACACCGTCGCCCGCGACAAGGGCATCGAGCGCGAAGAGGTGATCGAGGCCATGGAGCAGGCGATCCAGAAGGCGGGGCGGTCCAAGTACGGCCATGAGCACGACATTCGCGCCACCATCGACCGCAAGACGGGGCAGATCACCCTGGCCCGCTACGTCGAGGTCAAGGAGACGAAGGAGCTGGTCGAAAACGAAATCACCCAGATCGACCTCGAAGGCGCGCGCAAGAAGAAGCCGGACGCCAATCCCGGGGACTTCCTGGTCGACGTGCTGCCGCCCATCGACTTCGGCCGCATCGCCGCGCAGACGGCCAAGCAGGTGATCGTGCAGCGCGTCCGCGAGGCCGAGCGCATCCGTCAATTCAACGAATACAAGGACCGCATCGGCGAAATCGTCAACGGCCTGGTGAAACGCATCGAATACGGCAACGTCATCGTCGACCTCGGACGCGCCGAGGCGATCCTACGGCGCGACGAATCGATCCCGCGCGAGCACTTCAACACCGGCGACCGCGTCCGCTCCTACATCGTCGACGTGCGCCAGGAGCCGCGCGGCCCGCAGATTTTCCTCAGCCGCACCCACCCGCAGTTCATGGCCAAGCTGTTCGCCCAGGAAGTGCCGGAAATTTACGACGCCATCATCGAGATCAAGGCGGTCGCCCGCGACCCGGGCTCGCGCGCCAAGATCGCGGTGCTCAGCCACGACTCGTCGATCGACCCGGTCGGTCCCTGCATCGGCATGCGCGGTTCGCGCGTCCAGGCGGTGGTCGGCGAGTTGCAGGGCGAGAAGATCGACATCATCCAGTGGTCTCCCGATCCGGCCGCGTTCATCGTCAACGCGCTGGCGCCGGCCGAAGTCGCGAAGGTGGTCCTCGACGAGGAGACGCACCGCATCGAGGTGGTGGTTCCCGACGAACAGCTCAGCCTCGCCATCGGACGCCGCGGCCAGAACGTGCGCCTGGCGTCGCAGCTTTCCGGCTGGGACATCGACATCCTCACCGAGGCCGAGGAATCCGAACGCCGCACCGAGGAATTCCGCACCCGCTCGCAGATGTTCGTGGACGCCCTCGACGTCGATGACGTGATCGCGCATCTGCTGGTCACCGAGGGCTTCTCGTCGGTGGAGGAGGTCGCCTTCGTGCCGGTCGAAGACCTGGTCTCGATCGAGGGCTTCGACGAAGAGGTCGCCGAGGAACTGCGCGAGCGCGCCCGCGCCTATCTGGCGCAGCGCGACGAGGAGCTGACCAACAAGCGCAAGACGCTCGGCGTCAACGACGAGCTGGCCGAGATGGATGGCCTGAGCCCGACGATTCTGGTGGCGCTCGGCGAGAAGGGCGTCAAGACCAAGGACGACCTGGCGGACCTGGCCGCCGACGAGTTGATGGAGATCGTGCCGGCGAAGTCGCTGACCATCGAAAAGGCCAACGACATCATCATGGCGGCGCGCGCCCATTGGTTCGCCGACGACCCGGTGAAGGACGACGCCGCCGCGGCCGGCGAAGCGACCGCCGCCGATGCGGCGCCGGCGACGGCGCCCGCCGAACAGCCGAAACCGTAAAGCCGGCCGTGCGAGCGCCGCCGGGTTTAGGGTTGAGTAGGGTGTGCGATATGGTAAATACAGCCTGCGCCGCGGGATTGCGCCGGTTTTCCCGCACCGACGAGCCGGATGGAACGTGTAGCTGAATGACCGAGACAAAGGAACAGAGCAAAGGCAGGAAGCTGGGTCTTTCCAGGCCCGGCAAGCTCGAGCTGAAGAAGACCATCGAGACCGGCCAGGTGCGCCAGAGCTTCTCGCACGGCCGCTCGAAGATGGTCACCGTCGAGGTGCGCAAGAAGCGGACCTTCGCGCCCGACGCCGGCGGCCGCATGACCGAGGTCACCAGCGAACTGGCGCAGGCCGCCGAGGAGCAGGCGCAGAGCGCGTTCGCGCCGGCCGCCCGCGAGGCGGTACAGCCGGCGCCGCCGTCGTCATTGGGTCCGAGCCTGACCGAAGAGGAGAAGGCCGCCCGCGCCCGCGCCCTCGAGGGCGCCATGAAGGCGTTCGATGTCGGCGCCGCGCCGGTGGCCGCGCTCGACGCTGCGCCGCCGGCGGCCATGCCGCAGGCGCCGCCGCCGGCCGAGAACGACGCGCTGCGCCTCGAGAAGGATGAAGCCCGCCGCCGCGCCGCAGACGAAGAACGCCGCCGCGAGCAGCAGGCGAAAGCCGCCGCCGCGACGGCCGTCGCCAAGTTGCAGGCGCTCGAAGCCGAGGAGGAAGAGGAACCGAAGGGCCGGCCGCGTCGCGGCGCGGGACGCGACGGCCGCCGGTTGGCGCCGCCGCGCCGCACCGAGCGCCGCCGTCGTTCCGGCAAGCTGACCATCGCCGAAGCGCTGGGCGAGGATGAGGAGCGTACCCGTAGCCTCGCCTCGATCAAGCGCGCCCGCGAGAAGGAACGCCAGAAGGCGCAGCAGCTGTTGTCCGAGGGTCAGAAAGTCATCCGCGAGGTAGTGGTCCCGGAATCGATCACCGTTCAGGAACTCGCCAATCGCATGGCCGAGCGCAGCACCGACGTCATCAAAGCGCTGATGAACATGGACGTGATGGCGACCATCAACCAGACCATTGACGCCGATACCGCCGAGTTGGTGGTCGCCACGTTCGGCCACAAGCTGAAGCGCGTTTCCGAGGCCGATGTCGAGATCGGCCTCAAGGGCGCCGACGATGCCGACGTCAACCTGGCGCCCCGCGCCCCCGTCGTCACGGTCATGGGTCACGTCGACCACGGCAAGACGTCGCTGCTGGACGCGATGCGCGAAACCGACGTCGCCCTGCACGAAGCCGGCGGCATCACCCAGCACATCGGCGCCTACCAGGTGACGACCAAGTCCGGCGCCAAGATCACGTTCATCGACACGCCCGGCCACGAGGCGTTCACCGAAATGCGCGCCCGCGGCGCCCGGGTCACCGACATCGTCGTGCTGTGCGTCGCCGCCGACGACGGAATCATGCCGCAGACCGTGGAAGCGATCCACCACGCCAAGGCGGCCAGGGTGCCGATCATCGTCGCCATCAACAAAGTCGACAAACCCGACGCCGACGCGAAGCGCGTGCGCACCGACCTGCTGCAGCACGACCTGGTGGTCGAGGAAATGGGCGGCGAAGTCCTTGCCGTCGAGGTCTCGGCGAAAGAGAAGACCAATCTCGACAAGCTCGAGGAAGCGATCGTGCTGCAGGCCGAGCTCCTGGACCTGAAGTCCAATCCGGACCGCCCCGCCGAAGGCATCATCATCGAGGCCAAGATGGAACAAGGCCGCGGCTCCGTCGCCACCGTGCTGGTGCAGCGCGGTACGCTGAAAGTCGGCGACATCTTCGTCGCCGGCAGCGAATGGGGCCGCGTCCGCGCGCTCAACGACGCCAAGGGCGACAGCGTCGCCGAGGCCGGACCGTCGATGCCGGTCGAGGTCGTCGGCCTCAACGCCACGCCCGCGGCCGGCGACGAGGTGGCCGTCATCGACAACGAGGCGCGCGCCCGCGAGATCACCGCGTTCCGCCAGCGCCGCTCGCGCGACGCCAAGGCCGCCGCCATCGGCCGCGGCACGCTCGAACAGATGTTCGACAAGATCAAGGAGGGCAGCGCGGTTCAGGTGCTGCCGGCGGTCATCAAGGCGGACGTCCACGGCTCCGTCGAGGCGATCGCCAACGCGCTCGAGAACCTCAGCACCGACGAGGTCAAGGTTCAGGTGTTGCATTCGGCCGTCGGCGGCATCAACGAATCCGACGTGACGCTGGCCAAGGCGTCGCAGGCGCTGATCATCGGCTTCAACGTCCGCGCCAATCCGCAGGCGCGCGAAATGGCGCGCCAGGCCCACGTCGAAATCCGCTACTATTCGATCATCTACGACCTGACCGACGACCTGAAGAAGGCGCTGTCGGGGCTGCTGGCGCCGTCGATCAAGGAAAACCTTCTCGGCCACGCCGAGATCCGCGAGGTGTTCAACATCTCCAAGGTCGGCAAGATCGCCGGCTGCCTGGTCACCGAGGGCATCGTGCGTCGCGGCGCCAAGGTCCGCCTGGTGCGCGACGACGTGGTCATCCACGAAGGCGACCTCTCGCAGTTGAAGCGCTTCAAGGACGACGTGCGCGAAGTCAAGGACAACACCGAGTGCGGCATGGCGTTCGCCAACTATCAGGACATCCAGGTGGGCGACAAGATCGAGTGCTTCGAAATCGAAAAAGTCGCCCGCGCGCTGTGACGCTTCGGCCTGGGGCGGGCCGCCGCGCCCGACCGCCCGCCATCGGCCGATCGAGGATTTTCACATGAATAGAGGGGACGCCAAAGCCCCGAGCCAGCGCCAGCTCCGCGTAGGCGAGGAACTGCGCCACGCCGTGGCGTGGATCCTCGAGCGCGGCGAGATTCGCGATCCCGGCCTCGGCGGCCAGCCGGTGACCGTGACCGAGGTCCGCGTCAGCCCCGATCTGCGCTACGCCACCGCGTACGTGATGCCGCTCGGCGGCGTCGCCACCGAAAGCGTGGTGGCGGCGCTCAACCGGGCGGCGCCGTTCATCCGCCGCCGCATTGGCAAGGCGGTGAAGCTGCGCTACCTGCCCGCGCTCACCTTCGTCGCCGATTCCAGCTTCGACGAGGCCGCGCACATCGACGCGCTGCTGCGCGACCCGGCGGTGGCGCGCGATCTCGGCGCCGACGACGATACCAAGGACGACGACGATGGCGCGTAAACGCCGCGGCGCGCCGATCCACGGCTGGATCGTGATCGACAAGCCGCCGGGTTTGAGCTCCAGCGCCGTCGTCGGCCGCGTCAAGCGGCTGACCGGCGCCGCCAAGGTCGGCCACGCCGGCACACTCGATCCGTTGGCCACCGGCGTGCTGCCGATGGCGCTCGGCGAGGCGACTAAGACCGTCGCCTACCTGGTGGACGGCCGCAAGGCGTACCGCTTCACCGTGCGTTGGGGCGAGGCCCGCGACACCGACGACGCGGACGGCAAGGTCATCGCCGTCAGCGACGCGCGGCCGACGGAAGCCGAGATCGTCGCCGTGCTCGACCGTTTCCGGGGCGCCATCGAGCAGGTGCCGCCGACCTACTCGGCGATCAAGATCGGCGGCCATCGGGCTTACGACCTGGCGCGCGGCGACAAGGCGCCGGCGCTGACGGCGCGCACCGTCGAAGTCCACGAGTTGACCCTGGTGGCGATGCCCGACCGCGATCATGCCGAGTTCGCGGTGGTGTCCGGCAAGGGCGCCTACATGCGGAGTCTCGCGCGCGATCTGGCGGCGGCGCTCGGCACCGTCGGCCACGTCGCGGCACTGCGCCGCACCGCCGTCGGGCCGTTCCACGAGGCCCAGGCGATTTCGCTGGATAAACTGCAAACCCTGGGGCATAGTGCGCCCCGCTCGGGGCACCTCCTGCCCGTCGAGACCGTGCTGGACGACATCCCGGCACTGGCCCTGACGGAACGGGAGGCCCGGAAGCTGAGCCACGGACAGGCCATCCCGGTGTTGCCGGTGGCCAGTCGGTCTCCCTTCAAGAACATCGGCCAGGGCGACGTCGTTCGCGCCATGGTCGAAGGAAGGCTGGTGGCGTTGGCGAAGATCATGGGAGGGGAAATTCGCCCCTTCCGCATCATCAACCTCTAAACGGAGTATCCGATGTCGATAACCGCAGAGCGGAAGCAAGAGCTCATAAAAGAGTTTGCCGTAAAGAAAGACGATACCGGGTCGCCGGAAGTGCAGGTGGCGATCCTGTCGGAGAGAATCGCAAATCTCACCGAGCACCTGAAGGCCCACACCAAGGATTTTCATTCGCGCCGCGGGTTGCTGACCATGGTCGGCCAGCGCCGGCGCCTGCTCGATTACATCAAGCGCAAAGAGGCCAAGCGTTACGAAGCTCTCGTCGAGCGACTCGGCCTGCGCCGGTAGTCGGCATGATCCGCCCAAACGCGGCAAACACGGATGAAATCGACCGGACACGGCCGACCGGCGCCCTCCGGCGCCGCCGCCCGCGACGGAATCGGGACCTTGCCGGCATTCGGTCGGGTCCCTTGAACAGGGCTGCCGTCGGATGGTCCGCCGGCGCCCGTCTTTGTATGAACGCAGGATGATAGAACTTGATGCCCGTAGCGATGAGATGACGTGATGTCCGCAGGGAAGAGAGAACTTGTTGTCCGTAGGAAGGAAGAATTGAATGTTTCAAGAGTTCAAAAAAGAGATTGAGTGGGGCGGCCGCAAGCTGCTCCTGGAGACTGGAAAAATCGCGCGCCAGGCCGACGGCGCCGTGATGGCGACGTACGGCGCGACCAAAGTCCTGTGCACCGTCGTCGGCGAAAAGACGCCGAAGACGGGCATCGACTTTTTCCCGCTCGCCGTTCACTACCAGGAAAAGACCTTTGCCGCCGGCAAGATTCCAGGCGGCTTCTTCAAGCGTGAAGGCCGGCCCAGCGAGCGCGAAACGCTGATCTCGCGGCTGATCGACCGGCCGATCCGGCCGCTGTTCGCCAAAGGCTTCTCGAACGAAACGCAGGTCATCTGCACCGTGCTGTCGCACGATCTCGAGAACGACCCCGACGTCGTCGCCATGGTCGGCACGTCGGCGGCGCTGACGATCTCGGGGCTGCCGTTCATGGGCCCGATCGCCGGCGCCCGCGTCGGCTACATCGACGGCCAATACAAGCTGAACCCGACGTTGGCGGAGATGGCGAACTCGAGCCTGGACCTGGTGGTCGCCGGCACCCAGGAGGGCGTGCTGATGGTCGAATCCGAGGTCAAGGAACTGGACGAGGACGCCATGCTCGGCGCCGTGATGTTCGGCCATCGGGCGTTCCAGCCGGTCATCGCCGGCATCATCGAGCTCGCCGAAGCCTGCGCCAAGGACCCGATCGACGTGCCGGCCGAGCCGGAAGGCAAGGCGGCGCTGGCCGAGCGCATCAAGGCCTCGGCCGAAGCGGAAATGCGCGCGGCGTACAAGGAGACGGTGAAATCGGCGCGGCACGAAAAGCTGTCGGCGGTCAAGAAGCGCGTCGTCGCCGAGCTCGACGCCGACGAGACGATGGACAAGGAACTGGTCGCCGCCGTTTCCGGCGATGTTTTCAAGTCGCTGGAAAAGAACATCGTCCGCCAGGACATCCTGAACTCGAGCAAGCGCATCGACGGCCGCGATACCAAGACCGTCCGCCCGATCGCGGTCGACGTCGGCATCCTGCCCCGGGCGCACGGCTCGGCGCTGTTCACCCGCGGCGAGACGCAGGCGCTGGTCGTCACCACGCTCGGCACCGGGCAGGACGAGCAGATCATCGACGGCCTGGCCGAGGACTTCCGCCAGCACTTCATGCTGCACTACAACTTTCCGCCCTATTCGGTGGGCGAGGCCGGGCGCTTCGGCTTCACCGGCCGGCGCGAGGTCGGCCACGGCAAGCTGGCATGGCGGGCCGTGCATCCGCTGATGCCGTCGAAGGAGGACTTCCCCTATACCATCCGGGTGGTGTCCGAGATCACGGAATCGAACGGCTCGTCGTCGATGGCCACCGTCTGCGGCGCGTCTCTGTCGATGATGGACGCGGGCGTGCCGCTGAAGAAGCCGGTCGCCGGCATCGCCATGGGCCTGATCAAGGAGGGCGATAAATTCGCGGTGCTCTCCGACATCCTCGGCGACGAGGACCACCTCGGCGACATGGACTTCAAGGTCGCCGGCACCGCCGAAGGCATCACGTCGTTGCAGATGGACATCAAGATCACCTCGATCACCGAGGAGATCATGAAGATCGCCCTGGCGCAGGCCCGCGACGGCCGGCTGCACATCCTGGGCGAGATGTCGAAGGCGCTGAACAAGGCGCGCGACTCCATCAGCGACCACGCGCCGCGGATCACGGTCATCATGGTCCCGAAGGACAAGATCCGCGAGATCATCGGTCCCGGCGGCAAGATCATCCGCGAGATCTGCGAGGTCACCGGCACCAAGATCGACATCGAGGACGACGGCACCGTCAAGGTCGCCGCCGTCGACCAGAAGGCGACGGAAGCCGCCGTCAAGTGGATCAAGAGCATCACCGCCGAGCCGGAAATCGGCGCGCTGTACACCGGCAAGGTGGTGAAGACGGTCGATTTCGGCGCCTTCGTGAACTTCATGGGCAGCCGCGACGGCCTGGTCCACATCTCGGAACTGGCGCCGAACCGGGTCGGCAAGACCACCGACGTCGTCAACGTCGGCGACGAGGTGAAGGTGAAGCTGATCGGCATCGACGAGCGCGGCAAGGTCAAGCTGTCGATGAAGGCCGTCGACCAGAAGACCGGCGAGGACGTCTCCGGTCAGCAGGGCGGCACGCGGGTGTCCCGCTAGCCGCGACCAGCGAGGGATGGCGGAAACCAGCGGCCCGGAAGCCAGGCTGCAAGCAAGCTTCCGGGCCGCGGCATTTCCGCCGCCGGCTTTTTTCAGACTTTTCTAGGTTTTTCCGGGTTTCGGGATATATAATTTTACAGTCCGCCTGTCCGCCGGGGACGGCGGAAAGGTTTTCGTGTGCCCACCCGCAATGCGGACCCAGGGCAGGTTGCGAGAGAGGTTGCTGTGTCCCTTAAGAACCTGAAAAAGATCATCGCGCCGGTGGCGAAGAAAGCCAGCTACACCTACGACGATCTGCTGGCCTGCGGCCACGGCTTGTTGTTCGGGCCCGGCAACGCGAAACTGCCGTTGCCGCCGATGTTGATGTTCGACCGCATCGTCAAGATCAGCGAAACGGGCGGCAAGCACGGTCACGGGCAGATCGTCGCCGAGATGGACGTCAAGCCGGACCTGTGGTTCTTCAAGTGCCACTTCGAAAAGGACCCGATCATGCCCGGCTGCCTTGGGCTCGACGCGTTGTGGCAGCTCGTCGGCTTCTTCCTCGGCTGGCTCGGCTCGCCGGGCATCGGCCGGGCGCTCGGCGTCGGCTCGGTGAAATTTTCGGGCCAGGTGCAACCGGGGGCGAAGCTGGTGTCGTACCTGGTCGACGTCAAGCGCGTGCTCAACCGGCAGTTCACCCTCGGCATTGCCGACGGAACGATGAAGGTCGACGGCGAGACCGCCTACGAAGCCGAAAACCTGAGGGTGGCTCTGTTCACCGGCGCGGTCGCCGGGAACTGAGGCCGGCGGGCGGGCCTTCATGAGACGCGTCGTCATCACCGGCGTCGGCATCGTTTCCAGCATCGGCGACAACAAGGACGAGGTGCTCGATTCGCTCCGGGTCGGACGCTCGGGCATCAGCTTCTCCGAGGAATATCGGGACATGGGCTTCCGCAGCCACGTCCACGGCAAGCCGAAGCTCGACCTCGATGCCGCGGTGGACAGGCGCTGGCGCCGCTTCATGGGCGACGGCGCCGCCTACAACTACGTCGCCATGCAGCAGGCGATCGCCGATTCCGGCCTCACCGAGGCCGAAGTGTCGAACGAGCGCACGGCGCTGATCATGGGCTCGGGCGGACCGTCGACCAAGAACCAGGTGCTGGCCGCCGACCTCACCCGCCAGAAGGGTCCGAAGCGGGTCGGCCCGTTCATGGTGCCGCGCACGATGTCGAGCACCAACTCCGCGACGCTGGCCACCGCCTTCAAGATCAAGGGCCTCAGCTATTCGATCAGTTCCGCGTGCTCGACCAGCGCGCACTGCATCGGCAACGGCACCGAACTGATCCAATGGGGCAAGAACGACATCGTTTTCGCCGGCGGCGGCGAGGAGCTGCACTGGAGCCTGTCGGTGCTGTTCGACGCCATGCCGGCGCTGAGCTCCAACTTCAATGCCACGCCGGAAAAGGCGTCGCGCGCCTTCGACGCCAAGCGCGACGGCTTCGTGATCGCCGGCGGCGGCGGCGTCGTCGTGCTCGAGGAGCTGGCGCACGCCAAGGCCCGCGGCGCCAAGATTTACGGCGAATTGGCCGGCTACGGCGCCACTTCGGACGGCCACGACATGGTGCAGCCGTCGGGCGAGGGGGCGGTGCGCTGCATGAAGATGGCGATGGCCGGCCTGGACCTGCCCGTCGACTACATCAATACCCACGGCACCAGCACGCCGATCGGCGACGTCACCGAGCTGCAGGCGATCCGCGAGACTTTCAAGGACCGCAACCGGATACCGTTCTTCAGCTCGACCAAATCGCTCACCGGCCATTCGCTCGGCGCCACCGGCGTGCAGGAGACGATCTATTGCCTGCTGATGATGGAAAACGACTTCATCTGCGCGTCGGCCAACGTCGATGAACTCGACGCGGCGGCCGAGGACATGCCGATTGTTCTCGAGCGCCAGGATAACGTGCAGCTCAATGCGGTGATTTCCAACAGTTTCGGGTTTGGCGGTACCAACGCGACGCTGGCCTTCAAGCGATTCGAAGGCTGACGGCGTCGCGATCACGAAAAAGCTTCCGGAGAGCGCCGCGTGTCGGGACCGCAGAAGATCCATCCCAACGACCTGAAATCGTCCCATGCCACCGCCTTGATGGCGGGCAAGAAGGGCTTGATCGTCGGCGTCGCCAACGATCATTCGATCGCCTGGGGGATCGCCAGCGTCCTCAGCCGCCACGGCGCCGAGCTGGCCTTCACCTACCAGGGCCAGGCGCTGGAGAAACGGGTGAGGCCGTTGGCCGAAAGCCTCGGCTCGCGCGTCGTGTTGCCGTGCGACGTCGAGGACGAGCCGAGCATCGACGCGGTGTTCGCCGCGCTCGCGCGCGAGTGGGGCGATCTCGATTTCCTCGTCCATGCGGTCGCCTATTCCGACAAGGATGAGCTGAAGGGACATTATATCGGCACGACGCGGGCGAACTTCGCCCGCACCCTCGACGTGTCGTGCTACTCGTTCACCGCGCTTGCCCAACGCGCCGCGCCGCTGATGCCGAAGGGCGGCAGTCTTTTGTCGCTGACCTTCTCCGGCGCCGAGAGGGTGGTGCCCAACTACAACGTGATGGGCGTCGCCAAGGCGGCGCTCGAGGCCAGCGTGCGCTATCTCGCCGTCGACCTCGGCCCGCGCAAGATCCGCGTCAACGCCATCTCCGCCGGCCCGATGCGCACGCTCGCTGGCAGCGCCATCGGCGGCGCCAAGCACATCCTGAAATGGAGCCAGGAACACGCGCCGTTGCAGCACAACCCCAGCCTCGACGACATCGGCGGCGCCGCGCTGTATCTGCTGTCGGACCTGTCCAGGAGCGTCACCGGCGAGATCCACCACGTCGATTCCGGCTACAACGTCATCGGCATCCCGCGTAACCCGAATCCCAATAACGCCAACAACGGCTGATCCCCGCCGGGTCCACGGAATTCCCTATTAAATCAGTTGGTTTTGGCATAGTTTAAAAGGTTGCCAAAATCCGGATTTTACCTTATAAAAATTATGGGTATATGGTATGAGGGGCGTCCGCCTCCGATCAGACCTGGAAACGCCGCTCGGGCGGTCCATATAAGGAACCACATCGGATAAGGCCGCGACCATGACAAACAAGGAATCGATCCGACCCTACACCCAAGTCCTCGACCGCTTGCGCACGGCGGGCCTGCGCCCGACGCGCCAGCGGCTGGCGTTGGCCAAACTGCTGTTCGAGAACGGCGACCGCCATGTCACCGCCGAAATGCTGCATGCCGAGGCGCAGTCCGCGGCGATCCGGGTGTCGTTGGCGACCGTCTACAACACGCTGCACCAGTTCACCACCGCCGGCCTGTTGCGCGAGATCGTGGTCGATTCGCAACGCTCGTACTTCGACACCAACATGGCCGACCATCACCACTTCTACTTCGAGGATTCGAGCCAGCTCGAGGACATCCCCGGCCACCAGGTCGTGGTCGCGCAATTGCCGACGCCGCCGGCGGGCAAGACGGTGAAGCGGGTCGACGTCGTCGTTCGCGTATCCGACAAATAATATATTGTAAAAGCAACAAATTACATCGTTGTTTATAACGACTAAAAAGTAGTTGACTCTGCCTGCCCGAGCCTTCATAGTGCCCGACAACGACGCCCCGGCACGGCCGCGCCGTCGCGCCCAACCGATCGTTGCCGCGGGTTGCCCGTCCGACGTCGGACCGGAGGAAAAGAACCGAACAGGATAACGGAGACCATCATGACCAAGCTCAAGGGATCGAAGACCGAAAAGAACCTGAAGGACGCCTTCTCCGGCGAATCCCAGGCCAACCGCCGCTACCTCTATTTCGCCCAGAAGGCCGACATCGAGGGCTACAACGACGTCGCCGCGGTGTTCCGCTCGACCGCCGAAGGCGAAACCGGCCATGCCCACGGCCATCTCGAGTTCCTCGAGGCCGTCGGCGATCCGGCGACCAACCTGCCGATCGGCCCCACCGGCGACAACCTGAAGGCCGCCATCGCCGGCGAGACCCACGAGTACACCGACATGTACCCGGGCATGGCGAAGGCCGCGCGCGTGGAGGGCTTCGACGAAATCGCCGACTGGTTCGAGACCCTGGCCAAGGCCGAGAAATCCCACGCCGGCCGCTTCAAGAAGGCGCTCGACGCGATGGACTGAGCCAACCAGGGCTCGCGGTTGAAGAGGGGGGGGTCCGGCGACGGTCCCCCCGATTCGTTCCGGCTCCAAGCGCCGGCGCGACGACGGCTCGAACGACGACAAGGACGGACGATCATGAGCGAAGGCTCCCTGAAGGCCCCCGAGCGCCGCCCGGTCCCTTGGCGTGACGCGGACTTTTACGACGCGGCGACGCTCGATGCGGAACTGCGCCGGGTGTTCGACATCTGCCACGGCTGCCGGCGGTGCTTCAATCTCTGCGACAGCTTCCCCCGGCTGTTCGACCTCATCGACGCCACCGACTCGGGCGAACTCGACGGCGTCGAGAGCGGCGCCTTCAAGTCGGTGGCCGACGCCTGCACGCTCTGCGACATGTGCTTCATGACCAAGTGCCCGTACGTGCCGCCGCACGAATTCAACATCGACTTCCCGCACCTGATGCTGCGCTACCGCGCGGTCGAGCTGAAGAACGGCAAGGTCCCGCTGGCCACCCGCGAGCTGGTCAAGACCGACCGCAACGGCAAGCTCGGCTGCCGCCTGCACGGCATCGCCAACTGGGCCACCGACCGCAAAAACAAGCTCACCCGGCCGCTGCTGGAATCGGTTGCCGGGGTGCATCGCGACGCGGCGCTGCCGAAATACCGCTCGCCGACACTCACCGACGCCGCCGCGTCCGCGCCCGAGGCCAACCACGCCGCGCCGGCGTTCGGGCGCAAGGCGGTGCTCTACGCCACCTGCTTCGCCAACTACAACAACCCGGCGATCGGCCTGGCGACGCGCAAGGTGCTGGCCAAGAACGGCGTCGAGACCGAGATCGTCTATCCCGGTTGCTGCGGCATGCCGTCGCTGGAGCAGGGCGATCTCGCGGCGGTCGCCGCCAGCGCCAAGACCGCCGCACGCGAGCTCGGGCCGTGGATCGCCAAGGGTTACGACGTCATCGCCCTGGTGCCGTCGTGCGCGCTGATGCTGAAGTTCGAATGGCCGCTGATCGTTCCCGACGACGTCGCCGTCAAGCGCCTCGCCGCGGCGACCTCGGACGTCGGCGAGTACCTGGTCGGCATCGCCAAGAAGGAAGGACTGGCCGAAGGCCTGAAGCCGCTTCAGGGCGGCGTCGCCGTGCACATCGCCTGCCACGCGCGGGCCCAGAACATGGGCCAGAAGGCGGCCGAGATGCTGCGCCTGCTGCCCGCGACCGAAATCTCGGTGATCGAGCGCTGCTCCGGCCACGGCGGCTCGTGGGGCGTGATGAAGGAAAACTTCGAGGTCGCCCTGAAGATCGGCCGCCCCGTCGCCCGCCAGGTCGCAGAAAAGAAGCCGGCGTTCGTCGTCTCCGAGTGCCCGCTGGCGCGCGAGCACATCGTCCAGGGCGTCGAGCGCCTGGACGGCAATGCGGCCGGTTTCGGCGCCGCCCAGCACCCGATCGAACTGATCGCCCGCGCCTATGGACTGTAACGGACCGACGGAGCCCCGACGATGACCGCGAACGCCCAGACCGACCGCCCGGCCGCCCGCCGGATCACCCGCGCCGACGTCCTGCCGATGGCGACGTACGGCGCCGAGCGCGGCGAGCGCCGCCGCAAGGTGACCGAGATGAAGCGCCGCCGCCGCGTCGCCGTCGGGCCGGACGCCACGTTCTATTTCGAGAACTACGACACCATGTGGCATCAGGTGCACGAGATGCTGTTCATCGAGAAGGGCGGCGAAGACCAGATCGCCGACGAGCTCCGCGCGTACAACCCGTTGATCCCGAACGGCCGCGAGCTGGTCGCGACGCTGATGTTCGAGATCGACGACGCGGCCCGGCGGGCCAGGTTCCTGGCCGGTCTCGGCGGCGTCGAGGAGACGGTGACGCTGGCGTTCGGGGGCGAAACCATCGCCGCGGCGCCGGAAGCCGACGTCGACCGCACCACCGCCGACGGCAAGGCGTCGTCGGTGCAGTTCCTGCACTTCCCGTTCACGCCGGCGCAGATCGAGACGTTCCGCAAGCCCGGCACCAAAGCGACGCTTGCCATCGGCCACGACAAATACGGCCACGCCGCCGTGCTGCCGGAGGAGACGCGCCGCGCGCTCGCCAAGGATTTCGACTGAAGCCTTGCCAAACCGGTGACGCCCGTCGCACAGTGACCCGCCTCGCGGTTCCGCCCGGAGGCGGCGCCGCGACGTCAAACGGGCAACGGCCATGGACGATCCGAAACCCCATACCGGCGCCAAGACCGGCGACGGCAAACAGGCGGCCGAAGCCGGCATCCTCGAAGGCCTCGCCGATCCGGTGATCCTGCTCGACCGGCGCGGCTGCATCCTCGATTGCAACTTCGCCGCCCGCGAGCTGCTCGGCGGCGAGCCGGTCGGCATCGAACTCGCCGGCGCCCTCAACAGTCCCGAGATCGCGCGCACGCTGGCCGCGGTCCGCGCCGGCGACACCCGCCAACGCACCGAGGTGTTGATCCCGTTCCCGGTGTCGCACGCCTACGAGCTGCACATCTGGGAGCTGCCGGAGGAAACCGCCGGCAAGGAGGTTTGGGCGATTCTGGTGCTGCACGACGTGACGGCGGCCAAGAAGACCGAGCAGATGCGCGCCGACTTCGTCTCCAACGTCAGCCACGAGCTGCGCTCGCCGCTGTCGTCGCTGCTCGGCTTCATCGAGACCCTGCGCGGTCCCGCCCGCGACGACGCCGACGCCCGCGCGCGGTTCCTCGAGATCATGGAGGCCGAGGCCAAGCGGATGACGCGGCTGATCAACGACCTGTTGACGCTGTCCAAGGTGGAGACCGCCGAGCACATCCGCCCCGAGGGCGTCGTCGACGTAGTCGATCTGCTGAACCGGGTCGCCGACATCCTGTCGGTGCGCGCCAAGGAGCGCGGCATGACCATCGCGGTCGAGGCCGAGAATGGCCGGCCGAAGGTGCTCGGCGACGCCGACGAATTGACCCAGGTGTTCCAGAACCTGGTCGCCAACGCCATCACCTATGGCAGCGAGGGCACGCCGATCCGCATGGTCGTCGGGCCGGCGGCCGCCGTGCCCGGCACCGGCGCCGCCGGCGTCGCCGTCGCCGTCGTCAACCAGGGCGAAGGCATCCCGCCCGACGACATCAGCCGGCTGACCGAGCGCTTCTACCGGGTCGACAAGGGCCGCTCGCGCTCGATGGGCGGCACCGGCCTCGGGCTCGCCATCGTCAAGCACATCGTCAACCGCCACCGCGGCCACTTGCACATCGAAAGCGCGCAGGGCCGGGAAACCACCTTCACCGTACATCTGCCGTTTGCCGCCCGGGGTGACTCCGAGCGCGCCTCCCGGGGCGGCGCCCGGAGAAGCGTCGACGCCGGCGCCTAGGCGAACCTCGAGCACGGCGCTCGAGCCGACGCCGCAAGCGGCCGGCGGGCCGCGGCCGCGGCGGATGTCATAAAAACTTCACATAACCGTCACACCGGCGAAACCGGCGCCGCCTAGGGTCGCGGGCGACGGCGGAGTCCAAGGGTCCGCCGATGGCAGATTGGTAGGAGGTTGCCCGTGCACATGCTGATACATTCCCTCGTCCGAAAGCTCCCCCTGGCGCTCGCGGCCGTCGCCGCCGTGACGTTCGCCGCCACCGCCGAGGCCCGCGACCAGATCCGCATCGTCGGCTCGTCCACGGTGTATCCGTTCTCGACTTCCGTCGCCGAGCATTTCGGCAAGACGACGAAGTACAAGACGCCGATCGTCGAAAGCACCGGCTCCGGCGGCGGCCTGAAACTGTTCTGCGCCGGCTCCGGCGACCAGCATCCGGACATCGCCAATTCGTCGCGCCGGATCAAGTCGTCCGAGGTCAATCTGTGCGCCCACAACGGCGTCACCGACATCATCGAGGTGAAGGTCGGCTACGACGGCATCGTGCTCGCCAACGCCAAGGGCGCCGACAGCTACAAGCTCACCCGCAAGGACATCTACCTGGCGCTGGCCAAGACCGTCCCCGGCCCGGACGGCAAGCCGATGGCCAACCCGCACAAGACCTGGAAGGACGTGAATGCGTCGCTGCCGGCGGTCAAGATCGAGGTCTTCGGCCCGCCGCCGACGTCCGGCACCCGCGACGCCTTCGTCGAGCTCGCCATGGAGGAAGGCTGCGACCACATCGCCGCCGCCAAGGCGCTGAAGAAGACCGACAAGAAGGCCCACAAGGCGCTTTGCCAGGCCATCCGCGAGGACGGCGCCTTCATCGAAGCCGGCGAGAACGACAACCTGATCGTGCAGAAGCTGGTCGCCAATCCCAAGGCGCTCGGCGTCTTCGGCTACAGCTACCTCGACCAGAACGCCGACCGCATCCAGGGCAGCCTCGTCGATTCGAGCCCGCCGACGTTCGAGAACATCGCCAGCGGCAAGTATCCCCTGTCGCGGCCGCTGTTCTTCTACGTCAAGAAGGCCCACATCGACAAAGTGCCCGGCATCAAGGAGTACATGGCCGAGTTCACCAGCGAGAAGGCCTGGGGCACCAACGGCTACCTCGCCGACAAGGGCCTGATCCCGATGTCGGACCGTGAGCGGGCCGACTGGACGCGGAAAGCGACGACGCTTGCCAATCTCTCGATGTAACCCGCGAGCCGCCATCGCCGTTGCCGCCGGAGGCCGGATGTACGCCCCGGCGGCGAGGCGAAGGCGGATCGCCGTGGAGCGGCTGATCGTCGGCGCGCTGATCGCCGGCTCCACGGTCGCCGTTTTGACGACCGTCGGCATCGTGCTGTCGCTGGTCTTCGAATCGATCCAGTTCTTCCGCATCGTCCCCGTCACCGATTTCGTGTTCGGCCTGCAATGGTCGCCGCAGACCGCGATCCGCGCCGACCAGGTCGGCGCCAGCGGCGCCTTCGGCGCGGTGCCGCTGCTCGCCGGCACGCTCCTGATCAGCGCCATCGCGCTCGCCGTTTCCGGCCCCGTCGGGCTGTTGTCCGCGATCTATCTCGCCGAGTACGCGACCCCGCGCTTCCGCAACCTGGTGAAGCCCGGCCTCGAGGTGCTGGCCGGCATCCCGACGGTGGTCTACGGCTTCTTCGCGGCGTTGTTCGTGGCGCCGCTGCTGCGCCAGGGCGGCGAGTCGATCGGGCTTACGGTGTCGTCGGAAAGCGCGCTCGCCGCCGGCCTGGTGATGGGCGTGATGACCATCCCGTTCGTGTCCTCGATCGCCGACGACGCCGTCACCGCCGTGCCCGCGGCGCTGAAGGAAGGCGCGCTCGGCCTCGGCTCGACGCGCTCCGAGGCGGTCCGGCGCGTGATCCTGCCGGCGGCGCTGCCGGGCATCGCCGGCGGCATGCTGCTGGCCGCCTCGCGGGTCATCGGCGAGACGATGATCGTCGTCATGGCCGCCGGCCTGACCGCCAACCTGACGCTCAATCCGCTGGCCGCGGTCACCACCGTCACCGTGCAGATCGTCACCCTGCTCACCGGCGACCAGGAATTCGACAGCGCCAAGACGCTGTCGGCGTTCGCCCTCGGGCTGCTGCTGTTCGTCGTCACGCTGCTGCTGAACGTGATGGCGCTGCGCATCGTCAAGAAATACCGGGAACAGTATGAATAGCCGGGCCGAGAAGGATCGCCTGGTCGGCGCCAGGCTCGACGCGCGCCACCGCGCCGAGCGGCGGTTCCGCCGCCTCGCCGGGGCGTCGGCGTACGTCGGGCTGGTGTTCCTGGCGGTGCTGTTCATCGCCATCGTCGAGGCCGGCATCGGCGCCTTCCAGAAGACCGTGATCCGCCTCGACGTCGCAATCGCCGCGCCGGACGCAAACGCCGCCGCGCCGCCCGGCGCCGCCCGGCTGGCCGCGATCGATACCGCCGGGCTGATCAAGGAGACGCTGTGGCGGGCGTTCCCCGAGCTGACGTCGCGGCGCGACCGGCGCGACCTTTACGGACTGCTCAGCATCGGCGCCGCATATCACCTGCGCGACCGCCTCCTCGCCGACCCGGCCTTGGTCGGACGCACCGTCCCGGTGTGGCTGACCGCCTCGGACGAGGTGGCGCTGGTGGTCCAGGGCAAGGTCGCCCGCGACGCCCCGGTCGAGGTCCGTCGCCTCACCGACAACCAGCTCGCCTGGCTGGAGACGCTGGAAAAGGACGGCCGGGTGGCGGTGCGGTTCAACGACATTTTTCTTACCGCGGGCGATTCCCGCGAGCCGGAGCTGTCCGGCATCGCCGGCGCCACCCTCGGCTCGCTGATGAGCGTCGTGGTCTGCCTGGCGGTCGCCTTTCCGCTCGGCGTGATGGCGGCGATCTATCTCGAGGAGTTCGCGCCGCGTAACCGGTGGACCGATTTTATCGAGATCAACATCAACAACCTGGCCGCGGTGCCGTCGATCGTATTCGGGCTGCTCGGCCTCGCGGTGTTCCTCAACGTCTTCCACATGCCGCGCTCGGCGCCGCTGGTCGGCGGCCTGGTGCTGGCGTTGATGACGCTGCCGACCATCATCATCGCTGGCCGCGCGGCGGTGAAAGCGGTGCCGCCGTCGATCCGCGAGGCGGCGCTGGCGCTCGGCGCCAGCCGCGTGCAGACGGCGTTCCATCACGTGCTGCCGCTGGCGATGCCCGGCGTGCTGACCGGCACCATCATCGGCACCGCCCGCGCGCTGGGCGAGACGGCGCCGCTGCTGATGATCGGCATGGTCGCCTTCGTCGTCGACCTGCCGCAAAGCGTGCTGGCACCGGCGACGGCGCTACCGGTGCAGGTTTTCCTGTGGGCCGACAACCCGGAGCGCGCGTTCGAGGAGCGCGCCGCGGCGGCGATCATCGTGCTGCTGGCTTTCACCTGCATTATGAACCTGACGGCCGTACTGCTTCGCCGCAGGCTCGAGATCCGTTGGTAGGGGAATGCCGATGACGCCGGTCACCGCCCCGCGGCAACGTGTTTCCGGCCCCACGCCCGTCAACGTCCACGTATTGGAGCGTCCGAGCCCGACCATGCGCGCCGAGACCAAAATGACGACCGAGGGCCTGACGGTCTTCTACGGCGACAAGCCGGCGCTGGCGGACGTGAATATCGAGATTCCGGCCAACCGGGTGACGGCGCTGATCGGCCCGTCCGGGTGCGGCAAGTCGACCTTCATCCGCTGCCTCAACCGCATGAACGACCTGATCGACGTCTGCCGGATCGAGGGCCGCGTTTGCCTCGACGGCGACGACATCTACGGCGACGGCGAGGACGTGGTGCGGCTGCGCACCCGCGTCGGCATGGTGTTCCAGAAACCCAACCCGTTCCCCAAATCGGTCTACGAGAACGTCGCCTACGGCCCGCGAATCCACGGCCTCGCCCGCACCGCCGACGAGCTCGACGCCATCGTGCTCCACTGTCTCGACCGGGCCGGGCTCTACGAAGAGGTGCGCGACCGCCTCGGCGCCCCCGGCACCAGCCTTTCCGGCGGCCAGCAGCAGCGGCTGTGCATCGCCCGCGCGCTCGCCGTCGAGCCCGAGGTGATCCTGATGGACGAGCCGTGCTCGGCCCTCGACCCGATCGCCACCGCCAAGATCGAAGAGCTGATCGCGCAGTTGAGCGAGCAGCTGACCATCATCATCGTCACCCATTCCATGCAGCAGGCGGCGCGGGTGTCGCAGCGGACGGCGTTTTTCCACCTGGGACAACTGGTCGAAAAGGGGGATACTCGGCAGATATTCACCAACCCCCAGGACGAACGGACGCGCGACTACGTCATGGGGCGATTCGGCTAAAACTTTTTGGCGGACAGCCACGGCAGATGCCGCCCCTGATCCTGATCGTCGAGGACGAAGCCCCGCAGGCCGAGATGCTCTGCTACAACCTCGAAAAAGAGGGCTTCCGCACCATCGTCGCCGTCACCGGCGAGGAGGCGCTGACCCGCGCCGAGATGGAAGCCCCCGACCTGGTGATCATCGACTGGATGCTGCCGGAGCGCTCCGGCATCGACGTCTGCCGCGCGCTCCGCGCCCGCGTCGACACCAAGCAGCTGCCGATCATCATGCTCACCGCCCGCGGCGAGGAGGGCGACCGCATCCTCGGCCTCGACGCCGGCGCCGACGATTACGTGATCAAGCCCTACAGCCCGCGCGAGATGGTCGCCCGCGTGCGTGCGCTGCTGCGGCGGAGCGCGCTCCGCAGTCTCGGCAAGACCCTGGAATACGCCGGCATCGTCGTCGACCTGGACGGCCACAAGGTGAGCCGCGACGGCCAGCCGGTGCCGCTGGGACCGACGCAGTTCCAGATCCTGAGGGTGCTGATCGAGCATCCGGGCCGCGTGTTCTCCCGCGACCGCCTGCTCGGCCAGGTGTGGGGGTCCGACATCTTCGTCGAGCCGCGCACCGTCGACGTCCACATCCGCCGCCTGCGCAAGGCGCTGAACGCCGGCGGCGGCCGCGACATCGTGCGCACGGTGCGCGGCGCCGGCTACGCCCTCGACACCGGCGGAAGCTGAACGGTGCGGCTCGATTGGAGGCCGGCGGCCGCGCCGGCTATTGCACCACCTCGTCGCGCAGCACGCCCCAGAACTCGACTCGCCTCAGCCAGCCCTCGCGGCCGCCGACCTCGACGCGGCACCAGCCGTTGAGGTCGGGACACGCCAGCAGCCGGCCGACCACGCCGGGCTCGATGCGCGCCACCGGGTCGCTGTTGGGATCGCTCTTGCGGCGGATGGTGTGCACTTCGCCGGTGGTGATGAACGTGCGGCGCGGCGCCACCATGCTCTGGTGGACCCAGCCCTGGGTTCCCTGCCAATCCCTTATCTTCCGCCAGGTGCCGTATTCGGCGATGATCTCGACCGGCAGGTGCTGGCGCTGATAGACCCAATCGACCGGATACTGGACGCCGGGGCCGGTGCGCAGGTTGACCTCGCCGGAGCGCAAACTGACGAAGCGCGGCAGCGGCAGACCGCTTCCCTTGCTGGCGGCGACCGCCGCCGGCGCCGCGAGCACCGCGCAGACCGCCAAAATCGCCAAGCAAACCGATCGTCCGCCGCGCGCCATGGGCACCATCGTCCGTGGTCGAAAAGTCTCGCAAACCGCCGCCATTATACGGTGTCGGCCGCGGCTCCGGTCAAGCGGTCGCGGCCCGCCGGCGCCGCCCCGCGGCCGGCCGGACGTCTAGCCACGGGGCGCTGGACAACCGGGTCGGGGATTGCTAGGCCTGGACCCGAGGAAAGCGCTCCCGAGGGCGATTTCGGAGGGGATGGGATGCCCAAGAAAAAGCCGCTGGTGGTGGTCACCCGCAAGCTCCCGGACGTCGTCGAAACGCGCATGATGGAATTGTTCGACGTGCGGCTCAACGTCGACGACCACCCGATGAGCGCCGACGAGCTGGCGGACGTGGCGAAGACGGCGGAAGTCCTGGTCCCGACGGTCACCGACTCGATCGACGGCAGGCTCATCGCGGCGGCCGGCAACCAATTGAAACTGATCGCGAATTACGGCACCGGCGTGGACCACATCGACCTCGCCGCGGCGCGCAGGCGCAACATCATCGTCACCAACACCCCGGACGTGCTGACCGAGGACACCGCCGACATGACCATGGCGTTGATCCTCGCGGTGCCGCGCCGGCTGGTCGAGGGCGAGCGGCTGATGCGCAAGGGCGACTGGACCGGCTGGTCGCCGACCTGGATGCTCGGCCATCGCATCTTCGGCAAACGGCTCGGCATCATCGGCATGGGCCGCATCGGCCAGGCGGTGGCGCGGCGCGCGCGCGGCTTCGGCCTTTCGGTCCACTACCACAACCGCAACCGGGTCCACGAGGACGTCGAGCAGGAGCTCGAGGCGACCTATTGGGAAAGCCTCGACCAAATGCTGGCGCACATGGATTTCGTTTCCGTCAACTGCCCGCACACGCCGGCGACCTATCACCTGTTGTCCGCCCGGCGCCTGAAGCTGCTGCAGCCGAACGCGGTGATCGTCAACACCGCACGCGGCGAAGTGATCGACGAGGCGGCGCTGACGCGGCTGCTGGCGGCGGGCGACATCGCCGGCGCCGGGCTCGACGTGTTCGAGCACGAGCCGGCGGTGAATCCGAAATTGCTGGCGCTCGACAACGTGGTTCTGCTGCCGCACATGAGCTCCGCCACCTTCGAGGGGCGCATCGCCATGGGCGAAAAGGTCGTGGTCAACATCAAGACCTTCGTCGACGAGCATACGCCGCCCGACCGGGTGCTGGTCGAGGCGTTCTGAGGGGGGGCCGCCCACACGAGCACCTTGACCCGCGCCGTCGCCGCCCCCGCGGCGCCGGAAAAATCGAGCAACCGATGACCGCGCGCCCGATCGCCCGACCGATCCCCTATTGCGATCCCGTCGCCGCGTTCGCCGCGTTCGCGCACCTGCCCGGCGCGGCGTTGTTCGACAGCGCCGCCGAGGCCGGCGGCCGCGGCCGTTACGCCTACATCGCCGCCGACCCGTTCCGCACCCTCGCCGCCGCGGGCGGCACCACGCTGGTCGACGGCCGGCCCGCGGCCGGCGACCCGTTCCAGGCGCTCGCGCGCGAACTCAAGCGCTTCGCGGTGCCGCCGCTGCCCGGACTGCCGCCGTTCCAGGGCGGCGCCGCCGGCTATCTCGGCTACGAGCTCGCCGGCCACCTGGAACGGCTGCCGCCGCCCCGCGCCGCTGGCGCCGGCCTGCCCGACATGGCGGTCGGACTGTACGACACCATCGCCGCCTTCGACGTCGCCGGCCGCCAGGCGTGGGTGATCGCCGCCGACATCGCCGCCGCCGATGTAACGCCGGCGCGGCCGCCGCCGGCCGCGCGCGCCGCCCGCATGGCCGCCCGCATCGCCGGCCGCCCGGCGCCGGCGCCGGTGGCGTGGTCGCCGGCGGGCGCCTGGACGGCCGAGACCGCGCAACCCGACTACGAGGCGATGGTCGCCAAGGCGATCGCCTACATCCACGCCGGCGACATCTTCCAGGCCAACCTGTCGCAGCGGCTGCTGGGCGCGCTGCCGGCGGGGCTCGATCCGTTCATGCTGTATCGGCGGCTGCGCGCGCTCTCGCCGGCGCCGTTCGCGGCCTACCTTGCCCTCGGGAAGGGGCGCGCCGTCCTCTCGGCGTCGCCGGAGCGGTTCCTCAGCCTCGACGCGCACGGCCGGGCGGCGACGCGGCCGATCAAGGGCACGCGGCCGCGCGGCCGCACCCCGGACGAGGACGCCGCGCTCGCCAAGGAGCTGCTGGAGAGCGAGAAGGACCGGGCCGAGAACCTGATGATCGTCGATCTGTTGCGCAACGACCTGAGCCGGGTATGCCGGCTCGGCAGCGTCGAGGTCAGCGAGCTCAACCGGCTCGAAAGCTTCGCCAACGTCCACCATCTGGTGTCCGAGGTGCGGGGCACGCTGTTCCCGAACTTAAGCGCCGTCGACCTTTTGCGCGCCACCTTCCCCGGCGGTTCGATCACCGGCGCGCCCAAAATTCGCGCGATGGAGGTGATCAACGAGCTGGAACCGGCCCGACGCGGCGTCTATTGCGGCACGATACTGTGGATCGGGTTCGACGGCACCATGGATTCCAGCATCGTCATTCGCACCCTCGTGGTCGACGGCTCCACGGTCGTCGCCCAGGCCGGCGGCGGCATCGTCGCCGATTCGGACCCGGAAGCCGAGTACCGCGAGACCATGGACAAGGCATGGCCGTTGCTGAGGAGCCTCGATCCCGGCGAAGCCAGCAAGGAGCGCGCGCGATGAAGGTCTATCTCAACAACATGCTGCTTTCCGACAACGAGACCCGCATCGACCCGGTCGATCGCGGCCTCACCCTCGGCGACGGTCTTTACGAAACCGTCGCCGTCCGCAACGGCCGCCCGGCCCGGGTGGCGGCGCACCTGGCGCGGCTGCGCCAAGGCGCGCACGTGGTCGGCCTCGAGGTGCCGAAGGACGACCGGGCGCTCGAATCGGCGCTCAACGAGGTCGCCCAGGCCAACGCGATCGGCGAAGGCGTGCTCCGCCTCACGCTGACCCGCGGTCCCGCCGGTCATGGACTGGCGATGCCGGATTCGGCCACGCCGACGCTGCTGATCATCGGCCGGGCGCAAAGGCTGGCGCCGGCGCCGCTGACCAGCGCCATCGTCGCCACCGTCACCCGCCGCAACGAGAACTCGCCGACGTCGCGGATCAAGACCACCAACTGCCTCGACGCCGTCCTCGCGCTTCGCGAGGCGGTGGAGAGCGGCGCCGACGATGCGCTGCTGCTCAATGGCGCCGGCAAATTGGCGGAGGCCACCACCGCCAACCTGTTCGCGGTGATCGACGGAAAGCTGGTGACGCCGCCGGTTGCCGACGGCGCGCTGGCCGGCGTGATGCGCGGCGCCGTGATCAAGGAGCTCGGCGCCGAGGAGCGCAGCATCGCGCCCGCCGATCTGGCCGGTGCGTCGGAAGCGTTCCTCACCTCGAGCCTGCGCGTTCGCCCGCTGATCGCCGTCGACGGCCAGGCCATCGGCAACGGCGAGCCGGGGCCGGTGACGGCACGGGCGCAACAGATCGTGTGAGCCGGTCGCGGCAGGATTCGCCCGCCGAGGATACGCCCATGGCGTCTCGGTTCGAAATTAGAAGACCTTTGATGTGATGATGAGTCCGGTTATCGCCGGGACCAGACATCCGGGAATACTCTATCCGGCTTGAATGCGGCCATCGTTCGTGGGGGCGAATCACGGCAGCAAGCGGCCGTCTCCGCCGCCGTCGTCGCGCTCGCTATTGTCATAGGACTTCCAGATGAATACTCTTATGCTCGGAATTAGGGCTCATTTGGGAATTGTCGATTTATCGTTGACCGTCGGTGCCGCGGGATTCCCGAGATAATGGGCAAAGGCGGGGTCGACACCCGCGCCGCGCGCCGAGGGTGGCAGCCCCCGGCCGCGCTCCGGAACCGCCTGGGAGGGCAATAATGGACAAGGCGCGCGCCTGCTTCCGATCCGCGGGCATCGTGTTCGCCGTGTTCGTCGCCGACATCCTTGCCGCCAAGGCGCAAGTCCTCGCCGGCGCGACGATCCCCACCCATCTCAGCAATCCGCTGCAATTCGTCGTCCTTCTGATCGCCATAATCCTGTTCGTCGCCGGCGCGCTGATCCGCGAGCGGGAGGAAGGGAAGGAAGCCGGCAAAACCACCTAGCATCGCCGCAATCGCCCGGTTCCGTTCGCAACCGGTAATGACCAATCGCAACCAGGAAGGAAACATCCATGACCAACAACGTGTTCGATAAACCGATCGGCCGCCGCCGGTTCTGGCAGCTCACCACCAAATACGGGTTCACCGCCGTCGCGCTGACCGCGGCCGGCATGCCGTTCTTCAGCGAACAGGCGGTGGCGCAGACCGCCAAGGAAGAAGGCGACCGCCAGAAGGCCGCCAAGGCGACCATGAACCTGGCGACCGAATACGTGGTCGGGGCGACGCGCTACTACCCGATCATGCAGCTCAACTTCAAGGAAAACGTCCAGAACATGACCAACGGCGAGGTCTACGTGAAGCTGTCGCCGGGCGGCGTGCTCGGCAAGGGCGGGGCGCTCGCCTCGAAGGTGCAGTCGAACACCATCCAGGCGGCGCAGCACTCGGTTTCCAACTTCGCGCCGTTCGCGCCGGCCATCGACCTGATCAACGTGCCGTACTGGGCCAACACCAACCAGAAGTTCGTCAACCTGGTGACCAGCGCCGTGTGGAAGAAGGAAGTCCACAACCGCGTCAATGAGAAGGGCTTCGAGGTGCTGCTGTATCTCGTGCTGGATCCGCGCACGGCGGCCACCCGCAAGGGCTTCGGACGGGTGCTGAAGACGCCGGCCGACATGAAGGGCATGAAGTTCCGCATTCCCGGCTCGAAGATCCTCGAGCAGTTCTACCGCATGGCCGGCGCCAACCCGACACCGGTGGCGTGGGGCGAGACGCCGACGGCGATCAAGGAAGGCGTCGCCGACGGCCTCGATCCGGCGCTGGTGGCCCTCTATGCCGCCGGCTTCAGCGGCCTCCTTGAAACCGTGTCGTTCATCAAGTCGGTCGAGGACGCCCAGGTCTATTCGTGCAACCTCGCCTGGTTGCGCGGGCTGTCGTCGCAGGCGCAGGCCGGCATCCATGCCGCCGCCGACATCACCTTCCAGCAGAACCTGGCGCAGGTGCCGGCGTCGCGCGCCTTCGCCATGGCCGAGATGGCCAAGGCGGGGACCAAGTACTACGCCCCCAACGACGCCGAGCTGGCGCAGTGGAAGGCCGCTTGCGGCGCGCAGCGGACGGAATGGAACGAGCTGAAGACCAAGCTGGCGGGCAGCGTCGCCAAGTTCGGCGAGTTCCAGGAAGCCGCCGACCATCAGGGCAAGTACTACGTCGACGACGTCAAGGGCTGACGACCTTCGCGTCCCGCCATGTGCCGGGAATACCAGGGGGCCGCCCGCGAGGCGGCCCCCCTCCTTCCCTCGCCAAGGTGATGTGGAGCGATGACGCGCGCCATCCTCAGGACCATCGACCAGAACGGCGAGCGCTACCTGCTGCTCGTCTTCTATACCCTCGTCGTGGCGGTGATCGGCGTCGAGGTGATCCGCCGTTTCGTGCTGTCGTTTTCAAGCGTCTGGGGCGAGGAGGTGGCGCGCTTCGCCTTCATCTACCTCACTTGGATCGGGGCCAGCGCCGGCGTTAAGAACCGCAGCCACATCCGCATCGACATCATTTACGGCTGGGTGCCGGAGCGCCACCAGGTGTGGCTCTATGCGCTGGCCGACCTGGCGACGATGGCGTTCGCAGTCGTCGCGCTCTACTACTCGATGATTCCCATCGTGACCTCGATCAACTTCGACAACGTCACCGATGGGCTGCGCGTCAACCGCTCGTTCTTCCTGGTGGCGGTGCCGCTCGGCTTCACCATGACCATGGTGCGGGTGGCGCAAAACCTGATCCGCGACGTGCGCGACCACCGGGCCGGCCGGCCGGTCTACCGCGGCAAGAAACTTTTCGAGTGATGTACCAGCTCCACGCCGCCTCGATGAGCCTGGATTGGACCTTCTACGGCCCGGCCGTCGGCATGGCCGTACTGATTCTGCTCGGCGTGCCCGTGTGGGCGGTGCTGGGCCTGGGCACGACCTTGCTGCTGTCGCTGACCGAGATCATGCCGCTGACGCTGATCGGCGAGACGCTGTTCGCCGGCATCGACAGCTTCTCGTTGATCGCCGTGCCGCTGTTCATCCTCACCGGCGATATCATCGTGACGACGCGACTTTCCGAGAAGCTTTTGAAGCTGGCCGAGGCGACATTGGGCTGGATCCGAACTGGCCTCGGCACCTCGACGGTGCTCGGCTGCGGCTTCTTCGCTTGCATCTCGGGCTCGGACGCCGCCGACGCGGCGGCGCTCGGCCGCATCACCATCCCGCACCTGGTGAAAAAGGGCTACCCCATCGAGTACGCGTCGGCGCTGGTGGCCAGCGGCGCCACCACCGGCATCCTGATTCCGCCGTCGATCTCGTACATCATCATCGGCCTGACGCTCGGCATCTCGGCGTCGACGCTGTTCAAGGCGGCCGCGATCCCCGGCGTCATGGTGCTGGCCGCCATCATCCTCACCAACATCGCGATCAACCGGGCGCGCGGCTACGAATCGAGCAGCGGGCGGTTCTCACACGTCGCGTTCGGCCGCGCGCTGTGGCAGGCGCGCTACGCCGTGCTGGTTCCGTTCATCATCCTTGGCGGCATCTATTCCGGCGTGTTCACGCCGACCGAATCGGCTTCGGTGGCGGTACTGACGGCAATCGTCATCGGCTTCGGCACCAGGCAGCTCCGCGTCTCGGACTTCCCGCGCATGATGGAACGCTCGGCCGAGGTCAACGGCGTCATCGCGCCGATCATCGGCATCGCGCTTTTGTTCGCGCAAGTGCTGGCGGCGCTGCAGGTGCCGCAGGCGTTCCTGCTTGGCATCACAACGTTCATGGAGAGCCCGTGGGCGGTGATCCTGCTGATGCTGGCCGTGTTCCTGGTCGCCGGCTGCATCATGGAGACGACTCCCAACATCGTCATCCTGGCGCCGCTGATGCTGCCCCTGGCGCAGGAGATCGGGATGAACGAGATCCATTTTTGCATCTTCATGGTCACCGCGCTGGGCGTCGGTTTCATCACGCCGCCGTTGGGCCTCAACCTGTTCGTGCTGTCGGGCCTCACCGGCGTGCCGGTGTTGAAGATCGCCGGCCGCGCCATTCCCTACGTCCTAACGATGCTGCTGATCGTGCTGCTGCTGGGGTTCGTGCCCTGGTTCTCGGTCTGGGCATTGTGACTCGATATCTCCGCCGGCCGGTTGCGGAGTGGCGGAGACGACTTCCGATAGATCGGTGGTGAAACATACAATTGAAAACACGGCCGCCAAGGGTCATCGGCGGCGGCGCGGATGACCGTGCGCCGATGTCCGCCGTCGAGCGAAAAGCCGACCGGGGTCGGCAGTGAAAAGCCGACGCCGGACGCGCGGGTGCGGCAGACCCGGCCGTCCCGGCTCGGCGAACCATCAATAGTGCTTGACGGCGGCGCGCCGATGTTCTATATTTGTTCTTTCCCCGTCGGCGCCCCGGAACGGCCCGGCCGGGGCGGCTCTTGGACATCGTGAATAGGAAATCGTAGGTCGCGCCGGAATCCGGCAAAGGCGGTTCTTTGTCGATTCAAGAGGTTGCGGACGAAAATGACGAAAAATGATGAACAATGACCATAAAATAAAAAAAATCTCGTCGTCAATCGGGGCCGATCAACGGATTACGCCGAAATCGGCGGCCGGAAATGACGAGTTCCGGACGAGTCGGCGACGAGCCCGTCGCGACCGGCGGATGATGCGAAAAGCCGACAAAGGCCGACAAAGGCCGACGAAAGCCGACAATAAAAAAATCTTGGCACGGACGTTGTGCCGCCCGTCGCCGCCCGCGCCCTAGATGAACAGCACCGCGCCCGCCGCCGAGGCGTCGTTGAGGAAGCTCACGACGCCGCCTTCTTGGATCGGCACATCGTCGCGCAGCGGCTTGCCTTCGAGCCCCATCGCCCGCAACCCCATCTCGCAGACCATGAACGTGACGCCGAACTGCACGCACGACGCCAGCAGCTCCTCGAAGGTGGCGACGCCGGCCTTGCCGTAGCCGTCGTCGCGCTTGCCGCCCGAGCCCTTGCCTTCGCTCAAGGGCAGCTTGCGCCAGGCCGCCCTGCCGCCGGCGTCGGCGCGGGCCAGCGCCCTGCACGCGCCCATGGTGAAGAACAGCGTCACCGGCCGGCCGATGGCGGCCGCCGCGGCGGCCAGCACCAGCGCGTAGTGGACGCGATCGTAGGCGCCGGAATAGACGATCACCGAAAGCTTGTCGGGCGGGCTGTCGGCGGCCATCGCTTCGCCTGCGCCTTCAGGCGGCGTGCCGGGAGAGATCGGCGATCGAGGGCTTATCGCCGCACAGCGGGCAGCCGGGGTCGGCCTTGACCTTGATCTTGCGGAAGGTGGCGCCGAGCCCGTCGCAGACGATCAGCGAGCCCGACAGGCCGGCGCCGATGCCGAGCAGCTCCTTCAGCACCTCGGTCGCCTGCAGCGAGCCGACCATGCCGCACAGCGCGCCCAGGACGCCGGCCTCGGCGCAGGTCGGGATCCGGCCCTCCGGCGGCGCCTCGCGGAAGATGCAGCGGTAGCACGGCCCGTGGTTGCCCTGCCCGTCGGCGAGGTGCGCCTTGAAGGTGTAGATTTGCGCGTCGAAGCGCAGGATCGCCGCCGACACCAGGGTCTTCTTGGCGAAGTAGCAGGCGTCGTTGACCAGGAAACGCGTCGCGAAGTTGTCGGAGCCGTCGGCGACCAGGTCGTAGTCGCGGATCAGCTCGAGCGCGTTCTCCCGCTTGATGCGGGTGTTGTGGGCGATCACCGTGACGTCGGGGTTTATGCCGGCCAGGGTCCGCTGCGCGCTTTCCACCTTCGCCAGGCCGACGGCGGCGGTGGAATGCACGATCTGGCGCTGCAAATTCGACAGGTCCACCACGTCGTCGTCGACGACGCCGAGGGTGCCGACCCCGGCGGCGGCGAGATACATCAGGAGCGGCGAGCCGAGGCCGCCGGCGCCGATGACGAGCACGCGCGATTTGAGGAGCTTTTCCTGGCCGTCGCCGCCGATCTCCTGGAGCAGGATGTGGCGGGCATAGCGGTTGATTTGCGCCTCGGTGAAGGTCATTTCGGCTTCTGCTCCGGCCCCAGGCCGTCGAACAGCGCCGTCGAGAGATACCGGTCGGCGAAGTCGGGCAGGATGACGACCACGGTCTTGCCCGCCATGGCCGGCCGGCCGCCGACCTCGAGCGCGGCGGCGAGCGCGGCGCCGGACGAGATGCCGACGGCGACGCCCTCCAGCTTGGCCACCCGGCGCGCCATCGCCATCGCCGTCTCGTTGCCGATCTTCAGCACCTCGTCGATGGCGGCGGTGTCGAGAATCTTCGGCACGAAGCCGGCGCCGATGCCCTGGATCTTGTGCGGGCCCGGCATGCCGCCGGACAGCACCGGGCTGTCCTCGGGCTCGACCGCGACCATCCTGAGCGACTTCTTGCGCGGCTTCAGCACCTGGGCGCAGCCGGTCAGCGTGCCGCCGGTGCCGACGCCCGAGACGATGACGTCGACGGCGCCGCCGGTGTCGCGCCAGATCTCTTCCGCCGTGGTGCGGCGATGGATGTCCGGATTGGCCGGGTTCTCGAACTGCTGCAACATGATCGCGCCCGGCGTCGCCTTGACGATGTCGCGCGCCCGCTCGATGGCGCCGTTCATGCCGAGCGCCGCCGGCGTCAGCTCCAGCTCGGCGCCGAGCAGCAGCAGGATCTTGCGGCGCTCCAGCGACATGCTCTCCGGCATCGTCAGGATCAGCCGGTAGCCCTTGGCGGCGCAGACGAACGCCAGCGCGATGCCGGTATTGCCCGAGGTCGGCTCGACCAGCGTCGCGCCGGGGCCGATGTGGCCGTCCTTCTCCGCCGCCTCGACCATGGCGTGGCCGATGCGGTCCTTGACCGAGCCCAGCGGGTTGAAGAACTCGCACTTGCCGAGGATGTCGGCCTTCACGCCCGCGTCGCGCGCCAGGTTGGCGAGCCGGACCAGCGGCGTGGCGCCGATGGCATCGACGATGCTGTCGTAGACGCGGCCGCGGAATTCCGGCCTGGCGGCGCTCTTCGGCGTGTCGTTCATGGCTCGGCCGTTTCGGTCAAATGGTGAAATCCAGGTTCTGCCGGCCGTCGCTCTTGATGCCGGTCTCGTTGGCGCGGTTGCACAAGTCGTCGACGGTGAGCCGGTCGAGCCGCTTCATCAGCTCGCCGTACAGTTCCTGCCACACCGGCCGAACCACCTTGTGGCCGAGTTCCGAGCCGGGGGTCTTCTCGATCAGGTCGCTGGCGGATTCCATGTCGCGCACCACGCGCACGATGTCGCCGATGGAGATGCGCCGGCGCTCCCGGGCCAGCCGGTAGCCGCCGCGCGGGCCGCGCACGCCGACCAGGATATCCTCGCGCACCAATGTTTGAAGCGCCTGCTCCAGATAGCGTCGCGGGATGCCCTGGCGGCGGGTGATCTCGCGGCTCTGCACCGGCTCGGCGCCGGCGTGGTAGGCGATGTCGAGCACGGCCTCGATCGCGAACAGCATCTTTTTCGACAGTCTCAGCATTCCCCGCCCCGCCTTCGTCGACCCCTAGCGGCCGCCGGTGCCGGTCGAGCCGAAGCCGCCGGCGCCGCGCGCCGTCTCCTCCAGCGCGTCCGCCTCGCGCCAGCGCACCCGGCTCACCGGCGCGATCACCAGCTGGGCGACGCGCATGCCGCGGCTGATGCGGAACGGCGCGTCGCCGTGGTTGATCAACAGCACGCCGATTTCCCCCCGGTAATCGGCGTCGATGGTGCCGGGGCTGTTCAGCAGCGTCACCCCGTGCTCCGCCGCCAGCCCGGACCGCGGCCGCACCTGGGCCTCGTAGCCCGGCGGCAAGGCGATGGCGACGCCGGTCGGCACCAGCGCGCGCGCGCCCGGCTCGAGCGTCACCGGTTCCGTCACCGCCGCGAACAGGTCCGCGCCCGCGCTCAGTTTGGTGGCCGGCGTCGGCAGCGGCAGGCCGGCGCCGTGCGGCAGGCGGCGAATGGTCACGGATATGTCTTCCATGCGTCCGCCCTCACGACGCCGCGAGCGCCTCGGCGACGCGCGCCGCCAGCCGTTCGGCGACCGCCGTCTTGGCGAGCGGCGGCCAGTCCTCGACGCCGCCGGCGGTGATCAGGTGCACGGTGTTGCTGTCGCCTTCCATGATGCCGGTCGCCGGCGAGACGTCGTTGGCCACCATCCAGTCGCAGCCCTTGGCGGTGCGCTTGGCGACGGCGCCCGCGACCACGTCCTCGGTCTCGGCGGCGAAGCCGATCACCAGCCTGGGCCGCAGGTTCCCCGGTGCGCTGAGCGTGGCGAGCACGTCCGGGTTCTCGACCAGCTTCAGGCTCGGCGCTCCGGCCGCGCCCGTCTTCTTGATCTTCTGCTTGGCCACGGTTTCCGCCCGCCAGTCGGCAACCGCGGCGGCGCAAACGGCGACGTCCACCGGCAGCGCGCGCTGGCACGCCGTCAGCATGTCGCGGGCGGACTCGACCCGCACCACCCGCACGCCGGGCGGATCGGGCTGGCGGCTCGGTCCCGACACCAGGGTCGTCTGCGAGCCGAGCCGGGCCAGCGCGCCGGCGATGGCGTGGCCCTGCTTGCCCGACGAGCGGTTGGCGATATAGCGCACCGGGTCGATGGCCTCGAACGTCGGCCCCGAGGTGACCAGCGCCTTGGTGCCGCTCAGCGGCGCGCCGGCGGCGGCCCTCACCGCGCCCGCGGCGCGGCCTTGGCGAAAGAACGCGTCGACGGCGGCGACGATCCGGTCGGGTTCCGACATCCGGCCCATGCCCCATTCGCCGCACGCCATGTCGCCTTCTTCGGGGCCGATGAAGCCGACGCCGCGTTCGGTGAGCGTCTTGATATTGTGTTGCGTCGCCGGGTTGTCCCACATCCGCACGTTCATCGCCGGCGCCGCCAGGATCGGCTTGTCGGTGGCGAGCAGCGCCGTCGTTGCCAGGTCGTCGGCGAGGCCGTAGACCATCTTGGCCAGGATGTTGGCGGTCGCCGGCGCCACCAGCACCACGTCGGCCTCGCGGCTGAGGCGGATGTGGCCCATCTCGTTCTCGTCGGTGAGCGAGAACAGCGCCTGGTAGACCTTGCCCTCGCTGACGGCGGCGAGCGCCAGCGGCGTCACGAACTCGGCGCCGCCGGCGGTCAGCACGCAACGGACGGCGGCGCCGCTTTCCTTCAGCCGGCGCACCAACTCCGGCGTCTTGTAGGCGGCGATGCCGCCCGACACGACCAGCAAGATGCGTTTACCGTCGAGCATTGCGGGGTTTCCCGGGATTTAACGAAAAACTAGTGTGATTACCGTAGCGTCCGGACGACGGCCGCGCAAGCCCCGCGACGGGACCGCCGGATTGGCGCGAACGGGCGGCGCTCCGGTCTAGATGCGCCAGGCCGAATGCAACGCCGCGATGCCGCCCGAAAGGTTCTGCACCTTCACCTGGCCGAGGCCGGCCTTGGCGATCATGCGCGCGAACGCGTCCTGGGCCGGGAACTGGCGGACGCTCTCGGCCAGGTACTGGTAAGCCGCCCGGTCGTCGGCGACGCGCTCACCCAACGCCGGCAGCACCTTGAACGACCAGGCGTCGTAGAGCTTGTCGAGCACCGGCAGCGCCACCCGGCTGAACTCCAGGCACAGGAACCGCCCGCCTGGCCTCAGCACCCGGCGGGCCTCCGCAAGCGCACGCTCGACGCGCGTCACGTTGCGCAGGCAGAACGCGGTGGTATAGGCGTCGGTCGCGGCGTCGGCGATCGGCAGGTCCTCGGCATCGCCGGTGATCCAGGTGATGCCGTCCGTGATGCCGCGGTCGCGGGCGCGGGCGCGCCCGTGATCGAGCATCTCCTGGTTGACGTCGACAACGGTGACCGCACCGCCGCCGCGCTCCCGGAACCGGAACGCGATATCGCCGGTGCCGCCGCCGACGTCGAGCAGCGTCATCCCCGGCCGCGGCCGCAGCCAGTCCATCATCGCCGCCTTCCACAGGCGATGGATGCCGAGGCTCATAAGGTCGTTCATCAGGTCGTAGTTGGGCGCGACCGAGTCGAAGACGTCGCGCACCAGCGACGCCTTTTCGGCCTCGCGCACGCGGGCGAAGCCGAAGTGGGTGGTGGCGCGCCGGCGGCCCTTGTCGTCGACCGGCCCGCCGTCCGCAGCGGTGCCAGGGTGCTTGGACATCGCCCGCAACATAGCCTAAGCTTCGCACCGCCGCCACCGCACGCGTCGCGGCCGCCCTCGCCGCGCGTCCGGGCTAGTGATCCGGCGGAGCGGTCATTCAATTCAATCCGATAGCGGGATTTCCCGAACCGTCACGTTAAGCCATAGGCGATGCCCGAGCTTCCGGAAGTCGAAACAGTGCGACGCGGCCTCGCCCGCGCCCTCGAGGGCCGGCGCCTGACCGGCGTCGAGAACCGTCGCGCGGACTTGCGCTTCCCGCTGCCGCCGCGGTTCCGGCAACGGATCCGCGGTCGCACCGTCGAGACCGTCGGCCGGCGCGGCAAGTTCCTGCTGATCGGATTGTCGGGCGGGCTGACCCTGATCGCGCATCTCGGCATGTCGGGGCGGTTCCGGGTGTTCGACGGGCCATTGCCGCCGCTCGCGCCCCATGACCACGTGGTGTTTGAGACCGATGCCGGCACCACCGTGCGCTTCCACGATCCGCGTCGGTTCGGGTTCATGGACCTCGTCGATACCGCCGCGATGACGCGCCATCCGATGTTGGCTCGGTTGGGCATGGAGCCGTTGGGCGACGGGTTTCGCGGCGACGTGCTGGCGCCGTTGCTGGCGAGCCGGCGGACGCCGATCAAGGCGGCGCTGCTCGATCAATCGGTGGTTGCCGGGCTTGGCAACATCTACGTCTGCGAGGCGTTGTTTCGCGCCGGCCTCTCGCCGAAGCGCACGGCGGCCACCGTCCAGGGCCGCCGCGCCGACAGATTGGCCAGCGCGATCAAGGCGGTATTGGCGGACGCCATCGCCGCCGGCGGCTCGTCGCTCCGCGATCACCGCCAGACCTCGGGCGAGCTCGGCTACTTTCAGACCACGTTCGCGGTCTACGACCGCGAGGGGCGGGCGTGCCCCGGCTGCACCTGCGAGCCGGCGTCGACCGGCGGCGTGAGGAGGATCGTCCAGGCCGGGCGCTCGACATTCTATTGTGCGCGAAAACAGCGCTGATGCTATAAGCGGGGTCATGGTGCGCCGGATACTTTTGGTCTCGGCCGTTACTGTGCTGCTATTGGGCGGCGCGCCCGTCTTCAGCCAAGCCCAGGATGCGACCCAATTCCTCGCCACCATCGAGGATTTGCCGCTGATGCCCGGCCTGACCGAGGACGCCACCGCCGGCGTCAATTTCGATTCACCGGCGGGACGCATCGTCGAGGCGGTGACGTTCGGCAAAGTCTCCGAACAGCAGGTGCTGGATTTTTATGCAGCGGCGCTGCCGCAACTCGGCTGGCGCCAGGATGGTGGTGCCGAATTCAGCCGCGAACGCGAAATCCTCAAGATCGAATTTCCGTCGCCGCCGAAACCGGGCTCGCCGTTGACGGTGCGTTTCGCGCTGAAGCCGGCGGGCGAATGACGGTTGCCGCGGCGGCGAAAGTTTGTCCCATAACAACCCCCTCGGCGTTACCGGGGAGGCGCCCTTGACGGTCCCGGCGGGCCCCTATATAAGCGGGGCCTCCCCGTGCAGAGGTCCAAGTAAATAAAGGGTTTTTACCATGGCTCAAATCCAGTCGGCGAAGAAGCGGATCCGCCAGACCAAGCGCCGCACCGAAGTCAACCATCGCCGCGTCAACACCATCCGCAGCCACCTTCAGAAAGTGGAAGCGGCAATCGCGTCGGGCGATAAGGCGAAGGCCGCAACGGCGTTGCGCGCGGCACAACCGCACATCATGCGCGGGATCAAGTACAAGGTCCTGCATCGCAACACCGTGGCGCGCAAGATGTCGCGCCTGTCCAAGAGAATCAAAGCGATGGCGGCCTGATCGCCGGCGACGCGTTTTCGTCGTTGCCCGCCGCGTGCCCGAATGGGTGCGCGGCTTTTAATTTTTTCGGCTCGGAAAAAATTATTTGCGTTCAAAGTCAACAATTTTATTTGCGATTTTTTGCCGCGAGTCGCTTACGAACCGGTTGCCAGACGCCGGAGGTCGCCGTAATATTCGCACCTCGTTGGCGCGGCGAAAGTGAGTCCCTCGAGCATCGACAATCCAGAAATCATCCATTCGGTATTTTGAATAGGCATGTCGATACTTAGCGCGTTATTGAAGATTCAAATATAAATCCGGGTCTGCAGGGTGGCGTTGGAATAATAAAATTTTATGTGGAAAAAAAATCGGAGAAGACTTTCCGCCGGGATTTTTGTGCCACGATTTAGATTTTTTTGCGAAGCCAATACCGATTTAAAAAACGCGAATTTGTTCTAAAAGGGGGGCGTTCAAAAGCTGCGAGGTCTTTGATCCGGAATTCGACGCTGACGACCGGATCGACAACGGGCCACTCCACACCGCCCGTTCATCGGTCCCAGTTCGACGGTACCCAAAACGATTCGACGGCGTTTCCGAAATTACCTTTGCGGCAAGTGACAGTGTTGGTCGGTGATCGACGCTTCCCTCTTTGAAAGGCGTTCGTGACGGCAGGGTTCGCCGGCGCGGGGGACAAATCGGGGTTTCGCGGCAACGCGAAGCGTAGGCCCGGCATCGCGGGCCTATGAGGGGTTGGTTGGGGCAATGACCACTGACGAAACCGCTCGGGGCAGCGAGTCGAAGAACAACCTGAATGCCCAGTGGGCGGCGGTCTGCGGACTCCTCAGGGCCGAGATCGGGGAAGCTGCCTACCAAAGCTGGCTCAAGCCGATTACGGTGCGCGACATCCAATCGGGCGAGGTCAAGATCTCGGTGCCGACGCGCTTCATGCGCGACTGGATCGTCGCCCATTACCTGGACCGTCTGACCGACTTGTGGGGCAAGCAAAACCCGGCCGTCACGGCCATCGACATCGCCATCCAGTCGGAACGCGAGGCGCTGGCGCCGTTGCCCGGCAAAAAGCACGCCGGCGACGTGGCAGGCGCCCGTCCGGGCTCGCAGAGCACCAGGTATTCCAGCGACCTAAGCGCGCCGCTCGACCGCCGCTGCACCTTCGAGCAATTCGTCGTCGGCAAGCCCAACGAGTTCGCCTATGCCGCCTCGCGGCGCGTCGCCGAGGCCGCCAAGCCGCCGTTCAATCCGCTGTTTCTGTACGGCGGGGTCGGGCTCGGCAAGACCCACCTGATGCACGCCATCGCCTGGCACATCCGCGAACGCACGCCAAAACGGACGGTCATTTACCTTTCCGCCGAAAAGTTCATGTACCGGTTCATCCGTGCCTTGCGCGAACAGAACACGGTCGATTTCAAGGATCAGTTCCGCTCGGTCGACGTACTGATGATCGATGACGTCCAGTTCATCAGCGGCAAGGATTCGACCCAGGAAGAATTCTTCCATACTTTCAACTCATTGGTCGATCAGGGCCGGCAGATCGTGATTTCGGCGGACAAATCCCCCTCGGATCTCGAGGGTATGGAGGAACGGCTGATCTCGCGCCTCAACTGCGGTCTGGTCGCCGACATCCACGCCACCACCTACGAACTGCGCCTCGGCATCCTGCAGTCGAAGGCCGAGCAGCTCGCGGTCAAGGTGCCGCAGAAGGTGCTCGAATTCCTCGCCCATAAGATCACCGCCAACGTCCGCGAGTTGGAGGGCGGCCTCAATCGGGTCGTCGCCCACGCCCAACTGGTCGGCCGCGACATCACGTTGGAAACCACCCAGGAAGTCCTCCACGACCTGCTGCGCGCCAACGACCGTCGGGTCACCATCGAGGAGATCCAGAAACGCGTCGCGGCACATTTCAATATCCGCGTTTCCGACATGCATTCGGCGCGTCGCGCCCGCTCCGTCGCTCGCCCCCGGCAGGTGGCGATGTATCTGGCGAAGCAATTGACGGCGCGCTCGCTGCCCGAAATCGGCCGCAAGTTCGGCGGCCGCGACCATACGACCGTGATGCACGCGGTGAAGAAGGTCGAGGAACTGCGCGAGCATGATTCGTCGTTTGCCGAGGACGTGGAACTGCTGCGTCGCATGCTCGAGGGTTGAGCCGCCGGGTTCTGCCGCGGCGCGCTCCCGGACACCTCCGAAGCCCCCGATTTCCGCCCCTTTCCGGGCTCCCTGTGGAGGCCTAAATAGGTTACGAGCGGGGGCGCCTGTGATATAATGCCCGTTCCCCGTGGGGCCGTTCTCCGGCCCTCGCCCGGCCGTTCCCGGCAACCGCCGGCGCGGCCGCGGAATATGACACTAAGGGCTTGAAATATCACCATGAAACTGACCATCGAGCGGGCCGCTTTGTTGAGGGCCTTGGGGCATGTGCAAAGCGTCGTCGAACGCCGCAACACGATTCCGATTCTCTCCAATTTGAAGCTCGATGCCGCCAGCGGGCGGCTCGGGCTGAACGCCACCGACATGGACCTCGATATCATCGAGTCCGTGGCTGCCGAGGTCGCGACCAAGGGTGCCACCACGGCGCCGGCGCACACCTTATATGACATCGTCCGCAAGTTGCCCGAGGGCGCGCAGGTCGAACTCGCCGCCGACGGCAAGGGCCAGATGGTGCTGTCGTCGGGTCGCTCGCGGTTCAAGCTGGCGTGTCTGCCGACCGAGGATTTCCCGGTGCTCGCCGGCGGCAAGCTGGCGCATGAGTTTGCGCTCACCGCCGACGAATTGCGCAACCTGATCGACAAGACCCGGTTCGCCATCTCCACCGAGGAAACCCGCTATTACCTCAACGGCATCTACGTCCACGCCGCCGAGCGCGACGGCACCAAGGTGCTGCGCGCCGTCGCCACCGACGGCCACCGCTTGGCCAGCGCCGAGGTGCCGCTGCCAAAGGGCGCCGCCGGCATCCCCGGGGTCATCGTGCCGCGCAAGACCGTCGGCGAGCTGCGCAAGTTGATCGAGGAGACCACCGAAGACGTCGCCGTCGGCCTGTCGGAGACCAAGATCCGCTTCTCCTTCGGCGACGCGGTCCTGACTTCGAAGCTGATCGACGGCACGTTCCCCGACTACCAGCGGGTGATCCCGACCGGCAACGACAAGAAACTGGAGATCGACACCAAGCTGTTCGCCGAGGCCGTCGACCGGGTATCCGCCATTTCCAGCGAGAAATCGCGGGCGGTGAAGCTGAGTCTCGGCGCCAAGAGCCTGGTGCTCAGCGCCTCCAGCCCCGATGCCGGCAGCGCCACCGAGGAACTGGAAGTCTCCTATGAAGGCGGCGACATGGAAATCGGCTTCAACGCCGGCTATCTCCTGGACATCACCCGCCAGATCACCGGCGATACCACGCGGCTGATGCTTGCCGACGCCGCCTCGCCGACCATCTTCAGCGAGGTCGACGACGCGGGCGCGCTCTACGTTCTCATGCCGATGCGCGTTTGAGGGATTAGTACCCCATTGAGATTGCAAGGCTTGGCCACAGCGGATTTTGCGGCGGATGGCGCGGTACCGGTCGCCGGCGGCGGCCGGCTCGCGGTCCGGCGCCTGACGCTGACCGATTTCCGCTGCTACAGGCATCAGCGCCTTGAAGCCGACGGCGTGCCCGTGGTGCTGACCGGCCCCAACGGCGCCGGCAAGACCAATTTGTTAGAGGGGCTCTCGTTCCTGGTTCCCGGGCGCGGCCTGCGCCGGGCCAGGCTCGCCGATGTCTCCCGCCGGCCGACTTCCGGCCGGCCACAGGCTTTGCCGCTGCCGTGGGGCGTGGCGGCGGTCATCGGCACGCCCGCCGGCGCGGTCGAAATCGGCACCGGCTTCGAGGCCGGCACCGACGGCGGCCGCGACAAGCGTATCGTGCGCATCGACGGCGAGACGCAGCGGAGTCAGACGCCGTTGGCCGAGCACGTCGGCTGCCAATGGCTGACGCCGCAAATGGACCGGCTGTTCCTGGATGGGCCGCCGGCCCGCCGACGCTTCCTCGACCGCCTGGTGTTCGGTTCCGACCCCGCCCATGCGGCGCGGGTCAACGCTTACGACCATGCGATGCGCGAGCGCACGCGCCTGCTCTCGGCCGGCCGCGCCGATGCGTATTGGCTGAAGGCGCTGGAGCAGACCATGGCGGCGCAAGGCGTCGCCGTCGCCGCCGCGCGTTTGGAGATCGCCGGCCGTCTCGGCGCCCGGCTGGCGGCAAGCCGCGGCGCGTTCCCGAGCGCCGCCATCCGGGTCACCGGCACCGTCGAGGCGTGGCTGGGCGAGGGGCCGGCGCTTCAGGCCGAGGAAAAGTTCCAGCACGCGCTCGTCCGGCGACGCGGCCAGGACGCTCAGGAAGGGCGGGCCACCCTCGGGCCGCATCTGAGCGATCTGGCCGTCACGCATTTGGGCACCGGCCGGCCGGCCGAATTGTGCTCGACCGGCGAGCAGAAGGCGCTGCTGGTCGCCCTGGTCCTGGCCAGCGCCCGCATGCGCGCTTATGAGATGGGCGCGGCGCCGCTGCTGCTGTTGGACGAGATTGCCGCGCACTTGGACGAAACCCGGCGGATGGCGCTGTTCGACGAAATCCAGGCCCTCGACGCCCAGGTGTGGTTGACCGGCACCGACGCGACGTTGTTCCGACCGCTTGCCGGCCGGGCGCAATTTTTCGCCGTCGCCGACGCCCGTGTGACCGCGGCCGGATGCTAACGGGCGCCGGCGAGGACAACCAAAAAACCGAATAAGAAAGCCATGGCAAAACCAAAATCGAAGAAAAAAACCGCGCCGAAATCCGCCGCCGCGGCGGTGAAGAAGATGTCGAAACCGGCGAAACCGGCGCCGCGCCGGGCCGCTCGGCCGGTCGCCGCGGCCGCTCCCGCGGCGGCGCCGCGCAAAGCACGGGCGCCGTCCGCCGCCGCCGGCCGGGCGACCAGGCCCGCGGGCGAGGCCTACGATGCGCACTCGATCAAGGTGCTGAAGGGACTGGACGCGGTGCGCAAGCGTCCCGGCATGTACATCGGCGATACCGACGACGGCTCCGGCCTCCATCACATGGTCTACGAAGTGGTCGACAACGCCGTCGACGAGACGCTGGCCGGCTATTGCGACACCATCGACGTCACCCTCAACGGCGACGGCTCGGTAACCGTCGTCGACAACGGCCGTGGCATCCCAGTCGACATCCACGCCGAGGAGAAGGTTTCGGCGGCCGAAGTGATCATGACGCAACTGCACGCGGGCGGAAAGTTCGACCAGAACTCCTACAAGGTATCGGGCGGGCTGCACGGGGTCGGCGTATCGGTGGTCAACGCGCTCTCCGCATGGCTGGACCTGAAGATCTGGCGTGACGGCAAGGAGCACTTCATCCGCTTCGAGGACGGCAAGGCCGTGCACCCGCTGAAGGTGGTCGGCAAGTCCCCCGACGGCGCCGACGGCAAGCCGGTCACCGGCACCGAGATCACCTTCATTCCCTCGACGAAGGTGTTTACGATGACCGACTTCGACTTCGCGACGCTTGAGCACCGGTTGCGCGAACTCGCTTTTCTTAACTCCGGCGTCAAGATGAAGCTGACCGACGCCCGCAGCGTCGAGCCGCAAGTTGCGGAAATGCATTACGAGGGCGGCGTCGTCGCCTTCGTCAAGTACCTCGACCGCGCCAAGGTGGCGCTGATCGATCCGCCGATTTTCGTCACCGGCGAGAAATCCGGCACCATCGTGCAGCTGGCAATGCAGTGGAACGACAGCTACCACGAGACGATGCTGTGCTTCACCAACAACATCCCGCAGCGCGACGGCGGCACGCACCTGGCGGGGTTCCGCGGCGCGCTCACGCGCACCATCAACAACTACGCCAACGCCAGCGGAATTGCCAAAAAAGACAAGATCGCGATCACCGGCGACGACGCCCGCGAGGGGCTGAGTTGCGTGCTGTCGGTCAAGCTGCCGGATCCCAAGTTCTCGTCGCAGACCAAGGACAAGCTGGTGTCCTCCGAGGTGCGGCCCGTCGTCGAGAGCGTCATCGGCGAAGGGCTGGATCGTTGGTTCGAGGAACACCCGGCCGACGCCCGGCGCGTCATCGGCAAGATCGTCGAGGCCGCCGCCGCCCGCGAGGCCGCCCGCAAGGCGCGCGAACTGACCCGCCGCAAGGGCGCGCTCGACATCTCATCGTTGCCGGGCAAGCTCGCCGACTGCCAGGAGCGCGACCCGGCCAAGAGCGAGTTGTTCATCGTCGAGGGCGATTCCGCCGGCGGCTCGGCCAAGCAGGGGCGCAACCGCGCCAACCAGGCGATCCTGCCGCTGCGCGGCAAGATCCTCAACGTCGAGCGCGCCCGCATCGACAAGATGCTGAGTTCGAACGAGATCGGCACCCTGATCGCCGCTCTCGGCACCGGCATCGGGCACGAAGACTTCAACGCCGAGAAATGCCGCTACCACCGGATCATCCTGATGACCGACGCCGACGTCGACGGCAGCCACATCCGCACGTTGCTGCTCACCTTCTTCTTCCGTCACATGGGCTCGCTGATCGAGAAGGGCTTCCTCTACATCGCCCAGCCGCCGCTTTATCGCGCCAAGCGCGGCGCGTCGGAGGTTTACCTCAAGGACGACGGCGCGCTCGAGAATTACCTGTTCAACGCCGCCGTTGACGAGGGTGCGGTGTTCGTGCCGTTCGACGGCAAGCAGCGGGCGGGACAGGATCTGCGCCAGTTGGTCGAGGAGGCGCGCTTGGTCAAGGCGCTGCTCGGGGGGCTCGCCCAGCACGTGCCGATGGATGTCGTCGAGCAGGCGGCGATCCTCGGTGCGCTCAATCCCAATATCCTCGACGATGCCAAGCGGGCGGGCGAAACCGCCGCCTACATCGCGAAAAGGCTGGACGCGCTCAGGCCGCCGACGGAGCGTGGCTGGAAGGGCAAGCCGCTCAGCGACGGCGGGCTCGAATTCACCCGCACGCTCCGCGGCGTCACCGAGACCCACGCCGTCGACGGCGCGCTGATCCGCTCGACCGGCGCCCGCCGCCTCGACGAACGCGCCGCCGACCTGCAGAAGCTTTATGCCCGCCACGGCAAGCTCGTGGTCAAGGATCGGGAGTTCGTCATCACCGGCCCGGTGTCGCTGGTCGATCGGGTGATGGAGGTCGGTCGCAAGGGGGTCGGCATCCAGCGTTACAAAGGGCTCGGCGAAATGAACCCGGAGCAGTTGTGGGAGACGACCCTCGACCCCGAGGCGCGCCACCTGCTCCAGGTCAAGGTTGCCGACAGCGCCGACGCCAACACGGTGTTCGAGACGCTGATGGGCGACGTGGTCGAGCCGCGGCGCGAGTTCATCCAGGAAAACGCCCTCAAGGTCGCCAACCTCGACATCTGAGCCGCCCGGGCGCCAGGGCGTTTCCGGGCGTTTCCGTCCGTTAACCCGATGCTAACCGGCGGTCCGCGATCATGGCCGGATGGGCAAGCTGGGCAAATCCCGCGCGCGCGCCAAGCGCGGCCGCGCGTCCAGGGCGCGCAACGGCGCCGATGCCGCCGACAAGTCCGCTCCCGGGCGCCCCGGCCGGCGTTCGTGGCCGCTCCGGGCGCTCGCCTGGACGATCGGCAATTCCGTGAAATGGGGCACCGTTGCCGCCGTCTGGGCGGTGATCGGGTTCCTCGGCCTCGCCGCCTGGTACGGCACCGAGCTCCCCGACGTGGACGGCGCTTTCGCCGCCGGCCGCCGGCCGACGGTGACCCTGCTCGCCGCCGACGGCAGGGAGTTCGCAACCATCGGCGACGTCTACGGCGCACCGATATCGCGGGCCGAATTGCCGCCGGCGCTGGTCAACGCGGTGCTCGCGACCGAGGACCGCCGTTTCTACGACCATTTCGGCCTCGACGTTTTCGGGCTGGCGCGCGCCATGATCGCCAACGTGCGCGCCGGGCGCACCGTCCAGGGCGGCTCGACCATCACCCAACAGGTGGCGAAGAACCTGTTCCTGACCCACGACCGCACCGTCAAGCGCAAGGTCCAGGAGCTGTTGCTCGCGTTGTGGCTCGAGCATCGCTTCAGCAAGGACCAGATCCTCGCCCTCTATCTCAACCGCGTTTATCTCGGCGCCGGCACCTACGGCGTCGACGCCGCGGCGCGCAAATACTTCGGGCGGCCGGCGACGGCGCTTTCCGCCTACCAGGCGGCTATGCTGGCCGGCCTCCTCAAGGCGCCGAGCCGGTACAATCCGCTCACCGACCCGGCGCGCGCCCACGCCCGCACCCGCCAGGTGCTGCAGAACATGGTCGCCGCCCATTACCTGACGCCGGCCGAGGCCGACGCCGCCAAGCCCACCCGCCGCTCCAAGGCGCTGATGCCCATAACCGCCGCCGGCCGCCATTTCGCCGACTGGGTGGTTGAGCAGGTCGCCGATTACGTGAATCCCGGCGATCGCGACCTGGTGGTCGTCACCACGCTCGATCGTCGCCTGCAACGGTTGGCCGAGGCCCGCCTCGAGGCGGCGCTCGCCCGCCGCGGCGCCCGCGCCGACATCGACGAGGCGGCGCTGGTGGCGATGACCCCCACCGGCGCGGTGCGCGCCATGGTCGGCGGCCGCAATTACCCGGCGAGCCAGTTCAACCGTGCCACCCAGGCCCGCCGCCAGCCGGGATCGGCGTTCAAGCCGATGGTCTATCTCGCCGGCCTCGAGGCCGGGCTGAGCCCGGCCACGGTGATGGTCGACGAGCCCGTGATGATCGGCGATTGGCAACCGCGCAACTTCTCCGGGCGCCACGACGGCGCGATGACGCTCGCCGACGCGCTGGCGCGCTCGGTCAACACGGTGGCGGTGAAGGTCGGCGAGCGGGCAGGCTGGCGGCGCGTGATCGACGTTGCGAGGCGCCTGGGCCTATCGGGCAGATTTCCGGCGGCGCCGTCGCTGGCGCTCGGCGCCGGCGAGGTGACGCTGCTCGAACTGACGTCCGCCTACGCCACGTTCGCCAACGCCGGCGGCGGCGTGTGGGCGTACGGCATCGAGGAGATTCGCGACCGCGCCGGCCGGGTGCTGTACCGCCGCCAAGGGTCCGGACCGGGGCGCGTCGTTGCCGCGGGCGATGTCGGCGCCATCAACGCCATGCTGGCGCGCGCCGTTGCGGCCGGCACCGGCCGCGCCGCCGCCATCGACCGGCCGGCCGCGGGCAAGACCGGCACCAGCCAGAACTTCCGCGACGCCTGGTTCGTCGGCTATTCCGCCGACCTGGTCGCCGGCGTGTGGATGGGCAACGACGACGCACGGCCGATGAAGGGGGTCACCGGCGGCGGCGCGCCGGCGATGCTGTGGCGCGATTTCATGCTCACCGCCCACATCGGGCTGCCGCCGCGGCCGTTGCCCGGCACGAATACGGAACCGGCGCCGGCCGTTCCGGATGCCGCCCCGCCATCGGGCTTCTGGGGAAAGCTGTTCGGGATCGGCTCGGGCCAGCCCGGCTAATCCGTGGCGGTTAAACCCGTTCCTTCTTCTTGTCGCCGCCGAGCCGCGCAATGGTCGCGGACGTACTGTAGCCCGGCTCCAGCTTCGCCAGCAGCACGCGGCCGCCGTAGCCTTTCACCACGTCGGCGCCGACCACCTGGGCGAGGTCGTAGTCGGCGCCCTTCACCAGCACGTCGGGCTTGAGCGTCTCGATCAGGGCCAGCGGCGTGTCGTCCTCGAAGATGACGACCGCGTCGACCGTCTCCAGCGACGCCAGCACGGTGGCGCGCGCCGCCTCCGACTGGACCGGACGGCCGTCGCCCTTGAGCCGGGCGACGGAAACGTCCGAATTGAGCCCGACAACCAGCCGGTCGCAGGCGGCCTTGGCCTGTTTCAACAGGCTCACGTGTCCGGGGTGCAGCAGGTCGAAACAGCCGTTGGTGAAACCGATCTTGCGACCGCCGCGGCGCCACACCGCGATCCGGTCCTTCGCTTGGCCGGCCGTCATCAGCTTGGCTTCGGCGCTCGACAGGTCCTGATGATGCAGCGCGCCGATCACGTCGGCGGCGTATGCGACCGCAGTGCCGACCTTGCCGACCACGATGCCGGCGGCGACGTTGGCGAGCGCGGCGGCGTCGGCGAGCGTGATGCCGGCGGCGACCGCGGCGGCCACCGCCGCGACCACGGTATCGCCGGCGCCGGAGACGTCGAAAACCTCGCGCGCCTCCGCCGGCAGGTGCGACGCCTTTCCGGCGGCGGTGACCACGGTCATGCCGTCGGCGCTGCGGGTCACGATGACGGCGCCGAAACCGTGCTCCTTGATCAGGTGCTGGGCGGCGGCGATCACCTCGTCGTCGGTTGCGGTCGGCATGGCGGCGGCGTCGGCGAGCTCGCGCCGATTGGGGGTGATCACGTCGGCGCCGCGGTAGCAGGCGAAGTCTGCGCCCTTCGGGTCGACCACGACGGTCTTCTTGGCTTTTCGCGCCGTCTCGATCAGCGCCTTCAGCACGTCGCCCGCCAGCACCCCCTTGCCGTAGTCCGAGATCACCAGCACCTGGCAGTCCCTGATCGCGTTCCGGACGGCGGCGAGAAGCTCGGCCTTGGCGTCGTCGCGCAGCGCCACCGTCGTCTCGCGGTCGGCGCGCAGCACCTGCTGCACGCCGGCGATGTATCGGGTCTTGGTCGAAGTGCGCCGGCCGGCCTCGACGATCGGGTGATCGGGCACGCCCTGATCCTTGATCTGGGTGGCGACGGTGCGGCCGGCGTCGTCGTCGCCGACGACGGTGACGAACCGCGCCTCGGCGCCGAGCGCCACCAGGTTGCGCACCACGTTTCCGGCGCCGCCGAGCATGGTCGTCTCGCGCTCGACCCTGAGCACCGGAATCGGCGCCTCGGGCGAGATGCGCTCGACGCTGCCGTAATGGAAATGGTCGAGCATCACGTCGCCGACCGCGAGCACCCGCGCCTTGCGCAAGCGGCTTACCATCGGCACCAGTCTGGCTTTCTCCGTTGTCATCGATGCGCTCCTAGACCAGCCCCAGTTCCCGCTCCAGCGCCCCGCACAGCATCTGGCCGAGGGTGATGTGCATCTCCTGGATGCGCGCCGTGGTGTCCGACGGCACCACCAGCAGCGGATCGGCGAGGCCGGTCATCCGCCCGCCACCCTTGCCGCCGAAGCCGGCGGCGACGAGCCCCATCGCCGTCGCCTTCTGAAGTCCCCTGATGACGTTCTCGCTCTTCCCCGAGGTCGAAATGCCGATGGCGACGTCGCCCTTGCGGCCCAGCGCCGCGATCTGGCGCGCGAACAGCTCGTCGAAGCTCCAGTCGTTGGAAATCGCGGTCAGCGCCGAGGTGTCGGTGGTCAGCGCGATGGCCGCGATCGGATCGCGGTCGGTGATGTAGCGCACCGTCATCTCGGTGGCGATGTGTTGGCAATCGGCTGCGCTGCCGCCATTGCCGAACAGCAGGATCTTTCCGCCGGCACCGATCGCCTCGGCGCACGCCCCGACCAGGCGCTTGAACGGCTCGGCGAGCGCGTTGCGGCTGGCGTCGGCGACGCGGCGGTGCTCGTCGAACTCGCGGGCGTAGTAGGCGTCGAGATCCATTCGCTGCCCTTCCCAAGGGGATATCAGGCGCCTATTTAGCGCGTTTCCGGGCGCCAGTGCAAAGAAACCGGGCGCGGCGCCGGCGGCTGGGAGGACGGCCCCGGGGGCCACCCCGGGGGCGGTTTACAGCGTATCCTTGAAGTAGGCGATGGTCTTCTTCAGGCCGTCCTCCAGCCTCACCGCCGGCCGCCATTTCAACTTCTTCTTGGCGAGCGCGATATTCGGGCAGCGCTGCATCGGGTCGTCGGCCGGCAGTGGCCTCTTGACCAGCCGCGACTTCGAGCGGGTCAAGGCGACGATGGTCTCGGCCAACTCCCTGATCGACGATTCGCGCGGATTGCCCAGGTTCACCGGCCCGGTGAACGCGTCCGGCGCCGCCATCAGCCGCACCAACCCATCGACCATGTCGGAGACGTAGCAGAACGAGCGCGTCTGCCGGCCGTCACCGTAAAGGGTGATCGGCTTGCCCTTGAGCGCCTGAACGATGAAGTTGGAAACGACGCGTCCGTCATCCGGATGCATGCGCGGGCCATAGGTGTTGAAGATGCGGGCGACGCGGATGTTGGTGCGGTGCTGGCGGTGGTAGTCGAAAAACAGCGTCTCGGCGCAGCGCTTGCCCTCGTCGTAGCAGCCGCGCGGGCCGATGGCATTGACATTGCCGCGGTAGGCCTCGGTCTGCGGGTGCACTTCCGGATCGCCGTACACCTCGCTGGTCGAGGCCTGCAGGATCTTGGCCTTGGTCCGTTTCGCCAGTCCCAGCATGTTGATGGCGCCGTGCACCGAGGTCTTGGTCGTCTGCACCGGGTCGTACTGGTAATGCACCGGGCTGGCCGGGCACGCCAGGTTGTAGATCTCGTCGACTTCGACGTAGAGCGGGAACGTCACGTCGTGACGCATCAATTCGAAGTGCGGGTGGTCGAGAAGGCCGAGGATATTGTCTCGGCTGCCGGTGAAGAAGTTGTCGACGCACAACACGTCGTGGCCGTCGGCGACCAGCCGCTCGCACAGGTGCGAACCCAAAAATCCGGCGCCGCCGGTGACCAGCACCTTCTTCCGTCCCGCCTTGCCTCCGGCCATGCCCTTGCTCCCCAAGGAAAAACCGGCCCGAACCTAGCACCGGAGGGCGCCGGCCGCCAGCCGGAAACGGGTCGCCGGCGCGGCCGTGCGCGGGCCGGTCCTAGGTGTGCAGAAACCGTCTCTCGGCGCCGTCCACCACCAGCGCCGTCAGCCGGTTGGAACGGAATGCCCCGGTGTCGATGCCGATGCGGTTCGGGCGCATCTCCGGCTCCGGCACGATGCTGTGGCCGTGGACGACGACGCAGCCGTGGTCGGCGTCCGAATCCAGGAACGCGTCGCGAATCCACATCAGGTCGAACGGCCGCTGTGCCTCCACCGGCACGCCGGGACGGATGCCGGCGTGGACGAAAAGATAGTCGCCCTCCCGATGGCTGAGCTCGAGCCCCTGGAAAAAGCTGCGGTGGCTCTCCGGCATGAAGTCGGCGAATTTTTGCCGCGCCGCCGCCGAACCGTCGGCGCCATAGGCCATGTCGGACCACTCGACGCCGTAGCTTTCCAGCGTCTGCCGGGCGCCGTTCAACATCCACGTACCGTCGTCGTGCGCGCCGGGATCCAGGAACCGCAGCAGGAAATCCTCGTGATTGCCCTTGAGGTGATGGCGCTCGAAACCGTCCAGCGGGTCTTCGATCAGCATGTTGACGACGCCGAAGGAATCCGGTCCGCGATCGACGTAGTCGCCGATGTAGACGACGACCTTGCGCATCGCCGTCGCGTCGGCGGCGTCGGCAAGGATTTTCCGGTGCAATCTCCCGAGCAGGTCGGCGCGGCCGTGGATGTCGCCGATGGCGTATACGCGCGTGCCTTCCGGCGCCCGGGCGGCGACGTTTTCCGGGTGCGATCCGTCGATGCCGGGTCTCTGGTGTCGGGAAGCCATCTCTGGCAATATGATGGCCGAGGGGCGGCGGGCCGGCAAGGCGCGGCGGCCAAGGCCGGAGCGGTAATCGGTTATTAAGGGGTTCGAACCTACGATCCGGCGACGCCGACCGCGCCCTTGCGGCGCCGCGGCGAAATCCCTGAAATGCGGGCTGAGACGACAGGATAGATGATGGCCGAAGCTGGTTACGCCTCCGGCGCTTACCGCGAACCAGAGACCAGCGAAGAGGCCCTGCTGCTGGCCCGGCTGAAACGGGTCGAGACCAACCCGGCGGGCGTCTACGCGGTGCACGTGCATCTGTCGAGGCTGCGGCCCAACAATCGCCAGCCGCATTTTCTGTCCATCGCCCAGCGCTCGTTCGACGGCCTGGTCGAGAGCTACGAGGCGGCCGTCTTCCCGCTGTTCAACGCCGACATCGTGCTGATTTGCCGCAATGCGCCGGTGGACGACACCGACGCCGCCGTCGGCAAGATTCGCGCGCTGTTCAGCGAGGACCCGCTGGTGGTCGGCGACAAGGGCGGTCTCGAGGACAATCTTTCCACTTGGTACGACCTCAGCCAGCCCGAGGATTACTCGTCGTTCGTCTCGGTCGCCAACCAGTTGGCGATCGAGGGCCAGCGTCAGCGTCAGCAGCAGACCACCGAGACCAAGGCAAAGTTCGAGGACAAGGGGCAGCCGCTGACCGCGCAGAACCTCCCCGACATCAACCAGAAGCTCCAGGGCACCCGCGTCGCGGATTTGATGCGCGAGCAGACGTGCCTCGAGATGGGGCCCGAGGGCCCCGGCAACATCGTGTTCCGCGAGCACTTCATATCGGTGGCGGACCTGAAGAAGCGCATCGCCCCCGACGTCAACCTGTTCGCCAGCCCGTGGCTGTTCCAGTATCTGACCGAGACGCTGGACAAGCGCGTGTTGGCGGTGCTTGCCAACCGCGGCGTCGAAAAGGCGACCAGCCCGCTCAGCCTGAATCTCAACGTCAACAGCATCCTGTCGCGCGACTTCCAGAACTTCCACAAGGTCGTCGACAAGAACGCCAAGAAGGTGGTGGTCGAGATGCAGGTGCTCGACGTTTTCGCCGACATGAACACCTTCGTGTACGCCCGCGACCTGCTGCAGGAACGCGGTTACCGGGTGCTGCTCGACGGCCTCAATCCGCTGGCGCTGCAGTTCATCGATCCGGGCAAGCTAAAGACGGACTTCATCAAGATCGCCTGGGGACCCGAGTTCGAGGGCGAAACCGACTCCGGCAAGATGGCACAAATGCGAGAGGTCGTCGCCGCCACCGGCAAGGACAGCGTCATCCTGGCGCGCGTCGATACCGAGCAGGCGGTGAAATGGGGCATTGCCCTCGGCGTCAAACGTTTCCAGGGCTACTACATCGACGACCTGATGAAGAAAATCGTTGACGTGCAAATCCAGAAAGCGAAGGCGCAGGCCGCAACGCGCGCCGCCCAACCGCACCCGCCGCGTCCGGCCGCCGCCGCGCCGTCTGGCCCGCGTCCCGCCGCCGCGCCCGCCCAGACGGCGCCGCGTCCGGCCGCGCCGGGTGCGGTGCCGCAACGGCCGGCGGTCCCGGCGCCGGCACGCGCCGCCCAGCCCGGCCAGGTGCCGCCGCGTCCCGCCCAGCCCGGCCAAGTGCCGCCGCGCCCGCCGCAGCCAGGCCAAGTGCCGCCGCGCCCGGCCGCCCCGGCGCGTCCCGCCCCATCCGGCCAGGCGCCGGCGCGCCCGGCGCAAGCGGCGCCGGCTGCACCGCGTCCGGCCCAGCTGGCAGCCGCCCCGCAACGGCCGGCGGCGCCGACGGCGCCGCGCCCCGTCGCGCCCGGCCCGGGCACGCCGAAGCGCTGATTGACCGGATCGCGAGAGCCCGACCATGGCGATACCGCCGACCGAAGCCCCGAATCAGCAACTACCGAGCCAGGAAAACCTGCTGCTCGACTACATCCGCCGTCTCGAGAAGCACAAGCAGGGACGCAAGGTGGTGCATCTGTATCTTTCCGAGCTGCGCCCCTTCAACCGCCGCGAACAGCACCTGCGCACCGCCGCCAGCAACTTCGAGCCGTTCGTCAAGTCGATGGACGGCCAGTTGTTCACGCTGAAGAACTCGGACCTCATCTTCATCTACAAGGACACCATCCACCCGCAGATCGAGACCAGCGTCCAGCAAATCCGCTATCTGTTCAGCGACGATCCGCTGATCGTCGAAGAGGACAAGAGCGACAAGAAATTCGCCGTCTGGTACGACGCCGAGCGCGACTTCGACGCGATCCTACAGTCGGTGCAAGGCATGGCGCAGGCGGAGCAGAAGCGCCAGACCGAGGTGCGCAGCCGCATGGACGCACGCGCCGCCCTGAAGGCGAAGCAGGAACAGGGTGAGCCGATGACGCCGAAGGTGCTGGCCCGCATCGAGACCGCGCTTTCCCGCGCCGACCTCTCCAACCTGGTCCGGCGACAGTTCATTTGCCGCGTCGACGAACAAATGATCCCCGAGCAGGTGTTCTCGGAGCTGTTCATCTCGATCAAGGACCTGCGCGAGACCATGCTGCCGGACATCAACCTCACCGCCAACCGTTGGCTGTTCCAGCACCTGACGACGACGCTGGACCGGCGCATGTTGTCGATGCTGACCAAGACCGACAGCATCTCGATCTCGGGCGACATCAGCTTCAACATCAACGTCGGCACGGTGCTGTCGAAGGAATTCCAGTCGTTCGACGACAACATCTCCGCCGGCCGCCGCGGCGCCATGATCATCGAACTGCAGAAGGAAGATATCTTCTGCGATCTCGCGTCCTACGTTTTCGCCCGCGAATTCGTGCAGGAGAAAGGCTACAAGGTCTGCCTCGACGGCCTCACCGTGCAGACCATCGACATCATCGACCGCGAAAAGCTCGGCGCCGATATCGCCAAGCTGATCTGGCACTCGGACTTGGTCGATCGCGGCGAGGAGCTGCACGCCAATATCCGCAACCTGGTCAAGCGCGGCGGCCCGGACCGGCTGGTGCTGTGCCGCTGCGACAACCGGGAATCGGTCGATTTCGGCAAGTCGGTCGGCATCACCCTGTTCCAGGGCCGCTACATCGAAAACCTGATCGCCGATGACGGCCGGCGCCGCGAGCTGTTGCGCCTGAAGCGCCGCATCGAGCGCGGCTGACCGCGCGCCTGGCGCCGCCACCCACGGGCCATGGCGCCCGCGGAACCGCGCCGACAAAGGCTTGCGCCGCCGCGCGGAATTCCCACAATCCCAGGTCATGATCCGTCCCGACGCCCCGCACGTCATCGAGGTCGCGCACCTGACCCGGCGTTTCGGCGACATCGTCGCCGTCAACGGCGTGTCGTTCACCGTCGACGACGGCGCCACGGCGGCGCTGCTCGGCGGCAACGGCGCCGGCAAGACGACGACGTTGTCGATCTTGTTGGGCTTGCTGCTGCCGACCAGCGGCACGGTGCGGGTGTTCGGCGAAGACATGGTCCACCACCGCCACCGCGTGCTGCCGAGGATGAACTTCTCCTCGCCCTACGTCGATCTCCCGAAGCGCTTGAGCGTGCGCGAAAACCTGACCATCTTCGGCCATCTGTACGGCCTCGACCGGCTCGACGAACGCATCGCCGCGCTGGCCAGCGACCTGGAATTGGGGGCTTTCCTCGATCGGCCGCACGGCAGCCTGTCGTCGGGACAGGTCACCCGCGTGTCGCTGGCCAAGGCGCTCCTTAACGAGCCGCGCCTGCTGATCCTCGACGAGCCGACCGTGTCGCTCGATCCCGACACCGGCGACTGGGTCAGGAGCTTCCTCGAGAGCTACCGCGATCGCACCCGGGCGACCATTCTGCTCGCATCGCACAACATGGCCGAGGTCGAACGGATGTGTGACCAGGTTATGATGATGCGCGACGGCGTTATCGTCGATTCCGGCGCCCCCGGCGAGTTGATCCGCCGCTACGGCCGCAAGACCCTGGAAGAGGTGTTCCTCGACATCGCCCGCCGCCGAGCCCGCGGCGAGGAGCAAGGGGCCGGCGCCGAAACCGCCGCGCCGGCCGCATGACCCGGATTTCCGCCAGCACCGCGCCCGCCGCATCGGCGGCGATGCACGCGCCGGCGGCGGTGTTCTCGTGGCGCCGCGTCGGCGCCATGATTCTCCGGCATCTCTACGTGCTGCGCCGCTCATGGCCGCGCATTTTGGAGCTTGCCTACTGGCCGACCGTGCAGCTGATCCTCTGGGGCTTCATCACCACGTTCTTCCTCCAGCATTCGTCGTGGGTGGCGCGGGCCGCGGGCGTGCTCGTCAGCGCGGTGCTGCTGTGGGACGTGCTGTTCCGTTCCAACCTGGGCGTCGCGCTCAGCTTCATCGAGGAAATGTGGTCGCGCAATCTCGGCCACCTGTTCGCCAGCCCGCTCCGCGCTTACGAGCTGGTGGCCTCAATCGCCATCATGGGCCTTTTGCGCACCACCATCAGCGTCGCGCCGGCGGCGCTATTGGCGTGGCCGCTCTTCGACGTCTGGGTGTTCGGCCTCGGGTCGCCGCTGGCGGCGTTCTTCGCCAACCTGCTGGTGATGGGCTGGTGCATCGGGCTGGTGTCGTCGGCGGTGGTGCTGCGGTTCGGGGTGGCCGCCGAGAACTTCGCCTGGCTCGGCATCTTCCTGCTGGCGCCGGTAAGCTGCGTCTACTACCCGGTGGCGACGCTGCCCGGCTGGCTGCAGACGGTCGCCTGGTCGCTGCCGTCGGCCTACGTGTTCGAGGGCATGCGCGCGGTGCTCTACGACGGCGTGTTCCGCGCCGACCTGATGTGGCGCGCGGTCAGCCTCAACGTCGTCTATTTGTCGCTTTCGGCCGGGTTCTTTTTGTGGATCTGCCGCGTCGCCCGCCTCAAGGGCCTGTTGCTGCGCCAAGGGGAGTAACGCGCCGAACGACGGCCGTCAGCCGTCCTTGCCGCTGACGGAAGCCTCGGCGAAGGTCGCCATGCCGGCATGGCAGGCGGCCGCCCCTTTCAGCACCTGCAGCGCGAGCACCGCGCCGGTCGCTTCGCCGAGCCGCATGCCGAGGTGGAGGATCGGCGGTTTGCCGAGGTGCTCCAGCAATCGCCGGTGGCCCGGCTCCATCGACAGGTGCCCGACCTGGCAGTGGTCGAGCGCGCCCGGCGTCGCGGCCTCCAGCACCGCCGCCGCGGCGGTCGCGGCGTAGCCGTCGAGCACCACCGGCACGCGGCGGAAACGCGCCGCCAGCACCGCGCCGGTTATCGCCGCCAGCTCGCGCCCGCCGAGCCGGCGCAGCGTCTCGAACGGCGAGGCGAGCTTGGCGCGATGGAAGCCGACCGCCTCGGCGATCACGGCGGTCTTCTTCTTCAGCCGCTCGCTGGCGACGCCGGTGCCGGCGCCTACCCAGTCTGACGCCGCGCCGCCGAATAGGCCCATGCACAGCGCCGCCGCCGCGGTGGTGTTGCCGATGCCCATCTCGCCCAGGGCGAGCACGTCCGTGCCGTCGGTGACGACGCTCATGCCGAAGACGATGGCGTCGACGCACTCGGCCTCACTCATCGCCGGCGCTTTCGTGAAGTCGGCGGTCGGCTTCTCCAGCTTCAGCGCGTCGGCGGCGAAGGCGACGCCGAACGCCTTGCACAGTTGATTGATGGCGGCGCCGCCGGCCTCGAAATTCCTGACCATTTCGGCGGTCACCGACGCGGGATAGGCGGAAATGCCGCGGGCGGCGACGCCATGGTTGGCGGCGAACACGTGCGCCCGGGCGACGCCGACCGTCGGCGGATGACGGCCCTGCCAGCGGGCCAGCCACAGCGCCAGTTCCTCGAGCCGGCCAAGCGCGCCCGCCGGCTTGGTGAGTTGCGGCTCGCGCCTGGCCGCCGCGTCGCCGGCCGCCTCGTCGGGGCCGGGCAACACCGCCATGGCGCGGCCGAGGTCGGCGAAGCGGGTGATGGTCGGCGGCGTCATCGGCCTTGGTCTCCCTGGCATTCCGGATTTTCCTTTGCGTCCGCCCCAAGCTATAGCCGAAAATGCACGTTCCTGCTTAGCCAAAGGAGCGCAACGCGGATGCCGTCGGGCCCGGAATTCCAGGATTTCGCCAAGCGCCAGCTCTCCGGCTGGTGGCGCGACACTGCCATCGCCGGCGGCTTCCTGACGCGGCTGCCGTTTCCCGTCCAGGCCGGCGCCGGCAAAAAGGGTGCCCTCGCCAAAGCGACCCGCGCGTTCCCACTGGTCGGGCTGATCGTCGGCGCGGCCGGCGCGGTGGCGCTGCTGGCCGGCGCGGGTCTCGGCCTTTCTCCGCTCGCCTGCGCGTTTATCGGGCTGGCGATGATGGCGCTGATCACCGGCGCGCTGCACGAAGACGGCCTCGCCGACGTCGCCGACGGCTTCGGCGGCGGCGCGACGGCGGCGCAAAAGATCAAGATCATGCGCGATTCGCAAACTGGCGTTTACGGCATGCTGGCGGTGCTGTTCTCGGTCGGCCTGCGCGCCGGCGTGCTCGGCGGCGTCAAAAATCCCGAAATCGCCGCCGCGGCGCTGGTCGCCGCCGCCTGTTTGTCGCGCGGTCTTTTGCCGGCCGCGATGAACATGCTGGAGCCGGCGAGCAAGTCCGGCCTGGCGCGCGCCGCCGGCCGGCCCGACCAGGAGGCGTGGGTGACGGCGCTCGTCCTCGGCGGCCTGTTCGCGTTGCTGTTCCTCGGGCCCGTGGGCGGCCTGGTTGCGATCGCGTTCGGCGTGATCGGCGCCGCCCTGGTGGCGTGGCTGGCGTTCTCCCAAATCGGCGGCGTCACCGGCGACGTGCTCGGCGCCCAACAGCAGGTGTCGGAGGTCGCGATCCTGATCGCGGCGGCGGCGATCGCGTCATGAGCCGGGTGACGCGCTGGTGGTGGGTGCGGCATGCGCCGGTGGTCGGCGTCGACGGCATCATTTACGGCGCCGACGACGTCGCCTGCGACGTCTCGGACGCCGCCGGCTTCCGCCTTCTGGCCGGGACGCTGCCGGGCGATGCGGTGTGGGTGACCAGCCACCTGTCGCGCACCATCAAGACGGCGAGGGCGATCGCCGAAGCGGGCCTGCAATTCCCCGAGCCGATGGTGGAACGCGACCTCGCCGAGCAGAACTTCGGCGACTGGCAGGGCAAGACCTGGGACCAGATGCGCGAGATCGACCCGCTGGCGCACGACGCCTTCTGGCAGGACCCGACCCGCGCCCGGCCGCCGGGCGGCGAGAGCTTCGCCGATCAGATCCGACGCACCGCCACGGTGATCGAGCGCATCACCGCCGCGCACGAAGGCGGCGACATCGTCGCGGTCGCCCACGGCGGCACCATTCGCGCCGCCGTGGTGCATGCGCTCGGCCTCGCCCCGGAGCAGGGCATGGCGATCACTGTCGGCACGCTGTCGGTGAGCGTGCTCGAGCACGTGAAGGACCGGCTGTTGCGCGGCCGCGGCGGCGCGTGGCGGGTGGTCGGCATCAACCGTCGCGCCGGCTAGGGTGCATTCCGGCAATCCTTGATGGGACTCGCCCGCGCCCGCGTGCTAAGGTTCGCCGGCCGGGAAAGGGAAGCCGGTTGAAGGCCGGCGCTGCCCCCGCAACTGTACGAGGCTGAAGGCCGCGACACGCATGCCACTGGCGCGCTCGGAGCGCTGGGAAGGCGTCGCGGCTTAGGCAAGGCCTCGAGCCAGGAAACCTGCCCGGCGCCATACGGCCACAACCGTCCTCGGGTGGAGGAACCCAGCCTTGACGTCGCCCAATTCCGTTCCGTTGCCGCGCCTGACCCTGGTTTTGGGCGGCGCCCGTTCCGGCAAGAGCCGCTACGGCGAGGGCCTGATCGAGGCCGGCCTGAAGCCGGGCGACCGGGCCGTGTACCTGGCGACCGCGGAAGCTGGCGACGCCGAGATGACGGCCCGCATCGCCGAGCACAAGCAGCGCCGCGGCCGCGCCTGGCGCACCGTCGAGGAGCCTCTCGACCTCGCTCAAGCGCTTGGCCGCCACGCCAGGCCCGAAAGCCCGGTGCTGGTCGATTGCCTGACCCTGTGGCTTGCGAACGTGATGGCGGCCGACCGCGACGCCGGCGCCGAAATCGCCGGCCTGGTCGCGGCGCTCGCCCGCGCCGCCGGGCCGGTGGTGCTGGTCTCCAACGAGGTTGGCCAGGGGATCGTGCCGGCGAACGCCCTGGCGCGCTTTTTCGCCGACAATGCCGGGCGCATGAACCAGGAAGTCGCCGCCGCCGCCGGCCGCGTGGTGCTGATGAGCGCCGGGCTGCCGCTGACATTGAAGGACGAACGCGCATGAAAGTTCCCGCCACCGTGATCACCGGCTTTCTCGGCGCCGGCAAGACGACGCTGATCAAGCATCTGCTCAAGCACGCCGACGGCGCGCGCCTGGCGCTGATCATCAACGAGTTCGGCGATCTCGGCGTCGACCGCGAGATGGTGATCGGCTGCGGCATCGAGGGCTGCAATGAGGAGCATATCGTCGAGCTCGCCAACGGCTGCCTCTGCTGCACCGTCGCCGACGATTTCGTGCCGACCATCGAGTTTCTGCTCGACCGCACCGAGCGGCCCGACCACATCGTCATCGAAGCCTCGGGGCTGGCGCTGCCGAAGCCGCTGGTCAAGGCCTTCAACTGGCCGGAGGTGCGCTCGCGCATCACCGTCGACGGCGTCATCGCCGTGATCGACGCGCCGGCGGTGGCCGAAGGACGGTTCGCGGACAGCGCGGATGCGGCGCGGCGGGCGCGCGCACCCGTCGCCGCATCCGGCCCCGCGTCCGGTCACGACGACCAGCCGCTGAAGGAGGTGTTCGAGGATCAATTGCTCGCCGCCGATCTGGTGCTGCTCAACAAGGCGGACGCCGTCAACGCCGCCACCCTCGGGCGCGTCAAGCGCGCGCTTGCCGCCCGGCTGAGGCCCGGGGTCAAGGTGGTGACCGGCGTGCAGGGCGCGCTCGATCCGCGCGTCGCGCTGGGTCTCGGCGCCGCGGCCGAGGACGTCATCGACGCGCGGCCCTCCCACCACGACGGCCACGACGACCACGACCACGACGACTTCGAAAGCTTCGTCGTCGCCTTCGGCGCCATCGCCGACCCGAACGTGCTCGACGACCGCATCGCCGCCATCGCCCGCGATTTCGACGTGCTGCGCATCAAGGGCTTCGCCGCCGTCGAGGGGAAGGCGATGCGCCACGTGGTGCAGGCGGTCGGCCCGCGCGTTGAGCGCTACTACGACCGCGTCTGGGCGAAGGACGAGCCCCGCCGCTCGCAACTGGTCGTCATCGGCGAGACCGGCCTCGACCGCGCCGCCATCGCGCGCGCGCTCACGGGCTAGCGGGAGGGATCGGCCCGGATGCACCTGCTCGCCGCCCAGCCCGGAGGAATCGCCGACGGCAGCGAAGCCGTCGATCTCGGCCAGAGCCCCGGCGACATCGTCGTGCTGAGCGCCGCCGACAGCGAGCTGGCGCTGCTGGCGGGCGCGCGGTCGCGCATCGCGGGCGAGGGCTTCCCGAGCCTTCGCCTCGCCAGTCTGCTCAACCTCGGCCACAACATGTCGGTGGATCTTTACGCCGAGACGGTGATCGCCCACGCCCGGCTGGTGGTGGTGCGGCTACTGGGCGGGCGCGGCTACTGGCCCTATGGCGCCGACGAGCTGCGCCGCGTCGCGGTCGACAAGGGAGTAAAGCTGGCGCTCTTGCCCGGCGACGACCAGCCGGACGCCGAGCTGGCGCGGCTGTCGACGCTGGGCGCCGAGGCCTGCCACCGCCTGTGGCAATACCTGGTGCACGGCGGCGCCGACAATGCCGGCGATTTCCTGCGTTATGCCGCGAGCCTGATCGGCCATCGCGGCGACTGGCGCGAGCCCAGGCCGCTGGTGCGCGCCGGGCTGTACTGGCCGGGCGTCGCCGACGCCGACCTCGATCGCGTGCGCGCCAACTGGCGCGCCGCCGCGCCGGTGGCGGCCGTGGTGTTCTATCGGGCGCTTGTTCAGGCCGGCGACACCGACGCCGTCGACGCCCTGATCGCAGGCCTCGGCGACGCCGGCCTCAATGCGTTGCCGGTATTCGTCGCCAGCCTCAAGGACCCGGTTGCCAAGGCGACCCTGGAAACCCTGCTTGCCGCCGCGCCGCCCGATGTCGTGGTCAACGCCACAGGCTTCGCCACCTCGGTGCCGGGCGTGGTGCGCGCGCCGACGCCGTTCGAGACCGCTGGCGAAAACGGCGCGCCGCCGCCGGTGGTGCTGCAGGCGGTATTCGCGGGCTCGACGGAACGATCGTGGCGCGACGGCACCCGCGGCCTCGCCGCCCGCGACATCGCCATGAACGTGGCGCTGCCCGAGGTCGACGGGCGCATCGTCGGCCGCGCGGTGTCGTTCAAGCAGGGCGCGCGCCGCGACCCGCTCACCGAGACCGAGGTGGTGCGCTACCGCCCGGTGGCCGACCGGGTGGCTTTCATGTCTGAACTCGCCGCCCGCTGGGCGCGGCTGCGGCGGAAGGCGCCCCGGGACCGCCGCATCGCCGTGGTGCTCGCCAACTACCCCAACCGCGACGGCCGGCTCGCCAACGGGGTCGGCCTCGACACCCCGGCGGGCGCGGTCAACGTGTTGAAAGCACTGAAGAAATCCGGCTACCGCGTGGACCGCGTCCCGGCCGACGGGGCGGCCCTGGTGGCGCGTCTGCTGCAAGGCCCGACCAACGATCTGCGGGCGCTGGCGAGCCGCCGGGTCGAGGAAACGTTGTCGATGGCCGACTACCAATTGTTCCTGCGCCGGCTGCCCGAGCAGACCCAGGCCGCGGTGCTCGATCGCTGGGGGACGCCGGAAGAGGACCCGTACTACCGCCCCGGCGCCGTCGACTGCGGCCATTTCGCGATCCCGGCGTTCGCATGCGGCAACGTCGCCGTCTGCCTGCAGCCGGCGCGCGGCTACAACATCGATGCGAAGTCCAGCTACCACGACCCGGCGCTGCCGCCGCCGCACCATTACCTCGCTTTCCACGCCTGGCTGCGCGAGTCGTTCCGCGCCGACGCGGTGGTGCATTTCGGCAAGCACGGCAATCTGGAGTGGCTGCCGGGCAAGGCGCTGGCGTTGTCGGCGGAATGCTTCCCGGAAGCGGCGTTGGGGCCGATGCCGAACCTCTATCCTTTCATCGTCAACGATCCCGGCGAGGGCACCCAGGCGAAGCGCCGCGCGCAAGCGGTCATCATCGATCACCTGACGCCGCCGCTGACCCGCGCCGAGAGCTACGGGCCGTTGCGCGACTTGGAACAGCTCGTCGACGAATACTACGAGGCGGCCGGCGTCGATCCGCGCCGGCTCAAGGTGCTCATCGGCGCCATCCTCGATCTCTGCCGCCGCATCGGCCTCGACAAGGATTGCGGCATCGCCAGCGACGAGACCGAGACCCGTGCGCTCGCCAAGCTCGACAATTATCTCTGCGAGCTGAAGGAGATGCAGATCCGCGACGGGCTGCACGTGTTCGGCGAGGCGCCGGCCGGGCGGCTGCTCGCCGACACGCTGGTGGCGCTGGCCCGGGTGCCGCGGGGCGCCGGCGAAGCCGGGGCCGAGTCGCTCCACCGGGCGCTGGCCCGGGACTTAGGCCTCGATTTCGACCCGCTCGATTGCGGCATGGCGGCGGCCTGGACCGGACCGCGGCCGAAGGCATTGGAGAAAATCGTATCGGAACCGTGGCGCAGCGCCGGCGACACCGTCGAGCGCATCGAGGCGCTGGCGTTGCGGCTGGTCGCCGGCGAGGCGAGGGCAGCAAAATCGTGGACAGCGACGCGCGCGGTGCTGGCGGCGATCGAGAAGACCTTGCGTCCCGCCGTCCGCGCCTGCGGCCGGGCCGAGATCGCAGGGCTGCTCACCGGGCTTGCCGGCGGTTTCGTCGAGCCCGGTCCGTCCGGCGCGCCGACCCGCGGCCGGCCGGACGTGCTGCCGACCGGGCGCAACTTCTATTCCGTCGACACCCGCACCGTGCCAACGCCGGCGGCGTGGACGCTGGGCTGGAAGTCGGCGTCGATGCTGGTCGAGCGCCACCGCCAGGATCAAGGGCAGTGGCCGAGGACCATGGCGCTCAGCGCCTGGGGCACCGCCAACATGCGCACCGGCGGCGACGACATCGCGCAAGCATTGGCCCTGATCGGCGCCAAGCCGGTCTGGGACGCCGCGTCTCGCCGCGTCGTCGGTTTCGAGGTGCTGCCGGCATCGGTGCTCGGCCGGCCGCGCGTCGACGTGACTCTCCGGGTATCGGGTTTCTTCCGCGACGCCTTCCCGGCGCTGATCGATCTGTTCGACTCCGCCGCCCGCGCCGTCGCCGCGCTCGACGAGGACGGCGACGTCAACCCGCTCGCCGAGCGGGTGCGCGCCGACACGCGGCAGCTTGTCGGAACCGGCGTGCCGCCAAAGGAGGCGTCGCGCCGCGCCGGCTTCCGGGTGTTCGGCTCCAAGCCGGGCGCCTACGGCGCCGGCCTGCAGGCGCTGATCGACGAGCAGGGCTGGGAGAGCGAGGCCGACCTTGCCCGCGCCTACGTCGCCTGGGGCGGCTATGCCTACGGTGCCGGCGCCGACGGCGAGGCGCGCCACGCGCTGTTCGAGAAGCGGCTCTCGGAGGTCGAGGCGGTGGTCCACAACCAGGACAACCGCGAGCATGATCTACTGGATTCCGACGACTACTACCAGTTCGAGGGCGGCCTCGCCGTCGCGGTGGCGGACCTTTCCGGCGCCCGGCCTTCCGTTTACCACAACGACCATTCGCGCCCCGAGCGGCCCCGAGTGCGCACGCTCGCCGACGAGATCGCCCGGGTGGTGCGCGCCCGCGTGGTCAACCCGAAGTGGATCAAGGGCGTCATGCGCCACGGCTACAAGGGAGCGTTCGAGATGGCCGCCACCGTCGACTATCTGTTCTCCTTCCAGGCAACCGCGCGCTGCGTCGCCGACCATCACTTCGACGCCGTTTACGACGCCTACTTGATGGCGGACGACGTGCGCGCCTTCCTCGCCGACGTCAACCCGGCGGCGCTGACGGAGATGGCGGATAAGCTCTTGGAGGCCGAGCGCCGCGGCCTGTGGCGGCCGAGGCTCAACAGCGCCCACAAGACGCTCGCCGCCCTGGTCGGGAGCCGGCCAAACGCGCTAAAAAAGGTAAAACCGATGGCCGACGCGGCCGGAGAGCCCCGATGACCGACGCCCTCGACGAAGCCGCCCTCAACAAGCGCCACGCCGAAAAGATGGCGAAGAAGAAGGTGGCGCGCGACAAGATCCTCGCCACCAAGACGCGCGAGAAGGGGCTGATCATCGTTCACACCGGCAAGGGCAAGGGCAAGTCCACCGCCGCCATGGGCCTCGCCGTTCGCGCCGTCGGCAACGGCATGCGCGTCGGCATCGTGCAGTTCGTGAAGGGCGTATGGAAGACCGGCGAGCGCGACGTGCTGGCCAAGTTCCCCGATCTTGTCACCGTCAAGGCGATGGGCGAGGGCTTTACCTGGGAGACCCAGGACCGCCGGCGCGACGTCAAGGCCGCCGAGACGGCGTGGGCGGCGGCGAAGGCGATGATCGCCGACGAATCCTATAAGATGGTGATTCTTGACGAACTCAACATCGTGCTGCGGTACGGTTACCTGCCGCTGGCGGACGTGATCGCGACGCTGAAGGAAAAGCCCGAGATGCTGCACGTGGTCGTCACGGGGCGCAACGCCAAGGAGGAGTTGATCGAGATCGCCGACCTGGTCACCGACATGACGATGGTCAAGCATCCGTTCCGCTCCGGCGTCAAGGCGCAGCGCGGCGTCGAGTTCTGACCGGCGGAAACACGGCGAAGGAGGCAAGATCGATGAGGAAATTGGCGCTTTGGCTGGTGCTGGCGTTCGGCGTCGTTCCGCTTTCCGCCTGCCAGGAAATGCGCGAGACGCCGGCGCAGGGGACGGTAAGGCTGGTGGACTGGTCGGCCGACACCATCGAGAACTTCGTCCGCCTGCCGCAACTCAAGGAGTTCGCCGGCTACATCCCGTCGGCGCGCGGGCTCCTGATCGTGGCCTCCAGCATCAAGGCCGGCTTCCTGTTCGGCGCCGAAGGCGGCTCCGGCGTGCTGATCGCGAAGCGCCCCGACGGCAGTTGGGGATACCCGGCCTTCTACACCCTCGGCGCCGCCAGCTTCGGCCTGCAGGCGGGCGTCCAGGATGTCGAAACCGTGCTGGTGATCCGCAACGACGGCGCGCTGAAATCCATGCTTAGGCACCAGGGCAAGCTCGGCGCCGACATCGGCGTCACCGGCGGCTTCTACGGCGCCGGCATGGAGGCTTCGACCACCACCAATTTGCGCGTCGACGTGCTCGCCTTCACCAACGCCAAGGTCGGCGCGTTCGCCGGCGCCTCGCTGGAAGGCGCGGCGCTGGTTCGCCGCCGCGACCTCAACGAGGCGTTTTACGGCGCCGGCGCCACCCCGGAGGCGATCGTGCTGGAAGGCCGCTTCAGGAATCCGAAGGCCGACAAGCTGAGGTCCGTGCTTGACCGCTTCCGGTAAGCGCGGCCGGCGCGCCCGCGCGCTGATGCTGCAGGGCACCGGCTCCGACGTCGGCAAGTCGCTGCTGGTGGCCGGGTTATGCCGGGCCTACGCAAATCGCGGCCTCGGCGTCGCGCCGTTCAAGCCGCAGAACATGTCCAACAACGCCGCCGTCGCCGAGGACGGCGGCGAGATCGGCCGCGCCCAGGCGCTGCAGGCGCGCGCCGCCGGCCGGCCGCCGAGCGTGCACATGAACCCGGTGCTGTTGAAGCCGCAGTCGGATACCGGCGCGCAAGTGGTGGTGCAGGGCCGGGTCGAGGGCCAGGCGCTTGCCCGCGACTATCACGCGCTCAAACCCAAACTGCTGCCGCGGGTGCTGGAAAGCTTTGCCGTCGTCGCCGGCGATGCGGATCTGGTGTTGGTCGAGGGCGCCGGCAGCCCGGCCGAGGTGAATCTGCGCTTGGGCGACATCGCCAACATGGGCTTTGCCGAGGCGGCCGGCGTGCCGGTGGCGCTGATCGGCGACATCGAGCGCGGCGGCGTCATCGCCGGCATCGTTGGCACGCTGGCGCTGCTGGAAAAAAGCGAGCGAAAACTCGTCACAGGCTACATCGTCAACAAATTCCGCGGCGACGTTTCGCTGTTCGACGGCGGCATCGAGATCATCCACGAACGCACCGGGCTTGCCTGCTTCGGCGTCGTGCCGTGGTTCGAGGACGCCCGCCTGTTGCCGCAAGAGGACGCGCTGGCGCTCGACAACGGCGCCGGCCGGACGGCGGCAAACGGCGCGCTGAAGGTGGCGGTGCCGCGGCTGGCGCGGATCGCCAATTTCGACGACCTCGATCCCTTGGCGGCCGAGCCCGGCATCGCCGTCGACATGGTCGAACCCGGCCGGCCGCTGCCCGCCGATGCCGCCGTCATCGTCATTCCCGGCTCAAAGGCGACGCTCGCCGATCTCCAGCTGATCCGCGAGCAAGGCTGGGACACCGACATCGCCGCCCACCATCGCCGCGGCGGCCTCGTCGTCGGCCTGTGCGGCGGCTATCAGATGCTGGGCCGCCGCGTCACCGACCCGGACGGCGTCGAGGGCCCGGCGGGCGAGGCGCCGGGCCTGGGCCTGCTCGATATCACGACCGTTATCGCCGGCGACAAGACGCTCTCCAAAGCCGCGGGCACGGACACCGTCACCGGCGCCGCCGTCCGCGGCTACGAGATGCACATCGGCAAGACACGCGGCGCCGATTGCGCCCGCCCGTGGCTGACCCTCGCCGACGGGCGGGGCGAAGGCGCGCGATCCGCCGACGGCCGGGTGATGGGCAGCTACCTGCACGGACTGTTCGCCGCCGACGATTTCCGCCACGCCTTCCTGGCAAGCTTGCGCGGCGGCGGCTTCGAAGGCTTTGCCTACGAGGCGCGCATCGAGGCGACGCTCGATGCGCTCGCCGATCACCTTGAATCGCACCTAGACCTCGACGCACTCGATGCCGCCGCGACGCCGGTCGCAAAAAAACTCTAATTGCCGCTGAACCGCACCATGGCGATCATCGCCACCCACATGGCGTTGATCAGGCACGCCACCACGTAGAGGTAAAGCGCGCGGTTGATGTCCTTCGCCGTGGCCTCGGCGGTGCCGTCGCCGATGAATGGGTCGTTGACGGTGCGCGTATTGTAGTGGCGGGGCCCGGCCAGCTTGAGGCCGAGCGCGCCGGCCATGGCGCCCTCCGGCCAGCCGGCGTTGACCGAACGGTGGCGTCCGGCGTCGCGCCACATCACCTTCAGGGCGCCGCCCGGGTTGGCGGTGCCGGAGAACACTGCGCCGAGCACGATGAACAGGCCCGCCAGCCTGGCCGGGATCAGGTTGAGCACGTCGTCGAGCCTGGCCGCCGTCATGCCGAACGCCCGGTACTGCGGCGTCATGTGGCCGATCATGCTGTCCATGGTGTTGACCGCCTTGTAGGCGAGCAGCCCCGGAAACCCGAACAGCACGTACCAGAACACCGGCGCCACCACGCCGTCGCAAAAGTTCTCGGCCAGCGACTCGATGGCGGCCCGCGCCACGCCCGAGTGGTCCAGGCTCTCCGGGTCGCGGCCGACGATGTGGGCGACCGCCCGGCGGCCGGCGTCGAGGCTCTCCTTGAGTGCGGTGGCGACGGCGCGCACGTGGTCGTAGAGGCCGCGCGCCGAGAGCAGCGCGATCAGGCCTAAGAACTCGACGATCCAGCCGAGCGGATGGTGGAAACTCAGCCACGAGACGCCCCAGCCGGTGGCGAGGGCGGCGGTGACGATCACCACCACCAACAGCGCGCCGCGCACGGCGCGGTCCATCTCGCTGCGGTGCTCGCGGTTGAGGCGCGCATCGAAGAAGCCGACGATGTCGCCGATTATCCGCACCGGATGGCGGACAGTGCGGAACAGCGAGCGCATCTCGCCGACGTAGGCCTCGAACACCAGCGCCAGCAACAGCAGCACCAGCGGGTCGAAGCCTCGGCCGTCGCCGGCCATGCCGAAAGTCAACATGCCCGAGAATGGTGGGGAGCGGCGGCCGCCGTCAACGCCCTTCGACTCGCGCGGCTCATCCTGATCGCCGTCGAAGGAGAGGCGCGCGGCTCAGGGTGCGAGGCGGATCGTCTCGAACGATGGGCGCGCACGCGGCTTTCTTAAGCGTCCAAACCCTGTATAGTCGGAGGCCCGGACCGCCGCCCGGAGGCAATGACCAGGCGGCCCCGGCGAAGGGCCGAAACGCTCGAAGGCAAGGACCAAGCGTGATGACCGACCACACCGCCGTGATGATCTGCGGCCACGGCAGCCGCGACGACGACGCCGTCGCCGAGTTCAACCGCCTCTCCGGCCACCTCAAAAACCGCCTTCCCGGCTTCGACGTCGAGAGCGGCTTTTTGGAATTCGCGCGCCCGGTCATCCGCACCGGGCTGGACAAGCTTAAGGTACTGGGCGCCCGGCGCATCGTCTGCCTGCCAGGCATGCTGTTCGCCGCCGGCCACGTGAAGAACGACCTGCCGAGCGAGGTGCACGAGTTCGCCCACGCCAACCCGGGCATCGAGGTCATCTACGGCCGCGACCTTGCCATCGACACGCGGTTGCTGGAGGCCGCCCGCGACCGCATCGGGGAGGCGGAGAGAAATGCCGCGAAGGCCGTCGCCCGCGAGGACGCGCTTCTCATGGTGGTCGGCCGCGGCACCAACGACCCGGATGCCAACTCCAACGTTGCCAAGGTGGCGCGCATGCTGTGGGAGGGCATGGGTTTCGGCTGGGCCGAGGTCAGCTATTCCGGCGTCGCCACGCCGTTGGTCGATGCCGGGCTGGCGCAGGCCGTGAAGCTGGGGTTCAGGCGCATCGTCGTGTTCCCGTATTTCCTGTTCACCGGCATCCTGGTGCGGCGCATCTACGCCTGGACCGACGCGGCGGCGGCCGCCCATCCGGAGATCGAATTCGTCAAGGCGCCCTATCTCAACGACCACGCCCGCGTCATCGACACCTTTGTCTCGCGGGTCGAGGAGGCGTTGAACGGCGACGCCAACATGAACTGCGCGCTGTGCAAGTACCGCGAGCGCATCGTCGGCTACGAGCAAGACCTTGGCGCGCCGCAGGTCGGCCATCACCACCACGCGCGCGGCGTCGGCACCGATGGCCACGGCGCCGCCGACCGCGGCCTCCACGATGGCCATCGTCATCACGCCCACGATCATTCCCACGATCATTCGCACGATCATTCGCACGGTCATTCGCACGGGCACGGCCACGATCATTCGCGCGGGCACGGCGACGAGGACCTGGCGTAGGGGCGTGGGCGCGATGTTCCGCTACATCCGCGATCCGGCGAAAATCTACCAGATGTCGTTCGCGGCGGCGCGCGCCGAAACCGACCTCGACCGCTTTCCCGCCGCCGAGGCCGACGTGGTCGTGCGTCTGGTGCACGCCTGCGGCGAGCCGGCCATCGCCCGCGACCTCGCCGGCGGTGGCGATTGGCTGGAACGCGGCCGCGCGGCGCTCCTCGCCGGCGCCCCGGTGCTGGTCGATGCCCACATGGTCGCCGCCGGCATAAAACGCCACCGCCTGCCGCAAGCGAACCCGGTGATCTGCACCCTCGACGACGATCGCGTGCCGAAGCTCGCGGCCCTGCTGGTCAACACCCGCTCGGCGGCGGCCGTGGAGTTGTGGCGGCCGCGCGTGGAAGGTGCCGTCGTCGCCATCGGCAATGCGCCGACGGCGCTGTTCCGGTTGCTCGAAGGCTTGGCCGAGGGCTGGCCGAGGCCGGCGGTGATCCTGGCGTTCCCAGTCGGCTTCGTCGGCGCCGCCGAGTCGAAAAGCGCACTGATCGGCACCGCGCGCGGAGTGCCGTATCTGACCCTCAAGGGCCGGCGCGGCGGCAGCGCGCTGGCGGCCGCCGCCGTCAACGCCCTGGCCCGGCCCGACAAAGGGGAATCGCCGTGAGTCCGTGGATCGCCGTCGTCGGCATCGGCGAGGACGGGCTCGACGGCCTGGCGCCGGCGAACCGGGCTCTGGTCGAGTCCGCCGACGTGCTGGCCGGCGGCGCCCGGCACTTGGCGAAAGCGCTGAAGTCGACCGCCCTCCGCATCGACTGGCGCAACGGCCTCGAGGCCGGCATCGAGGCGCTCGCCGCCCACCGGGGCAAGCGGGTGGTCGTGCTCGCTTCGGGCGACCCGCTCAACTTCGGGATTGCCGCCAACATTATCGAGCGCTTCGGCGCCGACGCGGTGCGGGTGATCCCGGGGCCAAGCGCCTTCAGCCTCGCCGCCGCGCGCATGGGCTGGTCGATACCCGACGTCGAATGCCTCACCGTTCACGGCCGCGCCCTGGAAACGGCGAATCTCCACCTCGTCCCCGGGCGCCGGCTCTTGGTGCTGAGCTGGGACGGCAAGACTCCGGCGGCGCTGGCCAAGCTGCTGACGGCGCGCGGCTTCGGGGCAAGCCCGATCACCGTGCTCGAGCACATGGGCGGGCCGAAGGAGAACCGCGTCGCCGGCCGCGCCGACCGGTGGACGCACGTGTCCTGCGCCGATCTCAACACCGTCGCCGTCGAATGCGTCGCCGCGCCAGACGCCAGAATCTTTTCCCGCGTGCCGGGATTGCCCGAGGACGCCTTCGAGCACGACGGCCAGATCACCAAGCGCGAAGTGCGCGCCGCGACCCTGGCGCGCCTCGCGCCGCTGCCGGGCGACGTGCTGTGGGACGTCGGCGCCGGCTCCGGCGCCGTCGCCATCGAGTGGCTGCGCGCCGAACGCTCGGCCGAAGCCGTCGCCGTCGAGCGCGATCCGACCCGCGCGGCGCGCATCGGCCGCAACGCCCGTGCCCTCGGCGTGCCACGCCTCCGCGTCGTCGAAGGCGCCGCGCCGGCCGCGATCGAAGATCTTCAGCCGAATCCCGACGCGGTGTTTTTGGGCGGCGGCGTCGCCGAGCCCGAACTGCTGGAGGCGTGCTGGAATTCGCTCGCGCTGGGTGGCCGGCTGGTCGCCAACGCCGTCACGCTGGCCGGCGAGGCGCGGCTGCTCGCCTTTCGTGCCGAAAACGGCGGCGCGCTGACGCGACTCGCGGTCGCCCGCGCCGAGCCGGTCGGCAGCCGCGACGCGCTCAGACCGCTGATGGACGTGCTGCAATTCTCCGCGGTCAAGGGGCGAGGGAAGCCATCGTGACCGCGACGAAAGCCACCATCGCGACCGTCGGCACCCTCTACGGCCTCGGCGTCGGCCCCGGCGATCCGGAGCTGATCACGCTCAAGGCCCGCCGCATCCTCGAAGCCGCGCCGGTGATCGCCTACCCGGCGCCGGAGCATGGCGCCTCCGTCGCCCGCCTGATCGCGGATTCGCACGTTCCTGCCGGCCGCGCCGAAATCGCCATACGGATGGCGATGACGCCGGGCAATTTCCCGGCCGCCGACGTTTACGACCGCGCGGCGTCCGAGATCGGCGGCCACCTCAGCCACGGTCGCGACGTCGCGGTGCTGTGCGAAGGTGATCCCTTCCTCTACGGCTCGTTCATGTATCTCTATGCCCGCATCGCCGAGACGTTCCCGGTGGTCGTGGTGCCGGGGGTGTCGTCGCTTGGGGCGTGCACGGCCGTCGCCGGCCAGCCGCTGGTGTCGCGCAACCAGGTGCTGACGGTGGTGCCGGCGCCGTTGCCGGAAGACGAGCTTGCCCGGCGTTTGGCCGGCGTCGAGGCGGCGGCGATCATGAAGGTCGGCCGGCACCTGGCGAAGGTGAAGCGGGTGCTCGGACGCCTCGGCCTCGCCGCCGGCGCCCGCTACGTCGCCCGCGCCGGCATGGCCGACGAGCGCGTGTGCGCGCTGGCCGAGGTGGCCGACGATCAGGCGCCGTATTTCTCGATGATCCTGGTGCGGCGCGAGGACGCGGCGGAAACGTCTATCCCCGCCGACGATTTGCCGGCGCGGGCGGCGATCGTCGCGCTCAGCGCCGGCGGGCTCGCCCTGGCGCGTCGCCTCAAGGCGCATCTGCCGGCCGCCGAGGCGCACGGCCTCGCCGGCCGCGCCGACGGCGGCGACGCGACATTCACCGACGTCGGCGACCACCTGCGCGCGCTGTTCGCCGATGGCCGTCCGATCGTCGGCGTCTGCGCCGCCGGGATTTTGGTCCGCGCCGTGGCGCCGCTGCTCGCCGACAAGCGGGCGGAGCCGCCGGTGGTCGCCGTCGCCGAGGACGCCAGCGCCGTCGTGCCGCTGCTCGGCGGCCACCACGGCGGCAACCGCATCGCCCGCGCGCTGGCCGACGCGCTCGGGGTCGCGGCGGCGGTGACCACCGCCGGCGACCTGCGGCTCGGCCTTGCCCTCGACGAGCCGCCGGCGGGCTGGCGCGTCGCCAATCCCGCCGCCGCCAAGGCGATCATGGGCGCGCTGCTGGCCGGCGCGCCGGTCGCGCTCGAGCTGGACGCTGGCGACGGCGGCTGGCTCACCGCCTCCGGCATCGCCTTCGCCGCGCGCGCCGATCTTTGCGTCCGCGTCACCGACCGCGCCGTCGCCGCGCCCGGCGAGGACCTGGTGCTGCATCCGCCGGTGCTGGCCTTGGGCGTGGGATGCGAGCGCGGCGCCGACGCCGTCGAATTGATCGCGCTCGCCGACACCGCGCTCGCCGGCGCCGGCCTTGCGGCGGGCGCCGTCGCCTGCGTCGCCTCGATCGACGTGAAGATGGACGAGGACGCGGTGCTGGCCGTCGCGGACCGTCTCGGCGCGCCGGCGCGCTTCTTCACCGCCGCCGATTTGGAAAAGGAGACGCCACGCCTTGCCCATCCCTCGGACATCGTGTTCCGCGCCGTCGGCTGCCACGGCGTTGCCGAGGCCGCCGCGCTGGTCGCGGCGGGGGCGGGTGGATCGCTGGTCGTCGAAAAGCGCGCCGCCGGGCGTTGCACCGTCGCCATCGCCCGCGCCGCGCAGCCGTTCGACGCCGCCGGCGTCGGCCGCGGCCGCGGCAGTCTCGCCATCGTCGGCATCGGCCCCGGCCAGGCCGCATGGCGGACGCCGGAGGCGACGGCGGCGCTGCTGGCCGCCGACCACGTGGTCGGCTACCGGCTGTATCTCGACCTCGTCGCCGACCTGGTCGCCGGCAAGCGGTTGCACGTCTCCGAGCTGACCGAGGAAGAGGTGCGCGTCCGCCTCGCCCTCGATCTCGCCGGCGCCGGCAACCGGGTGGCGCTGATCGGCTCCGGCGACGCCGGCATCTACGGCCTGGCGTCGCTGGTGTTCGAGTTGATGGCCCGCCAGGCGGATGTCGGCTGGAACCGCGTCGCCGTCACCGTGGCGCCGGGCGTCTCGGCGCTGCAGGCCGCCGCCGCACGCGTCGGCGCGCCGTTGGGTCACGACTTCTGCGCCATCTCGCTGTCCGACTTGCTGACCCCGTGGGCCGAAATCGAGCGCCGCCTCGCCGCGGCGGCGGCCGGCGATTTCGTCGTCGCCCTCTACAACCCGGTCTCCAAGCGCCGTCGCCATCAGCTCGCCCGCGCCCGCGACATTTTGCTGGGCGCGCGGCCGTCGCAGACGCCGGTGGCGCTGGCGCGCAACTTGGGGCGAGCCGACGAATCGGTGCGCATCGTATCGCTCGCCGAGCTGTCGCCGGAGATGGCCGACATGCTGACGCTGGTGCTGGTCGGCTCCAGCCGAACCCGCACCGTCGAAACCGGAGGCCGGCGCTGGCTCTATACGCCGCGCGGCTATGGCGATAGACACGCCGCCGCGCCTGCCGCCGGGTCTTTCTCCGAGTTTGCCGCGCCCGCCGGGCGCGCCGTTTCCGGAAAGGAATAGATGCGGTCCGCCGTCGCCCTGGTGGTGGTGTTGGCGCTGGCGCTGGCGCTGCCGGTTGCCGCCATGGCGCAGTCGGCGACGCTGCTCGATGACACCCAGCGCGCTGCCATCCAGGAGTTCTACGACAAGCAGGTGCAACAGGCCGCCGAGGCCGAGCAGGCGCGGAAAGCCGCGCAGCAGAAGAAGACCGAAAAGACCAAAAACGGCGCCAAGAAGCCCGTCAAGGCGCCCGCGAAGAAAAAAGTGGAGAAGCCAAAGCAGCCGAAGAAACCAATCGCGCCGAAAGCGTCCGACAAAGGCAAGGGCAAGGACAAGAGCAAAGCCAACGGCAAGGCCGCCGACGGGGCCAAACCGGCGGCCCAGGCCGCGCAACGAAATCTCGACAGGGGCGAGGTGCTGCCGCCGGACTTGCCGCGGCGGGCGCTGCCGAAGGCGCTCGATTCGCAACTGGGGAAACCGGCGCGGGGCACCCAGCGTGTCATCGTCGGCGACGACGTGATGCTGATCGAGCGCAAGACCGGCAAGATCCTCGACGTGATGGCGGGCGTCGCCAAGAACCTGGGCCCGGGCCGATGACGGTGCATTTTATCGGTGCCGGCCCCGGCGCCCCGGACCTGATCACGGTACGCGGGCTGAAGCTGATCGAGGCGGCGCCGGTGGTGCTCTATGCCGGCTCGCTTGTTCCGGCCGCCGTGATCGCCGCCGCGCCCGCCGGCGCCCGCGTCGTCGACACAGCGGCCCTCACCCTCGACGAGATCATCGCCGAAATGGCGTCCGCCGACGCCGCCGGCCTCGACGTGGCGCGGGTGCATTCGGGCGACCCATCGCTCTACGGCGCCGTCGCCGAGCAGATGCGAAGGCTGGACGCGCTCGGCATCGCCTACGACGTCACCCCCGGCGTGCCGGCATTCGCGGCCGCCGCCGCGGCGTTGAAGTGCGAGCTGACGCTGCCCGAGATCACCCAGACCATCGTGCTGACCCGCACCTCGGTCCGAAGCTCGGCCATGCCGCCGGGCGAGGAGCTGGCGAGGCTCGCCGCCAGCAAGGCGACGATCGCCATCCATCTGTCGGTCAACAACCTCAAGCGCGTGGTCGCCGATCTGGCGCCCCATTACGGCCGCGACTGCCCGGCGGTCGTCGCCTGCCGGGTGAGCTGGCCGGACGAGAAGATCATCCAGGGCACGCTCGCCGACATCCAGGCCAAGGTGAAGGACGCCGGCGTCACCCGCACGGCGCTGATCCTTGTCGGCCGGGTGCTCGGGCGACCCGATTTCGAGCCGAGCCGCCTCTACGCCGCCGACCACCACCACGTGCTACGGCCGAAAAGATAATCCGGAAAAGTCCTTCGCTACGCACAGTGGACTTTTTTGCCAGTATCAAATCTGGTTCTTGATCCAGGCGACGCACGCGTCGACGGTCTCGGCCTGCGGGCCGGGTTCCGGCGGCGGCCGGCGGATCAGCACGATCTTGAGCTTGGCCTCCAGGGCCGCCGTGATCTTGGCGGCCGTCGCCTGGCCGCCGGATCGCTTGGCCACCAACGTGTCGATGTCGTGACGCTTCAACAGCGCGCGTTCGTCTTCCAGCCCATAGGGCGGCATGCCGGTCACCACCTCGTAGCGGGCCAGCGGCAGCGGCGCCTTCGGGGCGTCGATCAGGCGCACCAGGAACCAGATGCCGGGAAGGTCGGCGAACGCTTCGAGTCCGCGGATGCCGGTGGTGAGCAGCACGCGGCGCGCGAATTTCGGTAAAATCTCCGCCGCCTCGGCCAGGCTCGCCACCTCGACCCAGTCGGCCTTCCGCGGCATCCGCCACGCCGGGCGGCGGAGCTGCAGGCGCGGCACGCCGGCCCCGGTGCAGGCGACGCCGGCGTGATCCGAGATGGTGGCGCTGAACGGGTGGGTGGCGTCGACCACCAGATCGACGCCGCTCTCGGCGAGGTATCGGGAAAGCCCGGCGATGCCGCCGAAGCCGCCGACGCGGACCTCGCCGGCCAGCCCCGGCCGCGATTCGCGCCGGCCGGCGAGCGACGTAATGACGCGCAAGCGTTTCCCCATCTCCAGCGTCAGGCGCCGGGCGAGCTCGCGCGCTTCGTGGGTGCCGCCGAGAATCAATACCGTCTTAGTGGGCATGGCCGACGAGGCTGCCCTCGCGGTCGAACACCATCACCTCGATCGCGATGTCGCCGGCGACCGTCGCCAGCGCCGTCTCGCGGGCGCGGCGGGCGACCAGATCGCCAAGCGCGAGGCCGAGCGACTCCGCCACGCCGAGGACTTCCGCCGCGGTATTCGCCTTGGCGGCCCGCGCCGCGGCGGCCGCCGGCGCGCCGAGCGACGCCAGCATTTGCGCCAGCGCCCTCATGTCGACCCGCGAGCGCGACGAGTGCAGATCGACGTGGCCTTGCGCCAGCTTCACCATCTTGCCGAAGCCGCCGGACAGCGTCAGCCTCTCGACCGGGTGCTTGCGCAGGTATTTCAAAAGTCCACCGACGAAATCGCCCATGTCGATCAGCGCCACCTCGGGCAGCCCGGTCATTTTCTGCACTGCCGCTTCCGAGGCGGCGCCGGTGGCGGCGGCGACATGACGGTGGCCGCCGGCCCGGGCCACGTCGATGCCGCGGTGGATGGAATGGATCCACGACGCGCACGAATACGGGATCACCACGCCGGTGGTGCCGAGGATGGACAACCCGCCCTCGATGCCGAGCCGCCCGTTCATCGTCTTCTTCGCCAACTCCTCGCCGCCGGGAACGGAAATCGTGATGGCGACATCGGGCTCGCGACCGTGGCGGCGGGCGAGGTCGCGGATCACGCCTTCCATCATCGCCCGCGGGCCCGGGTTGATCGCCGGCTCGCCGACGGCGAGCGCCAAGCCCGGCCGCGTCACCCGGCCGACGCCCGGCCCGGCGTGGAAGCGGATGCCTTGGTGCTTTTTGCCGGGCGTCACGGTGACGACGATCTCGGCGCCGTGGGTGACGTCCGGGTCGTCGCCGGCGTCCTTGATGACGCTGGCGGTCGCCTTGCCGCCTTCGATCTCCGCCCGTTTCAGCGCGAACGTCGGTTCCTCGCCTTTCGGTAGGGTGATGGTCACCGGGTCGGGGAAATCGCCGGTGATCAACGCCTGAAAGGCGGCGGTGGCGGCGGCGGTGGCGCAGGCGCCGGTGGTCCAGCCCCGCTTCAGGGGCCTTTTCGGCCGGCGCTCGGCGGTCTGGCGGTCGGTCATGGCATCGATCCTCGGCTCGCCCGCGAGCATACCACCCTCGGCCGCCGCCCGTCTCCCTGCCGCCGCCTTGTGGCTTGATGAACCGGGCGACTGACCTATCATAGGGTCAGAGGGCGATCGTCGGCGCTTGGGAGGGCGCGCGATGGCAAAACCGACGAAGGACAGCGCAAACCACGGCGGCGAACCGGCGACGCCGGCGGTGACGCCGTTCATCCGCCGCCGTACCGGGTTGTTGGCGGTCATCCTCATCATCGGCGCGCTCGCCTTCGCCGCCCTGCAAGCGCACCGCCAGGCGGGCCAGACCTCCGGCGACAAGATTACGGCGATGCCGGCGATCGGCGGCCCGTTCTCGCTCGTCGACCAGAACGGCAATGCGGCCACCGAGGCGACGTTCAAGGGCAAATTGATGCTGGTGTACTTCGGCTATACCTATTGCCCCGACGTTTGCCCGACGACGCTGACCGAGATGGGCAATGCCGTCGAGGCGCTCGGGCCCCAGGGTGACAAGGTGATGCCGGTGTTCATCACCGTCGATCCGGTCCGCGACACGCCCGAGCACCTGAAGGAATACCTGAGCTTCTTCCATCCGCGGTTCGTCGCCCTCACCGGCACGCCCGAACAGGTTGCCGCCGCCGCCAAGGCCTACCGCGTCTATTACGCCAAGGCCAAGACCGGCATCACCAGCGCCAGCGACGCGCTCGACTACCTGGTCGACCACACCTCCATCGTCTATCTGATGGGGCCGGAAGGCGGGCTGAAGGCGCACTTCCCGCACGGCACCAGCGCCGACGCCATGGCGAAGAAGATCCGCGAGTTTCTGTGACCCGCCCGCCGGGCCCGGGTGTGGTGATCGCCGCCCCGGCGTCGGGCAGCGGCAAGACTACCCTGACCCTCGGCCTGCTCCGCCACCTGGCCGCCGCCGGGCGGCGCGTCGCCTCGGCCAAGGCCGGCCCCGACTACATCGATCCCGCCTTCCACGCCGCCGCCACCGGACGGCCGTGCCTGAACCTGGATGCCTGGGCGATGCGCGAAACGACCCTCGCTGCCGCCGCGCAAAGCCTGTGCGACGGCGCCGACCTGGTCATCTGCGAGGGCGTGATGGGTCTGTTCGACGGCGCCGTCGTATCCGATGCCGGCCGCGGCGGCGGCAACGACGGCTCGACGGCGGCGCTCGCCGAATGCACTGGCTGGCCGGTGGTGCTGGTCGTCGACGCCGGCGCCCAGGCCGCCTCGGCCGCCGCCGTGGTCAAAGGCTTCCACGGTTTCCGCCCGGGCGTCGCGGTGGCGGCGTGCGTGTTCAACCGGGTCGGCGGTGCCCGCCACGCGACAATCCTCACCGACGCCTGCCGCCGCGCGCTGCCCGACGTTCCCGTTCTCGGCTGCCTGCCCGGCGCCGACGGCGTGGCGCTGCCCGAGCGGCACCTGGGGCTGGTGCAGGCGTCCGAGCACCCGGACTTGGCACGCTTTCTCGATGCGGCTGCGGCGTTGGTGGCCAAACATCTTGATGTGGCGGCGCTGGTGGCGTTGGCGCGGCCGCTCAGGTTCGGCGGCGAAAAAAAGGCGCCTCCGGTTGCTCCCCCCCTACCGCCGTTGGGCCAGCGCATCGCCGTCGCCCGCGACGATGCGTTCCGGTTCTCCTATCCGCTGGTGATTGACGGCTGGCGCTCCGCCGGCGTTGAGGTGGCGCCGTTCTCGCCGCTTGCCGACGAGGCGCCCGACACGGCCGCCGACGCGGTCTATCTGCCCGGCGGCTACCCCGAACTCGCCGCCGGCCGGCTCGCGGCGGCCGGCAATTTCCTCGCCGGGCTTCGCGCCGCCGCCGTGCGCGGCGCCGTCCTGTACGGCGAGTGCGGCGGCTACATGGTGCTCGGCCGCGGCCTGGTCGACGCCGACGGCGGCCGCCATGCCATGGCCGGACTGCTGGCGCTGGAGACGTCGTTTGCGCGGCCGAAGCTGCGCCTCGGCTACCGGCGGGCGAAGGTCGTCGGACCCGGGCCTTTCGGCGCCGCCGGCGCGCACTACCGGGGCCACGAGTTCCACTACGCTGAGACGACGAGCGAGGGGCCGGGCGAGCCGTTGTTCGAGGCGGCGGACGCGCAATCCACGGTCCTCGGCGCCGCCGGTCTCAGGGCTGGCAACGTGATGGGCTCGTTCATCCACCTGATCGACCGCGAGCAAGGCTGACGGCGGCGGCGTCACATCGCCGTTGCCTCCGGCGACGGGACGCGCTACGCCTTTGGTCCCCCGGCGCCCCAAGTTTTGGCGCAGGCGCGAGGAGTTTGCCGCCGGTGTTTGGAAAAGCCGCCAAGAAATCCGCCAACGACGAGGCCGAGCTGCCGTTTTGGAAGCGCAAGGCGCTCGCCCAGATGTCCAAGAGCGAATGGGAATCGCTGTGCGACGGCTGCGCGCGCTGCTGCCTCAACAAGCTCGAGAACGACGCCACCGGCGAGGTGCAGTACACCGACATCGCCTGCCGCCTGCTCGACACCCACGCCTGCCGTTGCACCAGCTACAAGGACCGCAAGAAATTCGTGCCCGACTGCGTGATCCTGACCGCGGCCAACGTCAAGAAACTGGATTGGATGCCGTCCACCTGCGCCTATCGGCTGATCGCCGAGGGCAAGGACCTGCACTGGTGGCATCCGCTGGTTTCCGGCGACCCGGCAACCGTGCACGCGGCCGGCATCTCGGTGCGCGGCCGGGTGGTTTCGGAGCGCGAAACCGACGATCTGGAAAACCACGTCGTCGGCTGGCCAAAATAGGCCGAATACAAGTAAAATCCCCGAAAGCCCCGCTCGTAACCGCGGCGCGCAAAACCGATAGACAAGGAGAAAATCCCGTGGCCAAACCGAAGTTCGCTCTCGAAGGCGTCTACACTGCCGTGCTGACGTCGATGACCAAGGCGCTAGACCCCGACACCAAATTGATGGCGGCGCATTGCCGGTGGCTGCTCGATAACGGCTGCGACGGACTCGGCGTGCTCGGCACCACGGGCGAGGCCAATTCGTTCGGTCTCAAGGAGCGGATCAGCATTCTCGACGGCCTGGCCGAAGCCGGCATTCCGGGCGCGCGCATGATGCCGGGCACCGGCTGCTGCGCGATTCCCGACACGGTGGCGCTGACCAAGGCGGCGCTCGGCAATGGTGCCGCGAGCGTGCTGATGCTGCCGCCGTTTTATTACAAGAAAGTCAGCGATGACGGCCTGTTTAACGCCTATTCCGAGGTCATCCAGCGCGTCGGCGACGGCAAGCTCAAGATTTGCCTTTACCACTTCCCGCAGATGTCGGGGGTGTCAATCACCTATGGGCTGATCGAGAAGCTCCTGAAGGCGTATCCGAAAACCGTCGTCGGCATGAAGGATTCGTCGGGCGATCTCGCCAATATGACCGGCGCTGCCAAGAACTTCCCCGGCTTCGCGGTGTTCTCGGGCTCGGACGAACTGCTGCTGCCGCTGATCGAGCAGGGCGGCGCCGGCTGCATCACGGCGTGCGCCAACGTTGCCTCGGTGCTGGCGGCGCAAGTGTTCGGCGGCTTCCGCAATGGCCAGGACGTGCGTTCGGTGCACCGGACGCTCACCGACGTGCGCAAGACCATCTACCAGTTCCCGCTGTCGTCGGCGCTGAAGACCCTGATGGCGCGCCATACCGGCAACGACCAGTGGCTCAACATCCGGCCGCCGCTGACGCGCATGAGCGCCGCCGACAGGGAAAAACTGTTCCGAGGGTTCGACGCCATCGGCTTCGAGCTGCCGATGGCAGCCTGATCGCCGACGGCCATGGCCAAGAAGGCGATCCTGGAGACGGTGATCCCGCTCGGGGGCCGGGACATCCCGGTTCGCGTCTATCGCAATCCCCAGGCGCGGCAAATCATCCTGCGCGTCGACAGCCACGGCGACGACAGCGATGGCATTGTGCTGACGCTGCCGCGCCGCGTCGACTTCGCAGAGGGCTTGGCGCTTGCCCGCGAGAAGCGCGACTGGGTGCTGGAGCGGCTCGAGCGGCTGACGCCCAGGGTGCCGTTCGCGGCCGGCGCGCGCATCCCGATCGGCGGCATCGACCACGAGATCCGTCACTGGCCCGAGGGCCGGGGCGGCGTCTGGCGCGACGGCAATGCGATCGTCGTGGCCGGCCGTCCGGAGCACCTCGCCCGCCGGGTGCGCGACTGGCTGCGCGAGCAGGCGCGGAGCGAGATCGCCGTTATGGTCCGCGAGAAATCGCGGCTGCTCGAGCGCACCCCCGGCCGCATCACCGTTCGCGACACCCGGAGCCGCTGGGGCTCGTGCTCCCACGACGGCAACCTGTCGTTCTGCTGGCGGCTGGTCATGGCGCCGCTGATGGTGCTCGACTACGTGGTCGCCCACGAGGTGGCGCACCTGCGCTGGAATCACCACGGGCCGCGGTTCTGGAGCGCCGTCGCCGGGTTGACCGCCGACGTCGACGGCGCCAGGGCCTGGCTCGACGTCCACGGCGAGCGGTTGCACCGCTACGGCTGAGGGTTACCGCCCCGGACTTCCGGCGCAAGGTTCGGATAGATTAACCGCCCGGGGCGGCGTTACCATGGTTGCCATGATCGACGACCAAGTCCTTTCGACGACCGACGAAATACGCTGGGCGCGGGTGCTGGCCCGCGACGCCGGCGCCGACGGCGCGTTCGTCTACGCCGTCGCCTCGACCGGCGTTTATTGCCGCCCGTCGTGCCCGAGCCGTCGGCCTGGCCGCGACAAGGTCGCTTTCTTCGCGCTGCCGGCGCTGGCGGAAGCCGCCGGCTTCCGCGCCTGCAAGCGCTGCCGGCCGGCGGACGCGCCGGCCCGCGACCCACGCCTCGCCGCCGTCGCCCGCGCCATCGACGCCATCGCCGCCAGCGACAACGGCACGCCGACGCTGGAAACACTGGGAAGGGCCGCGAAGATGAGCCCGCACCATTTGCAGCGGCTGTTCACCGATCTGGTCGGCTTGAGCCCGCGCCGCTACGGCGAGGCACTCAGGCTGGGCCGGCTGAAGGAGAACCTCCGAAGCGGCGGCGGCGTCGCCGACGCGCTCTACGGCGCCGGCTACGGCTCGTCGAGCCGCTTGTACGAGAAAGCGCCGCGGCACCTCGGCATGACGCCCGCAACCTATGCCCGTGGCGGCGCGGGCGCCGAGATCGCCTTTACCACCGCCGCCTCGCCGTTGGGACGGCTGCTGGTGGCGGCGACGGCGACCGGCGTCGCCATGGTCGCCCTCGGCGATAACGACAGGGAACTGGAGAACGAACTGGCGGCGGAATTCCCGCAAGCGCGCCTGGCGCGCGACCAGGGTCGGCTCGCAAACCATCTGAACAACGTTCTGGCGCGGCTGGCCGGCAAGCAACCGGCGTCGGCGCTGCCGCTCGACGTGCGCGCGACCGCATTCCAGGGCCGGGTGTGGCGGGCATTGCAGGAAATCCCTTTGGGCGAGACCCGCACCTACGGCGAGATCGCCGGCATGATCGGCCGCCCGGATGCCGCCCGCGCCGTGGGGCGGGCCTGCGCCTCGAACCCGGTCGCCGTCGTGGTGCCGTGCCACCGCGCCGTTGGCAACCGCGGCGCGCTTACCGGCTACCGTTGGGGCGTCGCGCGCAAGGAGAAATTGCTCACCGCCGAACGCGCGGCGACACGGAAAAAGCGCGCGTGAAGCAGGCACAGGGAACGTTGAGCGTCGCCACGCCGGGCCAGGGGCTGACCGAAATCACCGACGAGGTCGTTCGCTGGGTCGAGGGGCATGGCATCGCCACCGGATTGCTGACCCTGTATTGCCAGCACACCTCGGCGTCGCTGGTGGTGCAGGAGAACGCCGATCCGGACGTGCAGCGCGACCTCGAGGCCTTCTTCAAGCGCCTGGTGAAGGAGGACGTGAGCCTCTATCGCCACACCGCCGAAGGCGCCGACGACATGCCGGCGCACATCCGCAGCGCGCTGACCCAGGTGTCGCTCGCTATTCCGGTGAGCGACCGCCGCTTGGCGCTCGGCACTTGGCAGGGCATCTATCTGTTCGAACACCGGCGCGCGCCGCACACGCGGCGCGTGGTGTTGCATATTTCAGGCGAATAGAAGCGGACGCGCCGATCCGGCGGTTTTCTAGACGACCATCAGCACGGCGCCCGCGGCGATGGCGGCGGCGCCGCCGAGGCGCGACGCCAGGCGCGGCATCTCGCCGCGCCCGCGCATGACGCCGACCCCGACGCCAAGCCCGATCCCGTGCAAGGTTGCCGTCGCCGCCATCAAGCCGATGCCGTAGGCGAGCCCGGCGGCGAGCGGCGCCTCGGTTCCGTGGACGTGGCCGTGGAACACCGCGAATAGCCCCACCAACGCCATGCCGACGGCGAGCGGCAGCCGCACGCGGGCGAAAATCAGAGCACCGAGGGCGACCACGCTCAGCGCGACCGCCGTTTCGATTAAGGGCAGCGTCACGCCTGCCATCGCGGCGGCACCGGCGACGGCCATCGCCGCGACGAAGCTGGCCGGCAACAGCCAGCGGGCGCGGCCGCCGAGATGCGCCGCCCACAAGCCGACAGCAACCATCGCCAGCACGTGGTCGAGGCCGCCGAACGGATGCGCGAAGCCCTGGGCGAAGCCGCCGGGGCCGGTGCCGATGACGTGGGCCTCGGCCGGCGCGGCGGCGAACGCGGCGACCATGAACGCAGCGGCGAATGCGGAGAAAATCGTTTGGAGTTTCACGGGACTATGGCCTTTCCCTGCTGGAGCAATCGACGGACGCCCGTCGGCGGGCGTGGTTCCGCGAAGGGTGGCGTCCGGACCGACGGCTGTCAAGGTTCGTCGTCCGCGCGCCGGCCTTTTCATTTGCCGCCGCCGCCGGTATCCCTATGGGCGCAGGCAACCCCTCGCAACACCGACGACCGGAGACGACCCTGTGGAATGGTTGATCCTCGCGCTGTTCGTCGCCGCCCTCGCCGCCGCGGTGCGGGCGCGCCGCGCCATGAACGACCCGGCCAGCCCGTTCGGCCGCTGGTTCCGCGCCAACGTGCGGCCGTGGCTCAAGGACGCGGCGATGGCGGTGTTCATCGTCACCGTGCTCGGCTGGGTGATCCTCAACGCCACCGCGCCGGAGGAAGGCCGCAAGGATTTGGGACAAATCTTCAAGGAATTCTGGGCGCCGGTCGGCCAGGGCAAGGCGCCGCCGCCGAACGCCGATCCGCTCGAACGCAAGGACGGTCGGCGATGAAGAAGCTGGACAAAGGCCGCCGCCGGCCGCCGCCGAAACGCAAGAAGAACCGCGACAACAGCCGCACGGCGCGGCGCGGGCTCGGCGCGTCGTCGTTGCCGGCGCCGATGGGGTTGCCGCCGCTCGCTCCCGGCCTCGTTGGCGGCGCGCTGGGCGGAGGCGACGGCGGCGTTGCGGACCGGCCGGCCTGCCGAGGCGGTGCGGCTGATCAAGCCCGAGGAAGGGCTGTTGCTGCTGTTCCCGTCCTATTTCTATCACCGCGCGGTGCCGTTCGAATCCACCGACGTGCGTGTTTCCATCGCCTTCGACGTGCTGGCCCGCGACTGAGGCGCGTTTTATAATGCCGGCCATGCCCGGCAACCCGACCACACCGCTTGTCGTTCTGGCGCTGCTCGCCGTGATCGCGGCGGCGGCGATGTGGCCGCCGGCCCAGGCGGCCGGGCATTTTGCCTTCGATCGGGCGGCCGACGCCTACAAGGCGATGTATTTCGACAGCCAGAGCTTCCGTTTCCTCTGCCTGTAGCGGATGCGGAGACGCGCACGACGCGCCCCCGGCCCATTGGCCGGGTTTTTTATCGGCTGCCGTGAAGGAAATGGCGCACCCGGCGAGACTCGAACTCACGACCTCTGCCTTCGGAGGGCAGCGCTCTATCCAGCTGAGCTACGGGTGCTCCTGATCTTTCAACGGTTTACAGGGTCAGGCCGCACGGTGGCCTTCGACTGTGCCCAAATTGTGCCCAATATCGTCCAGGGCTTGCATAGCCCGTTCCTGGTAGTCGGGCGCAAGGTGGGCGTACCGCTGCACCATCTGGAGCGATTTATGCCCCGTCAGGTGCATCACGTCATACAAGGGAACGCCACCCTGGACAAGACGGGAGGCGAACGTATGGCGCAAGTCGTGGAAACGGATATCCGGCAGGCCAGCCTTTAGGCGGGCCTTATCGAACGCCGTTTTTACGCTCTTGATGGGCTTTCCGCGAAAAAGGAATACCGGGCCGCTATCCTGCGGCCCAAGCCCGGAGAGGGTCGCCACGGCCCGGCGGCATAGCCGCACGGTGCGGTTTTCCCCGTTCTTGGTTTCGATAAACCTTACCCGGCCACCCTTCAGGTCCACCTGCCGCCAATCGAGCCGCAGGATTTCCGAAAGCCGCCCGCCGGTATCCACGGCGAAGCGAAGGATGGGGATCAGATGCCGAGAGGCCGCCGCCAGGAGACGGTTTTCTTCGTCCCGTGTCAGCCAACGTTCCCGGCCCTTGACGGACTTGAAGCGAGGGAACCGGGGCTGGCGCGCAAGATGATCCTCCCGGAAGGCCAGATTGAGAATGGCCCTCAGGATGGAAACGTCTTTTTGCGCCGTCGCCAGGTTCACCGTCTCAAGCCTTTCGTCCATGTAGTCCTGAACGACCCTCAAGGTGATTTCGGAGATATTAAATTTTCCGAACCGCGCTTGCAGGTGTTTCAGCCGGTAACGGGTGCTCCGCATGAAGCCGCGCGGATGATCCCGCTTCTGCACTTTCGCGTACCGTAGAAGGGCTTCCGGAAACGGCACCTCGGGCGTCTTGCCGAAGTGTTCGGCCAAAATCCCTTCTTGAGCCCACTTCGCAACCAGCGCTTCGGCTAGTTTGCGATCTTTAGTTCCAGAACTTCGGCGATAGCGCCTTCCGTTCCGGTCGTACCATGTGGCCCACCATTTCGGCGAACCGGGTCTTCGGTAGAGTTGCATGGTTGCCCGCTCCTCTTGTCGTTCGTCTCAGAGGTTCGGGCGCCGTCGCGGGATTTATTATCGTCGGCATGGCGAACGATGTCCACGATGTCCCAGCGCTTGCACCTTGGCCCGAGATCGACGAAGGGGATTTCAAACTTCATGAACGTATCGACGGAGACGCCAAGCCACGTTGCCGCTTCTTCGCGGCTCAGGTACCTCCGGGGCGGCAATGGCGCTTCCTGGGGCATTTTCCGGCCCTAGGCGGCGTTTAGAACCGAGGGGGCGGCCCGTAACGGGGAGTTATTTTGGCGAATCGTCCGAGGCGTCATGGGGCCATCTAGGGCCATCCGGGAATCCGCCGCCACCACGTTACGTATACGTAACGTGCCGGGCAGGAATTTTCGGGGAATGGCGTTTATTGAGGGCCCGCACGTTACGTGGCGGGCCTGGGACGGCACTAGGGGCCCATGGCAGTGGGGGAACCCCGCGATTTCTCCTAGAGCATTTTCTCGACGATTTTTATCGACGAATTCCACCAACTTTTTTCCTCCAAAATTCGAGTCGCGAAACCATCGACGGAAAATTGGGGAAAATTGGCGACCTGTAAACCCGGCCGCCTCTAGCTAGCTAGACTCAGTCTAGTTAGAGGAATTCAAGATTTTTTGCGGGGATTTCTTAGGTCAATTTCATAACCGCCACCACACTGAAGTAAGTAAACGAGGCCCTTGGCCGGTTCCAGCCGCTGCGGATAGCGAACTTCCAAATATCGTCAACCCCAAGTAGCATGAGGGGCAAATCCCGTTAAGCCGAGGCCGATGCACTATACCCCTCATCAAAGCTCGTACTTCGCGCACCGCATCACCCTGGAGGGGTTGGGCGACGACGCGCTGGCTCAGTCGCTTTCGACGGCCCGGGTGGATATGAATCCGCATCAGGTGGATGCCGCGCTGTTCGCGCTGGCGTCGCCCCTGTCCAAGGGCGCGTTGCTGGCGGACGAGGTGGGTCTCGGCAAGACCATTGAAGCGAGCCTCGTGATCGCACAACGCTGGGCCGAGCGTAAAAGGCGCGTCCTGCTCATCGTGCCCGCGTCGCTCCGCAAGCAATGGAGCCAGGAACTCTACGAAAAATTCTCGCTCCCCTCCGTGATCCTCGAAAGCAAGTCCTACAACGACTGCAAAAAGAACGGTATCGCGCTGCCGTTCTTCCAGGACGGGCGCATCGTCATCACGTCGTACGAGTTTGCGGCCGGGAAGGCCGACGACGTGGCGCGCGGCCAATGGGATCTTGTGGTCTTTGACGAGGCGCATCGACTCCGCAATGTCTATAAGCGGGAAGGCTCGAAGCGCGCCAAGGCGCTCAGGGACGCCACGCGACCCTTCTTCAAGGTCCTGCTGACCGCGACGCCGCTACAAAATTCGCTGCTTGAACTTTACGGTCTAGTCTCGGTCATCGAGGAACAGTTCTTCAGCAACGAGGCCGCGTTCCGCGTGGCCTATCTGATCGGAACCGGCGCTACCGGAAATCTACTGCATCTGCGCAAGCGCCTTTTGACCATTTGCAAGCGAACCCTTCGGCGGCAGGTCCAGCAAGCCGGGCTGATAAATTTCACGGAACGTTGGCCGCTCACGCTCGAATTTTTACCGACGCAGAACGAGATGTACCTATACGAAGCGGTCTCAGCCTACCTTCAGCGCAAGGATACGATCGCCTTCGGAAATAAACCCAACGCCCTCGTCACGTTGGTTGTACGCAAGATTCTCGGCTCGTCCACGTTCGCGGTCGCCGAAACCCTCGCCAGGATCATCGGTCGATTGAAGGATCATCGGCCGCCCGATATCGAGACGCTCGTGGATTTCGACGCCGTCGAGACCGTCGCGGAAGAACTCGGCGCCGATGCCGATATCGACGCCGCCCCCCAAGACCCGCCCATCGATGCCGAAATGGTGGAAGCCGAGATCGCTGAATTGGAAGGTTATCGCGACCTCGCCCTCGGAATCGGAGACAACGCCAAGGGCCGGGAACTGGTCGGGGCGCTGCCAAAGGCGCTCGATGAGATTGTCGGCAAGGGCGGCCAACGCAAGGCTGTAATTTTCACCGAATCGGTGCGCACCCAGCGATACCTGGCCGAGCTACTCGCTGCGAACCGTTACGAAAACGAGATCGTTCTGATGAACGGTCAGAACAACGATCCCGAAAGCCGAGCCATTTACGAGGACTGGCAGGCGCGGCACGCAGGCACGGATGCCGTTTCGGGATCGCGCTCGGCTGATATGAAGGCCGCCATCGTCGAGGCGTTCAAGACACGGAAAACGATCCTGATAGCGACCGAGTCCGGCGCGGAAGGCATTAATCTGCAATTCTGCTCGCTCGTCATCAACTACGATCTCCCCTGGAATCCGCAACGGGTCGAGCAGCGGATCGGCCGCTGCCATCGCTACGGACAGAAAATCGACGTGACCGTGGTGAACTTCCTCAACCTCAAGAACCGGGCAGAGCAGCGGGTCTACGAGCTGTTGAGCGAGAAATTTAGGTTGTTCAAGGGCGTGTTCGGGGCAAGCGACGAAGTCCTTGGCGCTATCGAACGCGGGGTAGATATCGAGAAACGGATTCTGGAGATCGTGCAGGGTGCGCGCAACGAGGCCGAGATCAATGCCGCGTTCGACGCCCTTCAAGCGGAGCTTCAGGCGCAGATCGACGACCAGGTCCTGGACGCGCGCAAGCGGCTGCTCGAAAACGTGGATGAGCGCGTGATCTCGGTGTTGAAAACCCGCGAGGGCGAAATCAGACAGCACCTATCCGATTTCGAGCGGCATCTGCTCATCATCGCACGCGCCGAGCTGCCGGAGGCCGAATTTCACGCGAACGATTCGCGCCGGTTCAATTACCGGGGCGACACCTACACGACCGAATGGCCGCTCGCCGACGAACGCGGCTGGAAGTTCTTCCGCCTGTTCGAGGGCACGCTCGCCCCCCAGGTCGTGGCCGAAGCCAAAGGCCGCCGCTTCGACGTGAGCGCGACTCTTCGCTTCGATCTCTCGGCCTACGAAGGCGGGCGGCTGGCGGATGTCGAGCTGCTGCGCGGACAATGCGGCTGGCTCAAGGTCTCGAAGCTGACCTTGATGACCCAGGCCGTGACGCGCGAGCATCTTGTCTTGGCGGTCCTGCCGGACGCCGATCTCCCGATCCATCCCGAGACGGTCGAGCGCATGTTGAGGGTTCCAGCGGCCTACTTGAATGGCGCGGGGCAGCGCGCATCCGGCGCTCGACTGGCCGAGGTCGAAACTGAACGGAAGAAGGCCTTGATGGATGAGGCCGAGCGTCAAAACTCAGATTGGCTGGACGCGGAAAGCGAGAAGCTCGACAATTACGGGGATGATCTGGAGCGGGCGTTCGAGGCCGAGATCAAGGCCGCCGACGCCGAAATCAGGGACGCCAAGAAAGCCCTGCGCGGGTCGAACCTGGCAATGGCCGAGAAGGTCGTGGAGAAACGCCGCATCTCTGCTCTTCAAGCCAGGCGCGACAAAATGAAGGCGGCGTTTTACGACAAGCGCGCCGAGATCAGGGCCGAGGTCGAGGCCATGCTCGACCAGGTTCAGGAGAGCCTCAAAATGGAGCCAACGCTCACGCCCCTGTTCACGATTCGATGGGAGGTCGCATGAGCAAGAAACCACGCCTCGAACTGACCTGGATTGGTAAGGACGACCGCCCGCGCCTGGAGCCGCGCGTCCTTGTCGAGGACCCAGAGAAGTCCTATCACGCCAAGGAACGCGTGACTGATCATGATATTTTCGACAATCGGCTGATCTTCGGCGACAACTTGCTTGCCCTCAAGGCGCTGGAGCAGGAGTTCGCGGGGAAGGTCAAATGCGTCTATATCGATCCGCCATTCAACACAGGAGCGGCATTCGATCACTATGATGACAGCGTGGAGCACTCGACATGGCTGTCACTGATGACACGTCGCATTGAATTGATACACCGTCTTATGAGAAACGACGGCGCTATATTTATTCATCTAGATGACAATGAGCTTGATTATTGCAAGGTTGTTTTGGATCAAATTTTTGGACGAGGAAATTTTATTAACCGAATATCGATCGACGCTCGTGCGCCATCTGCCTTCAGTACGGTCAACCCGGGCGTATTCAAAGCCTCCGAATACCTTTTATGGTACGCGAAGGACCGCAGCAAATTTCAGGAGAACAGCGGGCGCGTTCTGCGAGATCCAGACCATGCATACAATAAATGGCTGAAAAACCCGGAAGCAAATCCATCCGAATGGCGACTCGTACCGATCATGGAGGCTTATGAGCAGTCACAACAGCCACGCTCCAGACACCCTAGAACGCTCCTAGAGCATTTCAACTCCTTTATGATTCAGAACGCCGAGCGCGTTTGTCGTCTAGCAAGCATAAGCGACAGCGGTGCCGGACAGGCGATTGTTGATCTCAAATATCAATCGACGAAGACGCCTGGACGCGTTCTGTACATGATGCGAGATGAGGACTTAGATGACGTCTACGTTTTGGACGGGCAACAATTGATCTTCTACAGCAAGAACGTCTCAAAAATGGACGGTGAGCTTAGCGCGACTCGCCTTTTGACCAACATTTGGACAGACATCGCTTGGGAGGGGATCGCAAACGAAGGGGGGGTCCAGTTCAAGAAGGGAAAGAAGCCTGAGAGGCTCCTGCGTCGGTGCCTTGAACTCACAACGGCCCCCGGCGACCTTGTCCTCGATTCCTTCGCCGGGTCGGGCACCACCGGCGCGGTGGCCCACAAAATGGGCCGCCGCTGGATCATGGTGGAGCTACGCGAGCACTGTCACACCCACATCATTCCGCGCCTTCAAAGTGTCATTGATGGCAAAGATCTCAGTGGGGTCACGAAGGCTGTTGGTTGGAAAGGCGGCGGCGGCTTCCGCTATTACCGGCTTGCGGCGTCGCTCCTGGAAAAGGACCGCTGGGGTAACTGGATCATCAGCAAGGACTACAACGCCGCGATCCTCGCCGAGGCCGTTTGCAAGCTCATGGGCTTCACCTACGAGCCGAGCGAGACCGACTACTGGATGCACGGCCAAGCGTCCGAGCGCGATTTCATCTATGTCACTACACAAAGCCTGACCGCCGATCAGTTACGCGCGATCTCGGAAGATGTCGGCGACGAGCGCAGCCTCCTGATCTGCTGCAAGGCGTTCCGTGCCGATCCGGACGGTTTTCCCAACCTCACAATCAAGAAGATCCCGCAAGCCGTGCTGCGAAAGTGCGAGTGGGGTAAGGACGATTACAGCCTCAACGTCGCCAACCTGCCGATGGCCGAGCCCAAACCCAAAGAGGAACCGCAAATTGTCGACGCACCGGCCAAGGCTTCATCCAAGAAGATCTCGACGCAATCCGATCTATTCACCGGAGAGGCAAAGACATGACCGACCCGGTAACGCGAACGATCATCCAGCGGCTGTCCCTTCGTCCACCGCAAGCGGCCTCATTGGAAATCTTGGCCGACGTGCTGGGCCGCGTCACCCTCGTCAAGGGCGCCGATCCGGGCGCAGCCCTGGCCGCGATCCGCGCCCAGTATCCCAAGGTCGAGGACTTCGAGCGCGATTTTCCGTCGCTTTGCTTCGCCCTCGCCACCGGCGTCGGCAAGACGCGCCTGATGGGGGCCTTCATTGCGTACCTGTATCTCACCCAACGCAGCCGCCATTTCTTCGTCCTGGCGCCGAGCACGACCATCTACGACAAGCTGATCTCGGACTTCTCGCCAGCAAGCCCGAAGTACGTTTTTCGCGGCATCACGGAGTTTGCGCAAAATACGCCTCTCATCATCACGGGCGATAACTACGAAACCGGGCGTGGCGTCCGCTGGGACAAGGGCGGCAAGGCCGATTTGTTCGGCTCGGACGTTCACGTCAACATCTTCAACATCGATAAGATCAACCGGGAAGAAAGCCCACGCGGCAAACCGAAAATGAAGCGGCTTCAGGAGACCATCGGCGAAAGCTATTACGGCTATCTCTCGAAGCTCGACGATCTGGTGCTGCTCATGGACGAGGCACACCGCTACCGGGCCAGCGCCGGAGCGAAGGCCATCAACGAACTGCGACCCATCCTGGGGCTGGAATTGACCGCGACACCCAAGACCGTAGGGGCAGGTTCGCAGCCCTTCAAAAACGTGATCTACAGCTACAACCTCGGGCAAGCGATGGCGGACGGATTCGTGAAGGAACCGGCCGTCGCCACGCGTAAGGACTTCGACCCGGCATCGGTTACGGCCGAGAAACTCGAACGGATCAAGCTCGAAGACGCGGTCCATTACCACGACCACGTCACCGTCGAGCTGGACCGCTATCACCGCATTTCGGGGCGGCCGAATGTCCATCCCTTCATTCTCGTCGTGGCGCAGGACACGAATCACGCCCGCACCATCCGGCAATACGTCGAGTCCGACGATTTCTTCAAGGGACGGTTCAAAGACAAGGTCGCCGAGGTCCATTCGGCGCTGACCGGCCAGGAAAGCGACGAGGCCATGGGGCGGCTGGTCGCGCTCGAATCCGACACCCGGACCGAGATCGTCATCCACGTCAATAAGCTCAAAGAAGGGTGGGACGTTACCAATCTCTATACCATCGTGCCATTGCGCGCCTCGGCCTCGGACATTCTGACGGAACAAACGCTCGGACGCGGGCTGCGATTGCCTTATGGCGCCCGGGTGGCCAAGGGCGACTTGGAAGAGTTCGCGGCGGTCGATCGTCTCACGGTAATTGCGCATGATCGCTTCGACGAAGTGATACGAAAGGCCAGGGAGCCCGGATCGATCGTCCAGATGGCGTCCGTCATCATCGGCGAAGGGGGCGACATCTCGCCGACCGGCACGACTCTGATCGAAGCGCCATCGTTTGCCGATATTCTCGTGACCGGAGCGCAGCCCGCGATCCCGGGGCTCGCCGAAACGCCGCAGAAGGACTTGGTGTTCCATACGCCAGAGGACATCCAGGCCGCGAACGTCACGCTCCAGGTTATGCAGCGATACGAGCGAAGGCTTGAAAACGTCGAGGCCCTAGGGTCGCCCGAAATCCAGAAAAAGATCGTCGAAGAAGTTAGCGAACTGGTGAAACCGCTTCAGGCTTCGCTCGAAGGCGTCGTCAAGGCGCCGGACATCAAGAAGGTCGTTGCCGATGTCACGAAGACTGTTGTCGAGAAAACGATTTCTATTCCGAAGATTGTTGTCCTTCCCAAAAAACAGGTCACCTTTCATTTCGACGATTTCGATCTACAAGACCTCACTACGATCAACCAGCGTCCGATCAGCGATGAATTGCTTATCGAAAACATGCGCACCGGCGCCAGGGTGTTTTTGGCGAGAGCCGCCGGAACCCAATTGGAGTTCCGTCCCGAAGACTACATCGTCAGGCACTTGATCGGGCAGAACGAAATCGATTACGACGCCAATGCCGATCTGCTCTACAAACTCGCCGGGCAAGTCGTTCAGCGGGTGCGCTCGTATCTCGCGACCGATGCCGAAGTCGAAAACGTACTCATCAGCCACGGTCGCCAGCTCGCCGAGTTCGTTTTTGCGCAGATGATGCAGCACTACCGGGAAACCCCGATGGGCGAGGACGATTACGAGGTCCGGGTGACGCACGGCTACACGCTCTTGCGGCCGCAGCCCTTCAATGTTCCCAACGGCCAGTCGGCGCGCAACTTCAAACAGGCCGTGATCCCGGCGTCGGACACCAAGCGGCACGTATTCGGTGGGTTCGCCATGTGTTGCTATCCTCTGCAGCGCTTCGATTCCGATCCGGAACGACGGTTTGCCGTTTTGCTCGATGGCGACAAGACCGTCGAGAAGTGGATGAAGCCGGGAAAGGCACAGTTTCAGATCGATTTCCGATCGGGCGAGGCATACGAGCCGGATTTCGTGGTGGAAGCCAAGGACCGCATCCTAATCTGCGAAGTGAAGGCGGACGATGAAATGACCGATGCCGAGGTTCTGGCGAAGGCCAACGCCGCGACCAAGTGGTGCAAGGCGGCCACGGAACACGCCGCAAAGAATCACGGCAAGCCATGGTCCTACGTCCTGGTTCCCGACGACCAAATCCTGGCGAACGCCTCGCTCGACGGCCTTGCCGGAAAGTTCGGGCGAGCTTGACCGTGTCTTGCCCCCTTATGTCTCTTGGGTCTGTACTCAATTGCGGCTAAGTCATTGAACCGAAGTTGATCTGTCTCCGAGCGTGGCGTGGCAAGAGTGAGTCAAATCAGTTGGTTGCGGTTAATTGGGCCCTGACCCTAGAGCGCCGAAAGTAGATTTGCCAGCAATGGCGGAGCCACGGGACCGGTGGTTAAACTTATCAGAGATAGCCGCGTTGATTTGGTCCGCAAAATCCGAACGCAAAGTCCGTTTCCGTCTCTCATTATTCATCCAGTTACCGGATATGCTGGCCTAAGACATGGTTCGCTATGTACCCTCGCCACGCAAAAGATTTTGGCTGCTAGTGTTTGAAAGTGAATCGAGACCACTGTGCCCAAATTGTGCCCGAGCTAATCGGCGCTGTTCGATTCTATGCGGGCTTGTTCGGAAAAAGGCCGCGACGGCGCCCGAACAAGGGTTTGATTTCGCTGGAAGTCCCGTTTATCTCGCCCTTTCGGAGGGCAGCGCTCTATCCAACTGAGCTACGGGTGCTCCGGAAACTTTAAATAGCACGGACGCGCGCAGACTACCCGACAAGGCCCGATGAATCCAGCAGACCGGGCCGCGGCGCTGACGGGCGCGCCGTCCGGTCCGCCGACGGGTGGCGCCGGCCCAGGCATCCATTTCGCCTAGTGCAGCCTCAAGAGTCCCGACGTCCAGCGGAACTCGGCCGGGCGGACCAGCTCGGCGCTGGCCACCCGCACCATGTGCAGGCGGCCTTCCAGGTTGCGTTCCCAGAAGCACAGGAACCGGGTGAGCACCGGAAACCGCGGCGCGATGTCCAGGTCCTGCCAGATGTATTCCTGCAGCAGCGACGGATGGTCGGGCCGGCGGTAGAGGATTTCCGCCGTCGTCAGCCGGTAGCCGCGGAGTTGCCGTTCGAGCGACATCGCATGCATCCCCGTGGTTGTTGCGGCGCCTGTTGCGCCGCGCCTCCCGGGCCACTGTTTTTTTGAGTGTCGCCGAGGCTATCGCCGCCGGTCAACAAAGAATTGTTTTGAATCAATGATTTGGCAGCCGCCGGCCAAGATTGCTGCCAAGGCCCGTCGAGGGGCCGGGAATCAGTCGCCGCGCCTGAGAATGTACATGGCGCCGGCAACCGGCAGGGCCTCCTGTTCGCGGCGCATTTCCACGGGCTCCCACGTTATCACCCGGAACCCGTTATCGGCGGCAAGGCGATTGATGTAGGCGTCGCTTTGCGCGTAACGGCCGCTCGGCATCAGCTTGTAGTCGCCCTCCTCCAGGCGCTCCACGGAAAACACGAACAACCCGGCGTCCGTTACGACCCGGCCGATGGCGGCAAAGGCGCGGGTCAACTCGCCGACATAGATGAAGGTGTCGCCGGCCACCACCAGGTCGTAATCGGCGGTCGCCATGTCGGGGCGTTCCAGCACTTCGCATAAATCGCCGACGACGATGTCGCGGTAAAGCCCCTTCCGCCGCGCCTCGTCGGCCATCCTGGGCGACAGGTCGACGCCATGAAATGCGCCGACCATGTCCTTGAACGCCTCGGCCACCAGGCCGGTGCCGCAGCCGAGGTCGAGGGCGCGCGCGAATTTTCCGGTGCCGCCGGCGACGTTTTCCACGGCTTGCCGCATCAACGCCGGAACCCTGTAGCCGAGCTTGTTGACGAGGTCGTCGTCGAAGCGCCAGGCGAAGGTGTCGAAAAGCTTCCGCACGTAATCGCGAGGCGCGGTCGCGGTGGTGTCGCCCGAGATTGCCGCAATCATGTGGGCGGCGGTGGCGTTGCCGGGATTCAGCGCAACGACGCGGCGGAACGCCTCCAACGCTTCCTCTATCCGGCCCTGCTTTGTCAGCACGGCACCGAACGTGTTGAGCGAATCCACGTGGCGCGGATTTGCCGCCAGCGCCTGCCGCAGATACGCCGCCGCCTCCTCCAGCCGGCCGACCATGATCGAGGCGGTGGCCAGGTTGTTCAGGGCCTTGAAGTGGCGCGGGTTGATGTCGACGGCGCGGCCGAGGGCGGCGACCGCTTCTTCCAGCTTGCCTTGGCCGATTAGGGCGGCGCCCAGGCTGCTCAGGGCCTCGTCGTGCCTGGGCTCGATGGCCAGCACTTTCCTGAACGCGGCCACGGCCTCATCGGCGCGGCCGCTCTCCAGCAGCGTCACGCCGATATTGAAGTGCAGCATGGCCTGACGCGGCTCGGCCTTCAGCGCCTTGCGGTAGCAGGCGACGGCCTCGTCGGCGTCGCCCTGGCGCTTGCAGACGTTGCCCAGGTTGTTGAGCGCGTCCGCCCACTTCGGATTGATCGCGAGTGCCTTTTCATAATGGCCGCGGGCATCGTCGAGGCGGCCGCGGCCCTCCGCGATCAGGCCAAGGTTGAAATGCGCCTCCGCGTATTCGGGCCGGGCCGCGATCGCCTGCCGGAGCCGCGCTGTCGCGTCCTCGGGCCGGCCGAGATCGATTAGCACCGCGCCGAGCGCGCTCAGGACTTCCGCGTCATCCGGCTTGGCGGCCAATGCCTGCTCGTAGGCCGCCGCCGCCTCGCCGAGCCGCCCGGCCTGCCGGTGCCGGCCGGCCTGGTCGAGAAGCGCCGCCGTTTCCGGCGAATGCCCGCCGGCTTTGCGGCGCATCTTCTCGAGGCGGCGGCGTTCGCGGCGGTTCATGGTCGAGACCGTCTAGCCGAGAGCCGGCGCCGTCAGCGGCTTGCAATCGTCATTGAGGATCAGCCGGGCGCCGGTCTTTGCCTGCAAGTCCTCGAAGCCGAGGCCGTCGATCATCTCGCACACCTGAAAGCCCTTTTTCGTCACGTCGATGACGGCGAGATCGGTGAAAATCCGCGTCACCACCTGGATGCCGGTCAACGGATAAGTGCAGCGCTCGACCAGCTTGGCCTCGCCCTGCCTGGTGGTGTGCTCGGCGATGACGAACACTTGCCGGCAGCCGGCCGCCAGGTCCATGGCGCCGCCGACCGCCGGAAACGCCCCCGGCGCGCCGGTCGACCAGTTGGCGAGATCGCCGTTCTCGGCCACCTGGAAAGCGCCCAGCACGGCGATGTCGATGTGGCCGCCGCGAATCATCGCGAACGATTCCGCCGAATCGAAAAACGCCGCGCCGGCCACCGCGGTCACCGGCTTCTTGCCGGCGGTGACCACATCGAAGTCCTCCTCGCCCGGTTTCGGCAGCGGTCCCATGCCGAGGATGCCGTTTTCGCAGTGATAGACTATGTCGCGGCCTTCCGGCATGTGGTTGGCCACCATCTCCGGCATGCCGATGCCCAAATTGACGAACGCGCCCGAGGGGATGTCCTGGGCCACCCGCCACGCCATCTGCTCGCGGTTGAGCGCCTTCGGCGCGCTCATCGGCGGGCTCCCTGCGGTTTCCGCTGGTGCGGCGGAATCCAGCGCGGCGATTCGCGCCCCAACAAAATTTTTGCCTCGCTGATCGGGTCGGCGACCTCGACGATGCGGTCGACGAAAATCGACGGCGTCACCACGTAGTCCGGATCGATCTCGCCCAAGCGTACGATCTTCTCCACCTGCACTATGGTGAGCCTGGCCGCCGAGCACATCGGCGGGCCGAAGTTGCGCGCCGCCTTGCGGTAGGCGAGATTGCCCCACGGATCGGCGCGGTGCGCCTTGACCAGCGCCACGTCGGCGCGGATCGGCATTTCCAACAGATAGTCGCGGCCGTCGATTGTGCGTCGCTCCTTGCCCTCGGCCAGCGGCGTGCCGACGCCGGTCGGCGTGTAGAAGCCGCCGAGCCCGGCGCCGCCGGCGCGGATGCGCTCGGCCAGCGTGCCCTGCGGCACCACCTCGAGTGCAATGGCGCCCCGCGTGTAGGTCTCTTGAAACACCTCCGAGCGCGACGAGCGCGGAAACGAGCAGATGATCTTCCGCACCCGCCCGGCCTCGATCAGCGCCGCCAGTCCCTGGTGGCCGTTGCCGGCGTTGTTGGCGACGACGGTGAGCTCGCGCCTGCCGTGGTCGATGACGGCGTGGATCAGTTCGGTCGGGTTGCCGGCCTCGCCGAAGCCCGAGATCAGGACCGTGTCGCCGTCCTTGACGCCGGCGACAGCCTCGGCCGGGGTTTTGGCGCGCTTGTCGATCATCGTCCCCCCAATCCCGCGCTTACTCTCCGGCGCTTCGGCGCCTCCGTCAATGCCCGCGGCCGCCGCGTCGGCGGCGTTATCCGCCCTCGGCCTCGAGCCAGGTGCCGAGCCGCTTGTCGGCGCCCGACGGCAGCGGCTGGCGGCGGTCGGTGATCCAGTGCGCGATGTCCTTCCATGGCGTCTCCGAGCCGAGATCGCGCAGCAGCATGTGGTAGCCGTCGCCGTAGATAGCCACCCGGCGCTCGGCGGCGGTCGCCGGCGGCAGGCGTTCGAGCATCGCCCGCGTCGGGCCCCTCGGGATGATCTCGTCCTTCTCGCCGTAAAGGATCAGCGCCGGGGATTTGAGGGACCCAGCGCTCGCCAGCGCCCGGTCCATCAAATTGGCCAGCCCCCACACGGCGTCGATGCGCGTCGCCTTCAGCACCAGCGGATCGGCGCCGAGCGCGTACAGCATCGGGATGTTGTCGGAAGGCCGGATGCGCAGGCCGCGGCCGGTGATTTCGGCCCACGGCATGACGTGGACGCCGACCCACAGGGCGAGGCGCTGGTACCACGCCATGGTGGCGCGCCCCCACACCGCCGGCGCCACCAGGATCATGCCGTCAGCGGCGAGTTGCTCGGCGCCGGCGTCGGCGACCATGGCCACCGCACCGCCCATGCTGGAGCCGAGGACGTACAGCGGCACGTTCGGATGGCGGGCGCGGACCAGCCGCGTGAAGGCGCGGGCGTCGGCGACCAGGGCCTCGGTTCCCGGCCACAGGCCGGCGTCCGGGGCGGCGCCGAATCCGCGCTGATCGTAGGCGTAGGCGGCGACGCCGGCGTCGGCGAGGAACAGCGCCGGCGCGACGAAGAAGTTGGAATAGTCGTTGAAGCCGTGCAGGGCGACGACGACCGCCTTCGGCGCACCCGCGTCGGGGAGCCAGCTTTTGACCGGCAGCACGACGCCGTCGGCGGCATGGAAGCCGCGTCCGTCGAGATACGGCTGCTGCACCGGCCGGCCCGGCGCGTTGACGAACGGCGCGCACGCCGCGATCAGCAGCAGCGCCGCCGCCGCGACGGACGCGCGCCGCGCCGTCATCGGCCGCCGCGGCCTTCGCGGCCGGTGAGCGACAGGAAGATGTCCTCGAGCTCGGCCTGGCGGGTGGCGAGATCGACGACGCCGAGGCCCGCCTCCTGGATGGCGGCCAGGATCTCGCCCGAATGCACCTTCGACGGCGGATACGAGAAAACGAGCTCGCGGCCATTGCGGCACTCGACCTTGAAGCGGCCGAGCGCGTCAGGAACCCGCGCGAGGTCGCGATCGACCGTCACCGTCATTTCCTTGGTGTCGAGGCGTTTCAGCAGGCTCGACGTCTTCTCGCAGCAGATCAGCATTCCCTTGTCGATGATGGCGATGGTGTCGCACAACGCCTCCGCCTCCTTAAGATAATGCGTCGTCAGCAGCACGGTAACGCCCTTGCGGTTCATTTCGCCGACGTTGGCCCACAACTGGCGCCGCAGGTCGACGTCGACGCCGGCCGACGGCTCGTCGAGCACCAGCACCGGCGGCGAGTGCACCATCGCCTTGGCCACCAGCAGCCGCCGCCGCATGCCGCCGGACAGCGAGCGCGCGTACGCGTCGGCCTTGTCGGCCAGGCCCACGGCGGCGAGCACCTCGGCAGTGCGCCGCTTCGCCTTCGGCACGCCGTAGAGCCCGGCCTGCAGGTCCAACAACTCGGCCGGCGTGAAGAACGGGTCGATATTGAGCTCCTGCGGCACGACCCCGATGGAAAGCCGCGCCCGGCGCATGTCGCGCTCGATGTCGTGGCCCCACACCCGGGCCTCGCCGGAGGTCTTGACCACCAGCCCGGCCAGGATGTTGATGAAGGTCGATTTGCCGGCGCCGTTGGGGCCGAGCAGGCCGAAGAACGAGCCGCGGGGAATCCTGAGCGACACGTCCTTGAGCGCCTCCACCGGGCGGCCGCCGGCCGCCCCGTAGGTCTTCGAGAGCCCGACCGTCTCGACGGCGAACTCGGGGGAGTGCTGGTTCGGCATCCCGGATCCTTCGGCTTCCTGGGCGGGTGGCGGGACCGCGCGCGTCGGCGGCGATTGATTGTCCGGCGGCAATCGGTATCATCCGCCCCAAGGATCGGTCAACCGCGTTGGGGGCGCCTTAATGGACGGCGGCGAGCGCATCGAGGTGAAGACGGCGACCGTCGGCTGCGACGGCGGCGGCGGCGCGCTGGGCCATCCGCTGGTCTATCTCAAGATCGGCGAGGCGCGCGAGATCGTCTGCCCCTATTGCTCGCGCCATTTCGTGCTCGCCGAAGGCGCCGCGGCCGATACCGGCCACTGATCGCTGCCGCCGGTTTCCACCGGCGGCGATAACCCGGAAAAACGCAGTGATTTCCCATATTGTTATATTAGTTCCCATAATAAGGATTATTTTCTTGACATATGGGAATAAAACGAGTATTTTCCCCTAAAAGCCGCCGCCGTTCAGCCGCTTGCCGCTCCCAGACCACCCCGGGACAAGGAGACCGACCGATGCCGCCGCCCGTTTCCGCCGTCGCCCGATCCCCCGGCGCAGCGGCGGCCGGGTGGCTACAAATGCGTACATCGGCAGACAATATTTTTTCGCCGGCGCGCGCCATCACCGGGTCGGGCCCCTGGATTCCCGCGCCGCGGCGCCGGTCGGGGAATTGCGGCGGCGTCGCATGCCCGAGATGGCGCCGATTTTCGACTCCGCCGTCGCGACGGGCTAAATTCGTCGTCGCGGCGACGATGACGAAAACGACGCCGCCGGGGAGGACGCCGAGGCCGTGACCAAGAAGCCGGACCACGTGTTCCTGATCGACGGCTCGGGCTTCCTGTTCCGCGCCTATCACGCGCTGCCGCCGATGACCCGGCCGGACGGCACCCCGGTCAACGCGGTGTTCGGCTTCACCAAGATGCTGATGAAGCTGATCGGCGACACCGACGCCGAGTACGTCGCCGTGATCTTCGACAAGGGCCGCAAGACCTTCCGCAACGAAATCTACCCCGACTACAAGGCCAACCGGCCCGACCCGCCCGAGGACCTGATCCCGCAGTTCGCCCTGGTGCGCGAAGCGACCGAGGCGCTGGACGTGCCGGCGGTCGAGATGGCGAACTACGAGGCCGACGACCTGATCGCCACCTACGCCCGCATCGCCCGCGACCAAGGCCACGAGGTCACCATCGTGTCGTCGGACAAGGACCTGATGCAGCTGGTCCAGCCCGGCGTCGTGATGTGGGACGCGATGAAGAACAAGGTGATCGGGCCAAACGAGGTGGCGGAGAAGTTCGGCGTCGGCCCGGAGCACGTCATCGACGTGCAGGCGCTGGCCGGCGATTCCACCGACAACGTGCCCGGCATCGCCGGCATCGGCGTCAAGACGGCGGCGCAATTGATCAACGAATACGGCGACCTCGATACGCTGCTGGCCCGCGCCGGGGAAATAAAACAACCGAAGCGGCGCGAGGCATTGATGGGAGGCTCCACCGCCGCGCTCGTGTCGCGCCAGCTGGTGACGCTGAAGGACGACGTGCCGGTGACGCAAAAGCTGGAATCGTTCGCGGTCCGCAAGCCGAAGCCGGAAAAGGTGCTGAAATTCCTGAACGCGCAGGCGTTCAAATCGCTGCTGACGGTCGCCGAATCCCGCTACGGCGCGGCGCCGGCGGGCGTGGCCGGGAAGACGGGAAAGAAAGCGCCGGGCAAGCGCGGCGACGAATCCGGCGGCGCGGACGCGGCCGGCTATACCCTGGTGCAGGACCTGGGCGCGCTGAAGGCCTGGATCGCCGACGCCACTGCCACCGGCGTGGTCGCCTTCGACACCGAGACCACCTCGCTCGACGCCGTCGCCGCCGAACTGGTCGGTTTCTCGCTGTCATTGGCGCCGGGCCGCGCCTGCTACGTGCCGCTCGCCCACAAGGCGCCGAAGACACAAGGCAGCCTCGACCTGGATGGCGGAGGCGGCGGCAAGGACGCCGCCGCCGCGCCGGAGCAGATTGCCCTGAAGGCGGCGATCAAGGCGCTGAAGCCGATGCTCGAGGATCCGTCGGTGCTCAAGATCGGCCAGAACATCAAGTACGACGCGCAGGTGATGGCCGGCCACGGGATAACGATTGCGCCGGTCGACGACACCATGCTTCTGTCGTTCGTGCTCGACGGCGGCCGGCATGGTCACGGCATGGACGAGCTCGCCGAATTGCACCTCGACCACAAGACGATCAAGTACGAGGACGTCACCGGCTCCGGCAAGGCAAAGGTGAGTTTCGACTACGTGCCGCTCGAGAAGGCCCGCGACTACGCCGCCGAGGACGCCGACGTGACCCTGCAACTGCACCAGGCGCTGAAGCCGCGCCTGGTCGCCGAGCATATGGTCACCGTCTACGAAACCCTGGAGCGGCCGCTGATCGGCGTGCTGCAGGCAATGGAGCGCCACGGCATCCGCGTCGACGGCAAGGAGCTTAAGCGGCTCAGCGACGACTTCGCCGTCCGCTTGGCCGACCTGGAAGCTGAGATCCACAAGCTCGCCGGCCACGAGTTCAACATCGGCTCGCCGAAGCAGCTCGGCGAGGTGCTGTTCGAGGAGATGAAGCTTGCCGGCGGCCGGAAGGGCAAAACCGGCGCCTACGGCACCGGCGCCGACGTGCTGGAGGCGCTCGCCGACCACGGCCACAAGCTGCCGGCGAAGGTGCTCGACTGGCGCCAGCTCGCCAAACTGAAAAGCACCTATACGGATGCCTTAATGGGGCAGATCAACCCGGCCACCGGCCGCGTCCATACCTCCTATCACCAGGCCGGCGCCTCGACAGGGCGGCTGGCGTCGTCTGATCCGAACCTGCAGAACATTCCAGTCCGCACCGAGGAGGGGCGAAAGATCCGCCGCGCCTTCGTCGCCGACAAGGGCATGAAGCTCTTGAGCGCCGACTATTCGCAGATCGAGCTGCGGCTGCTCGCCCACGTCGCCGGCATCGCGGCGCTGAAGGACGCGTTCCGCGACGGCCTCGATATTCACGCCATGACCGCCGCCCAGGTGTTCGGGGTCCCGATCAAGGGCATGGACCCGATGGTGCGGCGCAAGGCCAAGGCCATCAACTTCGGCATCATCTACGGCATCTCGCCGTTCGGACTGGCGCGCCAGCTCGGCATCGGCAACTCGGAAGCCGGCGAGTACATCGAGGCCTACTTCGAGCGCTATCCCGGCATCCGCGACTACATGGAAGAGACCAAGGCCAAGGCCAAGAAACGGGGGTTCGTGACCACGCTTTACGGCCGCAAGTGCCACATCCGCGGCATCAACGAGAAGAACCCGAACATGCGCGGCCTGGCCGAGCGCGCCGCCATCAACGCGCCGATCCAGGGCGGTGCCGCCGACATCATCAAGCGCGCCATGATCCGGGTTCCCGGCGCGCTCGCCGACGCCGGCCTGAAGGCGCGGATGCTGCTGCAGGTGCACGACGAGTTGATCTTCGAGGTGCCGACGGGCGAGATCGACAAGACCGCCGACGTGGTCAAGAAGGTGATGTCGTCGGCGGCGCATCTCGACGTGCCGCTGGTGGTCGATACCGGCGCCGGCGACAACTGGGACGAGGCCCATTGAGCCGTGACGCCGGCCGCTCCGTCAGCATGCCGGCGCGCCGGCCTTGCCTTGGTTGGCGGCATTGACCGCCAGGGCCGCCTTCTTCTTCAGGTGCGCGGCGACACGCCAGCCGAGCAGCGCGGCGCAGATCAAGGCATAGACGATCGGCTCCAGCTGGATGCCCTTGCGCATCATGTAGAAGTGGAAGCACGCCGCGATGCCGGCGGGATAGACCAACCGGTGCAGCTTGGTCCAACGCCTGCCGCCGAGCCGCTTGACCATGCCCTTGGTGGAGGTGACCGCCAGCGGCAGCAGCATCAGGAACGTCGCCATGCCGACGGTGATGTAGTTGCGCTTGACGATGTCCTTCCAGATCGCCATCCAGTCGAAGAACTGATCGAAGCCGATGTAGCTCGAGAGGTGCAGGCAGACGTAGAAGAAGGCGTAGAGTCCGAGCATGCGGCGGAAACGGGTGAGCTGCGCCCAGCCGGTGATGCCGCGAAGCGGCGTCACCGCCAGCGCCATCAGCAGGAACCGGATCGCCCAGTCGCCGAGATAGCGATTCACGTATTCGATCGGGTTGGCGCCGAGCGGGCCCTTCGGCCCGAGGTCGCTGGTGGCGACCACCCACGCCAGCGAGGCAAGCGGCAGCAGCGCCGAGGCGAAGACAACCGGCTTGGCGACCCAGCGGATGGCGTTTTCTCGGGTCATGGCGCGCCTGCGCCCCGCCTAATAGTTCTTGCGCATGTCCATGCCGGCGTAAAGGTGCGCGACCTCGTCGGCGTAGCCGTTGAACATCAGGGTCGGGCGCTTCAGGAAATCGCCGATGCGGCGTTCCTTGGCCTGGCTCCAGCGCGGATGATCGACCGTCGGGTTGACGTTGGAATAGAAGCCGTATTCGCGTGGCGCCGCCTCGTTCCAGGACGTCGGCGGCTCGTCCGGCTGGAAGCGCATGGTGACGATCGACTTGATCGACTTGAAGCCGTACTTCCACGGCGTCACCAGGCGAATCGGCGCGCCGTTCTGGTTTGGCAGCGTCTCGCCGTAGAGCCCGACCGCGAAGATGGCGAGCGGGTTCATCGCCTCGTCGATCCGAAGCCCCTCCTTGTAGGGCCACTTCAACACCCGCCGGTTCTGGCCCGGCATCTGCTTCGGATCCAGCAACGTCTCGAAGGCGACGTACTTGGCGTCGGCGCGCGGGCCAAAGCGCTTGATCACTTGGGCGAGCGGGATGCCGACCCACGGCACCACCATCGACCACGCCTCGACGCAGCGCAGCCGATAGACGCGCTCCTCGAGCGCGTGCGGCTTGATGAAATCCTCGAGGTCATAGGTGCCCGGCTTCTCCACCGCGCCTTCGACGGCAATGCTCCACGGCCGCGTCTTCAGCGCGCCGGAATTCCGCGCCGGGTCGTCCTTGTCGGTGCCGAATTCGTAAAAGTTGTTGTACTTGGTGATGGCGTCGTAGTCGGTGAGCTTCTCGCCGAGGCTCTCCTGGGTCCACTTGCTCTTGATGACGCCCGGCAACTGCGGCCCGCGGGCGGCGTGCGCCGGCATAGGCGGCGCGATCGAGCCGAGCACGACGCCGGCGCCGGCGACGGCGGCAGTCTTGAGGAACCGGCGGCGGTCGAGATAGAGCGAGCGCGGCGTGATCTCGGACGGCGCGACGTCGGATGGCTTGGCGATCTTGATCAGCATGACGGCCTTTCCCGTGGACGCTCGGTCGGAAGGGCTTCCCGGCGCCGCCGCGCCCGATGCGCACGCGGCCGCCGCGAGGCCCCTAGGATGTGTGATTTCCAGGCACGATTACAAGCTATTGATTACATAGCCCGCGGCTTGGGCGATTGTCACCTCAAACCCCGATCACAATGCCGCGAGCAGGCGCCGAGGCCGAGCCCGACCGCCGCCCGGTTGGCTATTTCACCGCCGGGGCTTACACGTTAGGGTTCCCGTCATGCGCGTGCTTTACCATCTCTGGCTATCGCCGTTCTGCCGCAAGGTGCGGATCGTGCTGATGGAGAAACGCCTCGAGTTCGAGCTCAAGGCGGAGAACGTGTGGGAGCGCCGGCAGGAGTTCTTGGCCCTCAACCCGGCCGGAGACGTGCCGGTGCTGGTCGAAAACGACGGCACCGCGCTGTCCGGCAGCGACGCCATCTGCGAGTTTCTGGACGAGGTCCACCCGGAGCCGGGACTGCTCGGCCGCCAGGCGTTGCACCGGGCCGAAGTGCGCCGGCTGGTCCACTGGTTCGACAAGAAGTTCGACCGCGAGGTGACCGAGAACCTGGTCGGCCAGAAGATGATGAAGCGGTTCCTGGGGTTGGGTGCCCCGGACTCGAAAGCGGTGCGCGCCGGCCACGCCAATATCCATCACCACCTGGACTACATCGGCTATCTCACCGAACGGCGCACCTGGCTCGCCGGCGACGACTTTTCGCTGGCCGACGTGACGGCTGCGGCACATCTCTCGACCGTCGACTACGTCGGAGATGTGCCCTGGGGCGAGCACCCGGAGGCCAAGGACTGGTACGCGCGGGTAAAATCACGACCGAGCTTCCGTACCCTGTTGCAGGACCACATCCCGGGCGCACCGCCGCCGAAGCACTACGCCAACCTGGATTTCTGAGGGCGCGCGGATTTTTCACGGGCAATGACGGCGCCGGTCGCCCTGCCTCGTCACTTGGTCCTCACATCCATGGCTTCGAGGTTGGCGCGCGCCGCGTCGCCCGCCGGGCTTGTCGGCGCGAGCTGCAGCACCTGCAGCCAGTCCTGCCGGGCGCCGGCATCGTCGCCCTTGAGGCGGCGCAGGATACCGCGCTCCAACAGGCCCTCGAGGTGGCTCGGCTCGAGCGCCAACGCCCTGTCGGCGTCGGCGGCGGCGAGCTCGAGCCGGTCGAGGAAGCGGTAGGCGGTGGCGCGGAACACGTAGGCGTCGGCGCGCCGGTTGTCGCGACGGATCGCCGAGGTCAAGTCGTCGACCGCGCCTTGATAGTTTTTTTGGCCGGCCTTCGCCTCGGCCCGGTCGACCAGCAGCGCCGCGTCGTCTGGGGTTAGTTTCAGCGCCGCCGTCAGCACCCCCTCGGCGCGTTGCGACTTGCCGCCGAGCAGCCACGCTTGCGCCGCGTGCGCCAACAGCCCGGCCTTGATTTGCGGGGTCCGCTTGCTTGCGGCGGCGAGCGCCTCGAGCCGGGTGGCGGCGTCTGCGTAGTGGCCGAGCCCGATCAGGGCGGCCGCCGCACAATGCTCGGCGGCGTCGCCGCCGCCGAGGCCGCGCCAGGCGATCGCCCGGTCGAAGCCCTGCTGCGGGTTGTCGCGGGCGAGCGCCATGCAGGCGTCGTATTCGCGGCGTCCGTCGGCGTCCGTGGCCGGCGCCGCACTGGCACCGGCGATGGCAAGGACGAGGATGAAGAAGGTGTAACCGGGAATCCGCATGTCAGTCGCGGACGTCCACGTTCTTCAGGTTTTTCGGCCGCTTGCCGGCGAGAATGTCGCGCACGCCGGCAAGGGTGTCGCGCTCGACCCGCTGGAACGCCTCTTCGGTGTACCACGCCAGGTGCGGCGTCAGGATGACGTTGTCGCGCCCAAGCAGCGGGTAACCGGGCTCGAGCGGCTCGTCGGCGAAAACGTCGAAGGCGGCGCCGGCGATGCGGCCGGCATCCAGCGCCCGCACCAGGGCCGCCTCGTCGACGATGGCGCCGCGCGACACGTCGATCAGGAACGCCGTCGGCTTCATCCGCGCAAGCGCCGCCTCGCCGATCAATCCCCGAGTCTCCGGCGTCAATACACAGTGTAGCGACACGAAATCGGCGCCGGAGAGAAGTTCGTCGAGACCGACGAAATGGACGCCGTACTCGGCGACGGTGGCGGGATCGACATAAGGGTCGGAGACCAGCCGCGTCATGCCGAAGCCGTGGGCGCGGCGCGCCATCGCCCGGCCGATGCGGCCGAGGCCGACCAACCCGATGGTCTTTCCGGCGAGATCGACGCCGAGGTATCGCGGCGCCGGCCACACCCAGGCATGCTCCCGCATTGCCCGGTCGAGGCCGGGAATCTTCCGCGCCAGCGCGATCAGCAGCGCGAACGCGTGGTCGGCGACGGTGTCGGAGCCGTAATCGGGGCAGTTGGTGACCATCACGCCGCGCCGAGTCGCGGCGGCGATGTCGATATTGTCGGTGCCGACGCCGTACTTGACGATGCCTTTCAATTTCGGGGCGGAGTCAATAACCTTGGCGGTGATGGCGGTGTAGCAGGTCAAGATCAGCGTCGCATCGCGGGCGGCTTCGGCGAGACCGTCCTCGTCGGTGCGTTCCGTGGTCGCCACTTCGGCGATGGCGCTGAGTTCATCCAGGTACTGCTCGATGATGAAAAGCTCGGCGTCGGTGCGAAGGATCTTCGGCTTCACGGATGGCCTCCCGGTAATGACGCCTCGGCCGGGGCGTCCGGGCATCTATATCCCATCTTCGCCGGGAAAAGGAAATCGCGCGCCTGCGACGTGGCGGAGCCTGGCCGATGACTGACAGCGCCTCGCGGCCGCGGCTGTTCTGCTTCGGCCTCGGCTACAGCGCCGGGCGGCTGGCGCATGCGCTGATCGCCGACGGCTGGCGCGCCGCCGGCACCACCCGCACGGCCGCCGGGCAGGCGCACCTCGCCGCCGAGGGTTTCGACGCCTACCGGTTCGACGGCGACACGCCGCTCGCCGACGCCCAGGCGTCGCTCGCCGGGACCACACATCTCCTGGCTTCCGTGCCGCCCGGGCCGGAGGGCGATGCGGTGCTGATTCATCACGCGGGCGACATTCGCGCGTTGAAGACCCTCGCCTGGATCGGCTATCTGTCGACCACCGGTGTCTACGGCGATACCCTGGGCGCGACGGTTGACGAATCGTCCAACCTCAATCCGACATCGCAGCGCGGCCGACAGCGGGCCGACGCGGAAGCGGCGTGGCTGAGGCTCGCCCGCGATGGCGATCTGCCGGTGCACGTGTTCCGGCTCGCCGGCATCTACGGCCCCGGCCGCAGCGCCCTCGACCAGGTGCGCAGTGGAACGGCGCGGCGCATCGACAAGCCCGAGCACCTGTTCTCGCGCATCCACGTCGATGACATCGCCAACGTGATCCGGGCGTCGATCGCAAAGCCCAATCCCGGCGCCGTCTACAACGTTTGCGACGACGAGGCGGCATCGCCAGCTGATGTCACCGCCTTTGCCTGCGACCTGCTGGGCGTTGCGCCGCCGCCGGCGATCCCGTTCGAGGAGGCGCGGGTATCCATGTCGCCGATGGCGCTCAGCTTCTGGCGCGACAACCGGCGCGTTTCAAACCGGCGCATCGGGGATGAGCTCGGCGTGATGCTGAAATATCCGAATTACCGCGAAGGCTTGCGCGCGGTGTTGGCCGAGGGCGGCTGACACTGGCGGCTCATTCTTGCAACTGATCCAACAGCCGCCCGACCACGTGCGTCAGCCGCGCCAGGTCGCGGGGTTCGGACAGGCGGTGGTCGCCGTTCTTGACGAACAGGGTTTCGACGTCCGGCGACCGCAGTCGAAGCGCCAGCCGTTCGCTGGTCCGCCAGGGAACGTCCTTGTCGGCGGTGCCGTGGATCAGCCGCACCGGGCAGTCGAGGGGGATTTCGGCGCGCAATAGCAAGTGCTTGCGCCCTTCGTCGAGGAGCGTCTTGGTGATCCGATAGGGCGCTTCGTCGTACGGGTTGACGATCTCGGCATAGCCTTGACGCGCGAGGTCCTGTTTTTGCGCCGGCGACATTTCGCTCGGGACGATGTCCTCGGTGAAGTCGGGCGCCGCCGCGGTGCCGACCAGCCCGGCGACGCGCTGCGGCCGGGCCAGCGCCGCCAGCAGCATGATCCAGCCGCCCATGCTGGAGCCGACCAGCACCTGCGGGCCTTCGGTCAAGCGGTCGATTACCGACGCCGCGTCGTCGGCCCAGCGGCCGATGGTGCCATCCGCGAACGCGCCCGACGACGCGCCGTGGCCGAAATAATCGAACCGCACGAACGCCTGACCGCATTGGCGGCAGAACGCCTCCAGGGCCAGCGCCTTGCCGCCGGTCATGTCGGACTTGAAGCCGGTCAGGAACACGACGCCCGGCGTGCGGCCGGCAATTTGGTGGTAGGCGATGGTGGCGCCGTCCTCGCGTGTTAGTATTTGCGGCTCGGGACCTGCGTCCATCGACGTACCGGACGGTCGTGGCGTGTTCATGATAGGCTCGGACAATGAACGAAGGCACCAACCATAACACCGCGGCCGCGCAGCCGAAACCGCCGACCATCGCGGGATGGCAAAAGCCGCCCGTGGGCGGCGGCAAGTTCGCAACCATCCTGCAGGTGCTTCCCGCACTTGGCGCCGGCGGCGGCGTCGAGCGCGGCACCATCGAAATCGCCCATGCCGTCGTCGCTGCCGGCGGCCGGGCACTGGTGGCCTCCTCGGGCGGCATCCGGGCGCACGAGCTGAAGCGCGCCGGCGCTGAGCACATCGAGCTGCCGCTGCAGTCGAAGAACCCGTTGGTGATGTACGCCAACATCGGCCGCCTGAGCGAAATCATCCGGACGGAGAAAGTGGACATCGTCCACGCGCGCTCGCGAGCGCCGGCGTGGAGTGCCTGTTACGCGGCGAAGCGCGCGAATGTACCGTTCATGACCACCTTTCACGGCACCTACACCGCCGGCAACGCGCTCAAGCGCCGCTACAATTCGATCATGACCCGCGGCGAACGGGTGATCGCCATTTCGCGGTTCATTGGCGGCCACGTGCATCAGAACTACGGCGTGCCGCCGGGACGGATCCGGGTCATCCATCGCGGCGTCAATCTGGAGCGCTTCGATCCTGCCAAGGTCACCGCCGAGCGGGTTGCGATGCTCGCCAACCAGTGGCGGCTCGGCGACGGGCTGCCGGTGATCATGCTGCCCGGACGGTTGACGCGGTGGAAGGGTCAGACCGTTTTCATCGACGCGGTCGGACGATTGGGCCGCCGCGACATCCGTTGCCTGCTGGTCGGCAGCGATCAGGGACGGAAGGAATACCGACAGGAACTGGAAAACATGGTCAACGAGCGCAATCTCGGCGACATCGTGCGCATCGTCGATCACTGCGACGACATGCCGGCCGCCTACATGCTGACCGACGTTGTGGTGTCGGCGTCCACTGACCCGGAGGCCTTCGGCCGCGTCGTCGTCGAGGCGCAGGCGCTCGGCCGTCCGGTGGTGGCCAGCGACCACGGCGGCGCCCGCGAGACGGTGATCGAGGGCGAGACCGGCTGGCTGTACCCGCCCGGCGACGTCGAGGCACTGACACAAGCGCTCGACAAGGTGCTGACGTTGGGCCAGGAAATCCGAGCGACGCTGGCGTCGAAAGCAATCCGGAACGTGCGCGACAATTTCTCGTTGGCAACTATGTGCGCCAAGACCATCGACGTTTACAAGGAACTCCTGCAGTCGAAAGCCGACACCTAGATGGTGACGGCGTCCCGCGTCCTGACCATCAAGCTGGGTGCGCTCGGCGACTTCGTCCAGGCGCTCGGGCCATTTGCCGCCATCCGCCGCCATCACCGGGACGCCCGGGTAACGTTGTTGACCGCCGGACCATTCCGGGATTTCGCACAAGCCTCCGGATATTTCGATGACGTCTGGGACTTCGGCCGGCCGGCGGCGGCGAATCTCGTCGGTTGGCTCAGGCTCCGCCACCGATTGCGCGCCGCCGGTTTCAGCTGCGTCTACGACCTGCAGACCTCCGATCGCAGCTCCTTCTATTACCGGCTGTTCTGGCCCGGGCCCAAGCCGGAATGGTCGGGAATTGCCCAGGGGTGCTCGCATCGACACGTCAATCCGGACCGCGACCGCATGCACACCATCGAGCGCCAGGCCGAGCAACTGGCGGTTGCCGGCATCGCCACGGTGCCGCCCGCCGATCTATCGTGGGCGGACGCCGCAATCGGCCATTTCCGCCTGCCTGGGCAGTTCGCGCTACTGGCGCCGGGCGGCGCGGCGCACCGTCCGGGCAAGCGCTGGCCGGCCGCAAGCTACGGCGCGCTGGCCCGCGCGCTGAACGAGCGCGGCGCGACGCCGGTGCTGATCGGCGCCGCCGCCGAAGCCGACGTGATGGCCGCGGTCAGGGCAGAGTCGCCGGAAACGCTGGACCTGAGCGGGCAGACCAACCTGTTCGACTTGGCGGCGCTTGGCCGCCGTGCCATTGCCGCGGTCGGCAACGACACCGGGCCGATGCACCTGATCGCCGGCGTCGGCTGCCGTTCGGTGGTGTTGTATTCCGACGATTCGGACCCGGCGCTGTGCGGCCAGCGCGGGCCGGCGGTTACCATCTTGCGCCGCGAGCCGCTGTCGGAGCTTGCGGTTTCAGAGGTGCTGGGGGCGCTTGGTATGTGACGACGGCACAGATGAAACGGCCCGGTTTCCTTGACAGATGGCCCGCGCTCCCGGCATTTTCGGGCCGTCATTCCAAGCCTGGACAAGTGTAATCAATATGGTCGCCCTAACCCTACCCGACGGCAGCGTTCGCAAGTTCGACAAGCCCGTCACCGGGGCCGAGGTGGCGGCCGCCATTGGCCCTGGCCTTGCCAAGGCGGCACTGGTGATTCGCGTCGACGGCGCGCTGATGGACCTGAGCCGGCCGATCGACAAGGACGCCAAGGTCGCCATCGTGACGTCCAAGGACCCGGCCGCATTGGAGATCCTGCGCCACGATTGCGCCCACGTGCTGGCGGAGGCGGTGAAGCAGCTGTTCCCCGAGGCCCAGGTGACCATCGGCCCCGCGATCGAGAACGGGTTCTACTACGATTTCGCCCGCGAAAAGCCGTTCGTGCCGGAAGACCTGGAGAAAATCGAGGCGCGCATGAAGGAGATCGTCAAGCGCGACGAGAAGATCGTCCGCGAGGTCTGGGACCGTGCCAGGGCGGCGAAGTTCTTCGAGGACATGGGCGAGCACTACAAGGCCGAGATCATCCGCGATCTGCCGGCAAACGAGGAGATAACCCTCTACCGCCAGGGCAACTTTATCGATCTCTGCCGCGGGCCGCACCTGCCGTCGACGGGCAAGCTCGGCACCTCCTTCAAGCTGACCAAGCTGGCCGGCGCTTATTGGCGGGGCGATTCAAAAAACGAGATGCTGCAGCGGATTTACGGCACTTGCTGGGCCGACGAGAAGCAACTCAAGGCCTATCTCACCATGCTGGAGGAGGCGGAAAAGCGCGACCACCGACGGCTCGGGCGCGAAATGAGCCTGTTCCACCTGCAGGACGTCGCCGCCGGGGCGGTGTTCTGGCACCCCAAGGGTTGGACGCTCTATCGCACGCTCCGCAATTATATCCGTCGCCGCATCGCCGCCAACGGCTACGTCGAGGTCAACACGCCGCAGATGGTCGATCGCAGCCTGTGGGAGGCGTCGGGCCACTGGGAAAAATTCCGCCAGAACATGTTCACCGCCGAAATCGAGGACGGCGTGCTGGCGCTGAAGCCGATGAACTGCCCCTGCCACGTGCAGATCTTCAAGCAGGGTATCACCAGCTACCGCGACCTGCCGATCCGCATGGCCGAATTCGGCGCCTGCCACCGCAACGAACCGTCGGGCGCTCTGCACGGGCTGATGCGGGTGCGCGCCTTCGTCCAGGACGACGCCCATATCTTCTGCACCGAGGACCAGATCACCTTCGAAACGCAGGCGTTCTGCACGCTGTTGCGGAGCGTCTACAAGGACCTCGGCTTCGAGGAAGTGACGGTGAAGTTCTCCGACCGCCCGCCCGTGCGCGCCGGCAGCGATGCCACCTGGGACAAGGCGGAAGCCGCGCTCAAGGACGCCACCAAGGCGACCGGACTTGCGATCGAACTCAATCCTGGCGACGGCGCATTCTACGGGCCGAAGCTCGATTTCGTGCTGCGCGACGCCATCGGCCGCGACTGGCAATGCGGCACCCTGCAAGTGGATTTCGTGCTGCCGGAACGACTCGACGCCAGCTACGTCGGCGAGGATGGGGCAAAACACCGGCCGGTGATGTTGCATCGCGCCATCCTGGGCTCGTTCGAGCGCTTCCTCGGCATCCTGATCGAGCACTACGCCGGCAAGTTCCCGTTGTGGCTGGCGCCGGTGCAGGCAGTGGTGGCGACGATCACCAGCGACGCCGACGGCTACGCGGTGAAGGTTCTGGCGGCCCTGGGCGAAGCGGGGCTGCGCGCCGAACTCGACGTCCGCAACGAGAAGATCAATTACAAGGTCCGCGAGCACAGCCTCGCCAAGGTGCCGGTGATGCTGGTCGTTGGCGCCAAGGAGGCGGCCGAAGGCACCGTGGCCGTTCGCCGTCTCGGCGGCAAGGCGCAAGAAAATCTTGCGCTAAAAGAGGCAGTCGCTAGACTAACCAAAGAAGCCGCCGGTCCGCCGGCAGGGCGCTGAAAAAACCGCCGAAACCGGTGAAACGACCAGCCGTTCGCCAACAAGGAAAAGGAGAGGGGTAGATAGTCCGACGACCCATGACCCAGACGCCGTCCCGCGACGGGCCGCGCGTCAACGAACAGATCGCTGCCGACCCCGTTCGCGTTGTCGATGCCAACGGCGAGATGGTCGGCGTAATTTCCCTCAAACAAGGCCTCGAAATTGCCTTCCAGGCGGGCCTCGACCTGGTCGAGGTATCGCCCAATGCCAGTCCGCCCGTGTGCAAGGTGCTGGATTACGGCAAGTACAAGTACGAGGCCCAGAAAAAGGCCAACGAGGCGCGCAAGAAACAAAAGGTCATCGAAGTCAAGGAAATCAAGATGCGGCCCGGCATCGACGAGCATGACTATCAGGTCAAGATGCGGAGCGTGCGGCGGTTTCTCGACGACGGCGACAAGGTCAAGATGACCATCCGATTCCGGGGTCGCGAAATGGCCCATCAGGAACTGGGCATGAGGGTCCTGGACCGTATCCGCGCCGAAATAGAGGAACGGGCCAAGGTCGAGCAGACGCCGCGCACCGAAGGCCGCATGATGACGATGGTGCTGGCGCCGAAATAGCCGCCGGCCCTCCCATCCCCCGTTTGCATCCCCGACGCCCGGCCCGCGCCTTTGCGGGCGCCGCACACGGCGCCTCGGGTACCTTGCATTCCGCGGGGGCTAAGGGTATAACCCGCGCGCGCGAGCGGTCCGGCAAGGGCATGCCCAGCCGCTTTGACGTTCCTCCAGCGAGAAAAGGATGAATGAAATGCCCAAAATGAAGACCAAATCGAGCGTCAAGAAACGCTTCCGCCGGACGGGTACGGGCAAGATCAGGGGCAACGTGGCGTACAAGCGCCACGGTCTCTCGAAGCGGCCCCAGAAGATGAAACGCCAGGCCCGCGGCACCATGATCCTCAGCGACTCCGACGCGAAGATCGTCAAGATCCACATGCCCTACGGCTGAGGGGGGATACGCCATGTCTCATGTAAAACGGGGCGTGCCCGGACACGCCCGTCACAAGAAGGTCCGGCGCCTTGCCCGCGGCTACCGCGACCGCAATCAGAGCTCCTTTCGCGTCGCCCTCGAGAAGGTCGAAAAGGCGCTGCGCTACGCCTATCGCGACCGTCGTAACCGCAAGCGTAACTTCCGCAGCCTGTGGATACAGCGGATCAACGCCGGCGCCCGCGAGCACGGCATGACCTACTCCCAGTTCATGAACGGCCTCGGCAAGGCCGGCATCGAGATCGACCGCAAGATCCTTTCGGACCTCGCGGTGCGGGAGCCCGACGCCTTCAAGGCGTTGGTCGAACAGGCTCAGGCTGCGCTTTCCAAGAACGCTTGAACCCAGAAAGACGGGTTTGGGGGATATAATCGGGAGCCAGCCACAGCGGTCGGCTCCCGTTTGCGTTTGTGAGGGTCGGAGACGACGGGGATGAAGGAACTGGATGCGCTTCGCTCGGAACTGATGGCGGCGGTCGGCGACGCCGCCGATCTCGATGCGCTCGAGCGTGTTCGCGTTTCGGCGCTCGGCAGGAAGGGTCGCATCACCGAGATGATGAAGGGGCTCGGCGCCATGGAAGCCGATACCCGCCGCGCCACCGGCCAGGCGCTGAACGCGCTGAAGACCGAAATCGCAGGCGCCATCGAGTTGCGCCAGCGATCGTTCGCCGCCGCCGAGCTCGACCGGCGCCTGATGCGCGAGCGCGTCGACGTGACGCTTCCCGCACGGCCGGAGCGGCAGGGCCGCGTTCATCCGATCAGCCAAACCATGGACGAAATCGTGGCGATCCTGGGCGAAATGGGCCTCGCGGTGGCCGAAGGTCCCGACATCGAGGACGACTGGCACAACTTCACGGCCCTCAACATCCCGCGCGACCACCCGGCGCGCCAGGAACACGACACGTTCTACCTGCCGGGCGGCGGCGACGACCGCATGGTGCTGCGCACCCACACCTCGCCGGTGCAGATCCGCACCATGATGGCGACCAAGCCGCCGATCCGCATCATCGTTCCCGGCCGCACCTATCGCTGCGACTACGACGCCACCCATTCGCCGATGTTCCACCAGGTCGAGGGTCTGGTGGTCGACGAGACCACCCATTTGGGCCACCTGAAGGGCTGCCTGATCGACTTCTGCCGCGCCTTTTTCGACATGGACGACCTGCCGGTGCGTTTCCGACCCAGCTACTTCCCGTTCACCGAGCCGTCGGCAGAAGTCGACATCGGCTGCACGCGAAAAGGCGGCGAGTTCCGCATCGGCCACGGCGACGATTGGCTGGAGATTCTCGGCTGCGGCATGGTGAACCCGAAGGTGCTGGAGAACTGCGGCATCGATTCGGCCAAATACCAGGGCTTCGCCTTCGGTCTTGGCGTCGAGCGGATGGCGATGTTGAAATACGGCATTCCGGACTTGCGCACGTTTTTCGAATCCGACCTGCGCTGGTTGCGTCACTATGGGTTCAGCGCGCTGAAGGTGCCGACCATGGTCGGGGGGCTGTAGGCGATGAAGTTCACCCTGGGTTGGCTGAAGGAGCATCTGGACACCACTGCCTCGCTGGAGGACGTGGTCGAGCGGCTGACCATGATTGGCCTCGAGGTGGCGGCCGTCCACGACCGTGCTAAGGATCTCGGCGGTTTCGTCGTCGGTCGGGTGGTGGAGGCGAAGAAGCACCCGGATGCTGACAAGCTCTCGGTCTGCAAGGTCGACGACGGCTCGCGCGTGGTCGAGGTGATCTGCGGCGCGCCCAACGCGCGGACCGGACTGATCGGCGTATTCGCGGCCGCCGGTTCCTACATCCCGGGCACCGGGATCACGCTGAAGCCGACCAAGATCCGCGGCGTCATGTCGCACGGCATGCTGCTGTCCGAGAAGGAGATGGGGCTCAGCGACGACCACGATACCATCATCGAGTTGCCCGAGGACGCGCCGCTCGGCGCTTCGGCGGCGGCGGTGATGGGGCTTGCCGACCCGGTGGTCGAGATCGAGGTCACCCCGAACCGCGGCGACTGCCTGGGCGTGCGCGGTATCGCCCGCGACCTGGCCGCCGCCGGCGTCGGCAAACTGAAGCCGCTCGACGTGAACCCGGTGAAGGGCGCGATCAAGAGCCCGACCGCGGTGCGCCTCGATTTCAACAAGGGCGCGGAGAGCGCGTGCCCATATTTCGTCGGCCGTTTGGTGAAGGGCGTCAGCAACGGCGAGAGTCCCAGGTGGCTGAAAGAAAAACTGACGGCGATCGGCCTCCGGCCGATCTCGGCCTTGGTTGACATCACCAACCTGATGACCATCGATTTGGGCCGGCCGTTGCACGTTTTCGACGCCGCGACTGTCAAGGGCGACTTGCACGTGCGGCTGTCGAAGCCGGGGGAACGGCTTATGGCGCTCAACGGCAAGGAATACACACTCGACGGCGAGATGACGGTGATCGCCGATGACGACAAGGCCGAGGCTCTCGGCGGCGTCATCGGCGGCGAGACCTCAGGTTGCACGGATAAGACCACCGACGTGTTCCTGGAGTCCGCCTATTTCGACCCCGTGCGCACGGCAATGACGGGACGCAAGCTCGATATCACATCGGACGCTCGCTACCGATTCGAGCGCGGCGTCGATCCGGCGTTCCTGGTCGATGGCATGGAGCTTGCGACGCGCCTGGTGCTGGACCTATGCGGCGGCAAGCCGTCGGAGTTGGTGATTGCCGGCCGCGAGCCAGACTGGCGCCGCGATGTCACGTTGCGCCCGGAGCGGGTGCGCACCTACGGCGGCCTCGACGTGCCGACCAAGCGGATCGTCGAAATCCTCGATGCGCTTGGCTTCACGGCCAAAAAGTCCAATGGCGTGCTTCGGGTTGCGGTGCCGTCGTGGCGCGGCGACATCGTCGGCGAGGCATGCTTGGTCGAGGAGGTCGTCCGCATCCACGGTCTCGAGAATATTCCTGCGTTGCCGCTCGAGTCCGGCGCGGCGCTGCCGCACCCGGCGCTCGAGCCGGGGCAGCGGCGGCGGGCACGGGCCAGGCGCCTGCTCGCCAGCCGCGGCATGGTCGAGGCGGTGACCTATTCGTTCCTCGACGACAAGGCGGCGAAACTTTTTGGCGACGTTCCGGATTCCCTCAGGCTGGTCAACCCGATCAGCGCCGATCTCGGCGTGATGCGGCCGAGCCTGCTGCCGAACCTGATCCAGGCCGCCGGACGCAACGCCGCCCGCGGGATCGACGAGGTGCAGCTGTTCGAGATCGGGCCGATGTTCGCGGGCACCAGGCCGGACGAGCAGAAGATCGCCGTCGCCGGCATCCGCGCCGGCGCCTATGACCAGCGCAACTGGGCGGCGAGGCCGCGCCCAGTGGACGCGTTCGATGCCAAGGCCGACGCGATGGCGGTATTACGCGAACTCGAGATCGCCGTCGACAGGATCGAAGTCGCGCCGGAAGCGCCTGCTTGGTATCACCCCGGGCACTCGGGCGTGATCCGCCTCGGCCCGGATAAAGTGCTAGCCCGGTTCGGCGAGATCCATCCGCGCACGCTCCTGGACATGGATGTTACGGGGCCGATTGCCGCGTTCGAGATCGTATTCGACGACCTGCCACAGCCGAAGAAGCGGCAATCGAGCGCCAAGCCGCACCTGGAGCTGTCGCCGTTCCAGCCCGTCGAGCGGGATTTCGCCTTCGTCGTTGACGCGGGCGTCGCCGCCGCCCGGGTGCTGAACGCCGCCCGCGGCGCCGACAAGGCGTTGATTGCCGACGTCAGGCTGTTCGACGTGTTCGAGGGCGGCAACCTGGGCGAGGGCAAGAAGTCGCTGGCGATCAGCGTCACCCTCCAACCGACGGAAAAGACGCTCACCGACCCGGAAATCGAGGCTATCGCCAAAAAAATCGTCGCCAGCGTCGAAAAGGCGACCGGCGGCGTGCTCAGGACCTGATCCGGCGGCTCAGGATTCGACCGTGACGACCTTGGTCGGCGCCTGCCGGCCGCGCACCGTCACCTCGCACACCGGCTTGAAGGCAAAATCGCCGCCGCAGGTCTGCGCCGTGCGCTCCGTGGCCATGATGTAGGTGCCGTATTGCTTGTTGAGCTGCTCCAGCCGGGCGGCGATGTTCACATCATCGCCGTGGACCGTGAACACCAGCCTGTCCTTCGCGCCGATGGCGCCGACGACGATCTCGCCGGTGTTGATGCCGCAACGGGTCTTCAGCGTCACGCCGTTGCCGAAGGTGCGCCCATTGACGACCTCCTGGATCGCCAACGCGGTCCGGACGGCGTTGACGGCATGATGCTCGTCCGGGGTGACGGCGTTGTAGGTGATCAGCATCTGGTCGCCCTCGAACTGGGTGATGACGCCGCCGTATTTGGAGATTACCTCCGATGTGGCGCCGAAATATTCGTTGAGCGTGCGCGCCAGCTCCTGCGGAGTCATCTTTTCCGATACGGTTGAAAACCCTTCGATGTCGGTGAACATCACCGTCGCAATCTTGGATTCGCCGTCGCCCGGCTGGATAGCCTTGTCGGCGGACGTGATCCGATCGGCGACCTCGGCCGAGACGAATCGAGACAGGTCCTGGGCGGCCGTACTGTCGAGCACCGCGCGGTGCAGCACTCGCTGGGCGCGCATCACGGCGATCGCCAATACCGCGGTAACCAGCAGGATGGAGAGAATTTTATCGACCTCGGCGCCGATCAGCACCGAGTTCGAGGTCAGGTACGTCACATAATTGCGCGTGATCATCGGATTGCCGGCGACCGAGAACAGCACGTACAGCATCAGGCAAAGCCAGCCGACAGCGGCCGCGGCGCCGGCGACCACGATGAACTTCGGCTCGAACCGGAGCGCCCTGAGCGCGATGAAGATGAACACGTACACCATCGTCGGCGCCTTCAAGTAGAACGACGGCGGCTGCATGTACTGGATGTGGAAGCTCCAGATCAGGATCATCAGCAGGCCCATGTCCATGATCACCGAAGCCATCAGTAGCCAGTTCGGCAATCGTCCCCTGTGCGCGCCGACGAGGCGGACGAGGGTGAACACGAAATACGCGGATAGCGCCCACGGGACCGGCTGGAACGGCGCGCCGATGGCGGTCTTCGGCGCCAGCGTGTACAGCGTGCCGAAGGTCAGCACCAACATCAACTGCACCCAGCTGATCAGCTTCTCGCTTTCGACCTGCTGCACGGCGATGCTGTCGCGGACCCGCTCCGGCAGGTTCATCTGCAACCGTTCGCCGAAAACGAAGACCTTCAGTTTCTCCCACATGGGAACATCCTACCTGAAATCCACGGACCTGTTGAAATCACGGTGGCGAGAGCACGCCTATCCCTTGCCGCCGCGGGCCGCCAACGGCGGGCGTTCGCCATCGGCCGCGCCCCGATGGATCGCTTCCTTCACTGTTTCGCAGGTGTTTTCAAGATGCCGACGCAAGACCGTCGCCAGCCTGGCGCCGTGGCGTCCGGCGAGGGCATCCAGGATTTCCTCGTGTTCGGCCATGGCCCGGTTCCACCGTTCGCGCGATAGGTTCGCCCGATAGCGCGCCATGCGGATGCGCGCCATCAAGGCGCCATAGATGCCGCCAAGCGTCGGGTTGCCGGCGGCGTCCAGGATCTTGCCGTGGATTTGCTGATTGAGCGCGAAGTATTCCTTGAGCTCGTTCTTCTTGTGGTGGATCGCCATCCGGTAATGCAGGGCGCGGATTTCGTCGATTTCGACGTCGGTGATCCGCGCGCACGCAAGTTCGCCGGCGAGGCTTTCGAGCGCGCCCATAACCGGAAACATCTCGTCCACCGCCTCGGCAGTCAGCTTGACGACCCTGGCGCCGCGGTTGGGGAGCAGCGCGACAAGGCCTTCCGATGCCAGAACCTTCAACGCCTCGCGCAACGGCGTGCGCGAAATGGCGAATTGTCGGCACAACGCTTTTTCCGGCACCCGCTCGCCGCCGACCAACTCTTCGGCGAAGATCATCTCGCGAACGCGGCCGACGACTTCCTGGTGCAGGGACGGCCTGCGGATCGGTTGGGCGGGCGTGTCGCTGGCGGATTTAGTCATCGCCGTCACTCCGTCAATTGCCGTCGAGCGCGCTTTCCAGCACGCGGGCGACGTGAACGGCGTCGCGACCGGCACCGTCCCGAATCTGATGCCGGCAACTGGTGCCGTCGGCGACGATCAGGTCGTCGGCGGGCGCGGCGCGCACCGCCGGCAAAAGGGACAGCTCGCCCATCTTCATCGACACCTCGAAATTGCCGGCCTCGTAGCCGAACGCGCCGGCCATGCCGCAACAGCCGGACTCGACGGTCTCGACCGTCAGGTTCGGCACCATGCGCAGCACCTTCTCGACGCTAGCCATCGCGGCGAACGCCTTCTGATGGCAGTGGCCGTGGACCAGCGCGCGTTTTTGCGCGATTCGACGCAGCCGCAGCGTCAGCCGCCCTGCATCGTGCTCTCCGGCGAGAAATTCCTCGAACGTCGCGGCGGCGTCGGCGAGTTGGTCCGTATCGGCGCCAGGGAGCATCGCCTTGAATTCGTCGCGAAGGGTGAACAGGCAAGATGGTTCAAGCCCGATAACGGGAACGCCGCGCGCAACGAAAGGCGTCAGCGCCCGCAGCATCCGCCGCGCCTCTGCCTTGGCCTCGTCGACCAAGCCCGCGGCCAAAAAGGTGCGCCCGCAGCACAGCGGCCGACCGCCGTCCGCCGGTGCCGCCACCTGGACGCGGCAGCCGGCGGCGCCGAGCACGGTAAGCGCGGCGCGCAGGTTTTCGGGCTCGAAGGCGGCGTTGAAGGTGTCGGCAAGGAGGACGACCTCGCGGCCGGGTTGTTCGCCCACCGGTGCCCCGTTGGCGCGAAACCGATCGAACCGCCACGCCGGCAGGCGGCGCCGGCGGCTGAAGCCGAGCATCATCTCGCTCAGCCACGACAAACCGGGCACCCGGTCACGCAGGTTGAGCAGCGGCCCCAGACGCCCCGCCCACGGCGCATAGCGCGGCAGGTAGGCGACTGCGCGGTCGAACAATCTCAAGCCGTGGCGCTTGTTGTAATGGTGAAGGAATTCCACCTTCATCCTCGCCATGTCGACGCCGGTTGGGCATTCACGCTTGCAGCCCTTGCAGCCGACGCACAGCTTCATGGTGTCGTAGAGATCGTCGGAGACGAACGCCTCCGGCCCAAGCTGGCCGGAAATGGCGAGGCGCAGCGTATTGGCACGGCCACGGGTCAGGTGCTGCTCGTCCCCGGTCACCCGGAATGACGGGCACATCACGCCGGGGTCGGACTTGCGGCAGGCGCCGTTGTTGTTGCACATCTCGACGGCGCCGCCGAATCCGCCCCAATCGGACCAGTCGAGCGCCGTCTCGAACCGCGGCACGCGGTAGCCAGGCTTGTAACGGAACAGTGCGCGATCGTCCATCTTCGACGGCCGCACGATCTTTCCCGGGTTGAGAAGGCCAGCCGGATCGAACGCGTCCTTGACCTCCTCGAAGCTCCGGATCACCCGCGGGCCGTACATCGGCTCGTGAAACTCGGAACGTACCAGGCCGTCGCCGTGCTCGCCGGAGTGCGAGCCCTTGTATGCGCGCACCATGGCAAAGGCCTCCTCGGCGATGGCGCGCATTTTATTGACGTCGACCTCGGACTTCAGGTTCAACACCGGTCGCACGTGCAGGCAGCCGACCGAGGCGTGGGCGTACCAGGTACCGGTGGTGCCGTGCTTCTTGAACACCTCGGTCAGGCGATCGGTGTATTCGGCCAGGTCCTCGAGGCGGACGGCGCAGTCCTCGATGAAGGAGACCGGTTTGCCGTCGCCCTTCATCGACATCATGATGTTGAGCCCGGCCTTGCGAACCTCCCAGATCGCCCTCTGGAAGGCGGGGTCCGTCGCCTCGACAACGGCGCCGGGAAAGCCGAGCTCGCCCATCAGCTCGCCCAGCCGCTTCAGGCTCCGGAACTGCGCATTGCGGTCGTCGCCGGCGAATTCCACCAGCAGCAGCGCCTCCGGCGCGCCCTTTACGAACTGGTCGACGGTCGGCCGAAACATAGGAATGTCCCGGGAAAGCTCGATCATGGTGCGGTCGACGAGTTCCACCGCCGCCGGGTCCAGCGCGACGATGTGGCGGGTGGAGTCCATGGCGTCGTAGAAAGTCGTGAAGTGACAGACGCCGAGCACCCGATGGGCCGGGATCGGCTGCAGTTCGATCTGGATGCGGGTCGAAAATGCCAGCGTTCCTTCCGATCCGACCAGCAGATGCGCCAGGTTCGGGTGCGTCGACGGGCGTGCCGTCGTCGCCTGGGACCATTTCCCGCGTGGCGCGCCGCCCGGCATCAGTGCGTCGATGTTGTAGCCGCCGACGCGGCGCATCAGGTCGGGGAAGCGCTCGGCGATTTCCCGCGCCTCGCGATTGCCGAGCCGCAGCAGGCGTGACACCAACTCCTGCTGGCGCGGCGTCAACGCGGCCCCGGCAACGTTGTCGGACACCTCGCCGAATCGCATCGCCTCGCCGTCCATCAACACGGCCTCGATGGCGCGCACGTTATCGCGCATCGGTCCGTAGCGGATGGAGCGGGCGCCGCAACTGTTGTTGCCGGCCATGCCGCCGATGGTGGCGCGGCTCGACGTCGACACATCGACCGGGAACCATAGACCCGAGGATCGAAGGGACGCGTTCAAGCGGTCGAGCACCAAGCCAGGCTCGACCCAGGCGGTACGTGCTTCGGCGTCGAACTCGGTCAGCCGGTTGAGGTGCTTGGAGACGTCGACGACGACGGCCTCACCCACGGTCTGGCCGCATTGCGAAGTGCCGCCGCCGCGCGGCAGCACCGGCACGCCTTCGGCGGCGGCGATACCGATGACGCGAGCAATGTCGGCAGCGGTCTTCGGCACCACGACGCCGATCGGCTCGATCTGGTAATGCGAGGCGTCGGTGGAATAGCGGCCGCGGCTGTAGGAATCGAACAGCACCTCGCCCTCGATCTCGCGGGCGAGGCGCGCGGCCAAGCGGTGGTCGCCGATGCGAGCGGCTGGGCGGCCGTTGGCGGCTGGACCTGTTCGAGCGTCGGCCATAATATGTCCTGGGAAATTTGGGCGGTTTCCCCGATCCGCAGGGGCCATGGGGGATATCCTAATATTTTGAATGCAAAATTCAACACCTATGCATTGGCCGATATGTAGACAAGCGGCCGCAGTGTCGGCGGCGTTAAATAAATATAATATATCAATTTGTTATTTTGATGCTGGTATTAGGTTTGGACAGCGCGTATCGGCGAAAAAATGGAAAAAAATGAATTCATAACTCAAAATATGATTGAAACCATTTTCTCGACCCGTACACTCGTCGCCCCGCCGGCGTCCGCCGGCCGCCGATAGGGAGCAAAGCGATGTCGTTTCGAAGCGGCCGTCATTTTTTGCAGATTCCCGGACCGACCAACGTTCCGGACCGGGTTCTCCGCGCCATCGACCGCGCCACCATGGACCACCGCGGCCCGGAATTCGGCCACTTCACCCTCGGCGTGCTGGAGCGCATGAGGAAGGTATTCAAGACCGAAAGCGCAGTGATTGCGTATCCGTCGTCCGGCACCGGCGCCTGGGAAGCGGCGCTGGTCAATACGCTGTCGTCCGGCGACAAGGTGCTGATGTTTGAGACCGGCCAGTTCGCGACGTTGTGGCAGGGCCTTGCCGGAAGGCTTGGACTCGACGTGGTCATGGTGCCCGGCGACTGGCGGCACGGCGTTGCCGCCGACGAGGTGGAATCACGCCTCAAGGACGACAAGAACCACGCCATCAAGGCAGTCTGCGTCGTCCACAACGAGACCTCGACCGGCGTCGTCTCCGACGTTGCCGCGGTTCGACGCGCCATCGACTTGGCCCGGCATCCGGCGTTGCTTCTGGTCGATACCATCTCGTCGCTCGCCTCGGTCGACTACCGGCACGACGAGTGGGGCGTCGACGTTACCGTCGGCTGTTCGCAAAAGGGTTTGATGCTACCGCCCGGACTCGGCTTCAACGCCATCAGCGAAAAGGCCCTCACCGCCAACAAGAAAGCGACGCTGCCGCGCGCCTATTGGGAATGGCAGGCTATGCTGGAAAACAACGCCAACGGCTTTTTTCCCTACACGCCGTCGACAAACCTGCTTTACGGCCTCGACGAGGCGCTCGACATGCTGCTCGAAGAGGGATTCGACAACGTGTTCGCCCGCCACAACCGCTTGGCCGAGGCGACGCGTCGCGCCGTTCGCGCATGGGGCCTAGAGATTCTGTGCCTGAACCCGAAGGAATACTCGCCGGCGCTGACGGCCGTTCTGGTTCCCGATGGCCACGACGCCGACAAATTGCGCGCCATCATCCTCGACCGCTTCGACATGTCGCTCGGCACCGGCCTCGGCAAGGTGAAGGGTAGGGTGTTCCGCATCGGCCATCTCGGCGATTTCAACGAGCTGATGCTGGCCGGCACGCTGGCCGGCGTCGAGATGGGACTCGAAGTCGCCGGCGTGCCCCATCGCCGCGGCGGCGTCCAGGCGGCGCTTGATTATCTCGCCGCCGGCGACCAGGCGAAGACGACGCAACCGGCACGGGCGTCCGCGTGAAGGTAAAGCCGGTTCGACCGCGCCGCCACATCGATCCCTGAACCTTGGACGCATTGCCGATGAACGATACCCTCCTGATCGAACGCGCGGGCGCCATCGCCACCGTGGTCCTCAACCGTCCGCACAAGCTCAACGCCTTCACCAAGGGCATGTGGCGGCGGCTCGGCGAGGTTGTCGATGAGTTGGCCGCTGATAGCGGCTTGCGTTGCGTCGTCCTGCGTGGCGCCGGCGACAAGGCATTCAGCGCCGGCAACGATATTTCGGAATTCGAAAATGAACGTTCCAACGCCAAGCAGGCGGAGGCCTACGGCCGCCTGATGCACGGCGCAATAGACGCGTTTCGCGCCTGGACGGTCCCAAAGGTCGCGTTGATCACGGGCATCTGCGTCGGCGGCGGGCTCGAGGTTGCCGGCCTCTGCGACATCCGCATCTGCGGCGCATCGAGCCGCTTCGGCGCGCCGATCGCCAAGCTCGGCCTGGTCATGGCCTACCCGGAGCTCCGCTGCCTCAGTGATCTGGTCGGCCCCCAGGTGGCGTACGAGATTCTTCTCGAAGGACGAGTGTTCGGCGCCGACGAGGCGCTGCAAAAGGGCCTGGTCAGCCGGGTCGTCGCCGACGCCGAGGTCGAGGCGGAGGCGATGGCAGCCGCCCGGCGCATCGCCGACGGCGCGCCGCTGGTCCACCGCTGGCACCGCAAGTTCCTGTCACGGCTCGCGGATCCAGCCCCGTTGAGCGACGCGGAAAAGCGCGAAGGTTTCGCCTGTTACGATACCGAGGACTTCAGGATCGGCTACCAGGCATTCCTCAACAAAAAGAAACCGGAATTCAAGGGGAAGTAGGATGGCGGGAAGCGGCGGCCCCCTCACCGGCCTCAAGGTCATCGAGCTTGCCCACATCATGGCCGGCCCGGTATGCGGCCTGATGCTCGCCGACATGGGCGCCGACGTGATCAAGGTCGAAAAAGTCCCCGGCGGCGACGATTCGCGGCGTTTCCTGCCGCCGGGCGTGAAGGGCGAGTCTGCGGCGTTCCTGATGATGAACCGCAACAAGCGCGGCGTCGCCATCGACCTCAAGAACGACGCGGGCAAGAACGTGCTGCGGCGGCTCCTGAAGACGGTCGACGCGGTCACCGAAAATTACCGCGCCGACACCATGGAAAAGCTGGACCTCGGCTACGAGACGCTGAAGCGCATCAACCCGGGCCTGATCTATTGCACGATCTCCGGCTTCGGACGCTCCGGCCCTTATTCGGATCGCGGCGGCTTCGACCTGATCGCGCAGGGCATGAGCGGCCTGATGAGCATCACCGGCGAAGGTCCCGGCCGGCCGCCGGTGAAAGTGGGCGCCCCGATCACCGACATCACGGCCGGCATCCTGGGCGCCATGGGCGTCGCCGCCGCCTACGCGCATAAGCTGAAGACCGGCGAGGGACAGATGGTCGATACCTCGCTGTTCGAGGCCGGCATCGTGCATACCTATTGGCAATCGGCGATCGGGCTCGCCACCGGCAAGCCGCCGGGTCCGATGGGTTCGGCGCACCCATTGAACGCGCCCTACCAAGCGTTTCAAACCGCGGACGGCTGGATCACCGTCGGCGCCGCCAACCAGAAGAACTGGCTGAGGATGCTCGAGATCCTGGACGCACCCGAACTGGCCGACGACCCGCGCTTCAAGGAGAACGCGGAGCGAATGGTGCACCTTCAGGAACTCGCGGCGCTTCTTGCAAAAATCTTCATTAAACGTCCCTCGGCTGAGTGGCTCCGGCGTTTGGAGCAAGTCGGCGTTCCCGCCGGTCCGGTGCTCAACGTCAACGAGATGCACCGCGATCCGCACGCGCTTGCCCGCGCCATGGTCGTAGAGGTGGAGCATGCTCGCGTCGGATCCGTCAAGACCATCGGCCTGCCGGTGAAGTTCTCGCAAACGCCCGGCCGGGTCGCCCGCGCCGCGCCGCTCTACGGCCAGCACACCCGCGAGGTGCTGGCCGAATATGGTTACGGCGAAGACGAAATCACCGCGTTGATCAAGAACGGCGCGGTAGTGGCGGCCGACTGACGCCGCCGGCGGCGTTATCGCGTCGCCTTCCGCAGTGCGTCCTGCACCCGCGCGATCTGGCCGTCGACGGAAATCTCCTTGATCGAGGTGATCTCGAGCGCCCGGTCCTCGTAGACATTTTCATCAGGGTGCCGGCGCTGCCAGTCGACGATCGCGGCATCCCGTTCGATCAGCAGCGTCTCGATCTCGGGACGGAACAACCGCAGCATCGCCGTAATCCAAATGTTGACCGGCCACGACGGCACGGCGAGATCGATCGCGAAGCGATCGAGCATCGAAATCACCGACTTAGCCTCGTACCAAATTTCCCCCGTGACCCAGCGGTTGGTGGCGAACAGGCGGATCGGGTAGCCCGCCCGGTTCATGGCAATGCCCACGAGATGGGTTAACGCGTCGTTGTCGCCTTCCGGCGCGACGAAATCGGCAACCGGTGCCGGCTTCACGTTGGGCGGCATGCCCTTCGGCCTGAGGAAGGTATGAAAATGCCCGTGCTCGGGGCCGAATTTCTTGGCGCGGCCTTCAGGCGGATGGGCGTGGTAATAGTATTGGGCATGCGTGTCGTGATCGTACACGTCGCCTGGCGGGTAATGGTCCCATTCGAAGAATTCGCCGTGACCACGCAGAACTTCGCCGACGACGTTGGCGTCGCTTTTCTGGAGAACGCGATAACATTCAAGGATCCGCGCCCCGGCGCGGGCCATCTTCCTCAATCGCGAAATCGGAATTGTTTCCAATTCATTCATCGAGGGGCGGATCTTTTTGCTCGTCGAGAGGAACGCCGACATTCCATCCTATATTCAAGTTCGCGCGAATAAAATCACGATGCGGTGAAAAAAAACGCCGCGAGGCATTGCCATCTCGCGGCGTCGCAAGCTCATGCGATCGGAAGGAGTTATTTCTTTTTGGCCGCGCAGGGATTGCAGGGGTTGGAGGCCTTTTTCTTGGCCGCGCAGGGGTTACAAGGGTTGCAAGCCTTTTTCTTGGCCGCGCAAGGGTTACAGGGGTTGCACCCCTTTTTCGCCGCGCACGGGTTGGACGGCTTGCACTGAGCAAGCTCGATGATTTGCTGCGCCGTATCGGCCTTTGCCACGGCACTGGGCAGGACACTCATCGCGCCGGCGCCGGCAAGGGCCGCTACACCGATTGCGGTAATGGTCTTCTTCAACATTTTGCATCTCTCCTAGTTGGCGTATTGATTGTTTGTCCAGGCATAAGAAGCCACCAGTCGCCACTTAGATCGTTGGTGATTCCTATCGTGCAGGGGTTCGTGCGTCACATCACAACCGCGTGATCCTTATGGTCTATTGACCGGCACGCCGGATGGCGTTTATCAAAATTTCACACGGTACTCCGACGGCACGAGCATGATGTGGTCCAGTTCGGGCGCCACACCGGCGTGGCACTCGGCGCAGAACTTCATGCTCATGCCCTTGCCTTTCGTGGTTCCGGCAACCTTTCCGTCGGGCATCACCATCGTATAGCGCCAGTCCCCGGAGTCCTTGTTGAAGCCCACGTTCATCTTTTCCATGATGAACAGCGGACCTGCGGCGACTTTGCCGTCCGGCTGGACGATGAAGCTGTCCTTCGCCAGGACCGATCCCCTCGGCATCTTCCCCGCTTTTTCGAACATCTTGTAACGGCTGGCGCCTTGACCGTTGGCGTAGTTGTTGACGTATCGGCTGCCATGGGTGGCCGACTGATAGGGCCGGGTGCTGACCTTCAACCAGGTCGTATAATTGGCGACCGCCTCAAGTCCAGCCTTGCGATAGGCTTGGGTCATGTCCGGAAGCAGGCAGTCGTAAACCGCCACGGCTTCGGTGCCTTTGATCTCGGGCACCGCCGCGCCGCCGCACGGATTGCACGGATTGCAGGCCTTTTTCGCCGCGCACGGGTTCTTGGCGGCGCAGGGGTTGCAGGCCTTTTTCGCCGCGCATGGGTTCTTGGCGGCGCAGGGGTTACAGGCCTTTTTCGCCGCGCACGGGTTCTTGGCGGCGCAGGGGTTGCAAGGCCTGCATGCCGCCTTCTTGGGCCGGCACGGGTTGCACGGGTTGCAAGGATGCTTGCCCCATGCGGCTTGAAGCCGCGGCACGAAACATTTCTTCGATACCGCCGCGCCGGCGCCGGCGCACGGGTTGCAGGGATTGCACGCGCCCTTCGCTGCGCACGGGTTCTTGGCGGCGCAGGGGTTGCATGGCTTGCATTGGGCAAGTTGGATCGACCGGGGCTTCGGCTTGGCCACCGGCAGCAATGTGGAATGCTCCGCGGCGAAATCTGCCGCGTCACCCAATTCCACTGGAGAAACCACGCCGCCAGCCGCGGTTCCAGCCCCGACGAACATCCGAGGGTTGCACGGTCTACAAGTTCGCGGTGCCGCGCCAACGGCAATTCCAGCGCCGACGATCGCCGGAATTACAGTGGTGCAAAAGAGCGCAAATTTCATCGACCTCAAAAACGCCTCCCGTTCCCAAATAACCGCTGATCCGTTTTCGAATCGCGATGGTTGCGACGCGGCGATCCTGTCAGAATGCACCGATCGTCGCGAATCACGCGTTATCACAGTGTCGTGAGATCACAGCGGAAGGCCGTTGCCAGGTGGGGGCCCCGGCCAATCATGTTTTATAAATTCACGTCGATACGAGGTTGTCCTAGGCGAAATCCCGCGGTCGTCGGCTTGACGGTCGGGGCGCTGTGGGTTCTCGGTGCTACGGCACAGGCCGCCGTGCCCGTTCCCGAAACCGTTGAGATTTCTGCGGGATCCTTTATCGCCGGCTCCGACGTCGACGAGCGCGACGCCGCATACCGCCTTGATGAGGCTGCCTACGGGCACGGCCGAACCCGGCAAAGCGGCTGGTACGACGGCGAGCGTGAGCGGGGGATCATTACCACCGACGCCTATCGGATCACCCGCACGCCCGTCACCAACGCACAGTATCAGGCATTCGTCGCTGCCACCGGCTGGCCGGCACCCGACGTCGATCCCCAAACCTGGGAAAGTTACCGGCTTGTCCATCCCTATGAACGCACCCGCCGCCATGCCTGGACGGATGGCGCGTCGCCAGGGGAGCGGCGGGACCATCCGGTGGTGCTGGTATCCCATGATGACGCCGAGGCATATGCAGCATGGCTCAGCGCAAAGACGGGAAAATCCTGGCGGTTGCCGACGGAAACCGAATGGGAAAAGGCGGCGCGTGGAACCGATGGACGACGCTTTCCGTGGGGAGACGCGTACGATCCGCGACGGCTCAACAGTCACGACCTCGGGCCCTTCGACACCATGCCCGTCGGCAGCTTCCCGGATGGCGCCAGCCCGTTCGGGCTTCTCGACGCGGCGGGGCAGGTGTTCGAGTGGACCGTCACGCCGGCGGGCGTCGGCCGCTACTTGGTCAAGGGCGGATCCTGGGACGACAAGGGTTGCGGCGTCTGCCGGTCGTCCGCGCGGCATTCCAGGCCGAAGGACTTGAAGCACATATTGATCGGCTTCCGCCTTGTCCTTGTCGAGTGACTGGCGCGGCGAAACCGGAGGATTTCGGACGGTTCAGCCCGCAGTAACGATAAGTCGATAATTGGGCGTGGGATTGAGCGGGCACGAATATTCATATTCTCCAGGCTTCAGCTCGACCATGTAGTCCTTGGTAGTTCCCAAAAAAAGCCCGCCGCCCGATACGCTGGTCTTCGTCACTTTATGCAAGGGATTTCGCCAATCATAGCCCTTCGAACGCAGCCAAAAGCCAAGCTCGTAGGGAACGTTCTTATTGGTCACGCGGAATACATAATTGCCCGGCTTCAACGTTATCACCTTTGCCTTGGCCAGGCGGTCGTTGCCGGTCTTTGCATTAATAGTCTCGCAGTCAGCCCCTTTCGCGCTTTTGAACTGATGGTCGACGCTTTCCGATTCCAGGAATTGGCACGGCGTCTGGGTCAAACGGATAACGCTCTCCTGTTCGGCGCCGCGCGCCGAGCTGAAAGCGGCAAGTGCGAAAAGCGCAGCGAGAGAGACCAAGAACGGAGTCCTGCCGGAACCGAATCCGCAGGTGGAGCAATGACGGGATTTCTGCATGAAACGCATGGCCAATCTCCCAAAACTTTCCTGTGCGCCGAATTGAACCGACCAGCGCGCGCGGGTCGCTCCCGCAGCCTCTTCCAAAATGGCGATATGGGGGGGTCCTTGCAATCCGTTCCCGGTTCACAAGAGCGTGATACCTAGAAGCGACCGTTGGCCTGGGGTTCCGCCTTATTAATCCCGAACAAGGGCTGCAGGCGCACGCCGATGACGTTGCCGACGGCGGCCGCGACGATCCAGGCCCAGCCATGCACACTGGTCGACGCGACGCCGCTGAAAAAGGCGCCGATGTTGCAGCCGTAGGCGAGCCTGGCGCCGTATCCCAGCAACAACCCGCCGACCGCTGCCGCCAGAAGCGACGGCAACGGAATACGAGCATTCGGCGCGACCTTGCCGGCAAGCGATGCGGCCATGAACGCGCCACAAACGATACCGATGTCCATCAATGATGTCACATCCTCGAGCACCGGACGGATGAGCGCCGCGCGGGGAAACCCGCCGCTCCAAAAAACGCTGGTGGCCGGATCCCAGCCAAATGCCATCGCAGTCTTGGCGCCCCACAGTGTAAAAGCCCAAGTGATCGACCACGGATGGCCGGCAACGACAAGCGTCGCCCAATTCAGCAATGCCAGCATGCCGGCGCCGAACAGCAACGGCCACGGACCACGCAGCAGCCGTTGCCATGTGAAAGCGCCTACCCACCACAACGGGCGCTTATTGTCGGCGCCGAATAACCTAAGCCCCAGGTAAATAAGCCCCAGCGCAACCATTTGCAGAAAGATTGCCCGCCCCCATCCCAATTGTTCGCCAAGCGAAATCTCGCCGATGCCCGGCAATTCCCGCCACCAATGCAGGTCGAGACTTGCCCACAGACCACCGGCGCAAAAGAACGCCAGAACCAAAACCATACGCAAGTTGCCGCCACCGGCGGTGAACAGCGTTCCCGAACCACAGCCGCCGGCAAGCTGCATGCCGATGCCGAAAATCATGGCGCCGAACACCATCGACACGCTGACCGGCGCCACGGCGGCGGCAACTCCGTGGCCGAGAGCCGCCCCTTGCGCCAGGATCGGCGCGAACAACAACATCGCCGCCGCCAACATGATCAGTTGCGCGCTGACGCCGGAGATGTCCTTTTCGAGAATTGCACGCCGGTAGGCGCCGGTGAATCCGAACGCAGCGTGATAAAGCGTGAAGCCCAGCGCAACACCGATCACGAACAGTAGCGCAGACCTGCCGCTGCTTCCCAGCAAATGCAGGAACAGCCCCACGGCGACCACCAGCGCCACCATGAAATACGGACGCTGGACAGGCGGCAGCGAGATGGTTGCTGTCGTCAATGATTTTCCTTCATTTGGCTGCGTCGGAGACGATTTTCTCGACAATGGCGTCGAGCTCCTTGCCCATCTCGTCGAGGGCGACAACTTTATAGGCGCCAAAGACGTGGCTCGGGAGGCGGTATGTCAGACGCGCCGTGCCGTTCGGCTGCTCGGTGACATAAAGCCGGAGCGGCGCCTCGATACCCGCGGCCTCGCTGGCCTTCAGCATGCGCACTGCAAAATGCGGGTTGAAGATCATCAGTACCCGGTTGCCGGGAATGGTGACGCCAATGGACTTGGCGCCGCAGGTGGCGCAAGCATTGCCCACAATCCCCATCTTATTGGCCTTAATGGCGCCCGTGAGTTTTTCGACATATGCGTCGAACGGCTTTCCGGTGTCGATGACCTTGGTGCCCGAATAGGGCATCGGGTTCTCGGCCCGCGCCGGCACGGCCATCAACGCGACGACAAAACAAAGCAAAATCGGTCGCATGAACATTTCTCCGATGGTTTGGATGCGATGTGCCCGTGAAACATACCGGTCGGGCAATCGCCCGACAAATAACGGAACCGTGAAGAACGGCGCCCTAGGGCGCCAGGGTCAAACTCGCCTTGCCGGGCTTGCCGCCGCGGCTGTAGGCGATGTCGACGGTGTCGCCGGCCCGCGCCATGTGGATGGCGCTGGTCACGTCGCTGGCGCGCCGGATCGTCCGATCCCCGACGACGGTGATCACGTCGCCGACCGCCAACCCTGCGGCGATGGCAGGGCCGCCGCGGGCGATGCGGTCGATCGCCGCCCCGGTGAGCGTCGCCCGCTCCGCCGTGGTCAATTCGCGCACCCCGAACCCCGTCTCGCCGCGGATCACCTGGCCGCGAGATCGAAGGTCGCCCATCACCCGCATCACCAGCTTGATGGACGACGCGAAGTTGACGCCGATGTTGGCGTCCGAGTCCTTGGTGAAGATGGCGGACACCACGCCGACCAGCCGGCCGCCGTCGTCGACGAGCGCGCCGCCCGAGCCGCCGGGATTGATTACCGCGTCGGTCTGAATGAAGTCCTCGATCTCGTTGAAGCCGGTGCCGGTGCGGTGCAGTGCCGAAACGACGCCGCAGGTGACCGAAAGCCCCATGCCGAACTGGTTGCCGATGGCGCAGACGCGCCCCCCCAGCGGCGGCTCGCCGGCGAACGCCGGAACCGGCAGGTCGATCGGCGCCTTGATCAGCGCCAAGTCGGTCGGCGAATCGCGGCCGACGATTTCGGCCGCCATGATCCGCCCGTCGTCGAGGCGTATCTTTATCTTCTCGGCGCGGCCGATAACGTGGACGTTGGTGACAAGATACCCGCCGGGCAGCACGGCGACGGCGGTGCCTTCCGGGTTCTGCGTCCGGCCGCTGCGGCCGGCGGGCGGGGGCTCAAACCCCGGCCATTCCGGCAGTACGCTGACCACGGACTTCAGGATTTCCGGCGAGAACTCCGCCGCAGCCGTGGAGGACGCCGATATTGCCGACGCCATCGCCGCCGCGATCACCGCAACGACGGCCGTGGCCGCGCGTGTTGGGAAAACATGGTCCACAGGGGCGCACTCCGATGCTCCGCAACAGGATTAGCCGCTTTTGCCGCCGGGCGCAAAGCCGTCAGCGGCGGCGGCGCGATATCGCGCGATATATAGGTGTCCGGCGCATGGTCGCGGGCTATGATCGGCGGGCAATCGAAGAACCGGCCCGGCCCATGAAGTTTCCGCGCACCATCCGCATGGACGTATCCGACGTCAACGTCTTCCCGCTCGCCGCCGAGCTCAACGAATGGGCGGTGACCGGCACCTTCGCGTTCGCCGACGCCGATCCGACGGGAATGTCCAACAAGGAGCAGCTTGCGTTCAAAAGTGGCTGGCTTGGAGTCGGGAGCTTCGGCCGCTCAACCCTGGTCCAGGTGGCGGTGATCCCGGACGAACAGTTCGAGGACGTCGTGCGCCGCCTCGCCGCCCATCTGCACGAACGTTACGGCGCGCCCGACATGCTGGCGGCAGTCCAGGCGGCGCGCGGGGAGGCCGAATACGCAGCCGGGCTTTCCAACCACCCGGCCGGCACCCTGCTGGCGATCGAGCGGGAATTTACCGAAGACGGCGTTACCGAGCGCATCCGCGTCATCCCGAAGCGCGACGAGGGCAATCACGCCCGCATCTGGTCGGTGGTCGAGGACGAGTCGTGACGCTCGTTGGGGCGCATTGGAATGGCGTCCCCGGCAGGAGTCGAACCTGCGACCTCAGGATTAGGAATCCTGCGCTCTATCCACCTGAGCTACGGGGACGCTGCGATCCCTTATACCACAACGCGCCGAAAGAATCGGCGCCGGCGGCAAGGCTTGTCGGAATGGAAAATGGATGGCCGGCGCGTCAGCGCCTGGGAGCGCCGAGCGGGAACGAGTAGTTGAGCATCAAGGTTTCGGTGCCGGGATTGGTGTCGCCGAGCGAGGCATTCGACGAATGCGACACCGCCAGCCCGAGTCGCGAGCGGTCGTCGAAGCGGTAGGCGAACTCGATCTGCGAGCGGAACTCGAGCCCGTGGCCGAGGTCGAGTTGGTCGGTCTTGCCGCGCCACCAAGTCGGCGCGAAGCTCGGCGTGACCACCATCCGGTTTCCGAAAAAGACGTCGATCAGCACGCCGCCGCCGATGAAGGTCATGCCGTTGGAGACCCCGGCGGCGGTCAGGAACGGCTTGAAGATCCAAAGCTTGTAATCGGAGCGGTAATCGAGGCGGAACTCGGCGCCGTCGTCCTTCTGGCGGTTGAAGTCGAACCAGCCGGCGCCGATGGTCAGGAAGGCTGGATCGTCGGCGCGAGCCGCGGCCGGCGGCAACGCCGCCGCCACGAACCCCAAAAAGCCCAGAAATGCGATCCGGCCACGCACGGCGTTGGCACTCCTCCCCAGCCGCCGGGACCCGGCGGACACCCCGCATCTTAGGGATACTTCGGTCATATTCAAGTGATTAGCGCCGACGTTCGGGCCCTCTTAGGCGGCCGTTACAACGCCCTTCAGGCGCTCCGTGGCTCGCACCAGGGCCTTCCGGATGCCCGGCTCCATCGCCGAATGGCCGGCGTCCGCGACGATCACGTACTCGGCTTCGGGCCAGGCGGCGGCCAGTCGGTCGGCGGTGACGATCGGGCACACCATGTCGTAGCGGCCTTGGACGATAACGGCGGGAATGGCGCGGATCCGGTCGATGTTGTCGAGCAGGTAGTCGTCGTCGATGAACATATCGTGCTTGAAATAATGGGCCTCGATGCGGGCGATCGCCAGAGACCGCGAGCCGCCGCTGACGGCGGTGCCTTCCTCGACGTCGTTGAGCAGTGTCGAGCACGACGTCTCGTAGCGGTTCCACACTTCGGCGGCCGGCAGGTGCACCTTCGGATCGGAATGGGTGAGGCGGCTATAGAACCCGCCCAGCACATCCATTCGCTCGGCCGCCGGCAGGAAGCCGGTGAACGTCCGCCAAACTTCCGGGAAAACGTTGCGGATGCCGTTGAGGAACCAGTCGAGCTCGCCGGAGGTGCCGAGGAACACGCCGCGCAACACGAAACCGGTGCAACGGTCCGGATATTTGATCCCGTAAGCGAGCGCCAGCATGGCGCCCCACGAGCCGCCGAACACCTGCCAACGCGAAATGCCGAGATGCCGGCGCAACGTTTCTATGTCCTCGACCAGGTGTTGGGTGGTGTTGCCGGCGAGTTCGGCGTAGGGCCGCGACCGTCCGGCGCCGCGCTGGTCGAAAATGACGATGCGGTAGAAATCCGGATCGAAAAACCGGCGGTGCGCCGAATTGGCGCCGGCGCCCGGCCCGCCGTGCAGGAACACCACCGGCACGCCGTCGGGGTTTCCCGACTGCTCCCAATAAATCTCGTGGCCACCGCCCACCGGCAGCATGCCGTCGGCGTAGGGCTCGATCTTGGGAAACAGGTTCTGGCGTCCGGCTTGTGCGTCCATGGTGATTATTTTCCGGTGCGGTTCAACCGCACCATGGAAACTTCGGCGGGAAACTCTATCACGGGTCCGGGGGCGTGTCCCGGGGCGTCGGCGAGTGGCGGCCCCCTGCCCATCGTCACCAATCGCCGGCCGCGACGGCCTCGCGGATGTGCAGGCCCTCGACGATGTCCACGTAATCCGGCCGATCCGGGCCGATGAAGCCGCGGCGGACCAGGAAGTCGATAACCACCAGGCCGCTGTTGAACTTGAATTCGTCCGAGCCCTCCAGGGTTTCGATTACTTGCTCGATCGGCCACAGGTAGAACGCCGCCACCTCGCCGTCGGCGTTGACCGGTTGGAAGTCCGGCGGCAACTCGAGGTCGTAATCGAACAGCACGTCGTCGCGCAGACCCTCCGGCCGCTCGGTCAGGTACGAAACCGTGCCGACCGGCACCGCGGTGGCGGCAATTGCCTCGGGGATGGCGGCTTCCTCGGCGCACTCCTTGATCAGGTTGTCGGCGATCGAGATTCCCGCCGGCTGGCCGCCGGCGACCACTTGATCGAGCTTGCCGGGGCCGGTCGGCTTGCTGAGGCTGCGCCGGCCGACCCACAGCTTCACGGTACCGCCGTCGACCACGTAGCCGTTGACGTGCACGCCGTAACCCTTGACACCGAGCAACGGCACCGCGGCGCGCTCGACCACGAACAACGGCGGCGACGAGAACGCCGCCGCGACCGGATAGGCCTCGTCCCGCCAACCGGAAATCAGGCCTTCGTCGCGCAGCGAGACGAGCGCGCCGGCTACGGCCCGCGTCCGGTCGTCGAAACCGCTTAGGCCCGGCGCCAGGTCGACCGCATCGTTGGTGACGCGAAACACGTCCTTGAACCGGCCGAACCGGCCGGCGATGCCGCGCTCGATACGGCCGAGACGGACGCCGTCGACACGGAACGGCAAGTATCGCCCGGGCTGAAACCGGGCGCACTCGCGGACGCGGTCAAGCAAGCTCATCGGCGTCTCCCGGGAAGCCCCCTCTTGCCCGGGGTTAGGCGGTCCGCAGGCGGCGCTTCTCGGAGACCAGCACGGAGCGAACGGCGATCACCTGGCGCAAGGTTTCGGCCAGGCGCCGGGCGAGCATGGCGTCGATGTCCGCGATCTGGACATCGATGTGCAACTCCTCGCCGTTGCGGCCGGCCAAGGTGCTGTGCCACTGGCTCGGCACCAGGCCGCGCTTGGCGAAAACTTCCAGAACCCGCGACATGGCGCCGGGCTCGGAATCGGCAATGACGGAGAAACATTGAGTCGGTTGACAATGACGGGATGACGACCCGAAAGGGGCGGGCATGACACAAACCTTCCTTCCTTGGATTTAACACAGGCAACGCGGAACCCCGGTCCTCAGAGAGAGACCGGGTCGCTAATTCGCCGAATGCCAAGGGCCAAGGAACGAAGGGATATTGCCATAATCGGGCGATTTTACGCCCGCGGTCGGGGAGGTCAAGCGACTGCCCGGCGTCACGGGCGGACGCCGCAAAGGCGCCCGAGACGGACGCCGTGACGGGCGCCGTGACGGGCGCCGTTGCCGAAATCGCCGGACGGATGTCAGGCGGCGACGGTCTTCTTCTGCTCTTTCGGCTGTTTGACGTAGGCGCGGTCGCAGTGCTCGGCGCAATAGGGTTTTTCCGGGACCACCGGTTCGCCGCAGAAGCGGAAATCCTCGTCGCCGGGCTCGCCCTCAGGCCAGCAGCACATCCCCGGGCGCAACGCCTCGAGACGGATGATCTCGGCCGGCGGCGCCTTCTGCCGGATTGGCGAGCCGCGCGTCGGCAATCCTAGGCGATGCACCTTGCCGACGACGGCGTTCTTGGTCACCCCGAGGCGGACCCCAATCTCACTGGTCGTGAGACCCTCGTTCCACAACGCGATCAGGATGCTGATGCGGGTCGGCGTCCACTCTTCCGACATGGTTTCAATTCGTCGCTGCAACGGCGGGCAATCCCAGAATCTGCCGGCGTTTCGCGGTCGAACCCCCCTAATGTTGACGGTTGACGACGAGACACTACAAGCCCTATGGACACTTACTATATTTGCCGATTTCCGACAATAGCCGTACCATATATGGTGTGGATAACTCGCCGATTGCGGCAGACGCCGGCGCGCGTTCGCACCTGCACCCGAAATGATGCCGCCGCCGCGGCGATTTTCCGTATACTCCGGCGAACGCGGTCTGCCGGCCCTGGTGAGTCGAAATGGCGAGAAAAACGCCCCGCAACAAAGCCCCGAAGCAAACGACCACCGCATGGCGGAAACGCGCGACCGAGGAGCGGAAGGGTCGCTCGCCCGACGAGCTCGTCTGGCAGACGCCGGAAGGGATTGCCGTCAAGCCGCTCTACACCGCCGAAGACCTGGAAGGCATCGCCGAGGCGGCGACGCTGCCGGGATTCCCGCCCTATTTGCGCGGGCCGCGGGCGACCATGTACGCCGGCCGGCCGTGGACCATCCGCCAGTACGCCGGCTTCTCGACCGCCGAAGAATCAAACGCCTTCTATCGCGCCAACCTGGCCGCCGGGCAGAAGGGCCTGTCGGTGGCGTTCGATCTCGCCACCCACCGCGGCTTCGATTCCGACCACCCGCGCGTCGTCGGCGACGTCGGCAAGGCCGGCGTCGCCATCGATTCCGTCGAGGACATGAAAATCCTGTTCGACGGCATCCCGTTGGGCGAGATGAGCGTGTCGATGACCATGAACGGCGCCGTGCTGCCGGTGCTGGCCGGCTACATCGTCGCCGCCGAGGAGCAGGGCGTCCGTCAGAAGGACCTCACCGGCACCATCCAGAACGACATCCTCAAGGAATTCATGGTCCGCAACACCTACATTTACCCGCCGGCGCCCAGCATGCGCATCGTCGCCGACATCATCGCCTACACGGCGAAGCAGATGCCGAAATTCAACTCCATCTCGATTTCCGGCTATCACATGCAGGAAGCGGGCGCGACCTGCGTCCAGGAACTGGCGTTCACGCTCGCCGACGGCATCGAGTATGTGCGCGCCGCGCTCGGCAAGGGGCTCGCCGTCGACGACTTCGCGCCGCGCTTGAGCTTCTTCTTCTCGATCGGCATGAACTTCTTCATGGAGGTCGCGAAGCTGCGCGCCGCCCGTGTGCTGTGGGCGGAGCTGATGGCGCCGTTCGGGCCTAAGAACCCGCAATCCTCGATGCTGCGCACCCACTGCCAGACGTCCGGCGTGTCGCTGGCCGCCAAGGACCCCTACAACAACGTCATCCGCACCACGATCGAGGCGCTGGCCGCCGTCCTCGGCGGCACCCAGAGCCTGCACACCAACGCGCTGGACGAGGCGCTTGCCCTGCCGACGCCGTTCTCGGCCCGCATCGCCCGCAACACGCAATTGGTGATCGCCGAGGAAACCGGCATCGCCCATGTCGTCGATCCCCTGGGCGGCAGTTATTACGTCGAGAGTCTGACCAGCTCGATCTCCGACGCGGCGCGGAAGCTGATCGCCGAGGTCGAGGACCTGGGCGGCATGACCAATGCGATCGTCGCTGGCATGCCGAAGCAGCGCATCGAGGAAGCCGCCGCCCGCCGCCAGGCCCGCATCGATCGCGGCGAGGAAGTGATCGTCGGGGTCAACAAGTACAAGCCCGAAAAGGACGAGCCGGTCGAAATCCTCGACGTCGACAACGCCGCCGTCCGCATGAGCCAGATCCGGCGGCTGGAAAAAATACGCGCCAGCCGCGACGACGCAAAATGCCGCAGCGCGCTCGATGCCCTGACCCAGGCCGCCGAGTCCGGCAAAGGCAACCTGCTCGCGCTCGCCATCGCCGCGACGCGGGCACGGGCCACGGTGGGCGAAATCTCCGACGCGCTGGAGAAAGTCTTCACCCGCCACCGCGCCCAAATCCGCTCGATCACCGGCGTCTACGGCTCGGCCTATGCCGGCGACGAGGGCTTCCAGAAGATACGCGCCGACGTCGAGGCGTTTGCCGAGCAGGAAGGCCGCCGGCCGCGCATGCTGGTGGTGAAGATGGGCCAGGACGGCCACGACCGTGGCGCGCGTGTGATCGCCACCGCCTTCGCCGACATCGGTTTCGAGGTCGACGTCGGTCCCTTGTTCCAGGCGCCCGACGAGGCCGCCCGCGAGGCGATCGAGAACGACGTCCACGTCATCGGCGTCTCGTCCCAGGCGGCCGGGCACAAGACCCTGGTGCCGCAGTTGATCGAGGCGCTGCGCAAGGGCGGCGCCGGCGACATTCTGGTGGTCTGCGGCGGCGTGATTCCGGTGCAGGACTACGCGTTTTTGTTCGACAGGGGCGTTGCCGCCGTTTACGGCCCCGGCACCCACATCCCGACCGCGGCGGCGGAGATCATGGACATCATCCGCAAGCGCCGGAAGGTCGCGGCGGCCGAGTAATCGCGCCGGCCGAAACCGCCCGGAATCCGGACACAAAAAAAGCCGAAGGCCGCCCCTTGGTCGTCGTCGGGGCGGCCGTGCGTTTGACTGGTCCGCGATTGGCGGAGCCGGAACCGGCTACCGGCCGGTATGGGGCGGCGCGCCGTTCTTCACCCCCGGGCGACCGTCAACCCGTGATCGGGCCGCCGAACGCGGCACCCGGCGGCTTTGCCGGACCGTCATCGTCTTCCGCGTCGGGACGGCCCTGATGCTTGTGCTTAGGCTTGCGGCGGTAGGCCTTGGCGTCGGGCTCGGTCTTCGGCCTGAGCACGCGTAGCGCCTTGGCGATCGGATTGCGCCGCGCCGGCTTCCGTTTCCGTTTTTTCATCATCCCGGGCTTCCACTTGCCGGTAAATGGCGATGCCGGGTTATAGCGGAAAAGAAGCTGATGGAGAAGCCGATGACACTTCCGATCGCGGGCGCCGTATCGACCAACTGGGTTGTGTCAGTAGTCCTCCAATTGGCGCAATTCGGCGTTGGTGAAGCGCAGGCGGAACGACAGGGTTCTCGCCAGGCCCTCCAAGAGGTTCATGGCCGCCTTTTTATGGTGGGCGGCGAAGCTGTCGAAGGCGGCGCGGGACAGAACGAACAGCTCGGTGTCCCTTTCGGCGTAAGCGTCCGCCGAGCGCGGCTCTTGATCCAGAAAGGCCATTTCACCGAAGAAATCCCCCCGGTTGAACGTCGCGAGATGATGAGCTTGCTTGCGTTTGAGCTGCTGCACGATGCGAATGGAGCCTCGTCGGATCAGGTACAATTCGTCGCTTTTGTCGCCGAGGGCGAAAAGCTTCTCGCCGGCCTTGACGGTCCGGGTCTCCATGCAGGCTGCCAGTTCGGCCAGGGTTTCGTCGCGACGTTTCTTGAAAATGTCGATGTCGCGCAAACCAAGAAGGGCTTCCTGCGTCCTTTCCACTTTGCTCTCTTCAAGGATACGGTTTTCCACCCACTCCAACGCCTCGTCGAGTTCACCGAATACGCGGCTTTGGTGCCCGGGTTTCACCAGGCCGACCTGTCCGAAATAGTATTCCATGTCGAGTCCGCTCGGCAGGCGCGGAAGATGGCTGAAGATCAGGCTGCCGCCGCGTTCCTTCATGGCATCCTCGATCTGCTCGAGGATATGCGCGGCGGTAACATCGATCGACTGGACCCGTCGCATGTCCAGGATGATGTAGCGGCGCAATTTGAATTCCGGCTCGATCGCGCAAAACAACTGATCGGCCGTGCCGAAGAACAAGCTGCCTTGGAGTTTGAAAATGGCGGTGCGCTGGCCATGTTTCTGAAGGGTCTCCATTTCATCGGCAAGCCGCACCTGTTTCGAAAAGTGCTGATCGCCCAGGCTCTTGTGATAGATGACGGAACCGCTTATCTGCTCGCGGATGAACAGCAGCACCGCCAAGGCGATGCCGATTCCCGAGGCGGCGATCAGGCTAACGGTTTTGGCGGTGATGATGACCGCAACGATGACCAGGAAATCGAGGACGGTGGTCCGCGATCTCAGGAAATGAAGGCTTTTCCAGTCGATCATCCGGATGCCGATGATGATCAGGATTCCCGCCAGCGACGCGATCGGCACCCACGAGACCAGATCGCCGAACAAGAGAAAGGCGGCCAAGGCCAACCCGCCCTCGATGGAACCGGACAGCCGCGTGCGTCCGCCGCTTGACATATTGACCAGCGTCGCGCCCATCTGACCCGCGCCTTGCATGCCGCCAAGCATCGTCGATGTCATGTTGCCCAGACCCTGGGCGATGAGCTCGCGGTTCGAGTTGTGGCGCGACCGCGTCAACGCATCGAGCACAACGCAGGTCTTAAGCGTATCGATCGACAGCAGGACCGCCAGGGTCGCTGCCGGCAAGAGCAGGTTCGCGAGATCGGCAACCCCGATTTCCCTGAAACCCGCCCAACGGTCGAAAAATGTCTCGACGAATCCGCCGTCGGTGCCGCCAAGGGGCCCGACGATGAGAGGATTGCCTTCGATCTTGAGTAAGGACGGATTGATCAGCGCCAAGCCAAAATACGTGAGCGCGCCCGCCGCCAGCCCAAGGATGGCGGCGGGAACGGCTTTGGTCAGCCTGGGCGCGGCCACCATCACGATCATCGTCATCGCGCCCACAATGATGCTTTCGCGGCCCCACAGCGACGGCTGCGACAGCGCATCCCAAACATGCGTGTTCTTGGGCGTGCCCAGCCACAACGGAATCTGGCTGAATATGATGACGAGGCCGACGCCGCTCAGGTATCCGCTGACCACGGGATAGGGCATGTACTTGATCAGCTGGCCGAGCCTGAGGCCGCCGAAGGATACCTGCATCAGCCCGGCGATGAGCCCGGTCAGCGACAGCAATATGAGGGCCCCCTGGGGCGAGGTCCCTTGCTGCATCAAATTGATGGCGAAGGCCGACAAGACCGCCGCCGCGGGGGCGCAAGGGGCGGTGATCAGCCGATTGGTGCCGCCGATGGCTGGAGCCACCAGGCCGAGCGCTACGGTGCCAAGGATGCCGGCCGTCGCGCCATACGCCGCGTAGCTGCCGCCGAGGGGAGCGAAAATCGTAACGCCGAATGCGATGGCCGACGGTACCGCCACCAGCATCGCGGCAAAGCCGCCCCAAAAGTCTCCGGACACCGATTCCGGTTTGGCGACGCGGGATAGTAACCTGGTCAGTGCCTGGGGCGAATTCATGACACTTCTTCCCTGTTAGGGCGCCGTGTCCGTTTCCCGGGGTGCGGATGCTCGCCAATCCAGGATTCACCCGCCGGATCCGCGTCACGCCGACGAAGAGCGGCGTCCGGTCCGGACGTCAATGTTAGGTGGCCCGTCCCCGCGCACGCAATCGCGAAATCGAACGCCGGGCTGCCCGCGGTTAATCCCGACAGGCGAATACGGCTGTTTTAAAACGCGGTCGACGCAATTTTCCCGGTCGGACGTGGCGGGTTCCCGTGATTTGCGGCCGTCGCCCGGATGGATTATCGCAGTCGGCCCGTAGGCGATAGGCACCATTGAATCGTTCAAAACTGTCACGATTCCAGAATTTAAATGGCGAGGACGATTGTAAAAGCTGCCGGCGACCGGAACCCCAGGCCCGTCATATTTGCCGCTAGTGCGTTGACGAAAATATCGCTTCGGCGGTGAGGCTCCGGCTCCCGGTCGATGGAAATTGGCCCATACGACCATCCGATGCGGCGCCCGAATTGGGGCGATTATGACATTTGCAGTCTCGGCAATTCTGTCGATTGTCGGCTCGTGGGGGCATCCTATAAACTTGTCTGTCCGAGCTGATGTCTCACACTTTGGTGCGTCGCGATCGACGCGCGGCCGTGGTTGCCCGGTCCCACATATGATTAAAAACAGGGAAACGCCCACTGTCGAACTCAACCCGCGGATACCGCGGAATATTCGTGCGCGACCCGTACGGAAGGCAATGCCCCCGACGCCTGAGCCGCCCGCGAAAATCCGGCGCAAGGCCGCGGCGGCCGCGAAAATCGCCGCCAAGCCGCAAAAGGCGCCGCGGATCAAAATTCCGCGACGGGCGACAGTCGGCGAAGCTTTCGCCCTGATCGGACAAAGCGGCCTCGGTCACCTGCATGCCAATGAAATCTGCGTGCGGGCGGTGCGAGACAAGGAAGGCATCCATCAGTTGCGGGTTTCCGTCCGACGGCTGCGCTCCGCCCTTGCCTTGTTTCGTGATTTGATCCCGGAGCGCGAACGTCGCGATATTGCGCGCCGCCTTAAATGGATCGCCAAGCAGTGCGCGGAAGCTCGCGAGTGGGACGTCTTTCAGGACGAATTGATCGCGCCTCTGCGCAAGGCTCTTCCCAACGACCCGGCGCTGGATGCGTTTGCCGATGAGGTCGAGAAACTTCGTGAGGCGGCCGCCGCCAAAGTCGCGAACACGCTCGACGGTGCGCAATACACGAAAAATATTCTCAAGGTCGAATCCTGGTGGAAAGGGGGCGGTTGGCTCAAGACTGCGAATCCCCTTGCCATCGAAACGGCCGTTGATTTTTCCCGCGCACGTATCCGCAGGTTCCATCGGCGCCTTTGCAAGCAGGGAAAGCGCGTCGATCGATTCGACGAGAAAAGACTTCACAATCTTCGTATTCGCGCCAAGAAACTGCGCTATGCGATGGATTTCTTCGGCAGTCTGTATCCGGGAAAGGCGGCCCGCGCCTATCGGATCGCGCTCGACGATATCAAGGACTGCCTCGGCGTCCTCAATGATGCCACCGCCGCGCGCCAACTGCTGGCGGCTGTCGAGAAGCGCGCCCACGGCCTCGATCCAGCCACTTTTGCCCACGCCGCCAAAATCATAACCGGGTGGAACGCGGCGAGGCGGGAATCGAAGCTGAAGCAGATTCCGGGCTCCTGGAACCGCTTCGCGAAATTGCGTCCGATTTGGAAATAGGCGGTTCCGCGGGTTGCGCCATTAGGACTCGAGGTCCCGCGGGTAAACGCAATCCAAGAGATTTGCCGTTCGCGGTCCCAAATCGCTCCAGCTGGCGGCCTTGACCTTGAAGCGAACGAATGCGGCCGTCGGAAATTTCGATCTGACCCGCGCCCGCGCATCGGCGGGCCGCTCGCCGATTAAGCGAAGGGCAAGCCTCTGAAGACCGGGGTTGTGCCCGATCAGCATGACCGAAATATTCTTTCCGGACAGCTCCCGCAACCTTTGCCGCAAGCGCGTCGCCGACGCGAGGTAGAGCGCGCGCTCGTAATGGACCTCGGGTTCCCCGAGCGCTTCACGAACCAAAGAGAACGTTTCACGAGCCCGGGCCGCCGTCGAACACAACACCGCGTCGGGCCGGTATCCGGCCGCGGCAAACCATCCCGCCATCTGGGCGGCGGATCGCCGTCCGTGGCGACTCAGCGGGCGATTGAGATCGCTCCCCGGCGGACCTTTCCAACTTGATTTCGCGTGGCGAAACAGCGCGAGCTCTTTCATCGCCGACGTTTCCGATATTCGCGGCATCCCGGAAGCCTTTATGCTCCGGTGGGTTGATGATAGCAGAATTCGGCTGCTTCTATCGGGTCGGTCGAATGGGCGTCCGGAGATCGGTTCGTCGAGCCAGGCTCGCGATTGCCGTTCTGGCGTAGGGTGACCCCTTCACTTGCACAACGCCGCGAGTTTCTCGTTGTGCCTGGCGATCTTCTCCAAATCCGCCCGCACCGGCTCCGGCCACGGCATCCGCGCCGCCAGCCACGCCTTGGTCGCGGGCGCGAAGCGGATCGGCCGCGCCCAGACGCAGTCCGCCTCGACGCTGGCGGGCCCGCTACAGCCGGTCGAGAACGTCGCGGTCGCGATCAGGAACAGGGCGGTTGTCGATTTCATCGGCTTTCTCCCGAACAGCTTTCTGGCGCCTGAGGGCTTCCAACTCGGCCTTTTCCGCGCCCCGGCGCATCAGGCCGGCGTCGCGGGCCCACCCGGCGATCAGGTTGAACGCTCCGATGAGCCCGGCGACGATGTCGGCCCAGCCCATCATTGGCCGTCGGCGACGCCCTTGCGCAGGAACGCCACGGTGATCAGCGGCCAGATCACCTGGAACGCCTCGACCAGGGTCATCTCGCCCGTGAGGTAGGCGCCGACGGCGCCGACGATGCCGGTGACGGCGGTGATGTAGGTCTTCTTGCCGGCGAGGAAGCCGCCGGCGGCGATGTTCGTCATGTCGGTCATGGTTGGTCTCCTTCGGTCAGGGTTGGAAAAAGCGCGTCATTCGACGTCGTTGTAGAACCTGTGATTGCCGATTTCGGCCGACGGTTCGCGGTTGCGCGCCCACGGCGGCGTCATGCTCTTTGCGTGGTAGTGGGTGGCGCCGTTCGTCGGGTCCTTCAGCGTGCCGGCGAGCGCCCTGCGCGCGATGCGCAGGCAAATCTTGAACACCGGATCGTCGGAGCCGACGGCGAGCATCTTCCAGCGGTTCGGATCGCCGTCGTTCCAGCACGAAACCTCCCAATGCGATTCCCAGGCGCCGCGCCGCTCCTTGGCGCGGCGGTAGCGTTCGATGACGTGCTTCGGCATGAGCTCGTGCGTGCGGTCGGGCATGGCTATTCTCCGAGCAGGGATTTGCGGCGCGGCGCATCAATGGCGAGCGCCAGCAGTCCGCGCTCGGACGTGGCGATGGTGCCGGCGCGGCCGCGGCGGCGGCGCTCGATGGCGGCGAGGCGGCGCTGGCGCTCATCCGCGTCGGGGTCGGGAAGCGGCGGCGGTGGCGGCAGCGGCGGCGGCTTCGGGGCGCTGAACAGGGCGGCCATGGCGGATTCCTCCTCGTCGGGGCGATGGGGCAGGGCGGCGGCAAAACGGGCGCGGGAATGGCGAACGGCGGCGGCCGGGCGGCAAAAAACCCGCCTGGGATTTCTCCCTGGCGGGACTCGGGACGCACCTGTGGCTTTCGCTGCCTGTATTAATAATCCTAACATAACCCGATGTCAAGGATTATTTTCTAATTTCGGTGATATATTAGGAAATTATAGAGATTCCAGGGGGTTATCACCCGCCGGGCGTGGATGCCGAGAATCCGCTTCACCGCCTCGACACAGGTGTAAAATCCGACCGGCGCCGATCGCCCGGACGGCCTCCGCAGCCGACAGGCGACGACACGGAGACCGCGCCGCCGATACCACGCGGCCAAGTCGCGGCCGCTGACGCCGGCGACGACGGCGATCTCGGTGCGGTGCGACAGCGGATCGTGAACCACCCAATGGCCGCCGCAGTCGACGGCCACGAAGCAATGGCGGAACCCGGGCTTCAGAATCCGCAGCCAGGCGAGGTCGGCGACGCCCGAAAAAACCGCCAGCGCGAAACCGCCGCCGGTCGCCGAAGGCCCACCCTTCATGCCACGATTTCCTTGGCTTTCAGCACCGTCGTGAGCGCATCGACGGCCTCGTCCCACAACCGCGCCGGCCGTTCCTCGTCGCGGCACCGGCGGTCGGGCGACCGGCCGCACAGCCCGAACGTCCAAAGCACCCGGAGATGGCCGTCACCGATTCGCCGTCGCCGCCTGAGACCGACGACGGCGCGGTAGATGTCGTCGGGATCGCAAGGCCGCGCCATCATCCCCGGCGCATCGTCGAACCGCACCCCCTCATCGCGCGCCCGCTGGCAGCGGATGAACCAGAACCAGGCCTGCTCGGCGTCGACGAACGGCGCCGTCGGGGCGTGCGAGGACGTGCGGGGAACGTATCGAAATCGCGGCATGGGACGGCCCGTAGTCGATGCGGGGATGCGACTTCCGCGCGTGAACATAACAAGAACACGCGCAGCATACCAGTGTATAATCCTATGTCAACGACAAATCGCCAAAATGTTCCTAATGACGGAATATGTCCAATATATGACCATGTTCCCATGCTCAAGCACGCCGACGTCTGGAAAGCCATCGACCGCCTCGCCCGCGAATACGGCTACTCCGCCTCCGGCCTCGCCCGGCGCGCCGGCCTCGATCCCACCACCTTCAACAAGAGCAAGCGGGTGACCCGCGAGGGCAAGCTGCGCTGGCCGAGCACCGAAAGCGTCTCGAAGGTGCTGGCAGCGACCGGCGCCAGCCTTTCGGAGTTCGTCTCCTACGTCAGCGACAGCGAGGGCGCCGGGGTCTACCGCAACATTCCGCTGATCGGCTTCGCCGAAGCCGGCGCGGCGGGCTATTTCGACGACGCCGGCTACCCGGCCGGCGGCGGCTGGGACGAGATCCCGTTCCCCGGCCTCGGCGATCCGCACGCCTATGCGCTGGAGATCAGCGGCGACAGCATGGAACCGGTGTACCGCGACGGCGACACGGTGATCATCTCGCCGCAGGCCAACATCCGCCGCGGCGACCGCGTCGTCGTGAAGACCAAGGGCGGCGAGGTGATGGCGAAGCTGCTGCTGCGCCAGTCGGCGCGCAAGATCGAGCTGCAGTCGCTGAACAAGCAGCACGAGGACCGCAGCCTCAATGTCGACGACGTGGTCTGGATCGGCCGCGTCGTCTGGGCCAGCCAGTAGGCGCCCGAAACACTATCCTCAGGAAGCCAGGTCTTCTCCGGCGATGGCGCGCTCGACCAGTCGCCTCGTTTCCGGCAATCCATAGAGTTCGATGAACGAACCCATGCGCGGCCCTTCCGACTGGCCGAGCAGAATCTCGTAAAGCGCGCGGAACCACGCCCTGAGGTCGGGGAAGGGATGGCGCTTGCCGACCTCGTAGACCTGGGTCTGGATGGTTTCGCCGTCGGCAACGTCGGGCAGCGCCTCGAGCGCCGTCAAAAGATCCTCGAGCGCCGCCTTTTCCGCCGCGGTCGCCTGGCGATACCGCTTCGCCGGCTTGACGAAATCGCGGTAGTAGTTGATGGCGTGGTCGATCAGCGTATCCAGGAACGGCGAGGTCTTTGCCGTCAGCCCCGGACGGTGATTGGAGATGAATTGCCACAGCACCGCCTTGTCCTCGGTGTGGCAGACGCTGGCCAGATTCAAAAGCACGTTGTAGCTGAGCTGCGGTTCGTCGGCCGGCGGCCGGCCCTGGTGGATGTGCCAGACCGGATTTTCGAGGCGTTTGGCGTCGTCCTGCTTGGCCAGCTGGGCGACGTGGCCGAGATAATCGTCGACATTCTTCGGGATGACGTCGAAAAACAGCCGCTTGGCGGCGGTCGGCTTCTGATACATGAACAGCGCCAGACTTTCCGGCGGCGCGTAGCGCAGCCATTCCTCGACGGTAAGCCCGTTGCCGCGGGACTTCGATATCTTCTCGCCGTTCTCGTCGAGGAACAGCTCGTAAGTGAATCCGACCGGCGGGTTGGCGCCTAGGATGCGGCATATCTTTCCCGACAGTTTCACCGAATCGATCAGGTCCTTGCCCGACATTTCGTAGTCGACGCCCAGCGCGACCCAGCGCATCGCCCAGTCGGCCTTCCATTGCAGCTTGCAGCGGCCGCCGGTCACCGGCGTCTCCACCTTGGCGCCATTGTCCTCGTAGACGATGGTGCCGGCCTCGACGTCACGCGCGACCACCGGCACCTGCAGCACGCGCCCGGTTTTCGGGCATATCGGCAGAAACGGACTGTAAGTGGCGCGCCGATCCGGGCCGAGCGTCGGCAGGATGACATTAATGACGTCGTCGTAGCGCACGAGAACCAACCTCAGCGTCGCGTCGAAGCGGCCGCTCTTGTAGCACTCGGTGGAGCTCAGGAACTCGTAGTCGAACTTGAACGCGTCCAGGAACGCCCGCAGCCGCGCGTTGTTGTGGTGGCCGAAGCTCTCGTGGGTGCCGAACGGATCGGGGATCGCGGTCAGCGGTTTTCCCAGATGCGCGGCGATCATGTCACCGTTGGGGATGTTGTCGGGCACCTTGCGCAGCCCGTCCATATCGTCGGAAAACGCGACGAGACGGGTCTTGAGGCCGGAAAGGGTGGCGAACGCGTGACGCACCATCGAGGTGCGCGCCACCTCGCCGAAGGTTCCGATGTGCGGCAGTCCCGACGGCCCGTAGCCGGTTTCGAACAGCACCTGGCCGCGCGCCGGCGGCTGGTCGCCCAGCCGCTTCATCAGCGTCCGCGCCTCCGCAAACGGCCAAGCCTTGGCGTTCTGGGCGTGCTGCCTGAGCTCGGTCATGACAATGGCTCTCGCGGGGGCTCTCGCGGGGTTGAAACCGGTGATTGCGCTGGAACCTACGGGCGGCTAGGAACCCCGTCAACGTTCTTGCAACGCCGGATTTGCGCCGCCGCCGCGGGCCCGCGCCACAGCCGCAGTTGTGTTCGGGCAAAAAGACCGATACGCTTTGCCGATTGCCCGTTAAGCCGAAGGAAAGGCTGACAATTTTCGGTTCCGGACGGCCCTGCCCCGATGACGGGCACGCCCGCGCCGGACGATAAACCGGGGCCTGGTGGGGCGGCGGCGCGCCCGTCGCGCCGGGGGTGGTGAACGAGCATGGCGGACAACGCTAAAATTTCGCCCGCGGGCCCGAAAGCCACGAGCTTCGAGCGGCTCATCGAGATCGGCATCGCGCTGTCGGCGGAGCGCGACACCAATCGTCTGATGGAGCAGATTCTTCTCGAGGCGAAGGACCTCAGCAACGCCGACGGCGGCACCCTCTATCTCCGCACCGAGGACAACAACCTGAAATTCGAGATCATGCGCACGGATTCGCTCAAAATCGCGCTGGGCGGAACCACCGGCAAGGAGATCACCTTTCCGCCGGTGCGCCTGATCGATCCGGCGACCGGCAAGGAAAACCGCGCCAACGTCGCCAGTTCCGCGGCGCTGACCGGCAAGTCCATCAACATCCCCGACGCCTACGAAGCCAAGGATTTCGATTTCTCCGGCACCCGGAAATTCGACCAGGGCACCGGCTACCGGTCCAAGTCGTTCCTGACCGTGCCGATGAAGAACAGCCAGGGCGAGATCATCGGCGTCCTGCAGCTTCTCAACGCCATCGATCGGCAAAGCGGCGAGGTGATCGCGTTCGGCGACGACATCCAGCCGCTGATCGAGGCGCTCGCATCGCAGGCCGCGGTTGCGCTCGACAACAAGCAGCTGCTGGATGCGCAGAAGCTTCTCCTCGATTCGTTCATCGAGCTGATCGCCTCGGCGATCGACGCCAAGTCGCCCTACACCGGCGGCCATTGCCAGCGGGTGCCGGAACTGACCAAGATGCTGGCGAAGGCCGCCTGCGACGACGATAAGGGGCCGTTCGCCGATTTCAACCTCAACGAAGAGCAATGGTACGAGCTGCACATCGCGGCGTGGCTTCATGACTGCGGAAAGGTGACGACTCCCGAATACGTGGTCGACAAGGCGACCAAGCTGGAAACAATCTACGACCGCGTCCACGAAATCCGCACCCGGTTCGAGATCGTCAAACGCGACGCGGAGATCGCGTACCTGAAGGCGATGCTCGAAGGCACGGAAGATCCCGATAAGCTTCGCGCCGAACTGGATGAGCGACTGAAGAAATTGGATGATGATTATGCGTTCATAGCCCAGTCCAATGTTGGCGGCGAATTCATGGCGCCGGAGAAGATCGAGCGGGTGAAGGAAATTGCCAAGATTCAGTGGCAACGAACGCTCGACGACCGGATCGGAATCTCGCACGAGGAAAAGAAGCGCAAGGACCGCCTGCCGCCGCCGAAACTGCCGACGGTCGAAAGCCTGTTGAGCGACCGCGAGGATCACATCATCTACCGCGAGGAAGCGGAGCCCGCCGCCGCGGCCGACAACGAGTTCGGATTCAAGCTCGAAGTGCCGGAGCACAAGTTCAATCTTGGCGAGGTCTACAACCTGTGCATCGCCCGCGGGACGCTGACGGCCGAGGAGAGATTCAAGATCAACGACCACATCGTGCAGACGATCATCATGCTCGGCCAGTTGCCGTTCCCCAAGCATTTGAAACGCGTGCCCGAATACGCCGGCGGCCATCACGAAAAGATGGACGGCACCGGGTATCCGAAGAAGCTCAACAAAAACGACATGTCGATGCCGGCCAGAATCATGGCCATTGCCGATATCTTCGAGGCGCTGACAGCCGCCGACCGTCCGTACAAGGCGCCGAAGAAGCTGAGCGAGAGCATCAAGATCATGTCGTTCATGAAAAAAGATGCCCACATCGACCCCGAATTGTTCGACCTCTTCCTGACGTCGGGCGTGTACAAGGAATACGCCGATCGGTTCCTTGATCCGTCGCAGATCGACGACGTCGACATCAGCCAATACCTCAAGGCCGGGAAATAGACGCCGGGCGCCACGGATGGCCTCTGATTCCGTCGATCACGCCCTTTCCTATCCATTCCATATTCCATCGCGCTCCTACGTCGTCGCCGGCAACCGATACGATGAGTTGTCGGATTCCATTGCGTTGCCTTCCGTTGCCGGCCGGCGCCCGGTGTTGGCCGTCGGCTCCAATCAGTCGCCACACCAGTTGATCCGCAAATTCAAGGACCGCGGCCTTGGTCCGATCCCGGTGGTGCGCGGACGACTCCGGGATTTCGACATCGTCTACTCCGCCCATGTCGCCGCCTACGGCTCGATTCCGGCAACGCTCCGCCACTGCCCCGGGGCCGCCGTGACGCTGTTCGTTACCTCGCTCGACCCCGCGCAGGAGGTCCGCATGCACGAGACCGAAACCGCTACCGGCAATTATCGTTTTGGACAGTTGAATGGCATCACGCTTGCCATGGAGATCGGCGGTGCCTTGAGCGCCGTCTTCGGCTATGTCAGCCGCCGCGGCGCGCTGGCGCGGGACGGCGCCCCGGTGGCTCTTGCGTCCGTCGCGGCCGAAGGCCGGATATGGCCGGCGCTCGGCCAGCGGCAGGTGCAGGCTTTCGTCCGCGACAGGCTGGCGCCCGGCCAGCCGCTCGAATCCTTCGTTGCGGCGGCCGTCAGTGATGCCGCGATCCGCGTCGCCCGCGCCGAGGCGATGGCGGTTGAGAGTTTGCCCTTCAATCACGGCGGTTTCATCGACCTCGAGGTTTGACGCCGCCGCGATCGACGTTAGAATATTTTACAAATAGGGAAGTGGGGGAATCGTCTCGCATCGGAGGAGACGGAATGGACGTCGTATGGGCCCCGCCATCGCCCGATCCGCGCGCCATCGTGGCGGCGTCGGAAGCGCTCGGTATTTCCGAATTCGATTTTTTCCGGCTCGCGTTCAAGCGCTGGTCCGGCCGTGAGCCGGACGAATCGACTTTGGAAAGAACCTTCGTCGCCTACATGTTCGAACAGAAAGCGCCACACTGGGCGCGCCACCTCAGTCGCGAAATCCTGCGACGACGGCATGACGGCACGCTGGACCCCGCCGCGTTTGACATTAGCGGCCTGCGTCGTCGGCCGCCTTTGCCGCGTTTGGGCCGGTTCTCGTGGTCTATAGTGGCTCTGACGCTCCTAATCGTGTTCCTGATGTCGCTGGAAACCACCTACATCAAAGACCGTAGCATCCCGCCCGGTTGTCCGGGCTCATCGGGATCGATCTTCCTCGACCGGTTCGCCGGCTGGATTTTCAAGCCCACTGCCGCCGTTTGCCCGCCGTTCACCTATCCGGGCCGGCGCAAGATGTTCACCCCGAAATGACTCCGGCCTTGCGATCCACTAAGGCCGTCGCCGAGGATTGCACGGCGGTGATGGATGCCGCCTCCGCCCTCGACGTGCGCGAAGTCGACTTCTTTCGTCTCGCGTTCCGGCGGTGGTTTGGCCGCGATGTCAGCGCACCCGCTCTCGAACGCGCGTTCGCCGCCTATATGTTCCGCAAACTGGTGCCGTCGTGGGCCCGGCATTTCAGCCGCGCCGTCCTCGCCGACGCCGCCGCCGGCCGGCTGGATCCGGCGGCGCTCGGCGCCTTGATGTACAAGCGCCAGCCGCCGCCGCCCCGCCACGCCCGGCTCTACGTCGGCATCACGCTGGCGGTGCTGGTGGTCTATTGCGTGGCGCTGATGCGCATCAGTTACGATCCGCAGACCTCGGCGCCGTTTCCCTGCTACGGCGGGCCGGGGCTACCGTTCGTCGTCGATCTCGCGCACGCCATCAGCGGCACGCCGCCGCCGAAGTGTCCGCCCCCCGGGCGGGCGGCGGTGCCGCCTAGGCGATAATCCGGCCGCCGACGATTCCGACCAGCACGATCAAGCCGAAATCCCGGTTGGACTTGAACTTGGCAAGGCAATTCTTCGGGTTGCCGATGTCGAGGGTGTTGACCTGCCAGGCGAGGTGCAGGGCAGCCGCGGCGAGCATCGCGAAGTACGGCCAATGCAGTCCCGCCAACTGTCCCGCCGCCGCCATCAGCAACACCGTCGCGCCGTAGAATCCGATCAGCCACTGTCGCGTCTCCGGACCCAGCTTTATCGCCGTCGACTTGATGCCGATCAGCGCGTCGTGCTCCTTGTCCTGGTGGGCGTAAATGGTGTCATAGCCGAGCGTCCAGAACACTCCCGCCGCGTACAACAGGATCGCCGGCGCCGCCAGGTCTCCCCGGACCGCCGCCCATCCAACCAGCGCGCCCCAATTGAAGGTGAAGCCGAGAAACAATTGCGGCCAATAGGTGATGCGCTTCATGAACGGGTAAAGCGCGACCAGGGCCAGCGAACTGATTCCGAGTTCCACGGTGAAGACGTTGAACTGCACCAGCACCGCCAGCCCCAACAGCAATTCGATCCCCAGGAACAGCACCGCCTGGGGCACGGTAATCTGGCCGCTGGCGATCGGCCGGGTTGCCGTGCGGGCAACGCGGCCATCGATGTCGCGGTCGACGATGTCGTTGACGGTGCATCCGGCGCCGCGCATGACCACCGAGCCGATCGCGAACAGCGCCAGGAACTCGATCTCCGGCCAGCCGGGAGACGCCAGGGCGACGCTCCACCAGCACGGGATCAGCAGCAGCCACGTGCCGATCGGGCGATCCAGCCGAGCCAGCCGCAGGAACGGCCGCGCTCCCGCGGGTGCCAGCCGATCGATCCAGCTTGCATCCGGAATGTCGGTGGCGGTGCCGTGGGTCATGGCTGAAACTATACCCGAAACCGACGCCGATCGCGCCACCGAACTGACCCAAATAATGCGCTTGGTTTCTTGCCGGCGGCGGCCGCGTCCGTATGATAGCCCCCAGGCAACTGGAAATTCCCGGCCGTGACGCCAGCGAACCCGAAGATCCGTCTGTTCGTTCCCGACCGCCTGTCGGCCGCCGCCGGCGTGGCGCTGAGCCCCGGCCAGGCGCATTACCTGGGTCACGTGATGCGTCGCGCCGCCGGCGACGGCGTCCTGCTGTTCAACGGCCGCGACGGCGAGTGGTCGGCCGAGATCGAGACGCTGAAGAAAGGCCGCTGCCGAGCGGTCGCCCGCCGCCAAGTGCGCGGCCAAGAAGCGGAACAAGGACCGTGGCTGGCGTTCGCGCCGATCAAGAAGGCGGGCACCGATCTGATCGTCGAGAAGGCGACCGAGCTCGGCGCCTCGCGCCTCTGTCCGGTGTTCACCCGCAACACCAATGTCGCGCGTGTCAACCGCGACCGCCTTCAAGCCCGCGCCATCGAGGCGGCGGAGCAGTGCCAGCGACTGACGGTCCCCGAGGTCGCGGCGCCGATGACGTTGCGCGAACTGACCGACGGCTGGCCGAAAAAACGTCGGCTTCTGGTGCTCGACGAGACCGGCGCCGGTACAGCGATCGCCGTGGTGTTGATGGGTCTTCGGGGCGACGACCGAAACGCATTCCAGCCATGCGGCTTCCTCAGCGGTCCGGAAGGCGGCTTCGACGCGGGCGAGCTTGACGCCCTTCGCAAACTGGACTTTGTTACCACCGTCGGGCTGGGACCGCGCGTGCTCCGCGCGGAAACGGCGACGCTGTCGGCGCTGGCGTGCTGGCAGGCCCTGCTCGGTGCCGCTCGATGAGCGCGGTCCCGATCCACTTTTCCGAAAAGGAATGCCATGTCCGGTATAGCGCCGCGCTCGGAAACGCCCGTCACCGGCAAGGCCTCGCTCGTCGAGTACCTGGAATCCGGATGCAAGCCTGAAAGCGACTGGCTGATCGGTACCGAGCACGAGAAGTTCGCTTACAATCTCAAGGATTTCCAGCCACTCGCCTACGACGGCGCGGTCGGCATCCGGGCGCTGCTGGCGGGCCTGACCCGGTTCGGCTGGCAACCGATCGAGGAGCACGGCAACCCGATCGCGCTGTCCAAGCCCGACGGCAGCTTCATCAGCCTCGAGCCGGCCGGCCAGGTCGAGTTGTCCGGCGCGCCGGTCGCCAACCTGCACCAGACCTGCGACGAAGTGATGGGTCACCTGCAGCAGATCAAGGCGATCGCCCGCGACCTCGGCATCGGATTCATCGGCCTCGGCTACAGTCCCAAGTGGCGAAACTCGGATATGCCGTGGATGCCGAAGGGCCGCTACAAGATCATGCGCGAATACATGCCGAAGAAGGGCAAACTGGGCCTCGAGATGATGCAGTCCACCTGCACGGTGCAAGTCAATCTCGACTTCGATTCCGAGTCCACCATGGTGCGGATGTTCCGGATCGGGCTCGCGCTGCAGCCGGTGGCGGTGGCGCTGTGGGCAAACTCGCCGTTCAAGGAAGGCAAGCCGACCGGGTATCTGTCTTACCGCAGCCACGTGTGGACCGACACCGACCCCGACCGTTGCGGCATGCTGCCGTTCGTGTTCGAGGACGGCTTCGGGTTTGAGCGCTACGTCGACTACATGCTCGACGTGCCGATGTATTTCGTCTACCGCGACGGCGCCTATATCGACGCCTCGGGGCAATCGTTCCGCGATTTCATGGCCGGCAAGCTGCCGGCGTTGCCGGGCGAGCGGCCGATGATGGACGACTGGGCCGACCATCTGAGCACCGCCTTTCCGGAAGTCCGTCTCAAGAAGTTCCTGGAAATGCGTGGCGCCGATGGCGGACCGTGGAACCGCCTGTGCGCGTTGTCGGCGTTTTGGGTCGGGTTGCTTTACGACGCCGCCGCCCGCGACGACGCCTGGGAGATGATCAAGGACTGGTCGTTCGAGGAACTGCGGGCGTTGCGCGACGACGTGCCCAGGCTCGCCCTCAACACGCCGTTCCGAGGCCGTATCCTGAAGGACGTGGCGATCGAAACCCTGGAAATATCGCACAAAGGGCTGAGGAACCGGGCGCGCCTCGACCGAGTCGGCATGGACGAGACCCATTTCCTCAGGCCGCTGTTCCAGATCGCGCAGTCGGGGTTGACGCCGGCCGAGGAGCTGCTAGCGGCCTACGAAGGGCGCTGGAACCGCACCGTCGATCCGATCTATCGGGAATACGCCTACTGAACCGACGCCGAACCGGACGCGCCCGTCAAACCGAGGTGCCGCCGACGGTCAGGCTGTCGATCTTCAGCGTCGGCTGGCCGACGCCCACCGGAACGCCCTGGCCGTCCTTGCCACAGGTGCCGATGCCGGGGTCGAGCGCCATGTCGTTGCCGATCATGCTGACCCGGGTGAGCACGTCGGGGCCATTGCCGATCAGGGTGGCGCCTTTCAACGGCGGCCCCTTCTTGCCGTTCTCGATCAGGTAGGCCTCGGTACACGAGAAGACGAACTTGCCCGACGTGATGTCGACCTGGCCGCCGCCGAAGCTGACGGCATAAACGCCCTTTTTCACCGATCGCAGGATTTCCTCGGGCTCGCGCGGACCGGCCAGCATGAAGGTGTTCCGCATCCGCGGCATCGGCGCATGGGCATAGCTCTCGCGGCGCCCGTTGCCGGTGCTCTTCACGCCCATCAGCCGGGCGTTCATGCGGTCCTGCATGTAGCCTCTGAGGATGCCGTCCTCGATCAATACCGTGCGCTCGGTCGGCGTGCCTTCGTCGTCGATGGTCAGCGAGCCGCGCCGATCGTCGAGGGTGCCGTCGTCGATGACGGTGACGCCCAGGGCGGCGATGCGCTGGCCCATCAGGCCGGCGAACGCCGACGTCTTCTTGCGGTTGAAATCGCCCTCGAGACCATGGCCGATGGCCTCGTGCAGCAGGATTCCGGGCCACCCGGGACCGAGGATCACCGGCACCTCGCCGGCCGGCGCCGGCACCGAGTCGAGATTGATCACCGCGCGGCGCAACGCCTCGTCGACCGTCTCCTTCCACGAGTCCGGTTCGAGGTAGCGCTGATAGGCGACGCGGCCGCCGACGCCGTAATTGCCGGATTCCATGCGGCCGTCCTTCTCCACCACCACCGAGACATTAAACCGCACCAGCGGTCGAATGTCGGCGGCGCGGCCGCCGTCGCGGCGGATGATTTGCACCGCCTGCCAATTGCCGAGCAGCGACGCCGAAACCTGCTTCACCCGCGCGTCGCGTCCGCGGGCGTAGGCGTCGACGTCGGCCAGGAACTTCACCTTCGATTCGAAATCTAGGAGGGCGAGCGGGTTTTCGTCGCCATAGAAGTGGCGGTTGGTGCCCGGCGGGCCGGCGAACGCGCCACCCTTGCCGGTGCGGATCGTCTTCACGGTGTCGGCGGCGCGCTTGATCGCGGCCTCGCTTAGCTCCGAGGCATGCGAATACCCTGTCGCCTCGCCCGAGATCGCCCTCAGCCCGAACCCCTGGTTGGTGTCGAACGACGCGCTCTTCACTTGACCGTCGTCAAAGACGACGCTTTCCGATTGCCGATATTCCAGGAAAAGCTCGCCATCGTCGGCGCCGTGCAGCGCGTCCTCGACGATTTGCTGAACCCGGCCGCGGTCCAATCCGGCGCGGTCAAAAAACAACTCGTCAGTAGCGGCGAGATCGGTCATAAAAACTTCCTTTGCCTGTTCCGGGCGCCGCCATTAAGTCAGCAGCCTCGGTCGACCGGATATGGTAGAAATATAGGGAATAAACACTGGAATTACGACCATGACGGCGTTCAAAGAACATTCTCAAAGGCGAGCCCTGGCGGAAGAGTTGCACGCGCGCCCCCATGGCGTCGTCGACGCGCCGGCGAAAATCTCGCACATCGCGGCCATCAACGACGAGAACAACGCCGAAGCCGACCTTGCTCACCTGGCGCGGCTTTGCCAGGCTTTCAACGCGCCACCGCCGCCCCAGGGCATCACCCATCTCACCCAGGACATCGGCCGCTCCCGCCTGAAATGGGAACGCCATAGCGAATTCACCACCTATACCTTCATCCAGGAGGCGCCGTTCGAAAGGCCGTTCAAGGACACCGTGATCGGCCTGGTGCCGCAGGATTGGCTGGCGGCATTGCCCGGTCGGGTGCTGGTCGCCATTCACATCGCGATTGATGCGAAGGCCGCGGCCGAACGCCCGGTTCCGGAGATCGTCGGATTGTTCGACAACAACACCGTAACCGGCGGCTACGTGGCCGCCCGCGGCGCCATGCTGTGGACGGATTTCCGCATTCACGACGACGGGTTCAGCCGGTTTCTGATTCGTGATATCGGCATGAACCACCGCGCCATGGCGCGGCTGGTACAGCGGGTCCTCGAGATCGAGACCTACCGGTCGATGGCGATGCTGGCCTTCCCGCTCGCCCGCGAGGCGCGCCGCAAGATCGCCGAAACGGAAGGCGAGGTGAGCCGGATCATCGGCCGGCTGTCCGAGATCGAGGGCGTCGACGACGAGCGCGACCTTTTGGGCCGGCTGTCGAAGCTGGCGGCCGAGGCGGAAAAGATCTCGGCGGCCACCAGTTATCGGTTCGGCGCCACCAACGCCTATTACGAGTTGGTCAAACAGCGGCTTAAAAGCCTGCGCGAGGAGCGGATCGTCGGCCTGCAGCTGGCCGGCGAATTTATCGACCGACGGCTGGCACCGGCCATGGATACCGTCAAGAACTGCGCCGAACGCCAGGAGAATCTGTCAAATCGCATCTCGCGCGCCAGCGATTTGTTGCGTACCCGGGTCGACGTGGCGCTTGAGGGCCAGAACCGGGACCTGCTCCAATCCATGGATCAACGCGCCCGTGTGCAACTGCGCCTGCAGGCGACCGTCGAAGGCCTTTCGGTTGTCGCCGTGAGTTATTACCTGCTCAGCATGATCTCGTATCTCGCCAAGGGCGCCAAGGGTTTCGGTCTTGCGATCGATCCCTTCATCGTCGTTACCATCGCCTTGCCGATCGTCGTCGCTGCGGTGTGGATCGGAGTCCGTCGGGTCCGTCGCTCGATAACCAAGGCGGCGCGGAAAGAATCCTGAGGGTCCCGCCGGGCGTGAAGATTTTTGCTTGACCCGGCCCGGCGCAAGGTCTATTTCGTGACCCATCGTGGCGATTTGGTCGACCGGCTTGCGGGCCACGTAAAAAATTCCCGCTAAAAGGTCGGAGCTTGTTGGAAGCCCTGACCCTCGGCGGTCGGGGTTTTTTTATGCCGGGTCGACGGAAGCGGAGGATGCCTCATGGGTGTCAATAAAACTGATCCGGGCACGTGGCGGCGTGCGACCAAGCTCGTCCGCGGCGGCACCGAGCGATCGCGTTTCGGCGAAACCAGCGAAGGCCTGTTCCTGACGTCCGGCTACGTTTACGATTCGGCGGAAGAGGCGGAGCGGTCGTTCAAGGGCGAAATCAAGCGCTACATGTATTCGCGCTACGCCAACCCGACTCTGACCATGTTCGAGACCCGCTTGGCGCAGTTGGAGGGCGCCAAACACTGCGTCTCCACGGCGAGCGGCATGGCGGCGGTGTTCGCGGCGCTGGCCAGCCAGCTCAAGGCCGGCGACCGGGTGGTCGCGTCGCGGGCGTTGTTCGGCTCCTGCCATTACATCATTACCGAGCAGCTGCCGAAATTCGGCATCGAATCGGTGCTGGTCGACGGCACCGACCTCGACCAATGGAAAAAGGCGCTGTCGAAGAAGACCCGCTGCGTGTTCCTGGAGACGCCGTCCAATCCGGCGCTGGAGATCATCGACATGCGCGCCGTCAGCGAGCTCGCCCACAAGGCCGGAGCGTCACTGATCGTCGACAACGTATTCGCGACGCCGGTGCTGCAGCGGCCGCTGGAGTTCGGCGCCGACATCGTCATGTATTCGACGACCAAGCACATCGACGGGCAAGGCCGCACCCTGGGCGGCGCCATCCTCACCAACGATGACGAGTTCATCGAGAAATCGCTGACACCGTTCATGCGCCACACCGGCCCGACGCTGAGCGCGTTCAACGCCTGGGTCCTGGTGAAGGGGCTGGAGACGCTGGAAATCCGCGTTACCCGCCATTGTCAGAACGCGCGCGCCGTTGCCGAGCACCTGAGCGGCCGCAAGGGCGTCACCAAGGTCATCTATCCGGGCCTGAAAAGCCATCCGCAGCACAATCTGGCGATGAGCCAGATGAGCGACGGCGGCTCCATCGTCTCGTTCGAGATCGCCGGCGGCAAGCAGGCCGCGTTCCGTTTCCTCAACGCGCTCAAGCTGGTCGACATCTCCAACAACCTGGGCGACGCCAAGAGCCTGACCACCCATCCCGCCACCACGACCCATCAACGGCTGAGTCCGGAAGAGCGGCTGAAGATGGGAATCACGGACGGGTTGGTGCGGCTGTCGGTCGGCCTGGAGGATGCGGACGACATCAAAGACGACCTGGATCAGGCGCTGGCGGCGGCGATCCGGTAATCGGGCTGGCTAGCCCTGCACCCACGGCAGCCCGGCGACTTTCCAGCCGTTGACCCTGCCGCGATGGCCGGTGGCGTCCTTGTCGCCCTCGAAGCCGTTGGCGATGTTGTAGCACTGCTTGAACCCCGCCGTAGTCATGGCGATGGCGGCGTCGCGGGATCGCACCCCCGAGCGGCACAAGAACAGCAGCGGCGCGTCCCGATTGACGCCGCTTTTTTCCACCTCGGCGACGAAGTTCGGGTTGACGCCCATGGTCGGGAAGACCTTCCAGTACACGCGCAACACCTGCTTGCCGAGGCCGCTGAGATCGGGGTTGCCGACGTAGGCAAACTCGGCGTCGGTGCGCACGTCCATCAGCACCGCCTCGGGGTTGTTGGCGAGCATGTCCCATGCTTGCTTCGGCAATACGTCGCCGGCATAGGGGGCATCGGACACGGGCGGCATCTCCCGGGCGCGAACGCCCCTAGTTCCTGTTGCGGTCCAGGTAGTCCAGCATATCCTGGACCGTGGTGAATTTCTTGCGTGGCCGCGTGCCGCCGCCGCCCTCGACCTCGGCCGCCTCCAGCTTCTTCCAATCGGCGAAGCTGACGACTCGCGCCTTGCGCTCGGCAAGCAGCTTTTCCAGCGCCTTGCGACCGGGCTTCGCACCTTTGGCGCCGCCGGCGAAATCGTTATGGATGTGCTCGGCGACGGTGACGCCGTCGGGCCGGTTGGACGAAATCACGCCGGTCGGGCCGCGCTTGATCCAGCCGACGGCGTAAAGACCGTCCGCGACGCGGCCGTCCTGGTTGGTGACGATGCCCTGTTTGTCGTCGAACGGCACGCCCTCGATGCGATCGGACCGGTAACCGATCGCGGCGATCACCAGACCGCACGGTATGTCGAAGAATTCACCGGTACCGGTGGCGCGGCCGCCTTCGACGCGGGTGCGCTCGAACCGCACGCCCTCGACTCGATCGCCGCCGATAATTTCGACCGGCGCGGCATAGAACTCGAAATGCACGCGCTTCGGCTTTTCATCCGCCTTGCGGGCGGAGAACTCGCGCAGCGTCTCCAGGTTCCGCTCCTTCAAGCGCTTGTCGCGCTCCGGCAGCTCGCCTACGCCGTCGGGCAGTTGCTCGGCCTTAATCAGGGAAACGCTTTCCGCGAGCTTGCCCATCTCGCGCAGTTCGACATTGGTGAATTTCGCTTCTATGGGTCCGCGCCGGCCGCAGATCCAGATGTCCTTCACGGGTGAGTCGAGGATCGCCCGCTCCGCATATTCCGGCAAATCGGTTGCGGCCAATTCCTCCTTCGAGCGGGACAACAGGCGCGCCACGTCGATGGCGACATTGCCGACGCCGATCACCACCGCCGCGGCGACGTTGAGGTCGGGATCGAGATCCTGGAAATCCGGATGGCCGTTGTACCAGCCGACGTAGTCGGCGGACCCGAACACGCCCTTCTTGTCCTCGCCGGGAATGCCGAGCGCGCGGTCGCGCGGCGCGCCGACGGCCAATACCACGGCGTCGTACATGTCCTTGAGCTCCGCCAGGCTGAGGTCACGGCCGACCTCGACATTGCCGAAATAGCGAACCTGCTGCTTGAGCGCCGTCTTTTCGTACTTCTTCTGGACGTTCTTGGTGGTCTGGTGATCCGGCGCGACGCCACCGCGGATCAGGCCATAGGGCGTCGGCAAACGCTCGATGAAGTCGATGCTGACATCATCGCCGGAACTCGTAAGCGCGTCGGCCGTGTAGAATCCGGCCGGCCCGGAGCCGACGATCGCAACGCTGATCGGCATGGTATCCCCCTTGTCGCGAGGCGATATTCAGCCGCTAACGGTCCAGGTGTGTCCCCGCCTCAATAGCTTGTTGAGGTCCTTCCCGGCACCCAGCTTCTTTGCCTCTTCGAAATGATCCCTGACGCCATCTTCGTAGCTTGGCGTAGGGTCGCAGTAAAGCACGCCAAGGGCAATTGGCATGGCCGGGCGTTCCATGCCGGCCAGCATGCCGGCGAGCGCCCGATTGGTTTCTTCATGGACGAGAATATCGGCTTCCGTCACCCCATTCTCGCCGATGGTCACCGCTTCCAGCGCCAGCGCGCCGGGCTTGATCCTGAGGCCGCGGTTTCTGTTCTTGCCGAAGATCAGGCGTTTGCCGTGCTCGACGAAAATCTCCGCGTCGTCGGCGATTTCCTTGGCCGTGAAATCGGCGAACACTTCGTTGTTGAAGACGATGCAGTTCTGGAAAATCTCGACGAACGAGGTGCCGTTGTGGGCGTGCGCCCGTTTAAGCACTTCCGGCAGGTGTTTTTGCAAGCTGTCGACCGAACGGGCGACGAATCGGGCGCCGGCGCCGAGCGCCAACGCCACCGCGCACACCGGATTCTCGATCGAGCCCCAGGGCGTCGACGGCGAGCGGGTGCCGGCCCGCGAGGTCGGCGAATATTGGCCCTTGGTCAGGCCGTAGATTTCGTTGTTGAACATCAAGAGTTGCAAATTCACGTTGCGCCGGAGCACATGCAGCAGATGATTGCCGCCGATCGACAGCGCGTCTCCGTCGCCCGAGATCACCCACACGTCGAGGCCGGGATTGGCGAGCTTAATGCCGGTGGCGAACGCCGGCGCGCGTCCGTGTATGGTGTGGAAGCCGTAGGTCGCCATGTAATAGGGGAACCGCGCCGCGCAGCCGATTCCGGAGACGAACACAGTGTTTTCCCGGCGCGCGCCGATCTCGGCCAACGTGCGCTGCATTGCCTTCAGGATCGCGTAATCACCGCAGCCCGGGCACCAGCGGACCTCCTGGTCGGTGGCGAAATCCTTCGCGGTCAGCTTGGCGACGGGCGAAACGACGTTCATTCTACTTCTCCAGGCATTCTTGGGCGGCGGCCGCGATCTCGGCGATCTTGAACGGCTGGCCGGACACCTTGTGCAGCCCCTGGGCGTCGATCAGATATCCGCTCCTGATCAGGGTCGTCAATTGGCCGGTGTTCATTTCCGGCACCAGTACCTTGCCGAATTTTGCCAGAAGCTCGCCAAGATTTCTTGGCAGCGGCCACAGGTGGCGAAGGTGGATATGCGAAACGTCGTGCCCCTTTTTCCTGAGCGCGCTGACGGCACGGTTGATCGGCCCGTAGGTCGAGCCCCAGCCGACGATCGCCAGGCGGCCGCCCTCGGCGCCCTCTTCGACCGTTTGCAGCGGAATGTCGTCCGCGATGCGGCGGATTCTTTCGGCGCGCGTTTCGGTCATGCGCTGGTGGTTGATCGGGTCGTAGGAGATGTGGCCGGTGTTGTAGTCCTTCTCGAGCCCGCCGATGCGATGCTCGAGGCCGGGCGTGCCGGGGATCGCCCACGGGCGCGCCAGCGTCTTCGGATCGCGCAGGAACGGCTGGAACCCGGTCGGATCGGTGCGGAAATGCACGCGCGGGAGGCGGATCGAGTCGACCGCCGGGATCAGCCACGGCTCGGCGGCGTTGCCGATGTAGCCGTCGGTCAGCACGATCACCGGCGTCATGTGTTTGGTGGCGATCCGCACCGCCTCGATGGCGACGTCGAAGCAGTCGGAAGGCGATCTCGCGGCGACCACCGCCAGCGGGCTGTCGGCATTGCGCCCGAACACCGCCTGATGCAGGTCGGACTGCTCGGTCTTGGTCGGCATTCCCGTCGACGGTCCGGCGCGCTGCGAATTGACGATGATCAACGGCAATTCGACGCTGATGGCGAGGCCGATCGCCTCGGCCTTGAGTGCGATCCCCGGGCCCGAACTCGACGTCACCCCGAGCGAGCCGGCGTAGGATGCTCCGATCGCCGAGCAGACGGCGGCAATTTCGTCCTCGGCCTGGAAGGTAACGACTCCGTATTCCATGAGGTTGGAAAGCGTGTGCAGCAGCGACGACGCGGGCGTGATCGGATACGAGCAGAACGTCAGCTGCAGGCCGGCCAGCTTTGAGCCGATGACGAGACCCCACGAAAGCGCCTCGGCGCCGGTTACGGTGCGGTATTCGCCCGGCGCGATCTTCGCTTCGCCGATCGTGAACCCCTGCAAGCCATGCGGCACTTCGGCCGTTTCGCCCAGCGCATGGCCGGCGTTGAGCGCCGCGATGTTGGCCTGCGCCAGTTGCGGCTGCTTGGCGAATTTCTGGTTCAGCCAGTCGACGGTCGATTGACGGTCGCGCCCATACATCCAGTAGACGAAACCAAGCGTCCACATGTTCTTGCAGCGCAGCGCTTCTTTCTGACTGAGGCCGAATTCCTTTACGGCCTCGAGGGTCATTGCCGAGATGTCGAACTCGATCACCCGATAGGCGTCGAGACTGCCGTCTTCGAGAGGGTTACTCTTGAAGGTCGCCTTGCGCAGGCTCCTCTCATGGAACGAGCCTTTGTCGATGACGATCAGCCCGCCCTTCTTCAACGCCGGCAACTCGACCTTCAGCGCCGCCGGGTTCATTGCGACCAGCATGTCGACGGCGTCACCGGAGGTCTTGATGATGCCGGCACCGAAATTGATCTGGAACGACGACACGCCGAACGTGGTGCCCGCCGGGGCGCGAATCTCCGCCGGAAAATCCGGGAAAGTGGCAAGGTCGTTGTGAGCCAGCGCCGTCGCCTGAGTGAACTGGCTGCCGGTGAACTGCATGCCGTCGCCGGAATCGCCGGCAAAACGGACGACGGCAGATTCAAGTTCCTGGCGCCGGGCAGGAGGGGTTGGACGTTGTGCGACAGATGTTACCGTTGACATGGTCTTCCCGACAGGAAGTCAATCGATCCGCCAATTCTGCCCCGGCGCAAACTCGGCCGGGGACAATACAACAAGATAGCACCTACGATTACTGTATTTCTTCCCCATTACCGCCGGCATCTCAACCCTTTTCCGTCGAAATCTGTTATATTTCTGCTTTGATTCCAATCCGGTAAGAGTCTCCGGGCACCGGCGGCGTCAATGCGGCGGCAGGATATCCTATACTTTCCCGTCTCCAAGGCCGCCATTTCACATGTCAGAACCGCGAAAAATTCATGAATGACGCCAACCACATCCTGAGCCGCCTGGGCGACCTGATCGGCAAGGCGAAGGCTGCCGGCGCCGATGCCGCCGACGCGGTATTCGCCGAGGTCGTATCGCTCTCCGTCGGCCATCGGCTGGGCGAGCGTGAAAACCTGGTGCGCGCTGAGGGCGCCGACCTCGGCCTCAGGGTCTTCATCGGCGCCCGCCAGGCGGTGGTGTCGTCGTCGGACTTCTCCGATGCGGCCCTCGACGAGCTGGTCGCCCGCGCCGTCGCAATGGCCCGGGTGGTGCCCGAGGACCGCTTCTGTGGGCTCGCCGATCCCGACCAAGTGGCTACCGAATTCCCCGACACCGAAGGCTGCGACGATCATGAGCCTGACGCCGAGGCGCTGGGCGACATGGCGAAGCGCGCCGAGGACGCGGCGCGCGGCGTGCAGGGCATTGCCAATTCCGAAGGCGCCGAGGCGGGTTGGAGCTTGAGCACCATGGCGATCGTCGGCAGCAACGGGTTCGCGCAAAGCCGGTCCAACTCACGGCACTCGCTCGCCGTATCGGTGATCGCGGGCAACAATGCCGGCATGGAGCGTGACTACGATTTCGCCAGTACGGTATTCGCGGACGACTTGCCGGCACCGGAAGAAATCGGGCGCACGGCGGGCGAGAAAACGGTTCGGCGACTGAACCCGAAGAAAGCCAAATCGGCCCGGGTTCCCGTCGTCTACGATCCGCGCGTCGGAAATTCTCTGCTCGGCCATCTCGCCAGCGCCATCAACGGCGACGCCGTGGCGCGGGGAACGACCTTCCTCAAGGACAAGATGGGGAAAAAGATTTTTGCCGACGCCGTCACGGTCGTTGACGATCCCCTGCGCCGGCGCGGGCTGCGTTCCAGAAATTTCGACGGCGAGGGCATTCCGACGGCACGCCGCAATATCGTCGAGCGAGGCCGGCTCGAAAGCTGGATCCTCGATCTGCGCTCGGCGCGGCAACTGAAAATGCCGACCACCGGTCACGCGTCGCGCGGCACCACGTCGCCGCCTTCGCCGTCGGCGTCAAATCTATATCTGGAGGCCGGGACCGTGACGCCGAAAAAACTGATGGCCGATATCGAGTCCGGTCTCTACGTCACCGAACTGATGGGATTCGGGATTAACAGCGTCACCGGCGACTACAGCCGAGGAGCCAGCGGTTTCTGGATCGAATACGGCGAGATCGCCTATCCGGTCAACGAAGTCACCATCGCCGGCAATCTCATGGACATGTTCGCCCACGTCACCGCCGCCGACGATTTGGAGTTTCGTTATGGCACGAACGCGCCGACGCTGCGGGTCGACGGAATGACGGTCGCCGGGCGCTGATCGGACAATCACGGCGCCGGCAATCATTGGCGCGGGAACATGGCGCATGGTATGGTCCGCTGCGTCAGGCTCGGGATACCAGGACGTGAACGATACAACCGAGAAACTTTCGCCGAAGCACGACTCCACCCATCATCTGATGCGCCGTCTATGGCGCGAGAGCATCAGCCCCTATCTGGGATGGCTCGTTCTCGCGGTCATTTGCATGGCGGCGATGGCGTCGGCGACGGCGTTCAGCGCTTGGCTGATGGAGCCCGTCGTCAACGAGGTCTTTATCGCCCAGAACAAGGCGATGCTGTGGCCAATCGGCACCGTCGTGTTGGCGACGTTCCTGGTCAAGGGACTCGCCAACTACGCTCAAGCGGTGCTGATGAGCTTCGTCGGGCTGAAGATCATCGCCGACAATCAAAACAGGCTGTTTGCCCATTTGGCGCGCATGGACCTGGCGTTCTTCCACAACAACCCGACCGGCCGACTGATCTCGCGCTTCACCGTCGACATCAACCAAATGCGGCTCGCGGTGTCGAATGCGCTGACGGGCTTCGGCAAGGACCTGCTGTCGCTGATCGGGTTGGTCGCAGTAATGTTCGCCAAGGACTGGCAGCTGGCCGCCATCTCGTTCTTCGTATTTCCGCTTGCCGCCCTGCCGGTGATCCGACTCGGCCAGCGCATGCGCGCCGTCACCGCCGACACTCAGGAGGAAATGGGCCTGCTCACCACGCTTCTGGAGCAGACGTTCCAGGGCGTTCGAGTGGTCAAGGCCTATGGCATGGAGGCATACGAGAAGAGCCGGATCGGCGGCATCGTCGCAAGGATCCTGCAGCTCAACCTCAAGTCGGCGAAGACGCGGGCGTTGTCCAGTCCGATCATGGAAACCCTCGGCGGCGTCGCCGTATGCGTGGTCATCATTTACGGCGGCACCCGGGTGATCGGCGGCGAGACGACGTCGGGCGCGTTCTTCGCGTTCATCACCGCGCTGCTCCTCGCCTACGAGCCGATGAAGCGACTCGCCAACCTCAATGCCAGCCTGCAGGAAGGGCTCGCCGGCGCGCAACGGCTTTTCGCGGTCCTCGATACCAAGCCGGCGATCGTCGAACGGCCCGGCGCCGCGGACCTCGGCCGGATCACGGGTCACGTGCGACTCGACAACGTGCGTTTTTCGTACGTTGCCGGCACGCCGGTGCTCGCGGGCGTCACGCTCGAGGTACCGGCCGGCAAGCGGGTGGCATTGGTCGGCGCATCGGGCGCCGGCAAGTCGACTATCCTCAACCTGATTCCCCGCTTCTACGACGTCGAATCGGGCCGCGTCAGCATCGACGGCAACGACGTCCGCGACGTCACATTCGTGTCGCTGTATGCCGGGATCGCGCTGGTCAGCCAGGAGATCACCCTGTTCGACGACAGCGTGCGCGCCAACATCGCCTATGGTCGCGCCGGGGCGAGCGACGATCAAATCGTCGAAGCCGCGCGCATGGCCGCCGCCGACGACTTCATCCGCGCGCTGCCGCAGGGGTACGAAACGATTGTCGGCGAACAGGGGGTAAAGGTGTCGGGCGGGCAGCGCCAGCGCCTGGCGATCGCCCGTGCGATGCTGAAGAACGCGCCCATTTTGCTGCTCGACGAGGCGACTTCGGCGCTCGACACCGAATCCGAGCGCCAGGTGCAGGCGGCGATGGACAAGCTGATGCAGGGACGCACCACCCTGGTGATCGCGCATCGGCTATCGACCGTTACCGGCGCCGACCTGATTTATGTCATCGATTCGGGGCGCGTCATCGAACAGGGAACGCATGTCGAATTGATGGCCCGTGGCGGTGCCTACAAGCGGCTCTATGACCTGCAATTCGCCGAGTACGAGAGGACTTCGCCGACGGCGCGGGTCGCGGAAGCCTGAGTGAGGACGGAGACCCCGCCAACGTGACGCCATTGAAACGAGTGCTCCAGTCGGAAGCCGTGCGCCGGCTGTTCTGCTGGCTGGCCGCCCAATACATTCGTCTGGTCCACTTGAGCGGTCGGTGGACTGTCGTCAACGGCGATGTGCCGAAGCGACACTGGGACGCGGGCAAGCCGTTCATCCTGGCGTTCTGGCACGGCCGGCTGTTGATGATGCCGTATTGCTGGGACCACCGGCGCACCATCCATATGCTGATATCGCAACACCGCGACGGACAGCTCATCGCTCGAACCGTAGGCCATTTCGGCATTCGCACCGCCGCCGGCTCGTCGACCCGCGGCGGCGCCCAAGCGCTTCGCGCCATGGTCAAGGCGCTGCACCATGGAGACTGCGTCGGCATCACCCCCGACGGCCCGCGCGGGCCGCGAATGCGGGCCAGTGACGGCATCGTCAGCGTCGCCCGGCTCGCTGGCGTTCCCGTAATTCCCGCCGCCTACGGCGTGACGTCCGGACGGTTCCTCGCCACCTGGGACCGGTTCCTGGTGGCGTGGCCGTTCGCGCGCGGCGTCATCATCTGGGGCGAGGCGATCGAGGTCGACCGCGACGCCGGCTCCGGCGCCGTCGAGTCGGCGCGGCGGCGCATCGAGGACGGTCTCAATACCGTCACCGCCGAGGCCGACCGACTTTGCGGCCGGGCGCCGGTGGAACCGGCACCGACGGTCGCCGCCGAGCCGGCGGGCGAGGGCAGGCGGACGTGATGCTGTCGCTCTACCGCGCCGTCACCGGAATAGGCGGACCCGCGATCCGTGCTTATCTCGGTTTGCGCCGGGCCCGCGGCAAGGAGGACCCGGCGCGGTTCGGCGAGCGCCTCGGCATTGCCGGCCGCCGTCGGCCGGATGGATTTTTGGTGTGGGCGCACGCCGCCAGCGTCGGTGAATCGCTGTCGCTGCTGCCGTTGATCGAGCGGCTGGTGACGGCATGGCCCGGCCTCAACGTCGTGATGACGACGGGAACCGTGACCTCGGCGCAACTAATCGGCGGGCGGCTGCCCGAGAACAGCTTCCACCAGTTCATCCCGGTCGACCGCTTGCCGTACGTTCGGCGGTTCCTCGATCATTGGCGTCCGGATTTGGCGTTGTGGGCGGAGTCGGAGTTCTGGCCCAACCTGATCACCGAGACCCAGGCGCGCAAAATCCCGATGATCTTGGTCAACGGCCGTGTCTCGCCGCGCTCGTTCGCCGGCTGGCGACGGTTCCGCGGCTTGATACGGAAATTGCTCGACGGATTCCAATTGTGCCTGGCACAGACCGAGACGGACGCCCGCCGTCTCCGCGAACTCGGCGCCGGCAACGCCAGATACGTCGGCAACCTGAAATTCTCGGTGCCGCCGCTGCCGGCGGCCGAGGCGGAACTGCAACAATTGCGCGATGCGCTCGGCGCCCGGCCGCGCTGGCTGGCCGCCAGCACCCACGCCGGCGAGGAGGCGATGGCGGCGCGGGTGCACCGGAGACTGAAATCGCGTCACGCCGGTTTGCTGACCATCATCGTGCCGCGCCATCCCGACCGCGGCGCCGAAATAGCCGCCGCGCTCACCGCGGACGGTTTGAACGTCGCCCGCCGTTCGTCGGGCGATAGCGTCGCGACGGACACCGACATCTACGTCGCCGATACCATGGGCGAGCTCGGATTGTTCTACCGGATCGCCGGCGTCGCATTCATGGGCAAGTCCCTGGTGCCGCTCGGCGGGCAGAACCCGATCGAGGCGGCGCGTCTCGGTTGCGCCATCGTCCACGGCCCGCACATGATGAACTTCGAGGACATCGGCGAGCGCCTGGGGGCGCTGAACGCCGCCCGCCGGGTCGATGACGAGGCCGCGCTCGCCAGCGCCGTCGGTGCGCTGCTCGCCGACGGCGACGAGCGCGACCGCATGGCCGCCGCCGCTGCGGCGTTCGCCGCCGCCGAATCCGGTGCGGTCGACGCCGTAATGGCCGAACTCGAGCCGTTCATCCCGCCGCTGGCAAAAGGGAATCGGCCGCGTGCGCGCGCCTGATTTCTGGCGGCGGCGCGGCGTCGCGAGCGCGCTGCTGATGCCCGCAGGCTGGCTCTACGGCATCGCCACCCGACTCAGGTTGCAAACGGCGACGCCGTGGCGGGCGCCGGTACGTGTGCTTTGCGTCGGCAACCTGGTGGCGGGCGGCGCCGGCAAGACCCCGGTCGCGATCAGCCTCGGCGCCCGCCTCGTCAATCGCGGCACGAAAGTGCATTTTCTCGGCCGCGGCTACGGCGGTTCGGCGGCGGGGCCGCTCCGCGTCGACATCGCCAAGCACGATGCCGCCACCGTCGGCGACGAAGCACTGCTGCTGGCTCGCGTCGCGCCGACCTGGATCGCCCGCGATCGGGTCGCCGGCGTGCGCGCGGCCGCCAACGCCGCCGACGTCGTCGTCATGGACGACGGGTTCCAGGATCCGGCGGTGGCCAAGGACTTGTCGCTGGTGGTGGTCGACGGCGGCTACGGGTTCGGCAACCGCCGCGTCATCCCGGCCGGCCCGTTGCGCGAGCCGGTGGAATCCGGGCTCGCCCGCGCCCAGGCGCTGGTGGTGGTTGGCGCCGACGTGGCCGGCATCGCCGCCGACGCGGCGGTGCGCGCCGGCGGTATTCCCGTGCTCGCCGCAGTCGTCCAAGGCGGCGCCGAGACGGCGCGGCTGAAGGGCCAGCCGGTGGTCGCCTTCGCCGGCATCGGCCGGCCGGAGAAATTCTTCGCCACCCTCGAAGGCCTCGGCTGCCGCGTGGTTGCGGCACACGGCTTCGCCGACCATCACCGGTTCACGACCGACGAGATCGCGCGCCTGAAGGTGGAGGCCCGTGAGCGGAATGCGCGGCTGGTGACTACGGACAAGGACGCCGTCCGGCTGCCGGCGGCGTCCCGCGACGGCATCGAGGTGGCGACGATCGCGCTCGATTGGGCCGACCCCGCGGCGGTCGATACCTTGCTCCGATCGGTTCTAAAGGGAGCGGCCTGAATGCTCAGGATTCCCCGCCCCATCAACCGTTACCTGATCCACCCCGTCGAGGCGGCGACGGCGCTCGTCGTCTACAGCCTGTTCCGCATCCTGCCGCTGGATTGGGCGTCGGCGCTGGGCGGCTTGCTGGCCCGCACCGTCGGACCGTTGCTGCCGGTCTCCGAGCGGGCGATCAAGAACCTCTCGAACGCCTTTCCCGAGAAATTGCCGGCCGAGATCAACGCCATCGTGCGGGCGATGTGGGACAACCTCGGGCGGGTGGCGGCGGAATACCCGCACCTTTCCGAGATCGACGTTTACGATCCCGACGGGCGGGTCGCGACAAGCGGCGTCGAGTACGTGGATTTGCTGCGCGAGGACGGCGCCGCCGGCATCTTCTTCTCCGGCCATATCGCCAACTGGGAGATCGTGTCGCTGGGTGCCACCCAGCGCGGCGTGCCGCTCGATCGCGTTTACCGCCAAGCCAACAACCGCTTGGTCGAATGGCTCTACCACCACGGCCGCGCCGCTGTCGAGGGCGCGCTGATCCCGAAAGGCGCCGCCGGCGCGCGGTTGCTGCTGAAGTCGCTGACGGCGGGCAAACATCTGGGCATGCTAATCGACCAGAAGATGAACGACGGCATCCCGGTCAAGTTCTTCGGCCGCGACGTGATGACGGCGCCGGCGCTCGCCGAATTGGCGCTGCGATTCGACTGTCCGGTGGTGCCGGCGCGGGTGGTGCGGCTGAAAGGCGCGCGTTTCAGGCTCGAGATCGAACCGCCGCTGAACCTGATCCGCACCGGCGACCATCAGGCCGACGTCGCCGCCATCATGGGGCAGGTCAATGCGGTGATCGAGAGGTGGGTGCGCGATACGCCGGAACAGTGGCTGTGGCTGCACAACCGCTGGCCCGATTGATCGACCCGAAATTCGAAAACGAAGGCGGCCGGACGAATCCGGCCGCCTGAACTTTATACAAAGTGTTCGCCGGCGCCCCGGGCCGGGGGCCGGTTCCGCCTTATTTGCCGGGCTGCGTGCTCTGCTGCGTCGAGCTGTCGGCGATCGACGTCGCCGAATCCGGCGTCGAGGCGTCGACCGACTTCGTCGAGTGCTGGGCACCGCACTCGGCGAACGCGACGGTCGGAACGGCGAGGCCGGCTGCCAGCAGTGCCGCGACGAAGGCATAGGCGGTAAACTTGAACATGGAAATTCCTCCAAGAAACCGGTGAATGACTGGCGACACTGTAGTCGATTTCCGGTCGCCGGACAAAGGATCTCCCGGTCAGCGGCGCCGTTCCGCGCCGTTTGGCACGTCCATCGGCCCGACCAAAAGCGCCGGGTCGAGGTGGGTGCCGAACAGGCTCACCCCCCAGTGCAGGTGTGGCCCGGTAACGCGCCCGGTCTTGCCGACGCTGCCGATACGCGCACCTTTGGCCACGCGCTCGCCCGGCTTGACGCGGATGTCGTCCAGGTGCGCGTAGGCGGAAATCAGACCATGGCCGTGGTCGATCAACACCGTCCTGCCAGTGAAGAACATGTCCTGGTGTGCCAGCGCGATGACACCCGCGGCGCATGCGACGACCGGCGTGCCAGTCGGCGCCACCACGTCGACGCCGCTGTGCGGCCGGCGCGGCTTGCCGTTGAGGATGCGCTGGCTGCCAAAGACGCCGGTGACTTGGCCCTCGACCGGCCACACGAACCCCGACGCAAAGCCGCGAGCGTCGCTGTCGTGGCGCCGGACCTCGGCGATCCGGCGGCTGTCGTCGGTGATACGGACCATATCCTCCGGGCTCGGCGTCACTTGGCGCTCGGGCAGGCCGTCGATGCGCTGCACCGGATACATACGCGCCGCCACCTTCAGGTCGCGGTCGGTGCGGCTGCCGTCCGGGTGCTCGATCAGCAACCGCGCCCGCGCCGCAGCGTCGCGCCCGAAGCCGATCAGGAACCCGCCCGCGGCGTCGACACGCACCGGCTTGCTGTCGACCGATGCCCTCGCGCCGGGATCGGTTTGTCCGATCACCAGGCCGCCCTGGATCAGCGGCCCATCGAGGCCGAGGCTGCCGGCGGATGTCGTCGCCGCCAGCGACGGCACGAGAAACAGCAGCAGCGTGGCGAGCGCCAGGGTGTGGCGCGCCGTCACAGCAGCGTCCCCTGGCCGCCGTCGCCGCCGCGCCCGGGTTTCTTCGGCTTCGCCTTTTTTCCGCCGCCGGCGACGTCGGTGATTCGTGCGCCGGCCTTGCCGTCGTTGAATTGCAGCCACACGTCCATGGCCGGCTTCAGCCGCGCCACCGACATAACGGGGTTGCCGGCATGATCGGCGACCAGCGCAAAGCCGCGTTTCAAAACTCCCTTGTAGGAATAGCTCTCCAGCAGCGCCGCCGCCTGCTCGAATGATCGCTTGGCGTTGCCGACGACGCCCCTGTAAGCGCTCAGCAAGGCGCGATCAGCATTCTTGAAAAGCTTTTTCGCATGAGCGAGGCGCTGGTGCGGTTTCGGGATGGTAATCGCCAACCGCTGGCGCCTGAGGGCCATACCGGCGCGCAGCGCATGGGCCAGCCTTTCGGCGCGGTCGTCGAGGCGCTGCATCAGACCTTCCAACAGCCGTCTCAGGTCCGGCAGGGCGCGGGCGAGACCGTCGAGCCGCGTCCGCCGCTCGGCGACCAGCCGCGCCGCGGCGGCGACCAGCCGCGCGCCCAGATCCTCCACTTGCGCCATCAGTTCGGCGCGCACCGGCACCGCCATCTCGGCCGCCGCTGTCGGCGTCGGCGCGCGGGCGTCGGCGGCGAAGTCGATCAGCGTCGTGTCGGTCTCGTGGCCGACCGCGGAAATCAGCGGGATGGCGCTCGCCGCCGCGGCGCGCGCGACCACTTCCTCGTTGAACGCCCACAGATCCTCGAGGCTGCCGCCGCCGCGGGCGACGATCAACAGGTCCGGCCGCGGCGCCTTGCCCGTGCCGCTGATGCGGTTGAAGCCGTCGATGGCGGCGGCGATCTTTTCCGCCGCGCCCTCGCCCTGCACCGGCACCGGCCACAACAGCACCCGGCGCGGGAAGCGGTCGGCAAGGCGGTGCAGGATGTCGCGGATGACGGCGCCGGTTGGCGAGGTGACGATGCCGATGACGTCGGGCAGGAACGGCAGCGGCTTCTTGCGCGCCGCGTCGAACAACCCCTCGGCGGCGAGCTTTTTGCGCCGTTCCTCAAGCAGTTTGAGCAGCGCCCCTTCGCCCGCCAGCTCCAGGGCCTCGACGACGATCTGATAGCGCGAGCGCCCCGGGTAGGTGGTGAGCCGGCCGGTGGCCACCACCTCCATGCCGTCTTCCGGCTTCAGGCCCAGCCGGCCGACGGTACCGCGCCAGGCGACCGCGTCGAGCACCGCATCGGCGTCCTTGAGCGCGAAGTATAGGTGCCCCGACGCGGCCCGCTTGAAGCCGGAAATCTCGCCGCGCACGCGGACGCGGGCGAAGCTCTCCTCGACCGTGCGTTTCAACAACGCCGAAATCTCGGAGACGGTCAGGATCGGCAGGTTGCCGTCCGGATTGCGAGGATCATCCGGCGGGCCTGCGAGGGGGGACGGATTCTTGCTCATGACGCTGGCAGGTATGATAGAAAACGGTTGATGGAAAAGCACGGCAAACGACGAAAGCGGAAGGCGCGCCGGCGATGAAGGTCCTGGTCGTCGGGTCGGGGGGCCGCGAGCACGCGCTGTGCTGGGCGATCGCCAAGTCGCCGCATTGCGACGAACTCTTTTGCGCCCCCGGCAACGCCGGCATCGACCGCGTCGCCGTCTCGGTTCCGATTGCCGCCAACGACATCGACGGAATCGTCACTTTCGCCGACGACAACGGCATCGACTTCGTCGTCGTCGGCCCCGAAGGCCCCCTGGTGCTCGGCCTGGTCGACCGGCTGCAGGACGCCGGCATCAAGGCGTTCGGCCCGACGGCCAAGGCGGCGCGGCTGGAGGGCTCGAAGGGCTACACCAAGGACCTGTGCGCCAAATACCGGATCCCGACCGCCGAATACGCCCGTTTTGACGAGCCCGATGCCGCCAAGGACTACATCCGCGTCAAGGGCGCGCCGATCGTCGTCAAGGCCGACGGCCTGGCGGCGGGCAAGGGCGTCATCCTGTGCCGCAACGAGAACGAAGCCTATGCCGCCATCGACCATATCATGATCGAGGATGCCTTCGCCGGGGCCGGCGCCGAGGTGGTGATCGAGGAGATGCTGGCGGGCGAGGAGGCGAGCTTCTTCGCCCTCGTCGACGGCAACCGCGCGCTGCCGCTGGTTGCCGCCCAGGACCACAAGGCCGCCTTCGACGGCGACGAGGGCCCCAACACCGGCGGCATGGGGGCTTATACGCCGGCTCCCGTCATCACCGAGGCGATGACCAAGCGCATCATGAAGGAGATCATCGAGCCCACGATTCGCGGCACCGCCGAGCAGGGCAACCCCTACAAGGGCGTGCTCTATGCCGGGCTGATGATCACCCGGGACGGCCCGAAGTTGATCGAATACAACGCCCGCTTCGGCGACCCGGAATGCCAGCCGATGGTGATGCGGCTGGCCTCCGACCTGCTGCCGGCGCTGATCGCCTCGGCCGACGGCCAGCTCGACGGCGTCAGCTTGAAATGGCGTCCCGAGGCGGCGCTGACGGTGGTGATGGCGACCAGGGGCTATCCAGGACACTATGAGAAAGGCTCCGAGATCCGGGGTCTCGATGCGGCCGGCGCGCTGGCCGACGTGGTTGTCTTCCACGCCGGCACCAAGGATTCGGGCGGGCGCATCGTCGCCAACGGCGGCCGGGTGCTCAACGTCACCGCGCTCGGCCGAACCGTCGAAGCGGCCCAAAAGCGCGCCTACGAGGCGGTCGACCTGATCGATTGGCCGGACGGCTTCTGCCGCCGCGACATCGGCTGGCGGGCCATCGGCCGCTAGGCCTTTCAACGCCCACCGCCGCGCCCTATATAATCCGACAACCGCCAACCACGCCCCGGGAGGACGACCATGGACCAAAAGACGCGCACCGAACTGGAGGCCGCCTCTTTCCGCGGCCTGGTCGAGCATTTGCGCAAGCGCACCGACGTCCAGAACATCGATCTGATGAACCTGGCCGGGTTCTGCCGCAACTGCCTCTCCAAGTGGTACCGGGCGGCGGCCGAGGAGAAAGGCGTCGGGATGAGCGACGCCGAGGCGCGCGAAATCATCTATGGCATGCCGTTCGACGCGTGGAAGGCCAAGTACCAGAAGGAAGCCTCCGCGGCGCAGAAAAGCATGTTCGAGAAGACCAAGCCGCTGCACGCCGAGATAAGCGGCCACAGCAAATAATCGCCGGCGCCGCGCCCCGACCGCTTGATGTCTGAAAGCCCGCCCGCCCGCCCCGACGGCGCCGACCAGGGAGCCGAGTTGTGGCCCGGCTGCGGCTTTCGGCTGCTCGAGCGCGACCGTCAAGGCCGACTCGTCGTCACCGACGATTTCCTGCGCGCCTATCTGGGCCGCCCCGAATTGGCGCCGGTAGAGGACTCCTGCGCCGCCGAGCGGGCCCTGCACGCGCGGCTGCTGGACCAACCACGCGCCAAGGTAGCGAACAAGGAGATCGCGGCGCTCGCCGACGCCGACGCCCGCGAGAATTACGCCGTGATGCTCGAATTTCGCGACCGGCTGGTCGAAGCCGGCACCGTCGAGGCCTGCTACGCCGGGCTGTTCCGCGAGGGCGACGTGCAGGTGCCGGGGCTGTTCATCGACCAGATGGCGCACGTCATCGTCCGCAACATCCTCGACGGCGCCGACGATCCGTTCCAGGCGCGCGCCGGCGAGTTGCTGTTCCGCGAGCAGATCGCCACCCTCGAGCAGGGCGCGGTTCTGCTCGGCGACGCCGAAACCGTCGGCATGCTTGCGACCACAGCCGGGATGGGCAGCCTCGGCAAGCTGGTGGTCGAAAGCGGGGTCAAGGCGCGGCGCGTCGAGCTCGACGTGCTGCAGCCGGATACCGCGCAAATCTACTGGGCGCGGTGCGACCGCTTCGACACCGTGCTCGACCTATCGTTCACCCGGCCCGGCCTCGATGCGTTGTGTCGGGTGCTGGAGGCGTGGGTGCGGCATTTTCTCGGCGCGGCGGTGAAGATCCAGCCGGTGCAGAAGATCACCGACGAGCGCTGGGTTTGGCACGTCGGGCTGGATCGCGAGGCGACGGCGCTATTGAACGACCTCTACAACCAGACCGAGGTTTCGGAGGAGCGCATGGCGCGCCTGCTCAGCCTGTTCCGGCTCGACTTCGAGGACCCGGGGTCGATGCGCGCAGAGCTGAAGGGCCGGCCGGTCTATCTCGGGCTCGCCATAACGCCGGAAAAAAAGCTGCGGCTGAAGCCGCAGAACCTGTTGGTGAATCTGCCGCTCGCCCGCCGGGCGTGAGCGCGCCGGGCGGTGCCGGTTCGGGACCGGCGAAACCGGATCAAGTATTTGAAAACAAATAAAACAGGCCGTTTCCTGACAGCCAAGGTAAACAAAGGTCGCGATTATAAAGTTGACACCCGTAAGCCATCCTGCTATGCTCTTCCTAACGAATGGAGATGGGCATGGCAAAAACACCAACAATCCAAGGGTTTTTCAAGCAGTTCCCGGACGATGATGCTTGCCTGGATTACCTGATGAAGTTGCGCCACGGCGAAAGCCTGGATTGCCCGAAGTGCGGCAAGCACGGCAAGTTTCACCGCATCCGCCGTCACCCGGCCTATGAGTGCGCGTGGTGCGGGTTTGAAATCTTCCCGATGGTCGGGACCATGTTCCACAAGTCGCATACGCCGCTTCAGAAGTGGTTTTACGCCATGTATCTCTTCACCACGTCCCGGCATGGCGTCCCTGCCAAAGAATTGCAGCGCCAGCTCGGGGTGTCGTACCCGACCGCCTTCCGCATGGCGCACTTGATCCGCAAGTTCATGGGCAAGGTTGACGGCGATCCGATGCTTGGCGGGCACGTCGAGGCCGACGAAACCTACATCGGCGGCAAGCCGCGCTTCCGCCGCAAGGGAAAGGGCGGCGGCAACGCCAATTACCGAACCAAGAAAGTCACTGTGTTCGGCATGGTCGAGCGCGGCGGTAACGTTATGACCCGCGTGGTCCCGAACGCGCAGCGGGATACTCTGGTTCCCGAAATCATGCAGAATGTCTGCATCGGCTCCGTTATCTCGACTGATGAATGGCATCCCTATAAGTCGCTTCCCGGCGAAGGTTACGGGCACTTGATCGTGAAGCACAAAGAGGGCCAGTACGTGGACGGCATCGCGCATACCAATACCCTTGACGGATTCTGGAGCCAGTTGAAGCGGGCGATCCGTGGCACCCATGTCCATGTCAGTCGGAAGCATCTTCAGAAGTACCTGGGCGAGTTCGAGTTCCGCTATAACCTTCGGAAGACCCCGGAGTTGATGTTTGATCGGCTGCTGGCGAGCCTTTAGCGGCAGCTTCCAGAAGCGGCCAAAAACGTTCATCGGCTTGCGACGGATGTTCCTTGGCAAACTGTTTCAGCTTGCCGGATTTTCTGGCTTCTTCGAGGGAAAGGTATTTACCTCGTGACATCATTCCATCTCCGTAACCATGTCAGCCCGCACTATGAATGCCTTGCTGATTTTGTCGCCGACATAGAAAGCGTTGATCGCGCCATCAAAAATACTCTTTGCTTCCGCTGCTTCAAAAATGACGTGTATGTCTTCGGCCGTCATTTCCGCGTAGGTTGCCTCAGCAGTAAATTCATCGCCAGTTTCAACGTTTCGTAATCTAACCGAAAAGCCTTCTTCATTCTCTGTATTGATATCGACTACCTCATACACGCCATCTAAGCGTTTCCCAACACTCGCGGCCCTTTCGGCGGATAGAATTGTCTTAGCCTGGCGTCTTGTAAGATCAACTCCTAGAACGCGGCTTCGGCCCTCCTGTAAAGAAGGCCGAAGAAGGGCGCGCTTCCCCTCATCGGCTTCTGCTTTGAGCTGCATCGTTATCCCGAACTGCTCCATCGCTTCTGTTATCAAACGCATCCGCTCGGTTTCTTGGGCGCTTAAAGCAATATGTTCATCAATTCTTTTCTCTGCTAACTTTTCCTCTAGGCTGGCCGCGTAAAATTCCTTCGCCGTATCGTGTCCGAAGTACAAAAGCGCTACGACGATGGCCACCCCCATAACCTGTCCTCCAGACATCTTCGAAACCATACTCTCAAAAAACTTTTGGATAGCTTCGGCCGTCAGGGAAACGCCGTTGCTTCCAACTGTGACAAGAAATATCAAGTCCAGCGCTTCTTTGTCGTCGGTTCGAAGAAATTGTCGATTCGCTTCGCCATAGACGACAAGCGCGTACGCTCGCGCCACACTGGCATGAAAATCTGCAATAGCTCTCGCTGTTGCTGGTCGAACGGAGTGACCTATAGCCCGTTCTGGAAAATACAAAAGCTGCGGCTGCCACCCCCGGACCAAAAATCGCACGCCACCAGCGCCGATATCGGGATTTTTTGCTACTTGGTCGAGAATGCCCCAAAGCGAATCTTCCGACTCGATTTCCCAAGTGGCTACTTCCGCCATAACGCCCCCCATGACACCTGAAATGCGAGATGCCATCATGCCCCCACAACTTGGGGGCGCAAAGGGATAATTTCGCAGATTTTGGGTGGTGTGGGGTTGCGCGCAAGAAGGGCGTCACTCCCTAAACCGAACTCTGCGCCGTGCCACCGCTTGGCGATCCGTGCGCGCCCGAAAACTAATTACGCCAAACCATTTTTGCTTCGCTTCTACCGTCAGATCGACCCAAAGCGGGTCGCGAACGCGCCATAACCAAGCCGGGCTAATATTAAATTCTAGCCCCCCGTATTCATCCTGAGTTATTTCGCCCTCCCATGTTGGATTGGTCCGCCTAAATGATTTTTTCAATGCTGGGGTATCGATGCTCACTAATTTAACCGCATCAATCTGGGTCGGAATTGGCGGGCCAAACCATCGAAACCGCCTTGGCATTATTCGAACATCAAACCGATCTAAATTGACCGCTTCTGTAGTATTAATTTCCAGGTGTATCGTTTGCTTACCAAGGCCGCCTTCATAAATGGACCTGTAAATTCTCTGTTCTCTCGTGTCCATAAACACGGGGTCATCGCTAAACTGCAATTTGAAGGGACGGGATTTTTGGTGGTGACGGCAACCCCAAAGGAATACCGCAACGGCAAGCGGGGTTATGATCCCCAGTAGTTCGCCAAGCGAAACGCCACGCTCATATGCGGCGACGAGGAAATTCCAAATTGCTGTCATCGCAACCAGAAAGATGAAAACGTAAAACGGGCTCGGTGGCCACGCTTGATTTGTGGTCGCCATTATGTACCCGCCAGTGTACGGGTGTCAACTTTATAATCGCGACAAAGGTGAACAAAGGTCGACATTTCCGGGCCGGCAGGCGCGCTACCAAGCGGCGTCGCCGTCGCCGGCACCAGAACATTGCTATTCACCGTGTATAAGAACAAAAAAGGAACATAAGCGCCGGAGACGGCGATGTCAAGGGCCGCCAGTCACAGCGTCGACAACCGGCTAGCGCTTATTCTTGAAGAATTCCTTCATCAGCGCCGCCGATTCGGTTTCTTCGACGCCGCCGACCACTTCCGGCCGGTGGTGGCAGGTCGGCTGGTCGAACAGCCGGACGCCGTGCTCGACGCCGCCCATCTTCGCGTCGTAAGCGCCGAACACCAGCTTGCGCACGCGGGCGAGCGCGATTGCCGCCGCGCACATGGCGCACGGCTCCAGGGTCACGTAAAGGTCCATGCCGTCGAGGCGCGGCCGGCCGGCGCCCGCGGCCGCCTCGCGCAGCACCAGAATCTCGGCGTGCGCCGACGGATCGGCAAGTTCCTCGACGCGGTTGCCGGCGGCGGCGACGACGTGGCCGGTGCGGCCGTCGACGACGACGGCGCCGACCGGCACCTCGCCGCGCGCGCCGGCGTCGCGCGCCTCGACGAGCGCCAACTGCATCGGCGATGGCTCGCGCTTGTTCATCGTCCGACCGTGCCCGCACCGGTCGGCCGCCGTCAAGCCGTCCGCGTTGGGCCCCAGCGCCGCGCCCGACATCGACGCGTTATTATAATTATATGCACGTAATCGTGCCGGATTTTAGCGGAATGATATGCTTCGAATCTACACGAATGACCGAAATTATAAGTGTATTTACATCTATTGAATGGCCGGCCCCGGCCGGGCGGGCCACGGGCGGCGCCCCGGTTGCCCTCGCCGGGGGCCGGCCATAGAGTGCCGGCGATGAGCAAGCGACCGCGCCAAGGCCGACGCCCGCCAGCGGCACCACGGCACGTTGCCGACGCGTCGGGCCGCAACTCGGCGCGCCCGCCGCGGCCAAACAGGCCGCGACCCGTGAAGCGGCAATCACCCGACGCCCGCCCCGCCAAGGGCGAGCGCATCGCCAAGCGCCTGGCGCGCGCCGGCCTGTGCTCGCGCCGCGATGCCGAGCGCTGGATCGCCGCCGGCCGGGTCGCGGTCGACGGCAACACGCTGACCACCCCGGCGGTGGTGGTGACCGACTCGAGCGCCATCACCGTCGACGGCAAGCCGCTGCCCGAGGCGCCGGCGACGCGGCTGTGGCGGTACCACAAGCCGAAAGGGCTGGTGACCAGCCACAAGGACCCGCAAGGCCGGACGACGGTGTTCGCGAGCCTCGCCGGCAGATTGCCGCGGGTGGTCTCGATCGGTCGCCTCGATCTCAACTCCGAGGGGTTGCTGCTGCTCACCAACGACGGCGGCGTGGCGCGTCGGCTCGAGCTGCCGGCGACCGGCTGGTCGCGACGCTACCGGGTGCGCGTGAACGGCGCCGTCGATGAGGTGCGCCTGGCAAGCCTCGAAAACGGCGTCACCGTTTCCGGCGTCGCCTACGGGCCGATCCGCGCCCGTCTCGACCGCAAGCAGGGCGCCAACGCCTGGCTCACCCTATCCTTGGCCGAGGGCAAGAACCGCGAGGTGCGGCGGGTGATGGAGCATCTGGGCCTGAAGGTGACGCGGCTGATCCGCGTCGCCTATGGGCCGTTTCAGCTCGGCCACCTGGAACGCGGCGCGTTCGAGGAAGTGACCGGGAAGGTTCTGCGCGAACAGCTCGGCAGCCTCAGGAAAAGCCGATGACCGCGGGTCTGCGCGTCGTCGGCGGCCGGCTGAAGGGGCGGCCGCTCAAGCTTCCCGGCCGCGGCACCGCGGAAGGACGGGCGTTGCGTCCGACCGCCGACCGGGTGCGCGAATCGCTATTCAACGTGCTGGCCCACGGCGTCGAGGATTTCGCGATCGCCGGCGTCACCGTCGTCGACGTGTTCGCCGGCACCGGCGCGCTCGGCCTCGAGGCGATGTCGCGCGGCGCTGGCCACGCGGTATTCATCGACGACGCGCCGGCGGCATTGGCCTGCGTGCGCGAAAACGCCGCCCGCTTGGGGCTTGCCCGCGCCGTCACGCTGCTGAAGCTGGATGCGCGCAAGCTGGCGCCGCCGCCGTTGGCGGCGAAGGCGCCGGCGGGCCTGGTGTTTCTCGATCCGCCCTACGGCTCGGGGCTGGCGCCGGTGGCCCTCGCCGGGCTGGCGCAGAAGGGCTGGCTTAAGCCGGGCGCGGTCGCCGTCGTCGAGGTCGAGGCCGAGGAGCCGCTGACGCCGCCCAACGGCTTCACGGCGTTCGACGAGCGCACCTACGGCCGCGCGCGGCTGGTGTTCTTGCGCTTCGACTGAGTTACCGCCTGGCCGCGCCCAAATCCGAGATGCCGGTCATCCGGAACCGCAGATCGTAGCGCCCGGACAGCTCCGGCCGGGGCGCGATGTCCCAGGTCCATTGCCGGCCGCGGTAGGGGAACTTGGCCCCGAACAGCGGGTCGATGTCGTGCAGCACCTCGTTCTTGTCGGCGATCACCACCCGCTTGGTCTCGGTCAACAGGCAGACGCGGCCTGGCAGCGCCGCCAACAAGTCGAGATGGTGCTCGACGATGCGCCGAGCGAACACTTTGAGTTCGTCCTCGCCGTAGCCCTTGCCCCATTGGCGCAGCCAGCCCACCGGCAGCAGCGGCAATTGGGTCAGCAGGTTGGCCGATATCACCAGGTCCGACTGCGCCAGCGGCCCCAAGTCGGCGCGCGGCGGCGGCAGCGGCCCGCTGCGTCCCTCGTGGACGTGGCGGAAGGTGGCCTCGATCAGGCCGGTCATGTCGTCGGTCACCAGCCGCACGTTCTTCCACGTCGCCAGGCGCTTCCGCACCTCCGGCATGTGCAGCACGTCGATCAACACCACCTCGTCGAACATGCGCGCCAACTCGTCGGCCGGCACGTCGAACAGCCAGCCCGAGCCGAGCACCGTCACCCGCCCGCGGCGGACGCCTTCGGCGGCCTTCAGGATCAGCCGCCGGCAGTGGGTGAGATGCGGCGCCCAGGCGACGCGGCAGCGGCGGTGGCGCGCCTCGATGGCGATCAGCTCGCGCAGATAGCCCATCGCCTTCAAGTGCTTCGGCGCCGGAGTCGTCAGGTGCTTGAACCACTCGACCAGCATGGCGAGACCCCGCTCAGCGGCGGCCGAACAGCTTCTCGATGTCGGCCAGCTTCAGCTCGACGTAGGTCGGCCGGCCGTGGGCGCATTGCCCGGAATGCGGCGTCGCCTCCATCTCGCGCAACAGCGCGTTCATCTCGCTGGCGTTGAGCCGGCGCCCGGCGCGCACGCTGCCGTGGCAGGCCATGGTCGCCGAAACCTCGTCGAGACGCTGCTTTAACGCCAGTCCTTCATCCAATTCCTGAAGATCGTCGGCGAGATCGCGGACCAGCCCCTGGGCATCGGCCTCGCCGAGCAGCGCCGGCGTCTCGCGCACCACCACGGCACCGGCGCCGAACGGTTCGATGACCAGGCCGAGCTCGGCGAGCTCCTGGGCGCGCTCGAGAAGCCGCGCCTGCGCCGCCTCGTCGAGCTCCACCACCTCCGGGATCAGCAGCCCTTGGCCGGCGACGCCGCCGGAATCGAGCGCCTTCTTGATTCGCTCCTGGGTCAGCCGTTCGTGGGCGGCGTGCTGATCGACGATGACGATGCCGTCGGTGGTCTGCGCTACCACATAAGTGCCGTGCACCTGGGCGCGGGCGACGCCGAGCGGGTAATCGGCGAACGCGTCCTCGGACGCGTCGTCGGCGTCGCCGGCGGCGGGCGCCCGCGGCGGCGCGTCGAGATTCGGCAACGGCGCGTGGAACGTGCGGGCGCGCTCGCCGAGGCCGCGCCAACTCGTCGTCGTCGCCATCGCCGGCCGCAGCGACGGCGCGGCGCCGGCGTGAACGCCGCCCGGGGCGATGCGACCGAGCGCCGCCGCCGCCACGGTGGTCGAGGCGCGGTGCCCGGCCTCGGCCAGCGCGTGGCGAAGCGCGCCGACGATCAGCCCGCGCACCAGGCCGGCGTCGCGAAACCGCACCTCGGCCTTCGCCGGGTGCACATTGACGTCAACCGCCTCGGCCGGCACCTCCAGGAACAACGCCACCAGGGGATGGCGGTCGGAAGCCAGAAATTCCCGATAGGCCCCGCGCAGCGCGCCGAAAAGCAGCCGGTCCTTGACCGGCCGTCCGTTGACGAACAGGAACTGCAGGGCGGCGTTGCCGCGATTGAGCGTCGGCAGGCCGGCGTGGCCGGTGAGCCGGATGCCCTCGCGCTCGGCGTCGATGGCGAGCGCGTTGGCGGCAAAGTCGCGGCCCATGATCCGGGCCAGCCGGTCGAGGCGCGCGGCGCCGGCGTCCAGGCCTTTCGGCGCCGGCGGCAGCGTCAGCAGCGCGCGCTGGCCGTCGCTTATCGAGAATTCGATTCTCGGATGCGCCATGGCGAGCTGCTTGACCGTGTCCAGCGCGTGCGCCTGCTCGGTGCGCGGCGCCTTCAGGAACTTCAGCCGCGCCGGCGTGGCGAAGAACAAGTCGCGGACCTCGACCCGGGTGCCTGCGGGTTGCGCCGTCGGCGCAAGCGCGCCGACCCGGCCGCCGTCGACGGCAATCGCCCACGCGTCGTCGGCATTGCGCGCGCGGCTGGCAATGGCGAGGCGCGCCACGGCGCCGATCGACGGCAGCGCCTCGCCCCGGAACCCCAGGCTCCGGATGTCGAGCAAGTCGTCGTCGGGCAGTTTCGAAGTGGCGTGGCGTTCGACCGCGAGCGCCAAGTCCTCGCGGCTCATGCCGTCGCCGTCGTCGGCGATCGAGATCAGCGTCTGGCCGCCGTCGCGCAGCACCACCTCGATGCGCCCGGCGCGGGCGTCGATGGCGTTCTCGACCAGCTCCTTGACCACGCTGGCCGGGCGCTCGACGACCTCGCCGGCGGCGATCCGGTTGATCACGGTCTCGGGCAGCCGGCGGATCGTCATCGTGCGCCCTTGCGGGGTCTCGCCCGCCTTTTCGCCTTCAGGCGGCGGATCAACCCGGCGGTCGAGGCGTCGTGCGCGGACTTGCGCCGGCGCGCCTTGCCCCGCAGCGCCGGCAGGATGCCGGCGGCGAGTTCCTTGCCGAGTTCGACCCCCCACTGGTCGAACGGGTTGATGCCCCACAGTACGCCTTCGACGAACGCCTTGTGCTCGTAGAGCGCCACCAGTTGGCCGAGGACGAACGGGTCGATCCGGTCGAGCAGGATCACGTTCGACGGCCGGTTGCCGGCGAACGTCCAGTGCGGCGCCAGCCATTTCAGCCCGGCGCCCTTGACCCCCGACGCCTTGAGCGCCTTTTTCGCCTCGGCGGCGGTGCGGCCGGCCATCAACGCCTGCGCCTGCGCCAGCATGTTGGCGTTGATGCGCCGGCGATGGTCGCCGCCGGGATGGAAGCCGGCGGCGTGACCGTCCTCGGCGGCGGCGATGAAGTCGATGGCGACCGGCTGGCGCCCCTGGTGCAGGGCCTGAAAGAAGGCATGTTGCGCCTCGGTGCCGGGGCCGCCGAAGACCAACGGCGCGCCGCCGGATTCCAGCGCCTGGCCGAGGCGGTCCACCGACTTGCCGTTGCTTTCCATTTCCAGCTGCTGCAGGAAAGCGGGAAAGTGCCGGAGCCGGTCGTCGTAGGGCACCACCGCGAGCGCCGGCAAGCCTAGGAAATCCGAATTCCAGACGCCGATCAGGGCGAGCATCACCGGCATGTTGCGTTCGATCGGCGCCGCCAGGAAATGGCGGTCCATGGCGCGGGCGCCGTCGAGGAACTCGTCGAAACGCTTGCCGCCGACAGCGAGCGCCAGCGCCAGCCCCATCGCCGAGGTCAGTGAAAAGCGGCCGCCGACCCAATCCCAAATCTGGAAGGTGTCGTCGCAGGCGATGCCGAAGCGATCGACCGCGCCGGCGTCGGCGGAGACGGCGACCATCTGCTTCAGCGCCCGCTTCTCGCCGAGCGCCTTCGCCAGCCAGCCACGCACCGCCCGCGCGTTGACCATCGTTTCCTCGGTGGTGAAAGTTTTCGACGCGACGACGACGAGCGTCGTCGCCGGCTCGAGTCCGGCCAAGGCGCGGCCTAACGCTGCCGAATCCATGCCGGCGACGAAACGGACGTCGAACTCCGGCCGGCGGTACGCGTCGAGCGCGGCGACCGCCATTGCCGGGCCGAGGTGAGAGCCGCCGATGCCGATCACGACGGCGGCGCGGAACGGGCGGCCACTGGCGCCGATGCGCCTGCCGGCGGCGACGTCGTCGGCGAACCTCTTCACCCGCCTGCGCTCGCGCAAGCTGCGGGCGAACGCGTCCTTGTCGCCGACGCGGTCGCCCGGGCGCGCCCGCAGCGCCACGTGCAGGGCGGCGCGACCCTCGCTCAGGTTCACCGCCTCGCCCTTGAACAGGCGCCGGCGCCAGCCGGCGACGTCGGCCTCGCGGGCAAGCCGCGCCAGCAGCCGCACGGTCTCGGGCGTAATGCGGTTCTTCGAATAATCGAAGAACAGCGAGCCGGCCGCCAGCGAGAACCGGTTGAAGCGCTTTGGATCGGCCGCGAAAAGCCGGCGCAGATGCGCCGCCGCCGTCTTTCCGGCGTGGGTCTTCAGCGCCTTCCAGGCGGCAGAGCGGTTAAGGGACGCCATGGCGGATCAATCCGGTTCCGTCGCAATCCGGGCGGGAGCGGCCACCTTAACAAAGATCGCCGACACCAGCCAGAGGCCGCCGCGCCGTCGCGGGTGACGATGATCAGGGGCTCGACGTGACGCCCTTGGGCCGGCCGACGACGACCACGGTCAGGCGCGTCGGATTGAGCAATTTCCGCGCCAGTTGATTGACTTCCGCGAGCGTCACCTTCTCGATCAGGCCGTTGCGGCGCTCCGGGTAGTCGATGCCGAGCTTCTCGACCTGCAGGCCGACCAACATCCAGGCAATACGGTCGGACGACATGAAGCGTAGCGGATACGAGCCCGTCAGATAGGTCTTTGCGTCGTCGAACTCCTTCTGGGTGACGCCGTTTTCCGCCATCTTCGTCCACTCCCGGCGCAGCAATTGCAGTGTCTCGGCGACGCGCGCGTTGGCCGTGCCGGCACTGCCGGTGATCAGCGCCGCATAGTCGAACGGTTGTAGCCCGGAACGGACGTCGTAGGCGAGCCCGCGCTGCTCGCGGATGACGTCGTAGAGGCGCGACGTAAAGCCGCCGCCGCCGAGGATATGGTTCATCACGTATGCCGCATAGAAATCGGGATCGTTGCGCATCAGGCCTTTCTCGGCGAACACGATGGCGCTCTGCGGCACCGGCTTATCGATCACGATGGTGCGCCCCGCCGCGGCCGGCTCGATGGGGGCGAGTTGCCACGGCTTCGCCTTTGCCGGCAACTTACCGAACGCCGCCTCGATTTCCTTGGCCAGCGCCGCCGGCGTGATGTCGCCGACGACGCCGATATAGAGATTATCGCGCGCCAGACGACCGGCGACGAACGCCTTGAGGTCGGCAACGCTGATCGCGGCCACGGTGGCCTCGGTTCCGTCGGTGGGCCGGCCGTAGCCGTGGCCGGCGAACACCGTCTTGAAGAGCGTTTGGCTGGCCAGAGCGTCCGGGTCCTCCGCCGACTCGCGGATGCCGACCAGGATCTGGCTCCTGACCCTGGCCACCGGTTCGGCGTCGAAACGCGGCTCGGTCATCGCCAGCCGGAGCAGGCGAAAGGCGGCATCCTTGTTCTCGACCAGGGTTTTCAGGCTGCCGCCGACGGCATCGGCGCCGGCCTGGAAATCGAGCCCGATGGATAGGTCCTCGAGCGTGGCGCTGAAGGCTTTGCGGTCGAGTTCGCCGGCGCCCTCGTCGAGTAGCGCCGCCGCCATGTTGGCGAGTCCGTCCTTGCCGACCGGGTCGAGCGCCGAGCCGCCGCGGAACGCAAACCGCATCGAGATGATCGGATTGCTGTGATCCTCGATCAGCCACGCCTCGATACCGGCGGGCGAGACGACGCGCTCGATCTTGGCGGCCGCCGACGCCGGCGCCGCCGCGACCAACAGCGCCAGCGCCATCACGATCATGCGGATTCTTGCCGCCATCGCCCGCGTCCCGACCTATTTCTTCGTCGGCTGCTGCAACAGCAGCGCCGTCACCGAACGATTGTCCTGGAACACGGCGCGCGCCGCATCGTTGATTTGCTGGGCGGTCACGGCACCGATCCGTTCGGGCCATTTCTCGATGTCGTCGATGGCCAACCCCGACGCCAGCGCGGCACCGAGCAGCCGCGCGCCGGTGCGCACTGAATCGCGGGCATAGACGGCTTGCGCGCGCAATCGTCGCTTGGCCCGCGTCACCTCCGATTCGGTGACGCCGTCGGTGAGCAGCCTGGCAATCTCCGCCTCGAGGCCGGCCTCAAGCTTGTCCATGCTGACTCCCGGCTGCGGGCTGGCGTAGAGGACGAAACGGCCGGGGCCCAGGTCGTCGGCGGCGTAGGAGCTGCCCGCCGAAATCGCGGTTTTGTGGTCGACGACAAGCGCGAGATAAAGTCGGCCGGCGGCGCCGCCGAGGATGTCGGAAAGGACCTCCAGCGGATAGGCATGGCGGGTGTCGCCGGCCTTCAGGCTCGGCGCCAGGTAGGTGCGGCTCCACGACGGCTGTCGCACCCGCGCGTCCCTGTAGACGAGCCGCCGCGCCGCCCGCTGCGGCGGCTCGGTCGGCCGCTTGCGCGCGATGGCGGGCGCCGCCGGGATGGCGCCGTAATATTTCTCCGCCAACGGCTTCAACTTCGCCCCCGTAATGTCCCCGGCGACCACCAGTACGGCGTTGTTGGGCGCGTACCAGCGCTTGTAGAACTTCAGCACCGCCTCGCGGTTGAGGGCGCGAATCTCGTGCTCCCAGCCGATCACCGGGAGGCGGTAAGGGTAGTTGAGGAACAGCGTCGCGTTGATCTGCTCCTGCAGCACGGCGCTCGGGTTGCTGTCGGTGCGCTGGCGGCGTTCCTCGAGCACCACCTGCTTCTCGGTCTCCACCGCCCTGTCGTCGAGCACCAGATTGGTCATCCGGTCGGCTTCCATCTCCATGACCATCTCCAGCCGGTCGACGGCGATGGTCTGGTGATAGGCGGTGTAGTCGGTTGAGGTGAATGCGTTTTCTCGGCCGCCATTGCGCGCCAGGATCTTCGAGAATTCCCCCGGCGCGCGCTTGCGCGTGCCTTTGAACATCAGGTGCTCGAGAAAATGCGCGATTCCGGATTCACCCTCGCCCTCGTCGGCCGAGCCGACCTTGTACCACACCATGTGCGTAACCACAGGTACCCGGTGGTTGGGGACCACCACCACCATCATGCCGTTTGCGAGCGAGAACGTTTCCGGATTGAACACCCCGGCGCGTGCGCCGACGGCGAAGACGGACAACAGCCCCACCAGTGCCAGCATGAAAAATGCCCGTTGCAAACGCGAGCACCACCTGGAGGATTGGCGTCGGGTCATGGAAAAGATCGGGTCCTTGGACGTCGTCATCGAACGCCGCCGACAGGGTATCGGGGGATCGAGATAAAAAAAAGGCCGCTCGACGGCTCCGGGCGCCGACGGGTTCGGACTAGAAATCGAGGATGCCCTTGCGGGCCCGCTTTCGCTTGATCTGCGGGGTTTCGCCATCGGTGATCGGCTTGCCGAGGGCCTGGTTCTCCTGGATGCGCTTTTGCTCCTTCTCGGCGTCGACGACGGTGCCCGGGTCGGGTTTCTCATCGACCCAAAAAATCAGCTTATCGACGAACGCCTGATCCTGGCGGCTGATCACCGAGGTTTCCTGGTCGACGATGCTCCGGATACCGTGGTCGACATTGCTGGCGCCGGTATGGTGCAGCAGCGCCGCTAGCCCCGGGCTGCCGCCGACCGCCGCCGGCGCCCGTGGCGTCCGCGCGTTCTTGCCGATCATGGCGGTCGCCGCGATCTCCTTCGGCACGACATCCTGCGGCCGTTTTTCGCCCGGAGCCGGCGGGCGAAGCGTGTACTCGGGCGGCAGACTCAAGGGCGGCCGCGAATAGACCGCGAACTCGTCGGGTCCGGTCTTGTCGCCGCCGAACGCCTTGCGCACCGAATCGCAACCCGACAGCAGCGCCGCCACGGCGAACACGCACAATACCGCAACCGTTCGGCTCGTCGCGAGCACGGCACGGGCGTGACCGGGATCGGTGGCGGGCTGCTTCAGTCTCATGCCGAACACCTATTCTAAGGCTTTTTTTCCCTTATAAACAAGGATTCCAGCAGAATTATGGCGGCGCCGACGGTGATGCCGCTGTCGGCGACATTGAACGCCGGCCAATGCCAGCCGAAGGCGTGGACGTCGAGGAAGTCGGCGACCGCCCCGAAACGCAGGCGGTCCACCAGGTTGCCGATGGCACCGCCGATCACCAGTCCGAGACCGACGCCGAGCCACAGCCGCTCGGCCCGCACCAGCCACAGCCCCAGGGCGGCGGTGATGGCCACCACGACCAACGGCAGCAGCCAGACGTTGAGCACCGAATCCGAGTTGAACAGGCCGAAACTGACGCCGCGGTTCCAGCCCATCACCAGATTGAAGAACGGCGTCACCCGGATCACCCTTGGCGGCTGCATCACGGCGGTGAGAATCCACCATTTGCTCGCCTGATCGAGCAACACCACCGCCGCCGCTAGCGCCGCGCCTTTGACCGCGATCGGCGATGGCCGGAAGCGCGAGGCCCGATCGCGATCGCCTTCACCGGGGGTCATGGCGACGCTTGGCCGGCGGCCGGCAGGTGGCGGACCGCGTCGGCGCAGCGGCCGCAGGTGCCAGGGAGTTCGGCATCGCCGCCGACCTCATCGAGCACCTTCCAGCAGCGTCCGCACTTGGCGCCCGTCGCCTTTGCCGGTTGAACGGCGACGCCGGCGACGTCGGCAAGCTGGAACGCGCCCGTCGGCGGCGGCGCGCCGGAGAACGTGACGGCCGAGGTGATGAACAGTTCGGCTGCGTCCAGCCCGTCGAACAATTGCTGATGCTGGCGGTCGGTGTGCACCATCGGCGCCGCCTCCAGCGACGAGCCGATGCGCTTGGCGCCGCGCTCGATCTCCAGCGCCCCGGTGACCACCCGGCGCACCTCGCGCAGTTTTTCCCATTTCCTGCCGAGCGCGTCGTCGCGCCAGTTTTCGGGAATCTCCGGGAAAGTGCGCAAGTGCACGCTGGCGGCGGCATCGTCTTTGGCGCGGCGGGCCAGCCACGCTTCCTCGGCGGTAAAGCAGACGAACGGCGCCAGCCACGCGGTCAGGCAGTCGAAAAGATGGTCGAGCACGGTGCGCGCGGCACGGCGGCGGACGGAATCGGGCCGGTCGCAGTAGAGCGAATCCTTGCGCACGTCGAAATAAAACGCCGACAAGTCGACAGCGCAGAAGTTGTGCAGCTCGGCGAAGAACGGGTGGAACTGGTAATCGTCGCACGCCCGGCGCAGCATCTTGTCGAGCTCGGCGAGCCGGTGCAGCACCCAGCGCTCAAGCTCCGGCATGTCTTTCGGCTTAACGCGCTCGGTGGGCTCGAAGCCATTGAGATTGCCGAGCAGGTAGCGGAGCGTGTTGCGGAGCCTGCGGTAGATATCGGTCTGGCTCTTCAGGATCTCGGGACCGATGCGCAGGTCCTCGGAATAGTCGGAGCCGACCACCCATAGCCTGAGGATGTCGGCGCCGTGGCTGGCGATCACCTCCTGCGGCGACACCACGTTGCCGAGCGACTTCGACATCTTCTGGCCGTCCTCGGCCATCACGAAGCCGTGGGTGAGCACGGCGTCGTAAGGCGCCCGGCCGCGGGTACCGCACGACTCCAAGAGCGACGAATGGAACCAGCCGCGGTGCTGGTCCGAGCCCTCGAGATAGAGCGACGCCGGCCATTTCAGGTCGGCGCGCGGCTCGAGCACGAACGAATGCGTGGCGCCGGACTCGAACCACACGTCGAGGATGTCGGTGATCTTCTCGTAGTCGCGCGCGTCGCGGTCGTTGCCCAGGAACCGCGAGGCGTCAGAAGTGAACCAGGCGTCGGCGCCTTCCCTTTCGACCGCTTCGACGACCCGGTCGATGACGGCTTGGTCGCGCAGGGGCTCGCCGGTCTTGTTGTCGACGAACACCGCGATCGGCACCCCCCAGGCGCGCTGGCGCGAGATCACCCAATCGGGGCGGCTCTCGATCATGCCGTTGATGCGGGCCTCGCCCTGCCGCGGCACCCAGCGGGTCGCCCTGATCGCCGCGAGCGCGCGGGCGCGGAGCGTGTCGCCCCGCTTGGCCTTGCCGGAGCCGTCCCGGATGTCCTTGTCCATGGCGATGAACCATTGCGGCGTGTTGCGGAAGATCACCGGCTTCTTGGAGCGCCAGGAGTGCGGATACTGGTGCTTGAGGCGGGCACGCGCCATCAGCGCGCCGGCGTTTTTCAGCGCCGCGATGACTGCCTCGTTGGCGTCGCCCTTCTCGCCGCTGTCGGTGATGACGCGCTTGCCGGTGAATCCCGGCGCCTCGTTCGTGAAGCAGCCATCGCCGTCGACGGTGTAGGGAATCGCCGTCTCGACGCCGAGCTCTTCGAGCCGCGTCTTGTTGGCGGTCCACACCTCGAAATCCTCGCGGCCGTGACCCGGCGCGGTATGGACGAAGCCCGAGCCGGTGTCGTCGGCGACGTGCTCGCCGGGCAACAGAGGAACGTCGAACCCATAGCCGGGCATCGCCTCTCGCAGCGGATGCGCGCAGGTGACGATGGTCTTCGGATCGACGTCGCCCAGGCGCTTGTGGCCGCTAACGCGGGCGCTCTCGAAGACCGCGCCGGCGAGCGCGTCGGCGATGATCAACGTCTCGCCCGGCTTGGTCCAATTGCCGTCGGGCGCATCGGTCACTTCATAGAGGCCGTATGGAATCTTCGGCGAATAACAGATTGCCCGGTTTCCCGGTATGGTCCACGGCGTCGTCGTCCATATGACGACGCGGGCATCGCGCAGTCCCGCCGGGGCGCCGGCCGCCCGCTTTTCGTCGATGCGACTGACGCCGAACGTCACCCACACCTGATCGGAAACGAAGTCGTCATACTCGACCTCGGCTTCGGCCAGCGCCGTCTTCTCGACCACCGACCACATCACCGGCTTGGAGCCGCGATAGAGCAGCCCGTTGATGACGAACTTGCCGATCTCGCGCACGATCTGCGCTTCGGAAGCGCGGCTCATGGTCGTATACGGGTTGTCCCAATCGCCGACGACGCCGAGGCGGATGAACTCGTCGCCCTGCACCTTGATCCAGTGGTCGGCGAATTCGCGGCATTCCTGGCGGAAGTCGACGATCGACACGCTGTCCTTGTCCTTGCCGGCGTCGCGGTACTTCTCCTCGATCTTCCACTCGATCGGCAGCCCGTGGCAGTCCCAGCCGGGCACGTAATTGGCATCACGCCCCAGCATCTGCTGGCAGCGGTTGATCACGTCCTTGAGAATCTTGTTCAGCGCGTGGCCGATGTGCAGGTGCCCGTTGGCGTAAGGCGGCCCGTCGTGGAGGATGAACTTCTCCTTGCCCTTGGCCTGCTCGCGCTGCAGCCGGTAAAGACCAATGGCGCGCCAGCGCTCGAGGATCTTCGGCTCCAGCGCCGGCAGCCCCGCCTTCATCGGGAAATCCGTGCGCGGCAACTGGACGGTGTCTCGGTAATCCTTGCTCATCTAAGCCGCCGCCAGTATCCGGCGCGCCCGCGCGCTGTCGTCGGCGATTTGTGCTTTCAATTCGGCGATGCCGTCAAACGTCTTCTCCGGGCGCAGGTAGTCGATCAGTCGCACCCGCAGCCGCCGGCCGTAGAGGTCGCCGTCGAAATCAAAAAGGTAAACTTCGAGTAACACCTCGTTGGACGGGAACATCGGCCGGTGGCCGATATTGGCGACGCCGTCCAACCAGGCCGGTTGCGGTCCGTTGTCGGCGGCGGCGCGTACGGCGTAGATGCCGTTGGCGGGCCGCAGATACGCGCCCAGCCGCACGTTGGCGGTCGGAAATCCCAGGCTGCGGCCGCGTTTGTCGCCCGCGATCACCCGGCCCTCGATCTCGAATGGGCGGCCGAGGATGCGGGCGGCGCCCTTCGGGTCGGCGGCGACCAGCCGCTCGCGCACCCGCGTCGACGAATAGGCCTCTCGGCCCGCGTCGGTGACGGCGTTCACGGCGGTAAACCCGAAGCCGAGGCGCTTGCCCATCGCCAGCAGCATCTCGCAGTTTCCGCGGCGCTTGTGGCCGAACACGAAATCGTAACCCGACACCACGTGGCTGGCGCCGAGCCCATCGACCAACACGTCGGTGACGAAGGTTTCCGCCGGCAACCGGCAGAACGGCGTATCGAATCGCTGCACGACGAGAACGTCGACGCCAAGCGCGGCGATCTCGCGCGCCTTGGCGTGCAGCGGCGTCAACCGGAACGGCGGCCCGTCGGGATCGAACAGCCGCCTGGGGTGCGGCTCGAACGTCAGTACCGCCCACGGCCGGCCGGCGTCCTTGGCGATGACGCCGGCCTCGTTGATCACCGCCTGATGGCCGGGATGCACGCCGTCGAAATTGCCGACCGCCACGGCGGCGCCGCGCACCGGCGCCGGCAACGCGTCGAAATGCCTGAAAATCCGCATCGCGGGAAAGTGTCAGCGGCCCCCCGCCGGGTCAAGGGGAAACCCCTTGGGCGGCCCGGGATTTCAGGGGTTTGCGGGACGGGCCGGAGCGCCCGATCAGGCCGCGGTGGCGGGTTGGGAGCGCTTCGCCTTGGTCGCCTTGGACGGCACCAGCACGGTGGCGCGGCCCTCGAGCACCAGCCTGCCGTCAACGGTGCAAACGGTCTCCATCTCGATGATGTTTTTGCCAGGAATCAATTTGGTAACGGTGCAGCCGGCCATCACCGTGTCGCCGACCTTCACCGGCGCCTTGAAGCGCAGGTCCTGGCCGAGGTAGATGCAGCCGGGCCCAGGCAGCTTGGTGCCGATGACGGTGGAAATGAAGCTGGCGGTGAGCATGCCGTGGGCGACTTGGCCGGCGAACATGGTCTCGCTGGCGAATTCGTGATTCAGATGGACGGGATTGGTGTCGCCGGAGATGCCGGCGAAGGTGATGACGTCGGCGTCGGTGATCGTCTTGGCATAGACGTCCGACATGCCTTCGGAGAGTTCCTCGAAATAATAGCCGTGAAGCCTCGCGTTGCGCGCCGACACGTCGCCCATCAGCTTTTTGATCATCGATTACTCCTCGTTTTTTTGCGCCGCAAAAGCGGCTTATTGCAGTGCAATATAACGGCAATCTCGGGATTCCGGCAAGTCCAGCCGCGCGGGCAGGCGGCCCGGCGGTCGGCGACGGCGCGGCCGCCGCGGCCACCATCGACCGCCAAAACCACCGAGGCGGCCGGCCGAGGTCTCGCCGCGCGGTTCTCGCGCGATCATAAGGATGGCCGTCAATACCTTGAAAAATTGGACTTTTTATTTCCACCAACCCTTGCTATGGGGTGGCATGACCCGCCACGCGCCTGCCCGCTGCCGGTCTCTCGCCGTCACCCCGTTGCGCCCCCTGCTGGCGCTCCTGCTGGCACTCGCCGGCGGCCCGGCGGCTTCCGCCGAGCCGACGCCGACGGCGGCGCCGGCGCCGGAATTGCAACTGCCGATTCGCTGTCGGCCCGGCCACGACTGCTGGCTGGTCAACCTGGTCGATCTCGATCCCGGGCCGGGGATACGCGATTACACCTGCGGCAAATACAGCTATGACGGCCACAAGGGCACCGACATCGCCGTGCGCGACATCAAAGCGGTCGCGATCGGCGTCGATGTGGTCGCCGCCGCGGCTGGCGTGGTGCGCGGCACCCGCGACGGCATGGACGACGTCGACGTGTCGCTGGCCGGCAAGGAATCCGTCAAGGGCCGCCAGTGCGGCAACGGCGTCGTCATCGATCACGGCGGCGGCTGGGAGACACAGTACTGCCACATGAAGAAGGGCAGCGTCGTCGTCCGCCAAGGCGATAAGGTCGCGACCGGCGCCAAGATCGGCATGGTTGGTCATTCCGGAGAAGCGGAGTTCCCGCACCTGCACCTGTCGGTGCGCCGGAGCGGCCAAGTCGTCGATCCGTTTGTCGGCCCGGAGCGGAAGGAGAATTGCGGCCTCGGCGCGAAGCCGCTGTGGCGCAAGGAGGCGCTCAATCAACTCACGGGCGCGATGACGGCAATCTTTCACGTCGGTTTCCACGACGCCAAGCCGGAGGCGCGCGATGCGCGCAACAGCGTTATAGGCACGGGCGCCCTCGCCCGTACCGCCGAGGCGCTGGTATTGTGGGCGGACATGTATTGGCCACAGGCCGGCGATCACATGCGTTTCCGCATCGTCGCTCCCGATGGCCGGCCGCTGGTCGACAAGACCGCGACGATCGAGAAAACCCAGGCCCGCCGCTTCGCATTCGTCGGAAAGAAGAGGCCAGCCGCCGAGTGGCCGGCCGGCGCCTATAACGGCGAGGTGACGCTTATTCGTGACGCCGGCAAGCCCGGCGAGCGCGCGTTCAAGGCGCAAGCATCCGTCATCGTGCGTTGAAGCCGGCGACCGCCGCGGGTCATTTCGACAGCTTGCGCTTGGCCACCAGCTTGGGCGCGGCGCGCAAGCCCCGCCGCGTCGCCTGCCGCGGCTCGGCATCGGCTTTTTTTTCAGGCCTTTTCGCCAATTTGCCGGCTCCGCCGCGGGCGTCCGGCGACTCGCCGCCGGCGCCGCCGATCAGGTCGTCCTCGGGAAACAGCCTCAATCCCTTGCCTTTGACGCGGCTGCGGGCGCGCGCCCGCGTTTCGATCAGGCGCAGCGTCCGGGCCACCGTCGGGTGGCGGTCCGGGCGCTTGCGCGACTTGGCGCGATGCACCCGGGCGACGGCACGGATGGTCCGCATGATCACCGGATAACGGTGCTTGATCTCGCACCAGCGGGCGTAGGCGGCCACGGTCCACGGGTTGGCGGGCATCGGGCTGAGGCCGCGCTTGCGACACCAAGCGACGAAATCATTCCAGGCTTTTTCGTCGCCTTGTTTCGTCACGCCATGGGTCCCTTCGCCCGCTGCCAAGCAAGTTTCATCATAACCCTACCAGCCGAGGCGTCGCCGTCAATCGCCGTCGGGTCGAAAAACCCGTAGATATCTTGGGGTTGCGCCGGGCCACGCTGCCCGGCAAGCTTGCCGCCCGAAATTCCGCAAGGATGGATGCCCGGTGATGAGCGAATCACGCGAGCGGCCCGGTGGCTGGGACGGCTTTCGTACCTTCGTCGTCAAACGCAAGCAGCCGGAGAGCCAGACCGTCACCTCTTTTTACTTGGCGCCGCAGGACGGCGGCCTGCTCCCCGCCTACCGGCCGGGCCAGTTCCTCGGCTTCCGGCTCGAGGTGCCGGGGGTCGACGCGCCGGTTGTCCGCACCTACACGCTCTCCGATGCGCCCGGCGACGGCCGGCATTATCGCCTCTCCATCAAGCGCGAACCGGCGCCGCCCGGCGACCGCGCCGTGCCGCCCGGTCTGTCGTCGAACCATTTCCACGACAACGTGCGCGTCGGCTCGACGCTGCAGGTGCGTGCGCCGGCCGGCGACTTCTACCTGCGCGACGGCGGGCGCCCGGTGGTGCTGCTGTCGGGCGGCGTCGGGCTGACGCCGATGATCAGCATGCTCAACCATCTCGTCGCCGACGGCGACAAGCGCCGGGTGTGGTTCATCCACGGGGTGCGCAACGGCGCCGAGCACGCCTTCGGGCCGCACGTCCGCGAGCTCGCCGGGAAACACGCCAATGTCGGCGTGCATATCGCCTACCTGGAGCCGCGGCCCGCAGACGAGCCGGGACGCGACTACGACTCCAGCGGCGTCATCACCCTCGATCTGCTGCAGCGGCTGCTGCCGGGGCCGGGCTGCGACTTTTACCTGTGCGGCCCGCCGCCGTTCATGAAGGCGCTCTTCAACGCGCTGCTCGACTGGGGCGCGGCGGAGGACCGCATCTATTACGAATTCTTCGGGCCCGCCACGGTGCTGAAAGAGGACAAGGCCGCCGCCGGCAATCCGGCGCCGCCGACTGCCGCCGCGGCGCCCGACAGCGCCGCCGCCGTGTCGGCCGCCGTCGCGGTGACGTTCCAGCGCTCCGGCCTGACCGTGCCGTGGGACCCGAAGGCGGGCAGCATCCTCGATCTCGCCGAGGCCAACGGGCTGACGCCCGCCTTCAGTTGCCGCTCGGGCGTCTGCCACACCTGCATGTGCGGCCTGATCGAGGGCGAGGTCGAATACGTCGACGACGGCGTGTTCCTGCCGGACGATCCGGACCAGGTGTTGATCTGCTCGTCGCGGCCGAAGACCGACGTTACCGTCGACGCTTGAACGGCCAGCCCGGGACTTTCGATCTCCGCGACGCGCGGCCGGCGGCGTCGGCCGCCGCCGCGATCGGCAGCGCCGTGCGGTAGGCCACCTGCTTCAGCGCGAACGAAGATTTGATCGAGGCGACGCCGGGGATCCGCGTCAGGTGCTCGAGCAGGAAACGCTCGTACGCGCCGAGATCGGACGTCACCACGCGCAACAGGTAGTCAGCGTCGCCGGTCATCAGGTAGCACTCCATCACCTCCGGCCGGGCGCGGATGCGCTTCTCGAAGGTCTCGAGCGCCGGCTCGATCTGCTTCTCGAGCGTGACGTTGACGAAGATGCTCACCGAAAGACCGACCGCCTCCGGGTCGACCAGGGTGACGTAGCCGCGGATGACGCCGGATTTTTCCAGCTGGCCGACGCGCCTGAGGCAGGGCGACGGCGACAGGCCGACCTTTTCGGCGAGCTCGACGTTGCGCACGCGGGCGTCGGTCTGCAACGTCTCCAGGATTCGGCGGTCTATCGCGTCAAGCTGTGTTTTTAGCATAAAATTCCAATAAAATTAAAACGAATAGATATTAGTTGCAAATTAGTGGCATTTTAGGGACGTTTTTGCAAGGACGTGCGCCTGCTGCCGAGGTTAGAATCGGCCCCTCGCGAGGCGCCTCCGCGGTGCCCCGTGACGCCCGCAACCAAAGCGAGGACCGAGATGTCGCCGCTCGACCAGCCGGCTGCCGCCGCCCCCGCCCAACCCCACCAGCCCGCCGTCGCCGATGCGCTGCCGATCCTGGAAGCGTTGGAGAAGAAGGTGCTGTGGCTGTCGACCTGGATGATCCACCACGCCAACTTCGTGCGCGCCCGCCGCGACGGCCTAAAGGTCGGCGGCCACCAGGCGTCGTCGGCGTCGGTGGCGACGCTGATGACGGCGCTCTACTTCCATGCGCTCAGGCCGCAGGACCGCGTCGCGGTGAAGCCGCACGCCAGCCCGGTGTTCCACGCCATTCAGTACCTGCTCGGCAACCAGACGCGGGAGAATCTGGAGAAGTTCCGCGCCTTCGGCGGCGCCCAGAGCTATCCGTCGCGCACCAAGGACGCCGACGACGTCGACTTCACCACCGGCTCGGTCGGCCTCGGCCCGGCGATGACGGTTTTCGCGTCGCTGGCGCAGGACTACCTGCGCCGCCACGTGCCGGCGGTGCGCGCCGCCCAGCCCGGGCGCATGATTGCCGTCGTCGGCGACGCCGAGATGGACGAGGGCAACGTCTACGAAGCGCTGCTGGAAGGCTGGAAGCACGATCTCCGCAATTGCTGGTGGATCATCGACTACAACCGCCAGAGCCTCGACGGCGTCATCGCGGACCGGCTGTTCCGCTGGATCGACCGTACCTTCCGCGGCACCGGCTGGTCGGTGATCACGCTGAAGTACGGCAAAAAGCTGATGGCGGCGTTCCGCCGTCCCGGCGGCAAGCGGCTGAAGAAGTGGATCAACGACTGCCCGAACGACCTCTACTCGGCGCTGACTTTCCAGGGCGGCGCCGCGTGGCGGAAACAACTGACGACAGACATCGGCGCCGAACCCGGCGTCGCCGAACTGCTGGCCGCGTTCGACGACGACGGCCTGGCACAATTGATGACGAATTTGGGCGGCCACTGTCTGGAGACGATCCTCGAGGCCTTCGCCTCGGTCGCCGACGACAAGCCGACCTGCTTCATCGCCTACACCATCAAGGGCTACGGCCTGCCGCTCGCCGGCCACAAGGACAACCACGCCGGCATCATGAACGCCGCCCAGGTGACGGCGTTCCGCGATTCTCTCGGCATTCGGGAAGGCGAGGAGTGGCAGCCGTTCGCCGGTCTCGAGCCGCCGGCGGCCGAGGTCGGGCGCTACCTGAAGGTCGTGCCGTTCGCCGCCGCCGCCCAGCCGCGCCGGCGCGCCGCGCCGCCGGTCGAGGTGCCGGCGCTGACCTTTACGCCGAAGAACGGCGTCGTCAGCACCCAGGAAGCGTTCGGGCGCATCCTGTTCGAACTCGCCGGCACCAGGACCGCACTCGCCGACCGGGTCGTCACCGCGTCGCCGGACGTGACGCAATCCACCAATCTCGGCGGCTGGGTCAACCGGCGGGGCATCTTCGCCCGCGACACCCGGCGCGACACTTTCCGCGACCAGCGCGTCGCCTCGGCGCAGAAGTGGGCCGCCGACGACCAAGGTCAGCACCTCGAGCTCGGCATCGCCGAGAACAACCTGTTCCTGATCATGGCGGCGCTCGGGCTGTCGCACGAGCTGTTCGGCGAGCGGCTGCTGCCGATCGGCACCCTCTATGATCCGTTCATCGCCCGCGGGCTCGACGCGCTGAACTACGCCTGCTACCAGGACGCCCGGTTCATGCTGGTGGCGACGCCCTCGGGGCTGTCGCTGGCGCCGGAGGGCGGCGCCCACCAGTCGATCGGCACGCCCCTGCTCGGCGTCGGCCAGGCCGGGCTCACCTACTTCGAGCCGGCGTTCGCCGACGAACTCGCCGAGATCATGCGCTTCGGATTCCAGCACCTGCAGGCGGATAACGGCGGCTCCGTCTACTTGCGGCTTTCGACGCTGCCGCTGAAACAGCCGGAGCGCAGCCTCGACGCCGACACCCGCCGCGCCATCCTCGCCGGTGCCTACTGGCGCATCCGGCCCGCCGCCGACGCCGCCGGCGCCATCGTCTACTGCGGCGCGCTGGCGGCGGAGGCGGAGACGGCGCACCGCCGGCTGGCCGGCGACGGCGGCGACGCCGTCGGGCTGCTCGCGGTCACCTCGCCGGATCGCTTGTACGAGGACTGGCGCGCCAACGGCGGCGGCTCGCACCTGGGCCGCCTGTTGACCGGCCTCGACCGCGATGCTCGGCTGGTCACCGTCTGCGACGGCCACCCGATGACGCTGTCGTGGATCGGCGCCGCCGACGGCCACGCGGTGCGGCCGCTCGGGGTCGACCGATTCGGCCAATGCGGCGACATTCAGGACCTTTACCGCGCCTACGGCATCGACGCCGAGGCGATCGAGCGCGCGTTCCGCAATCGTTGACGGGAAATCGACCGGCCGCCGTCGGTCAGGCGCGCAGCCAGTTGTCCGAAGACAGCAGTTCCTTCAGGTCCTTGAGCCGGGCCTCGAAAACTTCCAGGTCCTCGGGGTCGGCGTCCTCGTCGCCCTCGGCGAGCAGCTTCTTCTGCATCGCGATCAGATCCTGTACGACGCCGACCACCTCGCGCAGGTGCGGCTCGCCGATGGCGTTTATGGTGACCTTGCCGTCGAACAGCATGTCGGCGCGCTGCATCGGCGCCAGCGCCTCGAGCCGCTCGTCGAGCGTCTTCCATTGGTCGCGCCATTCGTTGTAGACGGAATCCTTGGGCGCCTTGCCGCCGGCGAAGCCGGCGTCCAGGTGGTCCATGATGGCCATGAACTCGTGCACCGAGAACTCGAGCTTGCGCAAGGAACCGTCCTCCAAAGGAAAACCCACGACCATCCGCGGCCGGCGGGTTTTTTGATGACGCCGGCCGCGGGACGCGCCATCTTGCAGGATCGGGCCGGCGACCACAACCGCCGAACCCTGAATGCTAGCTGACAGCCGCCGCCGCGCGCCGCGAGTGAGTCATGACCGCAGACGACAAGCCTGACCGCAAACTTGACCCGCGCGTAAACCCTTACCGCGACGACGTCGCCGCGGCGCACCTCGAGGGCAGGATGAAAGCCGCCCGTTTCGTCGCGGGCGAGACGCGCCGCGTGCGTATTCCGCACGTCGCCCTGATGACCATGCCCGACCGCGACGCGCTGCAGGGCAGCGAGCTGCTGATGGGCGAAGCCTTCACCGTCTACGACGAGAAAGACGGCTGGGCGTGGGGGCAGGGCGCCGACGACGGCTACGTCGGTTACGTGGCGGCGAAGGCGCTCGGGAACGCGACGCCGGCGCCGACCCACTGGGTGACCGCGGCGCGATCGCTGGTGTTTCCCGATGCCAAGGGCGAGTACCCGGCGGCGCGCGGCTTCTCGATGCGCGCGTTGGTCGCGGTCGAGGGTAAGGAAGGCGATTACGCCAGGCTGGCCGGCGGCGGCTGGATGTTCGCCAAGCATTTGGCGTCGCTCGACGAGATTCGGGGAGATTTTCTGGAAACCGCGAAAGCTTTCCTCGGCACGCCGTATCTGTGGGGCGGGCGCGGTGGGCTGGGCATCGACTGTTCGGGGCTGATTCAGGTGTCCTTGGCCGCCGCCGGCATCCCGTGCCCGCGCGATTCCGACATGCAGCGCGAATCACTCGGCGAGGAAGTCGCTATCCCCGGCGATCCGGCAACGTTGCCGGCGGGCGATATCTTCTTTTTTCCCGGCCACGTCGGCTTTTATCTCGGCGGCGGCGCCTTCCTGCATGCGTCGAGCTTCGACATGATGGTGTCGGTGCACCCGCTCGCCGACGTGCTCGCGCGCGTCCGCGCCCGTCACGGCAAGGGCATCGTCAAGGTGCGGCGGGTGAAGAGGGCGTGAGCGGAGCCTGGAATGGTGCCCCCGGGGAGAGTCGAACTCCCACTCCGTCGCCGGAACGGGATTTTGAGTCCCGCGCGTCTACCAGTTCCGCCACAGGGGCTTAAGGATCGGCGCGCCCATCATAGCCGCGAGCCATGAGCCGTCAACAAGCCCGCCCGCGGCCCCGCGGGCCGCTCCGATTGCCAGCCGAGTCGCCGCCTGTTAAACAACCCCGCGCCGTTCCGCCGGCCCGCACAAGGAACCATCCATTGCTGAGACGCCTCTACGACTGGACCATGGGCCTCGCCGCGCACCCGCGCGCGACCTGGGCGCTGGCCGCCGTATCGTTCATCGAAAGCTCGGTGTTCCCGATCCCGCCAGATGTCCTCTTGATTCCGATGGTGCTCGCCGACCGGACGCGCGCGTGGCGCATCGCGCTGGTCTGCACCGCGGCGTCGGTGCTCGGCGGACTGCTCGGCTACGTGATCGGGCATTTCCTCTATCACGAGATCGGCAAGCCGATACTCGACTTCTACGGCTACGCGCCGGAGTTCAAGGAGTTCCAGGCCACCTACAACGCCTGGGGCGCGTGGGCGGTGTTCATTGCCGGCGTCACGCCGTTCCCCTACAAGGTGATCACCATCCTGTCGGGCGTTACCGGCCTCGACGTATTCATCTTTACCGTCGCCTCCATCCTGTCGCGCGGTTTGCGATTCTACGTCGTGGCGTGGCTGTTGTGGCGGTTCGGTCCGCCGATCAAGGACTTCATCGAGCGCCGCCTGCACCTGTTGTTCTGGCTCTTCTGCGCCCTGCTGGTCGGCGGTTTCGTCCTCGTCAAATTCGTCGTCTAGGGCGACAATGGCGGCCATGAAACCGGACATCGCGCACCCCGGCATCACGCGCCTGGCGCCGGCGGCGATCCTGGCGGCGAGCGTCGGCGCGCTCGGTTTCGCCTATTTCGCCGAAGCCTTCCAGGGCATCGAGCCGTGCAAGCTTTGCCTGTGGCAGCGCGTTCCCTACGCGCTCGCCGGGCTGCTGGCGGCGGCGGCGCTGCTCGCTTCCGCGCGCCGCTGGCAGGCGGCCGCCGTCGCCGCCTGCGGCGCCGCCTTCGCGGTCGGTTTCGGCATCGCCCTTTATCACGTCGGCGTGGAGCAGCACTGGTGGGCGTCAGCCGCCTGCGCCGCCGGGTCCGACAAGGTGCCGGCGACGGTGGCCGAGCTGCGCGCCATGCTCACCGCGTCGCCGCCGAAGCCGTGCGACGCGCTCGACTGGACCCTGTTCGGCATTTCGATGGCCACCTACAATGTGGCGGCGTCGGCGGCCTTGGCGGTGGGCGCGTTTTGGGCCGCCGACCAGATCCGGAGGCAGGCGTGAGCGGGAAGAGAAAAAAGAAGAAAGAACGCGGCAAGGCGAAGGCCAAACGCGCCGCCAAGAAATCGCGCGGCCCGTCGAGGCTCCCCGGCGATCCGGACCGTGACCGGCTGATCCGCCGCATGCTGCGCGTCAACCAAGCCGGCGAATACGGCGCGGTGCGAATCTACGAGGGCCAGCTGGCGGTGCTCGGCGACAGCGACAGCGGCCCGGTCATCCGCGACATGGCGGATCAAGAACGCCGCCACCTCGACGCCTTCAACAAGCTGATCCCGGCGCACCGGGTGCGCCCGACCGCGCTGATGCCGCTGTGGCACCTGGCCGGGTTCGCGCTCGGCGCCGGCACCGCGCTGCTGGGCGAGAAGGCGGCGATGGCGTGCACGGTGGCGGTCGAGGAGGTGATCGACGAGCACTACGCCGGCCAGGTGGCGACGCTGCAAAAAACCGGCGACGCCCGCGACAGGGACCTGCGCGACGTGTTCGAACAGTTCCGGCTGGAGGAAGTCGAGCACAAGGAAATCAGCCTTCGCCACGGCGCCCGCGAGACGCCCGGCTACGGGCCGCTGACGACGCTGGTGAAGGCCGGCTCCCGGCTCGCCATCTGGCTGTCGACGCGGATTTAGATTCGGGCATTGCAAAACGGAAGGGCCGAGCGTCCCCGCCAACGAGACGGGAAGCATCGGCCCTTGGTCGCATCCGACGGCGACGACGTTACTTGCCGATCGGGATGCGCTTGGACTTGGCGACCGCTTCCTTCGCCTTCGGCAGGGTGACGGTCAACACCCCGTTCTCGAACGCGGCCTTGATCTTGTCCTCCTCGACGTTCTCGCCGAGGGCCAGCATCCGCTTGAACGAGCCGTAGGAGCGTTCCTTCACGTAGTACTTCTTGCCTTCGTCCTTCTCCTCCTTCTCGGTCTTGCGCTCGCCGGCGATGGTCAGCATGCCGTCCGCATAGGTCACCTCGACATCCTTCTCCTCGAGGCCGGGAAGCTCGGCCGTGACCTGGATTTCGTCGGCCGTCTCGCTGACGTCGACGCGCGGCGCGATCACCGCGGCCATTCCGCCGTTGCCGCGCACCAGCGCCGGCATCTCGAAGTCCGGCCAAAAGTCCTCGAACAAGCGGTTCACCTCGAGCTGCATGGCATGGAACGGATCGCCCCGGCGGTTGTCGCTCGGAAGGTTCTTGCGGGTCGCGGGAATAAGGTCTCTGAACAACATGTTCACCTCCATGGTTAGACGATGAAATCGACGGGCGCGGACGCTTGGAAAGGCGGTGCCGCGCCCTTGGCGGTTCAGCCGGGGCCCTCTTCGGAGGCATCCCCTACCGCCAAGCTTGATTTAGCCCGCCTGGGCCTCCTGTCAAGGGGCCCAACTTATTGATAGATAACTGGAATTATTAAATTCGCCGGAGCGGAGCGCGGCCGCATTCAGGGCTTTTTGCGGCGGTGGCCGAAGCCGGAAACGAGACTCGTGATCACGCCGCGGAAGGTGCGTACCTCCTGCTCGGTGAGGCCGGCGCGCTGCAGCATATTGCGCAGGTTGCGCACCATCACCGGCTGCTTTTCCTTCACATGCAGGAAGCCGGACGCGTCGAGCTCGCGCTCCAGGTGCCCGAACAGGCCGGCGAGCTCCGCCTTGCTCGCCGGCCGCGTCTCCTTCGGCATCCGGAGCTCGCTGGCCGGCGCGCCCGAGCCGGCCATGAACCACTCGTAGCCGACCACGAACACCGCCTGTGCCAGGTTCAGCGATCGGAACGCCGGGTTCAGCGGCGCAACGATGCAGGCGTCGGCGAGCGCCAGGTCGTCGTTCTTCAGCCCCTTCGCCTCCTTGCCGAACAGCACGCCTGTTCTTCCGCCGCCGGCGGCGAAACCGCGGATCTCGGCCGCCGCCTGCCGCGGCGTGACGAACCGTTTGGTCATGTCGCGCTCGCGCGCCGTGGTGGCGAACACTGACGCCAGATCGGCGACAGCGTCACGGGCGGAATCGAAGAGCCTTGCGCCGGCGATCACCGAATCCGCGCCCGAGGCGGCGTTCAGCGCCGCCTCGCTCGGCCAGCCGTCGCGGGGGTTCACCAGGCGGAGCTCGGTGAGCCCGCAGTTCAACATGGCGCGCGCCGCCATGCCGATGTTCTCGCCGAGCTGCGGCTCGACCAACACGATCGCCGGGCCGACACCGGTGGCCCGCGGCTTGGTTTTGTCGGTGCCGGCCATCGGGTTCAGCGGCCCTCGCGGGCGCCGTCCCGGTGCAGCTTGTAGATTATGGAATCGCGGAGCGCGTTATAGGACGCGTCGATGATGTTGGTCGAGACGCCGACCGTAGACCAGTGATCTCCGTTCTTGTCGGCGGACTCGATCATCACCCGGGTAACGGCGCGGGTGCCGTCGCCGGGGGTGAGGATCCGCACCTTGTAGTCGACCAGCCGCAGGTCCTCGAGCTCCGGATAGATCGGGATCAGCACCTTCCTCAGCGCGGCGTCGAGCGCGTTGACGGGGCCGTTGCCCTCGGCGACCGCCATGTATTGCGCCTCGCCGACATCAAGCTTCACGGTGGCCTCCGACAGCGTCACCACCTCGCGCTTGTCGTTCCAGCGCCGCTCGTCGAGCACCCGGAAGCTGGTGCAGCGGAAATAGTCGGGCACCGTGCCGAGCGCCCGGCGGGCCAGCAGCTCGAAGCTCGCCTCGGCGCCATCGTAGGCATAGCCGTCGAACTCGCGCGCCTTCACAGTCTCCAGCAGCTTCGCGACCTTCGGGTCCTTGGCGTCGACCTCGAGGCCGATGTCGCGGAACCGCGCCAGGATGTTGGACCGCCCCGATTGGTCGGAAACCACCACGTGGCGGCGGTTGCCGATCTTCTCCGGATCGACGTGCTCGTAGGTGCTCGGGTTCTTCTCGACCGCCGAGACGTGCAGCCCCGCCTTGTGCGCGAACGCGGACTCGCCGACGTAAGGCGCGCCCCGGTCGGGCGCCCGGTTCAACCGCTCGTCGAGCAGCCTGGAAAGATGCGTCAGTTTCAGCAGGTCGTTCTCGGTGACGCCGGTCTGATAGCCCATCTTCAAGACCAGCGACGGCACGATGGAGATCAGATTGGCGTTGCCGCAACGCTCGCCGAGCCCGTTCATGGTGCCCTGCACCTGGCGCACGCCGGCGCGCACCGCGGCGAGCGAGATGGCGACGCCGTTGCCGGTGTCGTCGTGGGCGTGGATGGCGAGGCGGCCGCCGGGAACCTTGTCGGTGACCCGCTTGACGATGTCGGAGACCTCGTGCGGCAGCGTGCCGCCGTTGGTGTCGCACAGCGCGATCCAGCGGGCGCCGGACTTGAACGCCGCCTCGACGCAGCGAAGCGCGAAATCGGGGTTGGCCTTGAAGCCGTCGAAGAAATGCTCGGCGTCGAAAATGACTTCCGCCTTCGCCGCCGCCGCGGCGACGCTGTCGGCGATCATCGCCACGTTCTCGTCGAGGCCGATGTCGAGGGCGACGCGTACGTGGAAGTCCCAGGTCTTGCCGACCATGCAAACCGCCTTGGTGCCGGCCGCCAGCAGCGCGGCGAGGCTGGGATCGTTGGCGGCGCTGCGGCCCGAGCGCCGCGTCATGCCGAAGGCGACCAGGGTCGAGCGCTTCAGCTTCGGCGGCTCTGCGAAGAAGGCGTCGTCGGTGGGGTTGGCCCCCGGCCAGCCGCCCTCGATGTAGTCGATGCCGACGTTGTCGAGCTCGCGGGCCAGCATCGCCTTGTCTGCGGGACCGAAGTCGACGCCGACCGTCTGCGCGCCGTCGCGCAGCGTGGTGTCGAACAGATAAACGCGGTTGTCGCTCATGGTCCGGCCGGTGGTTCCCGATCGCCCAGGGTTGGCGGCCGGAGAATGCCGAATTTACGCGGCCGGCTCAAGGGCTTAGGCAAAAACCCTTGGCCGTGTTAGCCTGCCGGCCATGCCCGAGGAAGTCGTGTTGCTGACCGGCGAGGTGGAGGGCCCGCACTTCCGGGCCATCCTCCAGAGCGTCAACCGGTCGCTGATCGTGCACCACGCCGAGACCCTCGACGCGCTCGCGCGCGTCTGCGCCCAGCCGCCGGCGGGCGGCGGCCTGCGCCGGCTGGTGGCGTTCTCGACCGGCGTCATCGTGCCCGTGGCGATCCTCGAAGGCCTCGGCACCCCGGCCTACAACTTCCATCCCGGCCCGCCGACCTATCCCGGCAGCCACGCCGCCAGCTTCGCCATCTACGAGGGCGCCGAACGTTTCGGCGCCACCGTGCACGAGATGACGGCGCGGGTGGACGCGGGACCGATCGTCGCCGTCGAGTGGTTCGACATACCCGCCAACGTGCGGTTCATGGACCTCGAACTCGCGACCTACAAGGTGCTGCTGAACATGTTCACCGATCTGGCGCCGCAACTCGCCGCCACGGACGCGCCGCTGCCGCGCACCGAGGTGCAATGGTCGGGCCGGCGCCGCACCAAGGCCGAGTTCGAGAAGATGAAGGCGCTCGAGGCCGACATGGACGAGGCGGAGATCAGGCTGCGCTACCGGGCGTTCGGGTAATCGCTATTTCCGCCGCCAGGTGGTGCGGCCGGCGGAGTCCTCGAGCACGATGCCCTTGGCGTCGAGCTGGTCGCGGATTCCGTCGGCGCGTTTGAAATCCTTCGCCGCCCGCGCCGCGTCTCGCGCGGCGATTAGCCCGTTGATCTCCGCGTCGTCGGCCGCCGCTCCCTTGAACCAGGCTTCGGGATCGTCGTCGAGCAGGCCGAGCATGCCGGCGGCGGCGCGTAAATTCGTCGCCGCGGTTTTCCGGTTGCCATTGGTCTCCGCCTTGTTGAGGACCGCCGCGAACTCGTGCAGGTGGCTGAGCGCGAGCGGCGTGTTGAGGTCGTCGGCCAAGGCGTCGAGCATCGCCGCCGGCACGTTGGCGCCCGTGTTCGCCGCCTTGCCGGAACTGCGACGCAGCGCGCCGTAGAATCCGTCGAGCTCGCGCTTCGCCTCCAGGATTCCGTCCCTGGTGAAATCCAGCGGCTGGCGGTAGTGGGTCTTCAGCAGCCCCAGCCGGATCGCCTCGCCGGGGTATTCCTTCAGCAGCTCGTGCACGGTGTAGAAGTTGCCGAGGCTCTTCGACATCTTCTCGCCCTCGGCCATCAGGTAGCCGTTGTGCATCCAGTACTTGGCGAAGGCGTCGCGGCCGTTGACGCAGGTGCTTTGCGCGATCTCGTTCTCGTGGTGCGGGAAGATCAGGTCCTGGCCGCCGCCGTGGATATCGAAGGCTTTGCCCAACAGCTTCTCGCTCATCGCCGAGCATTCCAGGTGCCAGCCGGGCCGGCCGCGACCCCACGGACTGTCCCATCCCGGCTGCTCTGGCGTCGACGGCTTCCACAACACGAAATCCGCCGGGTCCTTCTTGTAGGGCGCCACCTCGACGCGGGCGCCGGCGATCAACGCGTCGCGGTCGAGCCGCGATAGCTTCCCGTATTCCGGCATCGATGCGACGCCGAACAACACATGCCCCTCCGCCTCGTAGGCGTGGCCCTTCGCCAACAATTCCTTCACCAGCGCGATCATCTCGGCGATGTGCCCGGTCGCCTTCGGCTCGGCGTCGGGGTCGAGCGCGCCCAGCGCCGTCATGTCGGCGTGGAAGGCGTCGGTGGTGCGTTTGGTGATGGCGTCGATCGTCTCGCCGGATTCCTTGGCCGCGGCGATGATCTTGTCGTCGACGTCGGTGATGTTGCGCACGTAGGTGACGCGTGGATACAGCCGCTTCAGCAGCCGGTACAGCACGTCGAACACCACCACCGGCCGGGCGTTGCCGATGTGGGCGTAGTCGTAGACGGTCGGCCCGCACACGTACATCCGCACATGCTTGGGGTCGCGCGGCGTGAACTCGACCTTGTCGCGACTGAGCGTGTCGTAGATCCTGAGCGTTGGCGGCGCCGCGCCTGTTTTCGCCGCCGTCATGCCTTTTCCCTGAAGCCGTTGGTGATCGGGTAGCGGCGGTCGCGGCCGAACGCGCGGCGCGTGATCTTCACCCCCGGCGGCGCCTGCCGGCGCTTGTACTCGGCGCGGTCGACCATGCGCCAGACGCGCGCCGCGGTCGCCCGGTCGATGCCTTTGGCGGCGATCTCGTCGATCGACATCTCGTCCTCGACCAGGCATTCGAGGATGGCGTCGAGCTGGTCGTAGGGCGGCAGCGTGTCCTGGTCGGTCTGGTTCGGTTTGAGTTCCGCCGACGGCGGCTTGGTGATGACGCGCTCCGGAATCGCCTCGCCCTTCGCGCCCAGGGCGCCCTCCGGCAGGTGCGCGTTGCGCCAGCGGGCGAGCTCGAACACGGTGGTCTTGTAGACGTCCTTCAGCACCGAATAGCCGCCGCACATGTCGCCGTAGAGGGTGGCGTAGCCGACGCTCATCTCGGACTTGTTGCCGGTCGAGACGACCATGTACCCGAACTTGTTGGAGAGCGCCATCAGCGTCATGCCGCGGGCGCGCGCCTGGATGTTCTCTTCCGTCTCGTCGGCGGCCTTGCCGGCGAACACGTCCTTGAGCATGGCGGCGAACGTCTTCATCGCCGGCTCGATCGCGATGGTGTCGAACTTGAGGCCGAGCCGCCTGGCGACCGCGGTCGCGTCCTCGACGCTGTCGCGCGACGTGTAGGGCGACGGCATCATCACCCCGTGCACGCGCTCGGGCCCGAGCGCGTCGACCGCGACGGCGGCGGTCAGCGCGCTGTCGACGCCGCCGGAAAGCCCGATCAGCACGCCGGGAAAGCCGTTCTTGCCGACGTAGTCGCGCAAGCCCAGCACCAGCGCCCGGTAGATCGAATCCAGCAGCGCCGGCTCGGGCGCCACCTCCGCCTGCTCGCAGCTCCAGCTGCCGTCGGCGCGCGACCAGTTGGTGACGATCGTCTGCTCGCGCCACGAATGCGCCTTGGCGCGGTAGCGCTTGTCGCGGCCGAGCACGAACGAGGCGCCGTCGAACACCAGCTCGTCCTGGCCGCCGACCTGGTTGACGTAGATCAGCGGCAGCCCGGATTCGACGACCCGGGCGACGGCGAGGCCGAGCCGGTCGTCGTGCTTGTCGGTCTCGAACGGCGAACCGTTGATCACGACCAGGATCTCGGCCCCGGATTCGTCCAGGCACTCGGTGACGTCGGGGACCCACATGTCCTCGCACACCATCATCCCGAGCCGCACGCCGCGAAACGGCATCGGCCCCGGCAGCGGGCCCTCGGCGAACACGCGCTTCTCGTCGAACACGCCGTAGTTGGGCAACGCGTGCTTGAGCTGCACCCCGGCGACCTTGCCGCGGTCCAGCAGCAGCGCCGCGTTGTAGAGCTTGCCCTTGACCCGCCACGGCGCGCCGGCGATCAGCGCCGGGCCGCGGGCGGTGTCGTCGGCGAGCGCGGCGACGCCGGCCTCGACCGCGTCCTGGAAGGCGCGCTTCAGCACCAGGTCCTCGGGCGGATAGCCGGACACCGCGAGCTCGCCGGCCACCACCAGGTCCGCGCCGCGATTCGCGGCTTCCGCGCGGGCGGCGCGCAGACGCTCGACGTTGCCGCCGACGTCGCCGACGGTGGGGTTGATCTGCGCCAGGGCGATGGCGAGGCTGTCGGTCATGGCGGGCCCTATAACCGCTTCAAGAAAATCGGATTTTCCGGGCGATCATGGGCGGCGGCCCGGAGGCTGTCAACGACGCCACCGGACCGGCGAACGGCGCGTCCGTGCGGCTGGTAATCCGGCCCGGAAGTTCCTACTCTAGGCGCCGCCATGGCGAAACAACCCGAGCACGACGCCGCCGGCGGCGGGGGGGCGCAGTTCTTCACCAACGAGGGCGGCAGCTATCGCCGCTCGGCCGACACCGGCATGGGCGCCGGCAGCGTGCCCCGCCCGGCGATGCCGCCGATGCAGACGGCGGCGCCGCGACCCGCCGCACCACCGCCGCCGCCGAAACCGCCGGCCGCGGCGAAGCCGATGGACATGACCTCGCCGAAGGACGTCTCGAAGGCGCTCGCCGAAACCGTGGTCGGCGCCTTCGTCGACCGCATGAAGTCGGAAGCCGGCGCCAAGGGCGGCCGCCTCACCATCCGCGACATCGACGCCATGCAGGAGGAATTCAACCGCCAGACCCAGGCGCTGCGCGGCATGTTCGAGAAGTCGTTCGAGGTCTACGTCAAGGCGCGCGAGCGCGCCGTGTGGGACCAGCAGCGCAACTATCCGTTCGACCGCCTGCTGGTGAAGAAGTTCTCGCACCTGTTCCGCGACGGCGAGAAGCTCGGCCCGGACGACATCTCGCGCCGCATCCTGCCCGGGTTCTTCGTCGCCATCGGCATGATGCTCGGCCCCGACGTGGTCGAGGAATACCAGGAGAAGATCCGCCGCGTCGTCGAGCGCGTGAAGTCGGGCGGCAAGAGCGTGTTCAACTGGGACGACGTCTACAAGGACAACGAGGCCAAGGCCGTCAGCCTCGACGCCGAGATCGCCATCGCCGGCCACTTCAAGGACTTCCAGAAGCGCGCCGACTGGTTCATCAACCTGATCAACGGGCACCTGACGCCGCCCGATCCGGGTACCCCGGCCGCCGCCGCCGGCTGGGAGCTGAACGAGGCCGGCTTGCGCAAATTCCTCAACGCGCTGATGACCGACCTGCGCGCGGCGCTCGACACCGACAACGGCAAGCTGCAGATCACCAAGCGCTACGGCGCCGACACTTGCGCCGATCTGTTCGACATCCTGACCCAGATCAAACAGTAAGTCGGGCGGCAAGGCTCGGCGCGGCTACGGCCTGCCGGCGGCGCGCGCGCGCGCGTGGTCGCGGCCCTGCTTGAGGATCTCGGCGAGCAGGAAGGCGAGTTCGAGCGCCTGGCGGGCGTTGAGCCTGGGGTCGCAGTGGGTGTGATAGCGGTCCGACAGATTGGCCTCGGTGATCGCCACCGCGCCGCCGGTGCATTCGGTGACGTCCTGGCCGGTCATCTCGAAATGCACGCCGCCGGCATGAGTGCCCTCGGCCTGGTGCACGGCGAAGAAGCCCTGCACCTCCTCCAGTATCCGCTCGAAGGCGCGCGTCTTGTAGCCGGTGGAACTCTTCACCGTGTTGCCGTGCATCGGATCGCACACCCAGGCCACGCTGCGGCCCTCGCGCTTGACGGCGCGGATCAGCGGCGGCAGCAGCGCTGTCACCTTGCCGGCGCCCATGCGGGCGATGATGGTGAGCCGTCCCGCCTCGTTCGCCGGGTTGAGGACGTCGATCAGCTTCAGCATCTCGTCGGCCTTGGTCGACGGCCCGGCCTTGAAGGCGATCGGGTTGCCGATGCCGCGCATGAACTCGACGTGGGCGCCGTCGAGTCCGCGGGTGCGGTCGCCGATCCACAGCAGATGCGCCGAGGTGTCGTACCAATCGCCGGTGGTCGAATCGACGCGGGTCATCGCCTGCTCGTAGTTGAGGATCAGCGCCTCGTGCGAGGTGTAGAAGTCGGTCTCGCGGATCTGCGGCGTCGTATCCGAGGTCAGCCCGCAGGCGGCCATGAAAGACAAGGTTTCGCCGAGCCTGTCGGCGAGGTCCTGATAGCGCTCGCCGAGCGGGCTGTTTGCGACGAAGCCGAGGTTCCACTGGTGCACCTTGTGCAGGTCCGCGTAGCCGCCTTGCGCGAACGCGCGCAGCAAATTAAGCGTCGCCGCCGACTGGAAATAGGCCTGCAACAGCCGCTCCGGGTCCGGGACGCGGCCCTCGGCCGTGAACTCCATGGCGTTGATCATGTCGCCGCGGTAGCTCGGCAGGGTCACGCCGTCCTGGGTCTCGGCCGGCTCCGAGCGCGGCTTGGCGAACTGGCCGGCGAGCCGTCCGACCTTCACCACCGGCAGCGACGCGCCGAAGGTCAGCACCACCGCCATCTGCAGCAGCACCCGGAAAGTGTCGCGGATGTTGTCGGGGTGGAACTCGGCGAAGCTCTCGGCGCAGTCGCCGCCCTGCAGCAGGAACGCCTCGCCGGCCGCGACGCGGCCGAGGTCGCGCCTGAGATTGCGCGCCTCGCCGGCGAACACCAGCGGCGGGCAACGCTTGAGGCGCGCCTCGACGGCAGCCAGCTTGCCGGCGTCCGGATAGTCCGGCACCTGGATGATCGGTTTGGTCCGCCAGCCGTCCGGCGTCCATTTCTTGGCCATGCTCTTGGCCATCTAACAACCCTCTCGTTGCCGGCAATCCCAGGTCAACTGGGGCGCCATATACGCCGCCCGAGGCGGCAATTCCAGGAAAACCGGCGCCGGCGCCCGGCCGGCGCCCGGCCGGCGGTCGCGGCGGCGGCGAAAATTTTTTTTAAAACATCGTCATTCATCGTCATTCATCATCATTTATCGTCATTTTCGCCGGCCGGCCGCGTCGCCGCCGCCACGGGCATAAGAATTCCCAAATCCCGATGAAAACGGAATTATTTCATAGATTCGCTCGAATGTCAAGGGCGAAAAAGGAATGAGTTCCCGGCCACGCGCCGGCGCCGGGCTCACGCCGCGGGCTTGCCCGGCCTTTTTTCGCGCAGCGTCACGAACTCCTCGGCCGCCGTCGGGTGGATGCCGACGGTGGCGTCGAACGCCGCCTTGCTGGCGCCGCATTTCAGCGCGATGGCCAGCCCCTGAATGATCTCCGGCGCGTCGGCGCCGACCATGTGGCAGCCGACGACGCGGTCGGTCTTGGCGTCGACCACCAGCTTCATCATCGTCTTCTCGTCGCGGCCGGTAAGGGCGTGCTTCATCGGCGTGAAGCGCGAGACATAGACGTCGATGGCGCCGTTGCGCGCCGCCTGCTCCTCGCTGAGGCCCACCGTGCCGATCGGCGGCTGGCTGAACACCGCCGACGCGACGTTGTCGTACCGCATCGCCGTCGGTTGCTTGCCGAACAGCGTCCGCGCCAGCGCCTCGCCCTCGGCGATGGCGACCGGCGTCAGGTTCTTGCGCTCGGTGACGTCGCCGATGGCCCAGATCGACTCGACCGAGCTCCGCGAGTATTCGTCCACCGCCACCGCGCCCTTGTTGTCGATCTTGACGCCGACCTCCTTGAGCCCGATGTCGCGGGTATTGGGCGCGCGCCCGGTCGCATACATCACCAGGTCGGCCTCGACCTCCTCGCCCATGGCGAAGCGCAGGCTAAAGGCGCCGTTCTTCCTCTCGATGGAGCGGACGACGCAATCGCGGCGGATCCTGATACCCTTCTTCTCCATCTCGTGGGCCAGCGTCTCGCGCACGTCCTCGTCGAAGCCGCGCAGGATGTTCGGCGCGCGGATGATCTCGGTGACCTCGGCGCCGAAGGAATTGAAGATGCCGGCGAACTCGACGGCGATATAGCCGCCGCCGACGATGGCGATGCGCTTCGGCAGCGCCGGCAGATCGAGCGCCTCGTTCGACGAGATCGTGTGCTTGATGCCGGGGACGTCGGGCTTCGACGGCCAGCCGCCGGTGGCGACCAATATGTTGGCGGCGGTGAGACGCTTGCCGTCGACCTCGACGGTGTGCGCGTCCGCGATCCGGCCGGTACCGGCGATCTCGGTGACGCCGGCCTCGCGCAGGATTCGGTGATAGACCGTCTCCAGCCGGTCGAGCTCCTTGTTCTTCGCCGTGATCAAGGACGCCCAGTCGAATGCCGCCGCGCCAGGCCGCCAGCCGTAGCCGCGGGCGTCCGCGAAGTCCTCGGCGAAGTGGCTGCCCAGCACCAGCAGCTTCTTCGGCACGCAGCCGCGCATCACGCAGGTGCCGCCGACACGCAGGTTCTCGATCACCGCGACGCGGGCGCCGAAATTCGCCGAGCGCCGCGACGCGCGCACGCCGCCAGAGCCGGCGCCGATGGTGACAAGATCGTAGTCGTATCGGGCCATGACCGGCGAAGCATAGCCCGCACGCCGGCGGTTCGGGGAGCGAATTCCGATACCCGCCGGTCACGCTTGCGCGACGCGGGAAAGGGCTGTGCAAGGCGCCGCCGGGATTCTAGGCTTGGCCCGCGTTTTTGGCCGGCGGCCGCCGGCGGCGACGGATATGGAACCCGACCGGGACTGGGGCGACGATGCGGCGATGGACGATCAATGCCGGGCTGGTGGCGGCGAGCTTCGCCGTGTTCCTGGCCGTGTTCGAGGCGTTGCTGGCGTCGGGCGCCGTCGACGAGCTATCGATCCACTGGATCCCGCCCGAGTACAAGGCGGCCGACCAGCGCATCATGCGTCCGAGCGACGTGCGCAGCGCGCGCAACCCGTTCGGCTTCAACGATGCCATCGTCGGCGCCGAGAAGGACGGCCGCACCCGGGCGCGGATCATGCTGCTCGGCGATTCCTTCGTCTGGGGATTCGGGCTGCCTTATCCGCAGGGCCTGGGGCAGAAGCTGAAGCAGCGCGTCGCCGCCGCGGCGCCGGGGGTCGAGGTGCTGCCGTTCGGCCGTCCCGGCTGGGCGACGCTGCACCAGCTCCGGTTCCTGGAGAACCAGGGCCGCGCCTATGAGCTGTTCGAGGCCGACCTGGTGCTGGTCGCCTTCGTCGTCAACGACCTCGATCTCGTCGACGACGTGTGGACCAGGTACCGCAAGAAGATCGGCTGGACCAACGCCGCCGTGCACGCGCTCGGGAAAATCCTCCCCAACACCGTCGGTTTCGTCACCGGCCATATCGACGCGGCGGCGGAAGTGCTCACCGACGACCACGGCGAGGGCAACTGGATGAACAGGATCTGGTCGGAGCCGAATCTCTCCGGCTATCGCCAGGTCCTCGCCCGGCTGAAGGCGGTCGCCGGCGAGGCCAAGGTGCCGCTGGTGTTCGCGCTGATGCCGTCGGCGCCGAACGTCGACTACCACGGCCCGAAGTTCAAATTGATGGCGTCGATGCTGAACGACCTGGGCGTGCCGGTGGTCGACCTGCTGCCCGACGTGGTCGCGGCGTTCATGGGCAAGGACTTGGGGCGCAATTTCCGCAAGCTGTGGGCCAATCCGGCCGACAGCCACCCCGGCGACGCGATGACCACCGTGTTGGCCGACGCCACGCTCGCCTACCTGAAGCGCGAGCGCATGCTCGCGCGCCTCGCCGCCAAGGCGCCGCGCCCGGTGAGCGAGCGGTTCGCGTCGTTGCCGCTGTGCAAGGACGACCGCTCGGTCAAGATCGGCGTCATCGGCTTCGACCGCTATCCGTTCACCGACGATACCCCGACGGTGCGGGTCCAGGGTTATGGCTTCGAGCTCGCAGAGAATGCGCTGAAGCCGCTGAGCCAGATCTATCTGCTGATCGGCGACGAGTACTTCCCGGCGCTGCCGAGGATGCCGCTGAGGGCGATCGTGCCGGGCGGATCGGTCGCCGCGTTCAACGGATTTTTCGCCCTCGACGTGGCGACGTCGCGCCTCCGCGAGGCGGCGCTCGGCGAGATCGTCGGCGTCACGCAAGCGGGGTGCGTCACGTTCCGTCCCTCGGGCGTGCCGGTGACGCCGAAGCAGGGCGCGCCCGCGCCGTTGGGCGAGCCGCCGCTGATCCGGCTCGGCAACTGAGGCGGCCAGGCACGACGGATAAGGAGATGTCGAGGACACCACACCCAGCCCAACCGTCATTACTGATATCACTGGATGCCCCGGGCTTCGCCGGGGCATGACGCGATTGGTAATATTGTCGCCCGGTATAGCCCGGTCGATCCAGAAACCGTGTCAGGCGATGCCGCCCATGCACAGGTACTTGATTTCGACGAACTCCTCGATGCCGTATTTCGAGCCCTCGCGGCCGAGGCCGGATTCCTTCATGCCGCCAATGTTCACCACACCAATATTCGGGCCTAAATGAAAAGTGGTATCTTTTGTCGGGGCGAATCATTCGTTTTTGATCGTTCCCCGTCGCGGGGTGAGATGCGGTAGATGAGGAATCCCGAGCAAATATGGAACGAAGCCCGCAAGCACGCGGAAGCCGGTAGATTTGACCCGGCTAAGCGCCTTTGTTCGAAGCTGCTTCGCGGGCTGCCGTCCCACTCGGGCATTCTTTTCATGCTCGGTTACTGTGAGCGTAAACTGGGGAACTTCCCCGAAGCCCTGAAGGCGCTGCAATCAGCGTTGGAATATGGCGGGGAAAACCCGGAAGTCCTTTTCCAGATCGGTTGTGCCTGGCACGACCTCGGCAATTTCGACGCGGCCGAGCAGTGGTATCGAAGAACGCTTGAACTTTCGCCCAAATGGGCTGAGGCATGGAGCAGCCTCGGCGATGTTATCGGTTCCGCGCGAAAGGAAGAGGCAATCGCCTGTCAATGCAAGGCCCTCGAAATATCACCTCGTATATACGGCGCAGCGTTCAATTTAGCGGGCCTGTTGTTTAACGAAGACAACCTGACACCAAGCAAGGAAGCGTTGGAAAAATCACTGACGCTGAATCCCGATTTGATGCGCACCCATTTTTACTTGGCGGTCGTGCATTGGCTGATGGGCGACATGGCGCGGAGCGCCGATCACTTGGAAAGCGTTCGCAAAGCTGGATTGGGTTACCTGGTCGAAAGCTTTGAATATATGAAGAAGAAAAAAGGAGAAAAAACGCGTTTTTTCGGAAACGCCGCCGATACTCTGGCACACGCACTGGAATGCATCACCGTTAGCGGGTTGCACCTTGAATTCGGGGTGAATTACGGAAATTCGATCAAGTTCATCGCATCGAAAACCGATCACATCGTTCACGGGTTTGATTCGTTTGAGGGCATCCCCGAGGATTGGGGAAGTGAAAAAAAAGGGAGCTATTCTACCTATGGCCAGGTGCCAGAGGTGCCGCCAAACGTGGTCCTGCACAAAGGTTGGTTTTCCGAAACACTACCGGCGTTCATGGAGAGAAACAAAGAGAGCCTGGCTTTCGCCAATATCGATTGTGACCTGTATTCATCGACAAAGGACGTGCTCGATAACATCGGGGGATTGTTGAAAAAAGGTTCTATCCTGACCTTCGATGAATATTTGATGTTCGAGGATTGGCACCGCCACGAATTCAAGGCGTTTCAGGAATTCGTAGCCAGTCGAGAATTTCGATACGAGTATTTGGCGTTCAGCCTTTTCTCAAGGCAGGCGACTGTCCGTATCATGTGATCGTGCGTCCCCCCGAACGGCTTTCGCCGACCGGGCGCGCCCGCGCCGTTGGGCGAGCCGCCGCTGATCCGGCTCGGCAACTGAGGCGGCCAGGCACGACGGATAAGGAGATGTCGAGGACGCCACACCCATCCCAACCGTCATTACTGATTTTACTGGATGCCCCGGGCTTCGCCGGGGCATGACGCGATTGGCAATATTGTCGCCCGGTATAGCCCGGTCGATCCAGAAACCGCGTCAGGCGATGCCGCCCATGCACAGGTACTTGATCTCGACGAACTCCTCGATGCCGTATTTCGAGCCCTCGCGGCCGAGGCCGGATTCCTTCATGCCGCCGAACGGCGCCACCTCGGTCGAGATGATTCCCTCGTTGATGCCGATGATGCCGTATTCGAGTTGCTCGGCGGTCTTCCACACCCGACCGATGTCGCGGCTGTAGAAATAGGCGGCGAGGCCGAATTCGGTGTCGTTGGCCATCTTGATCACCTCGGCGTCGGACTTGAAGCGGAACAACGGCGCCACCGGCCCGAAGGTCTCCTCGCGCGCGACCTTCATCTCCTGGGTGACGTCGGCGAGGATGGTCGGCTCGAAGAACGAGCCGCCGAGCGCGTGCCGCTTGCCGCCGGCGACCAGGCGCGCGCCCTTGGCAAGCGCGTCCCTCACGTGGTCTTCGACCTTCTCGACCGCCTTCATGTCGATCAGCGGCCCCTGGTGGGTCTCGCCCTTCAGGCCGTCGCCGACCTTCAGCCCCGATACCGCCTGCGCCAGCCGGCTGGTGAATTCGTCATAGACCTCGTCCTGGACGTAGAGGCGGTTGGCGCAGACGCAGGTCTGGCCGGTGTTGCGGTATTTCGACGCCATCGCGCCCTTCACCGCGGCGTCCAAATCGGCGTCGTCGAAGACGATGAACGGCGCGTTGCCGCCGAGCTCCATCGAGGTCTTCTTCACCGTGCGCGCGCACTCGGCGATCAGCTGCTTGCCGACCTCGGTCGAGCCGGTGAAGCTGAGTTTGCGGACCAGCGGGTTCCGGGTCAGCTCGCCGCCGACCGCCTTCGACGAGCCGGTGACGACGTTGAGCACGCCCTCGGGGATGCCGGCGCGCTCGGCAAGCTCGGCCAAGGCGAGCGCGCTCAACGGCGTCGCGCTCGCGGGTTTTATCACCACCGGGCAGCCGGCGGCCAAGGCGGGGGCGCACTTGCGGGTGATCATGGCGGACGGGAAGTTCCACGGCGTGATCGCGGCGACGACGCCGACCGGCTCCTTGATGACGACGATGCGCTTGTCGGCGCCGTGCTGCGGAATGGTGTCGCCGTAGATGCGCTTCGCCTCCTCGGCGAACCATTCGATGAACGACGCGGCGTAGGTGATCTCGCCCTTCGATTCCGCCAGCGGCTTGCCTTGCTCGGCGGTCATCAGGCGCGCCAGGTCGTCGGTGTTCTCGATCATCAGGTTGAACCACTTGCGCAGAATGTTGGCGCGCTCCTTCGCCGTCTTCGCCCGCCACGGCGCCCAGGCGGCGTTGGCGGCCTCGATGGCGCGACGGGTCTCGGGCGCGCCGAGCTTCGGCACGCTGGCCAGGGTCTCGCCGGTGGCCGGATTGGTGACCGCGAAGGTGGCGCCGTCGTCGGCGTCGATCCATCGGCCGGCGACGTAGCATTGCTGGCGGAACAGGCGCGAATCGTTGAGCTGCATGGGGTCCTCTCCTGGCGGCGTCTCCGGCGGCCGGGCGCCGATTTTTAAGTCGATTTTTTGCTTTGCCGGCCGGCGGATTGCCGCGACGCGACAGCGCGGGGAAAAGTATAGTCCCGGTCGCGGCGGCTGTTAACCGGCAAGGCGCGCCGCGGCGGCGTCGGCAACCGATGGGCTGCGAAAGAAAAAGGCCGGGCATTGCGCCCGGCCTTTCTTGGCGCCCGGATCGGGGCGCCGGTCGCGACCGTCGGAGTTACTGCTTCTTCTCCTGGGTCGACTGATCGCTGCCGGCCGGCTGGCTGCCGTCCTGGCTCTGGCCAGCCTGCGGCTGTTCGGCGGGCTGGCTCTGGGCGAAAGCGGGGGTGGTGGCTGCGGCGACCAGCGCCAACAGGGCGGCCGCGGTGGCAATCTGACGCAATGACATGGGGGTGCCTCTCCGGAATAGGCGAGACCGGGAAATTCCGGTCTCGCGACGGCATTGATACGCCGGCAGAAAACACCTTGCAAGATGCGTAATGACAATATTATTTCGCAAATAATATCGTTTATTACGATTTAAAAATCGGAGTTATAGACAGGTAAATTGTATAATCTATTGTTATTTAACTATTTTTCATAAATTCATGTTTATAAGCATTTTGAATATGAATTTTTTGGATTCACGAACATGGGTGAACCCGATCATGGCGGCGCGGCGGCGCGGCCGCGCGGACGGTTGACCTTGCCGCCGCGGCAAGGCTTATCAAGCCGGCACGGCCGCGAGCGCCCGGGGTCGCCCCGGGGTCGCTTGGGGCCGCGACGAAACCGGAGCCGTCCGCATGACGAGAACCGCCGTTATCGCCGTCGTCGCCGTTGCCATCGTCGCCGCGGGCGTGCTTTTCGGCGTGCTGACGCCGAACCGCGGCGCCGATCCGGGTGACGCGCGGCAGGTCGCGCACGGTGAAAAGCTTTACCGCGCCCATTGCGCGTCGTGCCACGGCGTCACTCTCGAGGGCCAGGCGGACTGGCGCACCCGCAACGCCGACGGCACACTCAAGCCGCCGCCCCACGACGAGAGCGGCCACACCTGGCACCATCCGGATCGGGTGCTGTTCGACTACACCAAGCTGGGCGGCCAGGCGGCGGCGCCGCCCGGTTTCAAGAGCGCGATGCCCGGATTCGCCGGCGTGATTTCCGACGGCGACATCTGGGCGGTGCTGGCGTTCATCAAGAGCCGCTGGCCGGCGACGGTGCGCGAACGCCAGCGCCAGATCGAACAGCGCCAACGCTGAGCCGCCCGCCGTCAGCGGCCGGCCGGCTTGCGGCACCACAGCAGGTATAAATCGGTCAGCGGGCCTTCGCGCGCCTCGAAGCGCTCCCAATTGTCGAGATCGGTGAGCGCCGGGTCGTCGGGAAACGCCTCGCGGTAGGCGGCGCTGATGCCGGCCTGCTCGAACATCTCGAAGCCGATGAAGTCGAGCCCGAGCGTCGCCAGGTCGCGCTTCAGCCGGGCCGGCGTCCAATGATGCTCCTGGACGTGGAACAGCAGGTCGCGGCACATCGACGTCGAATAGAAGTCGAACGTCCGCACGATCTCGGCGACGTCGGCGCGTTCGAGCCGCTTCGGCGGATCGTCCATCAGCCGGCGGCGAAAGGCGGCGATGGCGTCGGGGGTGGCGGCGATTTTCTCCTCGGCGATGACGCGGCGGCACGCCTGCACCGCCCGCCGCCCGCGATCGCTGTAGAGCCCGATCTTCATGATGCCGCCCGGCCGGGTCAGCGCGACCAGCACCCGCCAGCCCTTGAGCGGGTTCTTCATGTGGTGCAGCACGCCGACCGACTGGACCATGTCGAAGGTCCGGCCGAGGCGCGCCAGCCCGAGGATGTCGGCGTGTACGAACCGGGCGCCGGCAATTCCGAGCCGCGCCGTCATTCGCATCGCATAGGCGAGCGACCCCTTGGACAGGTCGACCGCGGTGACGCGGGCGTCCGGGTGGGTGCGGGCGACGCGAACCGCCTGTCGCCCGGTGCCGGCGCCGGCGATCAGCACCTCGAGCGGGTCCGACGGCGCCGGCGGCGACACGCCCGGGAACATCCGGGCGAGCAGCGACGGCAGCGGCATCGGCCGTTGCGCCGGCGCGTGCAGCCAGCGCGGATACGGGCTTTCCTCGTATTGCGCGCGCACTTTTTTCGAGGTGGCGTCGGTGATCTTGCCGAGCGTCTCGAGCCGCGACTTCAGCGCCTGCTCGGCGGCATGATCGCGAAGCGTCAGTTGCACCAGGCGGGCCAGTTCGGGCCCGAACGCGCCGTCATCGGCCGCGGCCAGCCTGGGGCTTTCCGCCAACGCCGACAGCGGCCGGTACAGGCAGTACACCAGCAGCGGCCGGCGCATCTCGGCGGCATCCGCGCCGTTCGCCAGCGCCGCGTTCAGCCGCTCGGCGAGGGCGTCGAGCGCCAGGCGCTCGTCGTCGCCGGCGAAGAACACATATTCGTTGGCGAAGCACTGACGGCCGAGCGCCGCCGCCGTCGCCAACGCCGCCTGCGCCAGCCGTTCGGGACCGGCCAGCAGCAGCCGGCGGCGCAGACCGGTGAGGAACCGCTCCATCGACGGATTGGCGTTGACCGACTTCTCCAGGTAGGCGGCGAACAGCGGATCATCGGCGACGGCGTCGGGATCGGCGGCGGCCGCGGCCGGGTCGTATTTCAGCATCAACTGCGCCGCCGCGGCGGCACCGATGTCGTCGTAGTTGGCGTGCGCCGACGCGTAGACGGCGAGCAGCGCGCGTTCGATCTCGGGGCTCGGCGTCCGCGACCGCAGGCCGCCGAGGGTGCCGACCAGGCCGGCGAGCGCGTCGAGGTTTTCCGGATCGAGCGCCAGCGCGCGGCGGAAGTCGGCGAGCGCTCCGAGGTGGTCGTGGCGCCGGTGCGCGGCCGCGCCGCGATCGACCAGCGCGGACGGCGACAAGGGCGTGGCGGCGCCTTCGGAAGGCGGCGTTCGCGCCTGTCGCTGCTGTTTTCGGCGGCGGCGTTTCATGGTCCTTCCCCGGGGCGCGGCCGGCCGGCGTGGTGGCCGCGGCGGCGCCCGACCGCGATTCGACATCGGCGAGCAGTCAACCGGTTTCGCGCCGGCGTTGCAATCGCCGCATCGGGCAGCCGGGGCGCCGACGCAGCCGGGGCGCCGCGAAGCGGCGGAAGATGAATCGGCAAAAAAAAGGCCGGGCATTGCGCCCGACCTTTTTGGCGCCCGATGACGGGCGCCGGAAGATGTCTAGGATCCTGGCGGAAACTACTTCTGCGGGGCTTCCTTGCCGGGCTTCGCGCCGGCCGGTGTCGGGTTGAGCATCGCCGGGTCGCGGACGAGCTTGTTGCCGTATTCGTCGACGATCGGTTTGCCGTATTCGTCAACGATGGTGTTGGCATCGGCCTGGCTCTGCGCGTAGGCGGGCATGGCGAAGCCGGCGACCAGCGCGACGAGGGCGGCGGCGGCGATTTCACGGATGGACATGGGATTGGTACTCGGAACAATGACGAACCCGGGAAATTCCGAATTCGCATCGGCCAGTCATACGCTGTCGCATTTTAAATCTCAAGATGCACAAACACGATATTATTTCGATTTTATTATCTAATGTTTCGATTGTTAATGTCGAATCACAGGGCGTCGACTCGCTTTTAATCCCGGTAATACAAGGGAATTCAGGAATTTGAATATCTTGGCATATAAAATTTGAAAACCTAGAATTTATGATCCCGGCCGCGGCCGGCCGGACGCCGCACCGGAAGCACGACCGGGGCGGCGTCGCCACCCGCGGCTGTGACTGATTTACCACATTCCTCGGTGGCGGCTATCCACGGCTTTGATCTGAAATACTTTTTTCAAGACCGGCCACGCCCGCCAGGATTCCGCGAAGCCGCCGCCGGCGTGCCCGGCCGCCGCCGGGCGGCAATGGGTCCCGACTCCGGTCGCCGCAACCGGCAGCGAAACCGGGAAACCCCGCGCCTCGCACCGGGGTCGGCGTCGTCGTTGCATTTTTGCCACATTGGCCGACTAATTGCCGCAATTGCGCCGGATTTAACTTCGCCAAAAGGCGGCAGCCCCTAAGATGCCGTGGATTAGGAGGTTGGGCTCCAGGGGGCCGGCGAGTTGGCCCGATCGAGTTCCAAATTCTTTAGGGGCTTACCCCGAAACCAAAATCTGGTGAAGGAGAGATCAAGTGAATATCAAAACCACCCTTAAGCTGTCGGTCGCTGCCGCCGCGTTGTTCGCGATCGCCACGCCCGTGGCATCGCCGGCCAACGCCGCCGACGACACCCTTTCGAGCGGCAACAAGAACAAGCTGCAAGTGTCCGGTCAGGTTGTCCGGGCCTTGTGGTACGCCGACGACGGCGAACATAGCCACCTGTTCAACACCGACGGCAACACCGCCCATACGCGTGTCCGATGGGTAGCGTCCGGCTCGATCAACGAGAACGTCACCGCCGGCGCCACGATCGAGCATGACATCGGGTTGTCGAATACCACCGCGACCGCGAACTTCGGTGGATCGACTGATGGCGGGGACTCCAACACCGATACGACCACCTTCGGCATCCGCTTTCAGTACGTGTGGGTGAACCATAAGAAGTTCGGCAAGATCTCGCTCGGCAACACCGACGGGGCCGCCAACGGCAACTCCGAAGCGACCCTGGCCGGCATCGGCCTCGGCACGCCGAACGCGCAGTGGCAGGGCACCGCCATCAACTTCCTGGAGACCGGCACCACGGCGACCGGCAGTTCCACCGGCGTCACCGTCGGCGCCGTGACGTCCAACCTGGACTTCACCAGCCGTACCGACGTGATCCGCTATGACACGCCGAATTTCATGGGCTTCACGGCCGCCGCGACGCTCAGCGGCGCGGGTACCGGCGAAATCGGCGCGCGCTATTCCGGCAAGATCGGCCCGGTGAACATCGTCGCTACGGTGGGCTACACCGAGATGAGCTCGACGGCGGGTGCCGGTGGCACGGGCGTCGGCGCTCTTGGTACGGATACTTTGGATTACATCCTCGCCGGCGCCCTCGCCCTGCGACACGACAGCGGCCTCAACGCTTCGGTCCATGGCGGCAAGGCCCCACTCGACAACACCGGCGCCACCCGCGGCACGCCAAACTTCTGGGCCGTGCAGGGCGGCTACCAGGCGAAGATCTTCAAGGTTGGCAACACCAACATGAGGGTTGTCTACAACCAATCGAAGCAGATCAACGCCCGCGGCTCCCAAGGAGAGACCTGGGGCATCGACGTGATGCAGTACTTCAACGCCGTCGGCGCCACGGTCTCCCTGTCGTACCGCAACTACGACTACCAGAACGACCGTATTGGTGATCGCACGATCGACTCGGTCGACGTGTTCGGCTTGCAGACGCTGTTCGCGTTCTAGCATCGGCGATATCCATGGGCGGAAACGCCCATTCAGAGACAACGACCGGGGTTCCGATGGAGCCCCGGTTTTTGTTTGGGCGTTCGCCCGAGCCGCCGCCTCTCCCGGGCCCGTTCCGCCCGGCGGGCGAAGAGCAAGCGTGACCGCCGACCGCCCCGTCCCGCGGCCGGGCGGCCGGGGTCGCCCGCCGGCCCATGGACGTTGACCGCGGCCGGGACGGGGACGACAATCGCCGCGCCCGCAATCCGCAAGCCCCAGCAGCGCCGCCATGCCCCGAAACAAACCCCGCCGCCCGAGGAACGCCCGACAGGCGACCGCGGACGTCGCCGCCATCGGCGCCCGCGCCGACGCTTTCGCGGCGGCCGGCCGTTACGCCGACGCGGCGACGGCCTACAAGCGGCTGTTGCGCCGCCAGCCGGGCAATTTCCCGGCGCTCTGCAACCTCGGCAACGCGCTCAAACAGCTCGCGCGCGTCGCCGAGGCGCGGCAGGCCTACGCGGCGGCGCTGGCCGTCGAGCCGCGATCGGCGGCGGCGCTCAGCAATCTCGCCCAGCTCGAGGCGGAATCGGGCGACCACGCGACGGCGCGGGCGCTTTATCAGCGGGTCCTCGCGCTCGCCCCGGACGATACCGAGGCGTGGCACGATTACGCGCTGATCAAGACGTTCCAGCCCGGCGATCCCGAGCTTGCCGCGATGCAAGGCCTGCGCGCCCGGCCCGGGCTTCCCGGCGGCAGGGCGATGTTCCTCGATTTCGCCATCGCCAAGGCGCTGCAGGATTTGGGCGATTTCGACGCCGCGTTCGCATCGGCGGCGAGCGGCAATCGCCTGAAGCGGGCATCGCTCCGCTACGACGTCGCCGACGACGAGACGCTGGTCGATCGCATCATCGGCTGTTTCGACGCGGCGTTTCTCGCCGCCAACGCCGGCGCCGGGTCGATGGACGAGCGCCCGATCTTCATCGTCGGCATGCCGCGCTCAGGTACCTCCCTGGTCGAGCAGATCCTGGCCAGCCATTCCCAGGTGCTGGGCGCGGGCGAGGTCAACCATTTCCGCGACGCGGTGGCGGACGCCGTCGGCGCCGGCAAGGCCGCCGGCGGACGCGGCTTCCCTGAAGCGGTGCGCGATTTTGCGCGCCGCGATTTCCGCCGCCTCGGCGAGGCCTACGTCAAGCGCCTGGCCTTGGGCGCCGGCAAGGCGGCGCGGATCACCGACAAGATGCCGAGAAACTTCTTCTTCCTCGGGTTCATCCACCTGGCGCTGCCGAAGGCGCGCATCGTGCATTGCGTCCGCGACCCGGTCGACACGTGTCTGTCGTGCTATCAGATTCATTTCGCCGCCGGCCAGGAGTTCTCCTACGACCTCGGCGATCTCGGCCGCTACTACCGCCTGTATACGCGGCTGATGGACCACTGGCGGACGGCGCTGCCGGGACGTTTTCTCGACCTCCGCTACGAGGAGCTGGTCGGCGCGCCGGAGGCGACGATGCGCCGCCTGCTGGAATTCTGCGCGCTGCCGTGGCAGGACGCCTGCCTCGCGTTCCATGCCAGCGGCCGCCCCGTCCACACCGCCAGCGCCCATCAGGTGCACAAGCCGATCTACCGCACCGCGGTCAGGCGCTGGAAACGCTACGAGAAGCACCTCGGTCCTCTCCTGCAGGCGCTTGGGCCGCTCGCCGACGGCGATTGAACGGCGCTCGCCGGGCGGATACCCTTCAATGCCTTATCCGACACGGGACTCCGAGGACCATGGGCCAGGGAAAACGGCGCCGACAGGCCGACGCGACCGCCGATGCGGCGGCGGTGCTGGAGCGGGCCCTGGCGCTTCATCGGGCGGGGCAGCCCGAACAGGCGGCGCGCCTCTGCCGCCGCGTTCTCGACGACGATCCGGGGAACGCCGATGCGCTGCACCTGCTGGGGGTGGCGGCGCTGCAGCAGGGCCGGGCGCGGGACGCGGTCACACTGATCGGCAAGGCGGCGAAGCGCCGGAACAAGAATCCGCGGATCCTCAACAACCTCGGCGAGGCCTATCGGGCGCTTGGGCGCCACGACAAGGCGGCCGACTGCTACCGGCGCGCCATCGCGCTCGATGCCGGCGACCCGGCGCCCCACAACAATCTCGGCAACGTGCTGGCGAGCCAGGGCGAGGCGGAACAGGCGGCCGCCTGCTACCGCCGGGCGCTGGCGATCCGGCCCGACGACCCGGAAATTCTCGCCAACCTCGGCGACGCGCTGCGCCAAAGCGGCAAACCAGGGGAGGCGGCGAGCCAGTTCGAGCGCGCGGTCGCCGCCGCGCCGGCCTTCATCGACGCTCACGTGAACCTCGGCCGGGCGCTGACCGACCTGAACCGGCTGACCGACGCGGAAGCCGCCTGCCGGCGCGCCGTGCGGCTGGCGCCGGACCACGCCGGCGCCCTGGGCGCGCTCGGCAACGTGCTGGCGGCGCGGGACGAGCTTCCCGAGGCAGTTGCCTGTTACCGCCGCGCCGTCGCCATCGCCCCCGACGACCCGGCCGCCCTCACCAACCTGGGCAACGGGCTGCAGAAACAGGGCGACGACGACGCGGCGATCGCGGCGTTCGAACGCGCGCTCCACCTCGACCCCGACTTCGTCGAGGCGCTGGGCCATCTCGGCGACACGCATCAGCGGCTGGGGCATCTGGATATCGCCGCCGATCTGTTCCGCCGGGTGTTGGCGATCGCGCCCGACCACGGCGAGGCGTTGAACGACCTCGGCCTGTGCCTGGTGGAAATGGGCAAGGTCGACGACGCCCTCGAGTCCTACCGGCGGGCCATCGCCAGGCGGTCGGACGATGCCGAGGCGCACACCAACTACGGCATGGCATTGATGCGGGCCGGCCGGTTTGCCAAGGCGTGGCCGGAATACGAATGGCGCTGGTTGACCAAGGGGAACAAGGCGAAGCCGATGCATCCGCAGCCGGAGTGGCAAGGCCAGGACGTGGCGGGCAAAACGATCCTGGCGTGGGGTGAGCAGGGCGTCGGCGACGAAGTGTTGTACGCCGGCATGGTGCCGGACCTGATGGCGCGGGGCGCCAACGTGGTGCTCGAATGCGAGCGCCGGCTGGCGCCGTTGTTCGAGCGGTCGTTCGCCGGCGTGCGCTGCATCGCCCTGCGCGACCCGCCGGCGGCGGAATGCCATGGTTCGGACATCGATTACCAAACGCCGACCGGCAGCCTCGGTCGCTGGCTGAGGCCGAACCTGGCCGCCTTTCCGCCGCGCCGGTCGTACCTGCGGCCCGACCCGGCGCGCCGCGATGCGCTCAAGGCCGAATACGGGCGCCACGGCAAGCTCGTGGTCGGCATCGCCTGGTACAGCAAGAACAGCCGCATCGGCCATCACAAATCGATGACCCTCCGCGACTTGGCGCCGCTGGCCGCGGTTCCCGGCGTCACGCTGGTCGATCTGCAGTACGGCGACACCGCCGCCGAACGCCAAGCGTTCGAGCGCGCCACCGGGGCGGCGCTGGTCCACGACGCGACCGTCGACCAGATGACGAGCCTGGACGATTTCGCCGCCCAGGTGGCGGCCATGGACCTGGTGGTGTCGGTGTCCAACACCACCGTTCACATCGCCGGCGCGCTGGGGGTGCCGACGTGGGTGATGTTGCATACTCTACCGCTCCCGTGTTGGCTGCTGGGGCGCGACGACAGCCCCTGGTATCCGGCGGCGAAGCTGTTTCGGCAGGGACGTCGCGGCGAATGGGCGGAAGTGGTCGAACGGGTCCGCGTCGAGCTCCGCGAATTCAGCCAACGCGGCTGATCCGCATCGGCAAACATCATCGGCAATGGCGAAAAACAAAAAATCCAGCGGCGGTGGGCGACGCCAAAACCCGGCAACGGCCGGCGGTCGCGCCGCCGGCGTGTCGGTTTCCCTCGAGCAAGCCTTTGCCGACGCCGTCGGGCACTACCGTGAAGGCCGGCTGGCCGAGGCGGAACGCGCCCTCCTCGCCATCCAGCAACGGCAGCCCGATATTCCGGACGTGCGGCGCCTGCTTGGGCTGATCGCATTGCAGGGCGGACGCGGCGTTGACGCCATCGGACACCTGGAGAGGGCGGCGGCCGCCGTTCCCGAATCGGCGGAGCTGCAAAATCTGCTCGGCGGCGCCTTGCGCAAGGCCGGGCGGCTGGGCGATGCCATCGCCGCCTACCGACGCGCGGTCGCGCTGGCGCCCGACCTGGCCGAGGCGCATTACAACCTGGCGAACGCGCTCAAGAAAGACGAACGCACCGAGGAGGCCATCGAGCATTATCGCCGCGCCGTGACGTTGCGCCCGGATTTCGCCGACGCGCATTACAACCTCGGTGTACTGCTGCGCCAAGTCGGCCGCGCAGGGGAAGCGGTGGCGGCCCTCACTGAAGCCACCCGCCTAAACCCGCGTGACGCCGAGGCTTTCGTCAACTTTGCCAACGCGCTCGCCGACAAGGGCGACGTCGCGGCGGCGCTTGCCGCCTGCGACCGGGCGGTCGCGCTCCGGCCGGATCTCGCCCGCGCCCAATTCAACCGCGGCAACCTGCTGCGGTTGGCCGGCCGCAATGACGATGCGATCGCGTGTTTCCGCCGCGCGCTCGCCATCGAACCGGCGATGGCCGAAGCCCATGTCAACTTGGCGGCGGCGTTGTTGAAACACGGCGACGCGGCGGGCGCCGTCGAGCACGCCCGTGCCGCGCTCGAGCGCCAGCCCGATCTCGCCAAGGCGCTGAACATCCTCGGCAACGCGCAAACGGCCCTGGGCGCGCTCGATGACGCCGTCGGCAGCTACCGCCGCGCGCTTGCGGTCGACCCGGACGACGCAATGGCGCACACCAGCCTCGGCAACGCGCTGCACGAGAAAGGCGGGTTCGCCGAGGCCATCGCCTGCCATCGCCGCGCGCTTGCCCTCGATCCCGGCTTGGCCGCGGCCCATCACAACCTCGGTCTGGCGCTGCTGCTCGGCGGGCAGCTCAGGGAAGGTTGGGCCGAATTCGAATGGCGCTGGCAGTTGTCGGAGGAAGGCGAGGAGGCGCCGCGGCCGTTCCCGCAGCCGCTGTGGCAGGGCGAGCCGCCGGCCGGCAAGACCATCCTGGTCGTCGCCGAACAGGGAGTCGGCGACGAGATCCTCTATGCCGGCATGGTGCCCGACCTGCTCGCCGCCGGCGCGCGCGTGGTGCTGGAATGCGCGCCGCGCCTGGTGCCGCTGTTCCGACGCTCGTTTCCCGCCGTCGCCTGCATCGCCAAACGCGATGTGCCGGCGGCCGAGACGCAATCCCCGGACATCGACTACCGGATAACAGCGGGCAGCCTCGGCCGCTGGCTGCGTTCCGATCTCGCGAGCTTCCCCGGGCGATTTTCGTATCTGCTGGCCGACGCGGCGCGCCGTGACGCGCTAAGGGCCGGCTACCGCAAACGACCCGACGGTCTGCTGGTCGGCATTTCCTGGATCAGCAAGAATCGGAAAGTGGGCCGGCGGAAATCGATGGCGCTTCCGGACTTGGCGCCGATCGCCGCGGTTCCCGGCGTCACGCTGGTCGATCTGCAGTACGGCGACACCGCCGCCGAACGCGAGGCGTTCGAGCGGGCCACCGGCGTGAAGATGATCCACGATGCGACCGTCGACCAGATGGCGGACCTGGACGCCTTCGCCGCCCAGGTGGCGGCCATGGACTTGGTGGTGTCGGTGTCCAACACCACCGTTCACATGGCCGGCGCGCTCGGCGTGCCGGCCTGGGTGATGTTGCCCGTCGCGCCGTTGAACTGCTGGCAGCTCGATCGCGACGACAGCCCCTGGTATCCCTCGGCGCGCCTGTTCCGCCGGTCGCGGCAGGACGAATGGCCCGATGTCGTCGGCCGCGTCGCCGAGGCGTTGAAGGAGATGAAAGTGACTTAGGGCGGCGCCCGCCGGTGACGCCGGCTAGTTGCCGCCGCCCTCGACGACCATCTGGCGCTTGTTTAGCAGGTTCAAGCTGGCGACGAACCTCACCTGCGGCCGCGTGGCGGCGACGGCGTCGATGCGGTCCAGCCACCAGCCGGGGTTCTTCAACGTGATGTGGGCGTTCTCGCCGCTCGGCAGGTTTTTCTTCGCCGGGTAACAGGCGATGGTGACGAACAAGAATTTTTCCGCGAACGCGAACAGCTCGCCGATGATCCAGTCGATATCCGCCTCCGGGCAATGCTCCAGCACGTCGGTGCAGACGACGCCGTCGTAGGTGCCCGTCGGCGGCTCGCTGTAGGGGGCGTATCCCGGGTCGAACAGGCGGATGCTGTTGACGCCCCAAATCTCCTTCAACCCGCGCAAATGGCGTCCGTTGGGCAACGTCAGTTGCGCCTCGGCATACGCCTTGGCCTTGCCGCAGCCGTAATCGAGGATGGTCCTGAGACCACATTGCTCGACCGCGTCGCGGATGAATTGGACGTGCGGCCGCAAGCTCCGCCCGTCGAAGGTCTTTTCCGGCGCGATGCGGTTCAGCGCGTCGCCGCGCTGGTGCAAAAGCTTGTAAGCCTGCAGCAGCTCGAGGTAACGCGGACTGGGATTGGCGCGGCTGTAGGCCACTGGATCGCCTCGGTTACTCGGCACGCCGACAATGCAGAAAAACCGCCGCCATTTTCACTCCACGGTGACGCTTTTGGCGAGGTTGCGCGGCTTGTCCACGTCGGTGCCCTTGAAAACCGCCGCGTGGTAGGCCAATAGCTGCACCGGTATGGCGTACAGGATCGGCGCCACGAACGGGTCGACCTCGGGCAGCTGCACGGTCGCCGCCGCCTTCGCGCCGAGCCGCTTCACTCCCTTGGCGTCGGACAGGAAGATGACGCGCCCGCCGCGCGCCATCACCTCGGAAATGTTCGAAGCGGTCTTGGCGAACAGCTCGTCCGTGGGCGCGATCACGATCACCGGCACGCCCTCGTCGATCAGCGCGATCGGCCCGTGCTTCATCTCGCCGGCGGCGTAGCCCTCGGCGTGGATGTAGGAAATTTCCTTCAGCTTCAGCGCGCCTTCCATGGCGATGGCGTAGCTGGTGCCGCGGCCCAAATACAGCACGTCGCGCGCCTTGGCGACCTCCTCGGCGATCTCGCGCAGGCGCTCGTCGTGGTTCAGCACTTCCGCCGCCCGCGCCGGCACCTCGGTGAGCGCGCCGACCAGCCGCGCCGCGGCGTCGGCGGCGATGGCGCCGCGTGCCCGTCCTATCGCCAGGGTCAGGCAGGCGAGCACGGTGAGCTGCGTGGTGAACGCCTTGGTCGAGGCGACGCCGACCTCGGGCCCGGCGTTGGTCGGCAGCACCGCTTGCGATTCGCGGGCGATGGTGCTTTCCGGCACGTTGACGATGGAGAGCGTGTGCTGACGCTGCTTGGTGGCGTAGCGCAGCGCCGCCAGGGTGTCGGCGGTCTCGCCCGATTGCGAGATGAACACCGCGAGCCCGCCTTCCGGCATGTCGGCGCCGCGATAGCGGAACTCCGAGGCGATGTCGACCTCGACCGGCACCTTGGCCAGCCGCTCCAGCCAATACTTGGCGACCAGGCAGGCGTAGAACGAGGTGCCGCAGGCGATCAGCGTGATCTTGCCGGCCTTGGCCGGATCGAACGGGAAATCCGGCAGCGTCACCGCGCGCGTCGCCGGGTTGACGAACGAATGCAGCGCATCGCCGATCACCTGCGGCTGCTCGTAGATTTCCTTCAGCATGAAATGGCGGTAGCCGCCCTTCTCGATGGCGGCGCCGGAGACGGCGGTCTTGCGCACCTTGCGGCTGACCTCGTTGCCGTCGGCGCCGTAGACGGTGACGCCCTTCGACGTCATCACCGCCCAGTCGCCGTCCTCGAGATAGAGGATGCTGTCGGTGAGCGGCGCCAGGGCCAGCGCGTCGGAGCCGAGATAGGTCTCGCCGGCGCCGAGGCCGATGGCGAGCGGGCTGCCCTGGCGGGCGGCGATCATCAGGTCGTCCTCGCCGGCGAACACGATGCCGAGCGCGAACGCGCCCTCGAGGCGGGCGAGCGCCCGCTTGGTCGCCGCCGCCGGCGCGTCGCCTTCTTCGATGTATCGCGTGATCAGGTGCGCCACCACCTCGGTGTCGGTGTCGGAGGCGAGCCGGTGGCCGGCGGCGGTCAGCTCGTCGCGCAGCACCTGGTAGTTCTCGATGATGCCGTTGTGGACCACCGCCACCCGGCCGGTGGCGTGCGGGTGCGCGTTGGCCTCGTTGGGCACGCCGTGGGTGGCCCAGCGGGTGTGGCCGATGCCGATGTGGCCGGCGATCGGCTGCTTGGCCAGGCGCTTCTCGAGATTATCGAGCTTGCCCTCGGCGCGGCGGCGCTCGATGCCGCCGTTCACCAGGGTCGCGATGCCGGCGGAATCGTAGCCGCGGTATTCGAGCCGGCGCAGCGCCGCGAGCAGCTTCTCCGCCACCGCGTCCTTGCCGATGATGCCGATGATGCCGCACATCGGCGCGTCAGGACTTCGCCTTGGCGGCTTTGGCGCGGGCTTGGGCGCGCTTGGCGAGCTTCCTGGCGCCGCCCTTGGCCGCGCGTTGCGGCGCGCGGGTTACGGCGAGCGCGTCGGCCGCCACGTCCTCGGTGATCACGCTGCCGGCGCCGACGACGGCGCGGGCGCCCACCTTGACCGGCGCCACCAGCGCCACGTTGGAGCCGATGAACGCGCCGGCGCCGATGTCGGTATGGTACTTGCCGAAGCCGTCGTAGTTGCAGGTGATCGTGCCGGCGCCGACGTTGGCGTGCGCGCCGACGCGGGCGTCGCCGACGTAGGTGAGGTGATTGACCTTGGCGCCGGCGGCTATACGTGCGTTCTTGATCTCGACGAAGTTGCCGATGTGCGCGCCCTCGGCGACGGCGGCGCCGGGGCGCAGCCGCGCGAACGGCCCGATGCGGGCGCCGGCGGCGACGCGCGCGCCCTCGATGTGGCAAAAGGCCAGGATCTCGGCGCCCCGGCCGACGCGCACGCCGGGTCCGAACCAGACGTTGGGGCCGACGGTGACGTCGCGGCCGAGCTTGGTGTCGAAGTTCAGATAGACCGTCGCCGGGTCGATCAGGGTGGCGCCGGCGTCCATGGCGGCGCGGCGCAGCCGGTCCTGCAGGATCGCTTCCGCCGTGGCGAGATCGGCGCGCGAATTGACGCCGATCAGCTCTGCCTCCTCGCCCTCGACGACGGCGCAGGCGAGGCCTTCCACGCGGGCCAGCTTGACGATGTCGGTGAGGTAGTACTCGCGCTTGGCGTTCTTGGTGTCGAGGCGGTCGAGCAGCCGCCACAGGTGCCGGCCGGCGACCAGCATCACGCCGGAATTGCACAGCGTGATGCTCCTCTGCTTCGCCGTCGCGTCGCGCGCCTCGACGATGGCTTCGAGCCGGCCGTCGCGGCCGACCACCAGCCGGCCGTAGTCGCCGGGATCGGCGGCGCGGAAGCCGAGCACCACCACCGCCGGCTTCGGCCTGGCGCGCCGCGCCGCGACCATGCGCGCGATGGTCTCGGGCCGGATCAGCGGATCGGCGCCGAACACCACCAGCACGTCGCCGTTGAATTTCGCCAGTGCCCCCTTCGCCGCCATCACCGCGTGGCCGGTGCCGAGGGCGGGGCGTTGCACCACGGTCGGGTGCGGCTTCACCGCGTCGGCGACCGCCTGCATGCGCGGACCGACGACGACGACGCGAGGGTTGAGCTTCGCCCGCTTCAGCGTCGCCAGCAGGTGCAGGATCATCGGCCGTCCGGCGAGCGGGTGCAGCACCTTCGGAATCGCGGATTTCATCCGCGTTCCCAGGCCGGCGGCAAGGACGACGGCGGCGGTCTTGGTGTCGGTCATGGGCGGGCGATGGTCCGAACAGCCGGATTCCGGCGTTGGCGGGCGACCATGCCACAGGCACCGATTCCCGCCAAGTCAAAGTTTGTTTCGATTTTTGTCAATCGATTGCGCGCGTGCGCGCCGCCGATCCCGTTTCCTTGACAGGCCTTCCAGCGCCCCCTTATATGGGCCGGTTCCCGGGCGTTTCCGGGCACTCGACCGGGCGCGTAGCTCAGCGGGAGAGCACTGTCTTCACACGGCAGGGGTCCCTGGTTCAATCCCAGGCGCGCCCACCATTGAAAAAGCCCCGGTTCCCCGGGGCTTTTTGCTTGTCGGATGGCGTGACGGCCAAATCGAACAGTATGGCAACTGGCGCGTTATCTTTTTCGGTTACTCGTGGCTAGCTAGGCCGGGTCTAGTTAGAGAGGCTGGTAATGAAAAACGTTGGCTTTTTACCACAACGGGACAATGGCAACAGCCCGCATTCAAAATGTCTGCATTAATTGCCGAATCGGAACCACAGCTACGGGCATCACGATTTCCGTTAGTGACCCGTAACAGACATTTAGCTGGATTAAACGAAGTCAGAGATTGAAAAGTCTTGCTGCGTTCTGATGCATTATGCGTTCGGCAACTCCGGTATCTTCGAACTGGGCAACGACCTTGTCTGCCCACTTCACCCATCGCTTGAAGGGTTCTTCGGCCCAGCATTCTATCCAGGGAGTATCCAGGCCAAACAGCACCCTGTCACTGTGCCTTGCGAGGAGCTCCTTGAATCTCGGCAACAAGGTGCCGCCGTCATCTGTTATTGGAGGTCTCCTCATTCCGCCCGATGGCGCCACGGACACCGGCTGCACGCCCGCGATGTCGGTATACAAGTTGGGATGCCTGTCCATGAGTGCGCCAATGTCGGCGTGTCCAATCGTCTGCAACCCTATGCGCCCTACCGTCCCGCAATGGGCCCATATCAGTTTCAGTTTCCTGTTGTAATCCAGCAGATTTTCTAGGGACCTGACCGCCTCGGGCTCGGGCTCCATGTGCACGATCATCACGGCATCATGGCGTTCGACGATATCGCTCAACTTCCTGATGAAGGGAGAATCGGCGGGCACATTGACGACGGGTTCGTTCTTTGACGGAATTCCAAAGTACCGCAGCATCACTTCGCCAATGCCTTTGAAAATTCCGGTGTCGAGCTGCCTCTCGGCAAAGGAAAGCACCCGCCAATCCTGCCTGTGCCAACCGGGATACATAGTGCTCACGAACGGCAGAATCCGCTGTGGGGCCTGTCGGTATATCTCGGTGGTTAGTGCATCGTTCCGTCCCCTGGCCATCAAGACCATGTGACTGATGCCTGCCATGTCCATCAGGGAGATCGCCCTGTCCGCGGTCAGGCCGCGGACAGTATGACCGTGCGCATCAACCCTTGTAGGTTTGATTCCTTGACGGGCAGTATCGTGCGCCGGAACCGTCGGGAATGTCTCTTTGGTCGCCGCCCGCACCAATGGCGAAGCCGATGCCCCTCCGGCAACGCTCAGAACCGCAGCTGCTGATGCGCCCAAGACGAATCCACGCCTCGACAGCTTGGGGCGGATACTCTGTGTTTTTGTATTTTTTCGGAGGGCCATCGGGAAATCCCTCATAACGAGGGAGTCTAAGGAGGCTTCCGCTTTTTGCATTGATTTGGATCAAGATCACTGTCGCCGGTCAATCGTAAATGACCGCTGTTGGCTCTGTGTCCAAAATGTGCCCTTCTTATTCCGGCTCATTCGGTTTTCTACGGTTTCGTTCGGGGATGGGTTGCGACAGCGCCCGAACAACGTGTTGATCTAATTACGGTTTAGTTCTAGTTTCCCTATTCACACGGCAGGGGTCCCTGGTTCGATCCCAGGCGCGCCCACCATTTTCATCTCGTTGCGGGCCATTTCGCGAGAGGCGGTCAATGAGCGAGACCGCAGGCAAGAGGAATTGACGTCGTCATGATCCGCGTATTCATCGGCTTCGATCCGCCCGAAACGGCGGCCTTCCATGTGCTGGCGCAGAGCATCCACGCCCGCGCCTCGGAGCCGGTGGCGATCGCGCCGCTGAAGCTGTCGCAGCTCGCGGGCGTGATGACGCGCGAGCGCCACCCGCTGCAGTCCACCGAGTTCTCGTTCTCGCGGTTCATCGTGCCGTATCTCTGCGATTACCAGGGCTGGGCGGTGTTCATGGACTGCGACATGCTGATGCTCGACGACATCGCCAAGCTGTGGGCGCTCAAGGACGACCGCTACGCGGTGCAGGTGGTCAAGCACGACCACGTGCCGAAGGAGCAGACCAAGTTCCTCGGCCAGACGCAGAGCAAGTACGAGAAGAAGAACTGGTCGAGCGTTATGCTGTTCAACAACGCGCGTTGCCGGGCGTTGACGCCGGAGTACGTGAACTCCGCCACCGGCCTGCAACTGCACCGCTTCCAGTGGCTCGAAACGGACGACCTGATCGGCGACATCCCGCACCGCTGGAACCTGCTGGTCGGCTACGACAAGCGCCGGCCGCTGAAGGACGTTTCGAATTTGCACTTCACCATCGGCGGGCCGTACTTCCGCGAGTACCGCTCGACCGACTACGCCAGCCAGTGGTTCGACGAGCGCGACCGCATGCTGCGCGTCGACCAGAAGCCGAAGAAGGCGAAGCGGAAGAAGGCGTTTCGCCGCGCGGCGAAGAAGAAAGCCAAAAAGCCGCGCCCGCGCCAGCGCCGCCGCTGAACCAAGTCGCCGTCAACGGGCGGCGCGTTTCCCGAGGTCGCGCGCGACGCGCTTGACCACGTCGGCCCAGGCGCCGGCGGTCTCCTGGCGGTAAAGGCGGAGCGACGGGTACCACGGGCTGGTCTCGCCCGCCCGCATCCACACGGCGAGCGGCACCGTATTCAGCAGCACCCAGGTCGCGACGCCCAAGGCGCCGGCGACGTGGACCGTGGTGTTGGAGACCGAGATCACCAGGTCCATCGCCGCCACCTGGGCGGCGAAGGCGTCCATGTCGGCGAGCTGGTCGATGCCGTCGTCGTGGACGATGGCCTTGCCGGTGTCGCGCGCGAAGGCGCGGCGCTCTTCCGCCGTGTCGCCGTACTGCAGATCGACGAAACGCACCCCCGGCACCTCGGCCAGCGGCCGCCAGTCGGCCAACGCCGTCGACTTTTCGCCGCCGACCTCGGGGTTTTTGCTGATCCAGGCGACGCCGACCAGCAGATCGCCGCCGCCGGCCTTGTAATTGCCGCGCAGCGCATCCCGCTTCGCCGGGTCGGCCACCAGATACGACGGCCGCTGCGGGAACCGCGCCGCGTCGTCGCGCAGCCAGCGGCCGAGATCGCCGATCGGCGTCTGATAATCGAATCGCCCGGCGGTCTCCGGCGCCGGCGGCGTCGCGCGGGCGACGCAGGCGACGGCCGGGAACGAGCGCGCGAACAGCGGCGCCAGGCGGCGCTCGCATTCCAGCACCACCCGCGCGCCCGCCGCCGCCAGGTCCGGCACCATCTCGGCGAAATGCACCTCGTCGCCGACGCCCTGTTCGCCCCACACCAGCACCGACTTGCCCGCCACCGGCTCGCCCGACCACTTCGGCGCCGCGAACGGCCGCCGCTCCGACGGGAAATCGCGGCACCGCCAGCGCCACGCGAACTCCGGCCAGCCGTCGCGGAAGTTGCCGGCGAGCAGCAGCACGTGGGCGAGGTTGCGGTGCGCCTCGGCGTAGTCGGGCTGGATCGCGATGGCGCGCCGGAAGCAGTCGGCCGCGGCCTCGAGGCGGCCGCGCCGGTGGTGCAGGTTGCCGAGGTTGCTCAGCGCCTCGACGAATCCGGGCTGTAGCGCGAGCGCGCGCTCGAACGCCGCCCTCGCCGCGGCATCGTCGCCCTGGCGCTGCAACGCCACGCCGAGACCGTTCAGCGCCAGCGGGAAATCCGGTTTTATCGCAAGCGCGCGGCGGTAGCAGCCGACGGCGCCGGCGAAATCGCCGCCGCGCTCGAGCACGCCGCCGAGGTTGTGGTGGATCTCGGCGAAGTCCGGCTTCAGCGCGATGGCGCGCCGGTACGCCGCCTCGGCGTCGTCGAGCCGCCCCTGCGCCTGGCGCACCACGCCCAGGTTGACCAGCGATTCGAAATAATCGGGCTTGATGGCCAACGCCTTCGCATAGGCGCGCGCGGCGTCGTCCAGCCGTCCCTGCTGCTGGCGCATCACGCCGATGTTGTAATGGGCGAGCACCGAGCCGGGGTCGGCGGCGAGCGCGCGCTCGAAGCACGTGACGGCGTCGTCGAACCGGCCCCGGCCGGCGAGCGCCAGGCCTTCGTTGAGCGCCGGCACCGGATCGCCGCCGCGGCCGCGCCGAGGCCGCTTGCCGGCGCGCGCACGCTGTCGCCGGCGGTCGCTTCGAGTGGTGCGCTTGGCCATGAATGATGTTTACCGTGCCCGGCCGGCCAGCACCAGGGTCGCCCAGCCGTCGACGACGATCCTGCGCCGCAGCCGGAGGCCGAACGGACGGTGCGCCGCGATCACCCGATTGGCGTCGTCGGCCAGCAGTCCGGCCAGCACCGCGACGCCGCCCGGCCCGAGGTGGCGCGCGAGATCGCCGGCCAGACTTGCGAGCGGCCGCGCCAGGATGTTGGCGACGATCAGGTCATAGGGCGCGCCGGCGGCGACGGTGGGCGCCCGATAGCCGGCACCGCAGGCGACGCGCACCAGCCCGCCGACGCCGTTCAAGCGGGCGTTGGCGCGAGCGACGCGGACGGCGTCGGCGTCGATGTCGCTGGCGACCACCGGCACCCGCCACGCCCTGGCCATGGCGAGGGCGAGGATGCCCGAGCCGCAGCCGAGATCGAGTGGGCGGGCGAACCGCCGCGCGCGGCCGAGCCGGTCGAGGGCGATCAGACAGCCCCTGGTCGAGGCGTGCTCGCCGGAGCCGAAGGCCCGCCCGGCGTCCAGCCTGAGCGTGATCGCGCCGGCCGGCGGCGGGCCGGCGACGTGGCTGCCGCGGATATGGAAGCGTCCGACGGTCTGCGGCGGAAAGCCGGCCAGGCTGTCGCCGACCCAGTCGCGCGTCGCCAACGGCTCGACCGTCGCCGCCGGCACCGGGCCGCGACCGGCGAACGCTTGCGCCAGCCGCGCCGCCAGCGCGTCGCGGTCGGGCGCGGCGCCGGCGATGCCCTCGACGCGCCAGCGGCCGTCCTCCGCGTCGACGAGCGAGGAGACGGCAAGGCATTGGGGTTCGAGCGCCGCCTCGACGGCGGCGACGGCGTCGTCGGGGGCTTCGATCTCGATTCGCCACAGCATCGGCGCGTCCGCCATCGGGGCCACCGGCGATCCCGTCACACCGCTTCCACGAAACTCGCCATTACTTTCTTGCTGCCGGACTTTTCGAAGGCGATCTCGAGCTTGCCGCCGTCGACGGCGACGATGCGGCCGTAGCCGAACTTCTGATGGAACACCCGTTCGCCGACCGCGAACGTGCCGCCGTCGTCGCGCCCGGCGACGCGCCACGCCGCGTCCTCGATCACTGCGGCAGCGAGCCGCCGCCGCCGGCCACCGACCGGCACGAACGACGCGAACCCGGCGCCGTTGCCGTCGCGCAGGCCCCGCGGGATGCCGCCGTAGAGGCCGGGCTCGGAGCGCACGTCGACGTTGGCCGCCGGCAGCTCGTCGATGAAGCGCGACGGCACGCTCGACTGCCACTGGCCGTGGATGCGCCGGTTCGCGGCGAACGACACGATGGCGTTCTTCTTCGCTCGCGTCAGGCCGACGTAGGCGAGGCGTCGCTCCTCCTCGAGCCCGGCGACGCCGCCCTCGTCGAGGGTGCGCGGGTGCGGGAACAGCCCTTCCTCCCAGCCGGCCAGGAACACGGTGTCGAACTCCAAGCCCTTGGCGCCATGCAGAGTCATTAGATTCACCTTGTCGCTGACCGTCGGGTCGTCGTTCTCCATGATCAGGCTGACGTGCTCGAGGAAACCGGCGAGGGTGTCGAAGTCCTCGAGCGCGACGACCATTTCCTTCAGGTTGTCGAGCCGGCCCGGGGCGTCGGCGGCCTTCGATTCGCGCCACATCGCCGTGTAGCCGGATTCGTCCAGCACCTGCGCCGCCAGCTCCGAGTGATGCACGGTGAGGGCGAGGCCGCGCCAGCGCTCGAAGTCGTCGAGCAGCCGGCCGAGGGCGCCCCGCGCCTGCGGCTTCAGCTCGTCGGTGCCGACCAGGCGGCGGCCGGCGGCGGTCAGCGACAGGCGCTCGGCGCGGGCCAGCTTGTGCACGGTCTGCAGGGTCGCCGGCCCGAGGCCGCGTTTCGGCCAATTGACGATGCGCTCGAAGGCGAGGTCGTCGTCGGGCTGCGCGATCACCCGCAAATAGGCGATGGCGTCGCGGATTTCCTGGCGCTCGTAGAACCGCGGGCCGCCGATCACCCGATAGGGAATGCCGAGCGTGATCAGCCGCTCCTCGAACTCGCGGGTCTGGAAGCCGGCGCGCACCAGCACCGCGATGCCGTTGAGCGGCTGCTTCTTCGAGTGCAGCGCCTCGATCTCGTCGCCGGTGATGCGCGCCTCGGCCTCGCCGTCCCAGATGCCGACGACGCGCACCTTGTCGCCTTCGGCGGCGTCGGTCCAAAGCGTCTTGCCGAGCCGGCCCTCGTTGTGGGCGATCAACCCCGAGGCGGCGGCCAGGATGTGCGGCGTCGAACGGTAGTTGCGCTCCAGCCGGATCACTTGCGCGCCGGGGAAGTCCTTCTCGAAACGCAGGATGTTCTCGACCTCGGCGCCGCGCCACGAATAGATCGACTGGTCGTCGTCGCCGACGCAGCAGATGTTGCGGTGCGCCTGCGCCAAAAGCCGCAGCCACAGGTATTGGGCGACGTTGGTGTCCTGGTATTCGTCGACCAGCAGGTAGCGGAACTGCCGCTGGTAGCGTTTCAAGGTTTCCGGCTGGCCCTGGAACAGGGTCAGGCAATGCAGCAGCAAATCGCCGAAGTCGGCGGCGTTCAGCACCTTCAGCCGCGCCTGATATTCGGCATAGAGGGGCAGCAACTGGCCTTCGGCGACGGAAGCGCCGTCGGCTCCCGGCACGTTCGCGGGGCCGAGCCCGCGGTCCTTCCAGCGCTGGATGTGGGCCGCCAGCAGCCGCGCCGGCCACCGCTTGTCGTCGAGATCGTAGGATTCGGCGAGCTGCTTCACCAGCCGCACCTGGTCGTCGGCGTCGAGGATGGTGAAGTTGGGCTTCAGCCCGACCGCCTCGGCGTGGGCGCGCAGGATGCGGGCGCCGAGCGCGTGGAAGGTGCCGACCCACCAGCCTTCCACCGCGCGGCCGAGCAGCGCCGCCACCCGCGCCTTCATCTCCGTCGCCGCCTTGTTGGTGAAGGTCACCGCCAGCACCTCCCACGGGCCGGCGCGTCCCTCGACCAGGATGTGGGCGAGGCGCGTCGTCAGCACCCGCGTCTTGCCGGTGCCGGCGCCGGCCAGCACCAGCACCGGGCCGTCGAGCGCCTCGACGGCGCGGCGCTGCGATTCGTTGAGGCTTTCGAGATGCGGGAAACGCGGGCCCGGCGCGGTGTTCGGCGGCGGCTCGCCGAGATCGAAAGGATCGGCCATGCGCCCTATATAGCACGCCCCGCGGCACGCCCAAGGCGCGCGATTTAGCCCATTGATTCCGCGTCCCGCGACGGGGCGGCGCCGGCCGAGGCAGGCTCCGCCGGCGGCGCGCCGGCGCGGCGGGCGTTTCCCGGGATACGGGAAGGCGGCGATGTGATAGTATGCCGCCCTTGCCTTTTTGGAGGTGGATCCATGCGTGTCGTGTCGGTCGCGCGTTTGCTGGGGCGGCTGGGTTTGACCGTGATCTTGGCGATCGCGGTCGCGATGTCCGCCGTCGTTGGTGCCCGCGCCGAGAAAATCATCAACAGCGAAGAGATCATCAATGCCGTCGTCGCGGTGACCTCGATGGTTCCCGACGATGCGCGCAGCGCGCAGACGCTCGGCACCATGCGATCCGGCAACGGCATCGTCATCGACGACAAGGGCCTGGTGCTGACCATCGGCTACCTGATCCTCGAGGCCGCCGCCGCCGTCACCGACGCCACGGGAGACTTGGTGCCGGCGTCACTGGTCGCCTACGACCACAACACCGGCTTCGGCTTGGTGCGCGCGACCAAGCCGCTGGGCATCAAGCCGATCAAGCTGGGGATGTCCGACATGCTGCCGGAAGGCGCGCCGGTGATCATCGTCAGCAAGGGCGGTCCGGTGCCGGTAATGCCGGCGCAGGTCGTGGCGCGCCGCGAATTCGCCGGCTACTGGGAATACATGCTCGACAACGCCATCTTCACCTCGCCGCCGCACCCGCAGTTCGGCGGCGCCGCCCTGATCGGCACCGACGGCCGGCTGGTCGGCGTCGGTTCCTTGATCGTCGCCGACGCGATCAAGGGCGAGCAGCCGTTTCCCGGAAACATGTTCGTGCCGATCGACATGCTGAAGCCGATCCTCAAGGAATTGATCAGCAACGGACGAACCCAGGAGCCCGCGCACCCGTGGCTCGGCATCTATACCGAGGAGAACGGCGGCCGGTTGTTCGTCACCCGCGTCGCCAAGGGCGGGCCGGCGGAATTGGCCGGCATCAAGCCCGGCGACATCATCATGGGCGTCGGCGGCAAGCGGGTCTCGGGCATGGCCGATTTCCTGCACAAGGTATGGGGGATCGGCAGAGCCGGCGTCGAGGTGCCGATCGACCTGGTGCCGCTCGACGGCGGTGAGCTGAAGATCGCCACGGTCACGGTGCGCTCGAAGGACCGCTACGACTGGTTGAAGCTGAGCAAGGGCTTCTAAGACAATCGGCGCGAACGCCTTCAGCGCGTAATGTCCGATCATCACCTCGTCGGCGAACAGTGCGCCGGCGATCGGCGCGTCGAACGATGCCGCCACCGCCGAGGCGACGCCGCAGCCGAGCAGCGTGCGGGTCAGCGCCTGCCGGAGGCCGAGCCGCCGGCCGACCCAGCCGGCCAGGCTGACGCCCAGGTGCACCGCCGCCAGCAGAATGTTCCACCAAGGGATGGCGACGCCGCTGGAAAACAGCCGCTCTGAGCCGGAGCCGAAGAACGCCGTCTGCGCCATCACGATGGCTTCGCGGAAAACCACCACGGCGCCGCCGGCGATTGGGGGTGCCGACGACGAGGGCCAGGAACACCAGGATCAGGTGGTCGTTGCGGATCAGTTGTCTCAGTCGGAGCAGGAACTGCGAATAGGTCGTCCGGGCTGTCGCCTCGCCGGTGGGGCCGGAACGCGCGGCATTCCCCGCGGAGATTCCTTGTGAATAAAGGCTTTCTCGTCGCCCCCCTGCAACAGCCGCCCGGCGGCTAGCCGAGGAGCGCCCTCAGCGCCAGGAAGATGGCGGCGGCGAACGCCGCCGACAGCGGCACCGTGATCAGCCACGCGGCGATGATGGTCCACAGGTGCTGACGCCGCACCAGCTTGCGCCGCTTCGCCTTCTCCGTCGGCGGCAACCGTTCCCAGTCCGACGGCGGCGTCGGCGCCTTCATCACCCGGCCGTGGACGATGTGGGTGCGCCGCGTCGTGTAGTACTCGCGCAGGAAGCCGACGCCGAACACCGCGCCGACGGCGGTGTGGGTGGAACTGATCGGCAGTCCAAGCGCCGAGGCGATGATCACGGTGATCGCCGCCGACAGCGCCACGCAATAGGCGCGCATCGGGTTCATGCGTGTGATCTGGTCGCCGACGATGCGGATCAACCGTGGGCCGAACAGCAGCAGCCCCATGGTGATGCCGGCGGCGCCGATGAACATCACCCACGGCGGGATTCCTACCGCCGCCGTGATGTTGTGTGTGGTGGCCGTAGCCACGATCGCCGCCAATGGGCCGACGGCGTTGGCGACGTCGTTGGAGCCATGGGCGAACGACAGCAACGCCGCGGCGCAGATCAGCGGCAGGTGAAACAGCGCGCGGATCGACTTGTTGCGGTTCTCCATGCCCTTGGCGCGGCGGCGGATCAGCGGCCTGACGACGGCGTAGGTGACGGCGTAAACGCTGACGCCGACGGCGGCGACCGTCCATGGGCCGGCCTTCCAGAGGTTTTTCAGCCCCTTCATCACCAGGTAAGACGAGAACACGCCCGCCATCAGCGCCACCAGCACCGGCACCCAGCGCCTCGCGCCCGCCACCTTGTCGGGCTGATAGATGATCCGCGACTTGATTAAGGCGAGAAAGACGGCGGCGATGGCCCCGCCGAGCAGCGGCGAGACGACCCAGCTCGCCGCGATCGCCGCCATCACCTGCCAATCGACCACGGCGATGCCCGCCGCCGAGACGCCGGCGCCCATCACCGCGCCGACGATGGCATGAGTGGTCGAGACAGGGGCATTGACGTAGGTGGCGAAATTGATCCACAGCGCCGCCGCCAGCAGCGCCGACAGCATCGCCCACATGAACACGCGGGCGTCGGAAATCAGCGACGCGTCGATGATGTCCTTGGAAATGGTCTTCACCACGTCGCCGCCGGCGATGATGGCGCCCGCGGATTCGAAGATGCCGGCGATGATCAACGCCCCCACCAGCGTCAGCGACCTGGCGCCGACCGCCGGGCCGACGTTGTTGGCGACGTCGTTGGCGCCGATGTTGATCGCCATGTAGCCGCCGACGACGCCGGCGGCGATGATGAAGGCCTGGTTGTCGGCGCCGGCGGTCATCACGCTGGCGGCGACCCAGACGATGGCCAGGAACACCACCGCGATGCCGATGCCGGTCATCCGCCGGGCCAGCGAATAGGCGGCGGATTCGAGGCCGGCCAGCCGGTTCAGGTCTTTTACGAGTGTTTCCTTGTACATCCGCTCACGCTCGACCGCTTCGGGTCATTGTCGAGTTGGACGCCCCCCGGCAAGGAAACGCCGGCCGCATGCGGGGGTAACGCAGATCGCACATCGGGCCAAGGGTTTTTTTCGCTTCCTCAGCGCGGCTGCGGCGAGCGTGGCGGGAAGCCGATGACGCGGCCGACCTGCGACGGCATCGGGTCGGCCGACTGCGCCGCGATCGCGGCGTCGATTCGCGCCCGCGCGTCGTCTGGGAGCGGCGCCGGGCGCCGGGCGCCCATGTCGACGTGCACGAACATCAATTCGTTGGTGGCGGCGAGCCGGCCGTCCTTGTCGCGATGCATGGCGTGGAACAGGTGCAGCCGCTTGGCGTCGCGGCCGAGCACCCGGCTGCTGACGCTGAGCCGATCGCCGGCCACCACCTCGGCCTCGTAGGTGACGTGCGATTCGACCACGAAAACCGAACGGCCCGTCGACTCGCGATAAGCGCGGCCCAGCCCCAAGCGCTCGAGAACGATGTCGGTGCCGTGGTCGAACACCAGAACGTAATAAGCGACGTTCATATGGCCGTTGTAATCGACCCATTCCGGGCGCACGGTTTCCCGGTGCGGCTCCACGGCCACCTTCGCCTCGTCCGCCATCGCCAACACCGCCTTTCCGCCCGGCGGCGCTTGTCGCCTCCGGATGCGTCCGCCAATATGCAGCATGGAGCGCGCCTGGTGTTGAAAATCCGCGGCCTCATGCGGCCTGGCCTCGAGTCGGCGGACCTCGACGTTGCGGCCGGCGAGTGCGTCGCCGTCAGCGGCCCGTCCGGCGCCGGCAAGACGCTTTTCTTGCGCGCCATCGTCGATCTCGACCCCAACCAGGGCGACGTCGCCCTCGACGACCGCCCGCGTGCCGAGATGCCGGCGCCGGAATGGCGGCGCCATGTCGTCTACGTGCCGGCCGAGGCCGGCTGGTGGGCCGAGCGGGTGGGCGAGCACTTTTCCGATCCGGCGATCGCGGCGCCGCTGGTGACCCGACTCGGGCTGCCGGCGGCGGCGCTGGAGTGGGAGGTGGCGCGCCTGTCGACCGGCGAGAAGCAGCGCCTGGCGTTGGCGCGCGCCCTGGTGACGAGCCCGCGGGCGCTGCTGCTCGACGAGCCGACGTCGGGCCTCGACCCCGAGACCGCGATGACCGTCGAATCGATGCTGCACGAACGCGCCGCCGACGGCATCGCCATCCTGATCGTCACCCACGACGCCAGGCAGGCGGCGCGCCTGGCCAGGCGCCAATACCGCATGGCCAAGGGAAAACTGGCGCCGGCCGGCGGCGGAGCGGCGCCATGAGCGTCGTTCCGCTCAGCCACGTCGACATCGGCCTCGCCGCCGTGCTGCTGTTTATAAACGCCGGGCTGTCGCTGGCGTTGCGGCTCGGCCTGGCGCGGCGGCTGCTGGTCGCCGGCGCGCGCATGGTGGTGCAGTTGACGCTGGTCGGCTTGGTGCTGAAGGCGCTGTTCCAGTTCGCCTCGCCGACATTCACGGCGCTTGCCGCCCTGATCATGGTGCTGTTCGCCGGCCGCGAGGCGATGGCCCGCCAGGAGCGCCGCTTCACCGGCTTCTGGACCTACGGCATCGGCACCGGCAGCATGATGGCCGCCGGCATCATCGTCACCGTGTTCGGGCTGACCACCCAGATCTCGCCCGACCCGTGGTACGATCCGCGCTATGCCATTCCCATCCTCGGGATGATCCTCGGCAATACCATGAACGGCGTCAGCCTCGGCCTCGACCGGCTGGTGTCGGGCGCCGTCGTGCAGCGCGCCGCCATCGAGGCGCAGTTGATGCTCGGCGCCACGGCAACGCAGGCGATGCGCGGCGTCACCCGCGAATCCATGCGCGCCGGCCTGATCCCGACCATCAACGGTATGGCGGCCGCCGGACTGGTGTCGCTGCCGGGCATGATGACGGGCCAGATTCTGGCCGGCGTCGCGCCGGTGGAGGCGGTCAAGTACCAGATCCTGATCATGTTCCTGATCGGCGGCGGCACCGGTCTCGGCCTGCTGGCGGCGGTGATGGCCGGCGCGCGGCGGCTCACCGATTCCCGCCATCGCCTGCGGCTCGACCGGCTCGGCGCCAAGAGCAGTTCCTGAACACGGGTCCGCCCGCCCGGCGCCGGGCCGACGACGCCCAAACCGCGGCCGGGACAAGGCCTTTGCCTCGCTTGCGCCCAACGTGTAATAAGCGTGACCGGAAACGCCGGAAATCCCAGACAAATATGGTTGCCCCGATCGCTCCGACATCCTCACCGCCATCGCCCGGCCCGTCCGGGACCGCCATCCCGCGGTTCTCGGTGGTGGTGCCGGTGCGCGACGAGGCCGACAGCGTCGATCCCCTGATCGCCGAAATCCGCGTCGCCATGGCGGCGCATGGGCCCTTCGAAATGGTGTTCGTCGACGACGGCAGCCGCGACGGCACCGCGGCGAACCTCGGGCGCGTCGCCGGCGAGTGCCGAGAGCTGCGCATCGTCCGCCACCGCGCCGCCGCCGGCCAGACCGCCGCCATCGTCACCGGCGTGCGCCACGCCCGCGGCGAGGTGATCGTCACCCTCGACGGCGACGGCCAGAACGACCCCGCCGACATTCCGACCCTGCTGGCGCGCTTCGCCGAGGCGGCCGACCGCGACCGGCTGCTGGTCACCGGACTGCGCGCCCGGCGCATGGATTCGTGGCTGAAGCGGATATCGTCGCGAATCGCCAACGGCGTCCGCGCCTGGCTGCTCGGCGACGCGACGCCGGACACCGGTTGCGGCCTCAAGGTGTTCTCGCGCCGGGCGTTCCTCGCCATGCCCGCGTTCGACCACATGCATCGCTTCCTGCCGGCGCTGATGTTGCGCCAGGGCGGCGACGTGGTGTCGGTGCCGGTTAACCACCGGCCGCGCAAGGCCGGCGCCACCAAGTACGGCGTGCTCGACCGGCTCGCCGTCGGCATCGTCGATTTGATCGGCGTCAAATGGCTGATGCGGCGTGCCGCGCCGCCGACGGCCGAGATCGACGACGACCGGGGCCGCGGCGCATGAGCGTGAAAATCCTCGTCCGCGGCCTGGCGCTGTTCGTGTCGCTGGTGCTGCTGGGAATCGTCTTCAAGGCGACGTCGCTCGGCACCTTCTTCACCGAGCAATGGATCGACGACGTGGTCCGCGACCAGGGGATCGAGGGCGATTTGATCTTCCTCGCCGTCGGCGCGCTCCTGACGGCGGTGGGCTTGCCGCGGCAATTGGTGGCATTCCTCGGCGGCTACGGCTTCGGCTTCGTCTGGGGCACGGCGCTGGCGACCGCGGCGGCGGCGAGCGGCTGCGTCATCGCCTTCTTCTATGCGCGCCTGTTCGGCCGCGACCTGATCCAGCACCGCTTCCCCAATCGCATCAAGCGCATCGACGATTTCCTCCGCGAAAATCCGTTCACCATGACGCTGCTGATCCGCTTCCTGCCGCTCGGCAGCAACCTTGCCACCAATCTCGCCGCCGGCGTCTCCGGCGTCCACGCGGCGCCGTTCGTCGCCGGCTCGGCGATCGGTTATCTGCCGCAGATGATCGTGTTCGCGCTGGTCGGCAGCGGCATTACCCTCGATCCGGCGTTCCGCGTCAGCGTCAGCGCCGCACTGTTCGTCGCCTCCGGCGCTATCGGCGTGCATCTCTATCGCAAGCACCGCCACGGCAAGAGCTTCGACGACGCGGTGGACCGCGAGCTTATCGACGCCGACGCCGACGGGCGCGGCGATTCCGGCCGGCGGTGAGGGGCAGCCGGTGACCGAACAGCAAAGGCCGCTGGCGCTGGCGGGCGGGCTGTGGCTGATCGTCATGGCGGCGGCGTTGTTCGCCCGGCCGCCGCTGCCGGTGGACGAGACCCGCTACCTCGCCGTCGCCTGGGACATGTGGCTCGACGGCCATTACCTGGTGCCGCACCTCAACGGCGAGCCCTACAGCCACAAGCCGCCGCTGCTGTTCTGGCTGATCAACCTCGGCTGGTGGGCGTTCGGCGTCAACGAGTGGTGGCCGCGGCTGATCGCGCCGCTGGCCGGACTGGCCAGCCTGGCGCTGACCGCGCGCCTCGCCCGCGCGCTGTGGCCCGGCGCCGGCGCCGCCGAACGTCTGGCGCCGCCGCTGCTGTTCGGCGGCCTCTACTGGGCGCTGTTCACCACGCTCACCATGTTCGACATGCTGCTCGCCTTGTTCGCGCTGATGGCGCTGCTCGGCCTGGTGCGGGCGGCGCGGCGCGGCGGCTTCGGCGGCTTCGCGCTGGCCGGGCTCGCGATCGGGCTCGGCGCGCTGGCGAAGGGGCCGGCGATCCTGGTGCACGTGCTGCCGGTCGCCATGGCGGCGCCGTGGTGGGCCGGGCGCCTCGACGGCGCGACGGCGCCGGCGCGCCTCGGCGGCCGCTGGGCGCTCGGCACCGTTGCCGCGGTCGTCATCGGCGCCGCGATCGGCCTCGCCTGGGCGGTGCCGGCGGGGATTGCCGGCGGGCCCGAGTATCGGAACGCCGTTCTGTGGGGCCAGTCGGCGGATCGCCTGGTCGACTCATTCGCCCACGCCGAGCCATGGTGGCTCTACGTCGTCGCGCTGCCGGTGCTGCTGCTGCCGTGGACCGTGTGGCCGACCGCGTGGCGGGCGGCGCGGCGGCTGGGCGCCCATTGCGGCGACGGCAGCGTGCGCCTGTGCGTGGTGTGGTTCGCGGCGGCGCTGCTGATCTTTTCGGCGATCAGCGGCAAGCAGTTCCATTACCTGTTGCCGGAACTGCCGGCGCTGGCGTTGCTGCTGGCGCGCCTGTCGGCCGCCGAGACCGAATCGCCGCCGCGCCCCGGCGACGCGATTCCGCCGGCGCTGCTGACGGTGCTCGCCGGCGCCGCCGTCGTCGCCTTGCCTTGGGTGACGGCACTCGAGGCCGAGGCGCCGTGGCTCGACGATCTGGCCGCCGGCTGGGGGCTGGCGCTGATCGCCGCCGGCCTCGCCGTTGTCGCCGCGCGCGGGCGCGCCGTCGCGACGCGCGCGTCCATGCTCGCCGCCGCCACCGCCGTTGCCGTCGTCGTCCTGCATCTGGCGATGCGGCCGGTGCTGGCGACCTACTACGACCTGCGGCCGGTGGCCAAACGCCTCGCCGAGTGGGAAAGCCAGGGGATCGCGCTGGCCAATTTCGGCAAATACCACGGCCAGTATCATTTCCTCGGGCGGCTGAAGAAGCCGATCGCCGTCGTCGGCGTCGCGGCCCCGGACCAGCGCGAATTTCTCACCCGTCACCCGAGCGGACGCATCGTCTCCTATCACCAGACCCTGCCGGAAACGGCCGGGGCGAAGCCGGTGGCGGTGTTTCCATTCCGCTCGCGGCTGATTGCCGTGTGGGACGCCGCCACCGTGATCGCCAACCCGACGATCACCCACCGCTGAACGCCGCCGCGGCGCCCCGGCCCGCCCGGGAGTTCCCGGTTTTCGCCGCCGCCGCCCGATAAACCGGGCCTGCGGCCTTGACAGGCCGGGCGCGACCGCCTAAATCCTTGGCACTCACTCAAGGGGAGTGCTAACAGTTAAACCTAAGCACTTGGAAAAAAACGAGTTTTGGAGATCACCCGATGAAATTCAAACCGCTGCATGACCGCGTGCTGGTCAGACGCCTCGAGCAGGAGGAAAAGACCGCCGGCGGCATCATCATTCCCGACACGGCCCAGGAAAAGCCGATGGAGGGCAAGGTCGTCGCCGTCGGCTCCGGCTGCCGCGCCGAGGACGGCAAGATCACGCCGCTCGACGTCAAGGCCGGCGACCGCATCCTGTTCGGCAAATGGTCCGGAACCGAGGTCAAGATGAACGGCGAAGAGCTGTTGATCATGAAGGAATCCGACATCCTCGGCATCATTCAGAAGTAACGGAGCGAAACAATGCCCGCCAAAGAAGTCAAATTCTCAACCGACGCCCGCACGCGCCTGCTTGCCGGCGTCGACGTCCTGGCCGACGCGGTCCGGATCACGCTCGGGCCGAAGGGCCGCAACGTCGTGCTGGAGAAGTCGTTCGGCGCGCCGCGCATCACCAAGGACGGCGTCACCGTCGCCAAGGAGATCGAGCTCGCCGACAAGTTCGAGAACATGGGCGCCCAGATGGTCAAGGAAGTCGCCCAGAAGACCAACGACGAGGCCGGCGACGGCACCACCACGGCGACGGTGCTTACCCAGTCGATCGTCCGCGAGGGCGGCAAGGCCGTCGCCGCGGGTCTCAACCCGATGGACCTGAAGCGCGGCATCGACCTCGCGGTGACCGCCGTCGTCGAGGCACTGAAGAAGTCCTCGAAGAAGGTCTCGACCAGCGCCGAGGTGGCCCAGGTCGGCACCATCGCCGCCAACGGCGACACCGAGGTCGGCAAGATGATCGCCAGCGCCATGGAGAAGGTCGGCAACGAGGGCGTGATCACGGTCGAGGAGGCGAAGGGCCTGGAGACCGAACTCGACGTGGTCGAGGGCATGATGTTCGACCGCGGCTACACCTCGCCCTACTTCATCACCAACGCCGACAAGATGAACTGCGAGATGGAGAACCCCTACATCCTGATCCACGAGAAGAAGCTGTCGGGGCTGCAGCCGCTGCTGCCGCTCCTGGAGCAGGTGGTTCAGGCCGGCCGGCCGCTGCTGGTGATCGCCGAGGAGATCGAGGGCGAGGCGCTGGCGACGCTGGTCGTCAACAAGCTGCGCGGCGGCATGAAGGTGGCGGCCGTGAAGGCGCCGGGCTTCGGCGACCGCCGCAAAGCCATGCTCGAGGACATCGCCGTGCTGACCGCCGGTCAGGTGATCTCCGAGGATCTCGGCATCAAGCTCGAGAACGTCACCGCCGACATGTTGGGCACCGCCAAGAAGGTGATCATCACCAAGGAGGAGACCACCATCGTCGAGGGCGTCGGCAAGAAGAAGGAGATCGAGGGCCGTTGCGCGCAGATCCGCGCCCAGATCGACGAGACGACCTCCGACTACGACAAGGAGAAGCTGCAGGAGCGGCTGGCCAAGTTGGCCGGCGGCGTCGCGGTGATCCGCGTCGGCGGCGCCACCGAGACCGAGGTGAAGGAACGCCGCGACCGCGTCGACGACGCGCTGCATTCGACCCGCGCCGCGGTCGAGGAAGGCGTCGTGCCGGGCGGCGGGGCGGCGTTGCTGTACGCCACCCGCGCGCTGAAGAACCTCAAGGGCGCCAACGACGATCAGCGCGTCGGCATCGACATCGTGCGCCGCGCCTTGCAGACGCCGCTGCGCCAGATCGTCGAGAACGCCGGCGAGGATGGCGCCGTGGTCGCCGGCAAGCTGCTGGACCAGAGCGACGGTACCCGCGGCTTCGACGCCCAGAAAGGCGAGTACACCAACATGATCAAGGCCGGCATCATCGACCCGACGAAGGTCGTGCGCACGGCGCTGCAGGACGCGGCGTCGGTGGCGGGCCTGTTGATCACCACCGAGGCGATGGTCGCCGAGAAGCCGGAGAAGAAGGACCACCCGGCGCCGGCCCACGACATGGGCGGCATGGGCGGCTTCTAAGGCCGACCGCCGACGGCGAACGAGAGAGGCCGCGCCGACCGCGCGGCCTCTTTTTTTGCCCGCTGCCGCAAGCCGGCCGGGGCGGTGGAAATGCCCGACGAATAAACCTATGGTGCGATTGGTCGCGGCGCGTTGCCGCCCGTCATCGCCGGGGGGGCGGCCGCGACAGCGGATTTTCAAGGACCGATGAGCGGATATCTCGGCAATTTCCTCGAGCACTGGGGCCAGGTCACGTCGCTTGCCGCCGTCGCGGCGGTATGGCTCGGGTTCGCCGCGCTCGGCGCCGTCGTTGCCGGCCGCGACCGCGTCCGCGAGGCGACGCCGATCTACGGCTGGGCGGTGGTCAGTTTCGCGTTCACGCTGTTGGGCGTGGCCACGGCGGTGTCGTTCACCTGGCTGGCGGCCGTGCTGGCGGCGCTGGCGGCCGCCGCCCTGACGGTCGCCGCGAGGCGGGGCGACCGCGTCTTCGCCGCCGGTTCGCTCAGGCTGGCCGTCCTCGCCCTGCCGATGCTCGCCCTCACGTCGGCAATGGTCGGCTCGCAATGGGACGAGTTCGGCACCTGGCTGATGGTTCCCCGCAATGTTCTGGACCTCGACCGGTTTCCCGATCGCGCGACCAAGCTGCTGGGCGCCACCCTCGATGCCTATCCCTACGGTTGGCACGTCGTCACCTATCTGGCGAGCCGTCTCGCCGGTCGCCTGGTCGAAAATGCCGGCGCGCTCGTCAATGTGCTGTTGCTGCTCAGCTTCGGGTTGCTGGTCGTGCGGCTGATCCGCGAAGGCGTCGGCGCCGATCCCGAGGCAAGGCCGGCCTGGGGCCTGCTGGCGCTCGGCGGTCTCGCGGTGACGGCGGTCAACCCGACGTTCGCGCAGAAAGTGGTGCTCACCGCCTATGCCGACACCGCGACCGCCGTCTGCATCGGTTTCGGCGGCGTGCTCGGCTGGCGGATGCTCGACGCGATGGCCCGCGGCGCGGCGAGGGATGCCCGGCGACTGGCGTTCGAAATCGGCCTGGTGATGCTGGTGCTGGTCAATCTCAAGCAGGCGACGGTGGCGCTGGTCGGGCTGGTGATCGGCGCCATCGTGCTGGCCGGGCTGCGCGACCCCGGCGTCCGCGCCCGCGACCTGGCGCGGCTGCTGCCGGTCATGGTGCTGCCGGCGTTCATCGTCTTCGCCGTCTGGCGCTACTACGTGACGACCGAACTCACCGGCGCCGAAATGGCGATGGCGCCGTTCGATCAATGGCTGTTCCACCTGATCCCGACGATCGTCTGGAAGATGCTGGTGGTGCTGTCGAAGAAAGGCCTTTATCTGGCGCTGATGACGGCCGCCGCCGCGTTCGCCATCCGCGGCCTGATCCGCTACCGCACGCCGTTCGACCGGCTGGCGATCATCGTCGGCGGGCTGTTCCTCGGCTACAACGGCTTTTTGCTGTTCGCCTACATCACGACGTTCGGCCAGTTCGACGCGCTCCGGGTGGCGTCGCTATGGCGCTACAACATGCACCTCGGGCCGATCAGCATCGCGTTCGCAGCCTACGGCCTCGCCACGGCGTGGTCGCGGCATGCGGCGCCGCGCTTCGATGCGCGGCGGCTCGGCTGGCTGCCGGTGCTGTTGATGCTGGCGGTGCCGCTGGTGTTCGCCCACAAGCTCCGCTTCGACCGCCATCCGCCGGTGCCGCATTTCCGCGCCGTCGGCCAGGCGATGGCGGCGTTGGTCAAGCCGGGCGACCGGTTGTTCGTGATCGATCCGAAGGGCACCGGCGAATCGGCCGTCATCACCCGCTTCGAGCTCGCCGATCCGGCAATCTTCCGGGGCTACATGGGCTCCTACCACCCGCACCCGGCGGAACGTTTCCGCGAGATATTCGAGTCCGGCGGCTTTACCCACATCCTGGTGCATTCGACCGTGCCGGAGATGCAGGGCGTCATCGACCGGGAGTTACCGGTAGGCTTTTCCCACCTGCTGAAGCGGGACGACAAACGCGGCTGGACGGTGGTCCGCTCGTGGAAGATGCCGTAGGGCGCCTAGGCGCCGTCGGGTTCGGCCGAAAACGTCTTCAGCCTGTTTCGATAGAAGACATTGGCCAGCGCCATTTCGGACCGCGATTCCTGGCGGCCGACCAACATGTTCCACGCCATCTTGAACGGCCGCGTCGGCCGGCGGAGCCACGACATGCCGTAGAACAGCGCCACCCCGAGCCAGCGCAGCAGTTTCAATTTGCGATCCGAGATATGCTCGCTGTACGATACCGTGCGCGTGGTGTCGGAGTACGAGCGCAGGCTGTCGTAGTAGGCGTCGTCGAGCTTCAGGCGGCCGGACTTGAAAATCTGGTCGAACAGCTCCGATCCCGGATACGGCGAGAACGCCCATATGGCAAGGTCGTAGGCGCCGGCCATCGCCATCCGCACGATGAACCAATAGCTCTCGAATATTTCTTTCATCGTCTCGCCGGGAAAGCCGAAGATGATGTTGCACTTCACGTACATGCCCTGACGATGGGAGCTGGCGATGGACGCGATCACCGAATCGACCTTGATCCGTTTCTTGATCCGGTCCAGCACCGTCGGCGAGCCGCTCTCCGGCGAATACGAAAGGTTGCGGCAGCCGGAGCGATGCAGCCACTCGGCGACCTCGTCGTCGATCGCCTCCGAGCGCGTGCCGCTCGGCAATTGCCAGGTGAACGTCATGCCGCGCTCCTCGATCTTGCGGCAGAAATCGACGATCCACGACTTCTTGACGATGGCCGTCAGGTCGTAGAAATCGAAATTCTGGGCGCCGTAGACGTCCTGATAGTGCCGCATCTCGTCAAGCAGCAGATTCGGATCGCGGGCGATCCAGCGCGTCGTCCACATCGACGGGTTCGAGCAGAACGTGCACTGGTACGGGCAACCGCGGCTGGCCATCAACGGCATCGAGCGCCCGCGGTTGACCCCGAAGCCCATGCCGCGCTCCAGGTAGTTCTCGATCGGCACCAAGTCCCACGCCGGCCACGGGATGTCGTCGATATCGCGGGTGCGGGCGCGCCGCGCGTTGACCACCGTTTCTCCATCCGCGGTCTTGAACGCGATGCCGCGGATGACCTCCGGGTCGAAGCCGCTGGAGTGCAGCGCCCGGGCGACCGCCAAGGTCGTCTCCTCGCCCTCGCCGAGCACGCCGATGTCGACGGCGCTTTCCCGCAGGCTGCGATCCGGCACGGCGGTGACGTGCTCGCCGCCGGCCAGGATCAACGCCTTTGGGAAGCGGCGGCGGATCAGCCCGGCGAGATCGCGGCAGAACGGCCATTCGAAGGAAAATCCGACCGAGATACCGACGACGTCGGAGCCGTCGGGGATTCGCTCCACCGTTTCCCTCGGCGACAGGCCGTAGAGGTAGCAGTCGTTGCGGGTCTGGTGGCGGGTGTCCAATGATTCGCCGAGCGCGTCGATGGCGCAGACGTCGAACCCGGCGTGCTTGAGCGTGCCGGCGACGTAGGCGAGCCCGAGCGGCGGCGTGAACATGGTCGTCTGGTTGTGGGCGGGGACGACGATGGATGGCTTGATCAGGCAGATTTTCATGACGATCCCCGGCCGGTCGCGGCCAAAGCGGCGTTTATTATATAGGCAAGGTTACGGCCAAGACCATGATTTGCTTGCGTTTGCCGATCGGCGGCCGGCCTTTTGCGCGGTCTCCGAGACCACGTCACGCCTCCGGGTCGATCGCCTTGATCAGCGCCGAATGGTCGAGCTCGCCGAAGCCGGCGGCGATCAGCCGGTCGTAGAGGCTCATGTTGAGCGCCGTCGCCGGCATCTCGAAGCCGAGCGCTTCGGCCAGCTCCAGCGCCTGACTCAGGTCCTTGCGCTGGGTGGTGCACTTGCCGCCCGGCTTGAAGACGCCGTCGATCATCCGCTGACCGTGCACTTCGAGGATGCGGCTGTCGGCGAAGCCGCCTTTCAACGCCTGACGCACGCGCGCCGGGTCGGCGCCGGCTTTCCTGGCCAGCGTCAGCGCCTCGGCGACGGCGCCGATGTTGAGGCCGACGATCACCTGGTTGGCGGCCTTCGCCACCTGGCCGGTGCCGACCGCGCCGACGTGGGTGGTCTTGCCGAGGACGTCGAAGATCGGCATCGCGCGCCGGATCGCCTTGTCGCTTCCGCCGGCCATGATCGTCAGCGTGCCGGCCTCGGCGCCGATGGTGCCGCCGGACACCGGCGCGTCGATGTAATCGCCGCCGGCCGCCGCCACCTCGGCGGCGAACACGCGGGTCGCCATCACCTTGGTGGTGCCCATGTCGATCACCAGGGTTCCGGGTCGCAGGCCGCTGACGACGCCGTTGCGGCCGGTCAGCACGTTTTCCACCGCCGGCGTGTCCGACAGCATCATGATCACGACCTTGGCCCGGCCGGCGACGGCGGCGGCGGACTTGGCCGCCGTCATGCCCTCGGCCTTGAGCTCGTTGACCGCGCCTTGCGAGCGGTTGTGGATGACCAGCGCCGCGCCAGCCTTCTTCAGGTTCCGCGCCATCGGCTTGCCCATCAGCCCGAGGCCGATGAATCCAATCGTCGTTCCGTCGAGTTTGCCCATGGCTTTTCTCCCTGGTGGCGCCGGCTGGCACGACGACTTAGAGCGCGCCAACGCCGGCCCGTCAATTGCCGCGGCCGAGGAAGGCGCGAATTTCGGCGATGGCGTCCTTGAGCCCGACCCGCTTCACCGGCACGCCCTCGGGAAACGCCCCCAGCAATCGCGTCGGCAGGGCGCGGTCCAGCATCACGAACACGCCCGTGTCGTCGGCGCGGCGCACCAGCCGCCCGAATGCCTGCTTCAATCGGAACCGCGTCAGCATCTCGTCGTAGGCGCGGCCGCCGAAGGCGCACTTGCGCGCCCGGTGCAGGATGTCCGGTCGCGGCCACGGCACCCGGTCGAAGACGATCAGGCGCAGCGATCGCCCCGGCACGTCGACGCCGTCGCGCACGGCATCGGTGCCGAGCAGGCACGCGTTCTCCTCGGCGCGGAAGATGTCGACGAGCGTGCCGGTGTCGAGCACGTCGACGTGCTGCGCCAGCAGCATCAGCCCGGCCTCGTCGAGGGGGCCGGCGATGCGCTGGTGCACCGCCTTCAGCCGCGAGATCGCGGTGAACAGGCCGAGCCCGCCGCCGCCGGCGGCCAAAAACAACTCGCGATAAGCGGCGGCGACCTGATCGGCGTCGTCGCGCATCACGTCGCCGACCACCAGGACCCGCGTCAGTTTCGCATAGTCGAACGGCGACGGCTCGGCCACCCGCACCGCCGGCGCCGACAGGTGAACGGCGCCGGTGCGGCGCAGCGCCGCCCGCCAATCGGCCTCTTCGTCGCCGCTCGAGTCGCGCAACGACGCCGACGTCACCAGCACCCCGTGGGCGGGTGCGATCACCGTCTCGGCGAACGGGATCGTCGGGTCCACCCAGTGGCGGTGCAAGCCGACGTCGACGTCGCGGCCGTCGAAGCGCTCGACGCCGAACCAGTCGACGAACTCCGGCGGCGTGTCCTGGTTCAGCGCCTGCAGCATCTGTCGCCAGGCGGCGGCGTTAAGGCGGCCGCGGCGCTCGAGGCCGCGCGCCACCGCCTCGATGCGGTTGCGGGTGTTGCTGTCGAGCGCGTCGGCTTCGCTCGCCAGCAGCGCCAGCAGGAAGCCCTCGAGCCGGGCCAGCGGCTCGGCCAGTTGAGCCAGCGCGTCGGCGAGCCCGGCCGCCGCGTCCAGCAGCCCGGGCACCCCCGGCCGGGTCTCGGCCTCGAGGCTGTAGGCGGAACGCTGGTCCGCATCGCGGGCGTAGACCTGCTGGCGGACCAGTGCGAAGAACGCCTCCGCCACGCCGATCGGCGCGCCGCCGCCGAGACGCGGGCCCCAGCCGGCGCCGGGCAAAGCGCGCGCCGCCCGCAAGGCATCCGTGAGGGCCGCCGACGCCGCCTCGTCGCCGTCGATCAGGTCGCCGATTCGCGCCTTCAGCCCGCGCGAGCGCGAGCGGCTGCCTTCCTCGGCGCCGAGCAGCCAGCGCCGGAGATCGGCCGTCTCGCGTGCCGACAGGTGCGCCGAGAACGCGGCGTCGGCGGCATCGAACAGGTGGTGGCCCTCGTCGAACACATAGCGCGTCGGCAGCCGGCCTTCTTCGCCCTCGGCGCCGCCGCCGAGCGCCGCCTGGATCATCACCAGCGCATGGTTGGCGACCACCACGTCGGCGCCGCGAGCGCGCCGCACGGTCGCCTCGATGAAGCATCTGCGGTAATGCTCGCACGCCGAATAGATACATTCGCCGCGGGTGTCGGTGAGGTCGGTGGTGAGACCTTTGCCCAGCAGGTCGGCGAGCCAGGCCGGGAAATCGCCGCCGACCATGTCGCCGTCGCGGGTCGCCATCGCCCAGCGCGCCATCAGCCCGAGCGCGACCGCGCCCGCCGCCCGCTGGCCGCCGGCCATGCCCTGCCGCTTCAGCGCGTCCTCGAAATTGAGCAGGCAGAAATAATTTTCGCGCCCCTTGCGGATGACGACGTGCGCGGCCTTTTCGTCCGGGTCCGGATGCAACCGGTCGAGCTCGCCGTCGAGCTGGCGCTGCAGGTTGCGGGTGAAGGTCGAAATCCACACCGGCCCGCCGTTGGCCTCCGCCCACAAGCTGGCCGGCGCGATGTAGCCGAGCGTCTTGCCGACGCCGGTGCCGGCCTCGGCGATCACCAGCCTCGGCTCGGCGGCGCGGTCGCGCGGCTGAAAGGCGGCCGCCGTGGCCGCCGCGTAGCGCGCCTGCTCGGGGCGTTCCTCGGCGCCGCCGCCCAGCAGCTCGGCCAGCCGCACCCGCGCCGCCGCCGGGTCCACGGGTGCGTTGCCGGGCGGGCCCTCCGGCGGCCGCTCCTGCCATTCGTCGAGGCGGCGCCAGACGCGCAGATCGCCGCCGGCGCGTGTCGCGCCGGGCCTGAGCGCCGCCAGCACCGGCGTTGCCCACGGCCAGCCGCCGCGGCGCATGGCCTCGGCGATCGCCGCGCCCGAATCGTCGGCGCCGTCGGCCAGCTCGGCCAACAGCGCGCCGGCCGCCGCAATCAGGCTTGCCGCCTCGCTTTCCAGCGTCGTCGGCAGCGCGAGGCCGATCGCCTGGGCGAGGCCGCGCGGCGTCGGCAGCACGAATCGGGCCGGCCGCACAAAGGCATAGAGCTCGAGCACGTCGAAAGCGGCGAACGGCGGCAGCCGCAATCGCGCCGCCTGGGTCCGCGCGTGGCATACCACGGGGCATGGTTTGTCCCGAAGCCGCTCGGCCGCCTCGGCGAGCGACACGATCTCGGCCTCGCCGGTCGGATTCAGCCACGCAGCCTGTCGGACGCCGGCGACCAGCGCCGGGGCTTCGGGCAACGTCAGCCGTTGCGGAGCGGCATCGGCGTTCATATCTGAAAGTATAGAGGCCGCCCGACGTTAGGACGACAACGGCGGCAATCCGATGTGGTTCCTAATGTAAGAACGGCCCGAATTTGCTATAATGTGGCAATAAATCAGGCGAGAGGAGGAGTCGATGAGAACGATCCCGAACGATGCCTCTCGAAACGTCCAGCGGGCGGCCTACCTGAGCGTCCTGCGTGCGTCGCGGCGCGTCACCGAAAGCTGCCTCAAAATGCTGGAGAAGCAGCAGCGAACTCTCGCCTCGGCGCATCGGCGGCGGCGCGCCGACGATGACGGCTGCAAGCCCGAATGCCCGAGCGGCGCCGCCGACCTGCAGCACCATTACGGACGCCGCTGCCACGACGTCGACGTCGAGCGGCTTTGAAAAGGAGGGGAGAAACGTACGGCGAGGATTTCCCGCAACGCTTGATGCACGGAGGTTAGAAAAGTGAATCCACCGGACCAGTCAACGATCATAACGGCGTAACGCCCATTTAGACTCGTTCATATGATCGAGTGATGCCAAGAGCATCCAAATCGAAACCCTGCCCATGCCGGCGGGGTTTCCCGTTTCAGGCGGCGGCGACCGGCGGCCGCGGGGCAATGACGCGAGCCGATCGCAGGCGCCGGCGCGACCGTGTTGCCGCCCCGGCCGGGCGGGGGGGCGACGCGCCGTCCACCACCGTTTCGCCGCCGGGCCGCGTCGCGGGGCGGCGGCCGGGCCGGCAACGTGGTTCTGTATTATTGCACCCCGATAGGATAGGTTACCGATTCGCAGAGGTGCCGCCGGGCCATGCGCCCGGCCACCGTCAGAGGAGGCAACGATCAGCGACACCTTCGTCAAAATGGTTGCCGGTGCGCTCGTCGGCGCGGCATTCGGCTATCTGCTCGGGAGAGGCATCTTCATCCAGTGGGAAGGCACCAAGGTGGTGATGGAGATTCCCGGGGCCGCGCTCGGCTCGATCCTCGGCATCACCGTGATTCGCCTGTTTTCCGGCGGCAAGAAGGCGCCGGCGCCGGCGGTCGATCCGAAGGCGCAAAAGGCGAAGAAGAAATAATCCCGCCAACCGGTCGCCCCGGATTACCCCCCCCTCAATCCCGTTTCGACGGCGTGTAGCCGAGGCTGGCGGCGAGCCAGCGTTCGACCTCGTCGACGGCGACGCCCTTGCGCCGGGCGTAGTCCTCGACCTGGTCGCGGCCGATGCGGCCGACGCCGAAGTACTGCGCCTCCGGGTGCGCAAAGTAAAACCCGGCGACCGACGCCGCCGGCCACATGGCGAGACTTTCGGTCAGCCTGACGCTGGCGGTGTTCTCGGCGTCGAGCAGCCTGAACAGGTCGATCTTCAAGGTATGGTCCGGGCACGCCGGGTAGCCGGGCGCCGGACGGATGCCGCGATAGCGCTCGCGGATCAGCGCGTCGTTGGCTAGAGCCTCGTCCGGGGCGTAGGCCCAGAACTCCTTGCGCACCCGCTCGTGCAGGCGCTCGGCGAAGGCCTCCGCCAGCCGGTCGGCGAGCGCCTTCAGGAGGATGCTGTCGTAGTCGTCGTGCGCCTTGGCGAACGCCTCGAGCCGGTTCTCGATGCCGAGCCCGGCGGTGACGGCGAAGCCGCCGACGTAGTCGGCGAGGCCGCTGTCCTTCGGCGCCACGAAGTCGGCGAGGCAGCGGTTTGCCTGGCCCTTCTTGCGCACCAGCTGCTGGCGCACGAAGCGGAGCGTCGCGGCGACGGTGTCGCGGCCGTCGTCGGCGTAGACCTCGACGTCGTCGCCGACCGCATTGGCGGGGAAAAAGCCGACGACGCCGCGGGCGGTCAGCCACTTCTCGCCGATCAGCCGCTGCAGCATCGATTCCGCGTCGGCGAACAGGTTGCGCGCCGCCTCGCCCTGCGCCGGGTCATCGAAGATCGCCGGGTAATTGCCCTTCAGCTCCCAGGTGCGGAAGAACGGCGTCCAGTCGATGCGCGTCACCAGCTCGGCCAGGTCGTAGTCGTCGAACGCCCTGAGGCCGAGGAAGGTCGGCTTCGGCGGCGCGTAGCCGGCCCACGCGATCTTCGGCGCCGCCGCGCGGGCCTCGGCCAGGGGCGCCTGGCGCTCGGCGTCCTCGCGGCCGGCGTGGCGGACTCGAATCTCGGCGTAGTCGCGAGCGATCTCGTCGATGAATTTCGGCCTCGTCCGCTCGCTCAACAGATTCGACACCACGCCCACCGAGCGCGACGCGTCGAGCACGTGCACCGTCGGGCCCTTGTAATTCGGCGCAATCTTCACCGCGGTGTGGGCGCGCGACGTGGTGGCGCCGCCGATCAGCAACGGCAGGGTAAAGCCCTCGCGCTGCATCTCGCTCGCCACCGTGCACATTTCCTCCAGCGACGGCGTGATCAGGCCGGAAAGCCCGATCAGGTCGGCCTTCTCGCGCTGCGCGGTTTCCAGGATCTTGGCGTAGGGCACCATCACGCCGAGATCGACGACGTCGTAGTTGTTGCACTGAAGCACCACGCCGACGATGTTCTTGCCGATGTCGTGGACGTCGCCCTTGACGGTGGCCATCACGATCTTGCCCTTGGAGCGGCGCGATCTCGCGTCCTTCTCGGCCTCCAGGTACGGAATCAGATAGGCCACCGCCTGTTTCATCACGCGCGCGCTCTTCACCACCTGCGGCAGGAACATCTGTCCCGAGCCGAACAGGTCGCCGACCACGTTCATGCCGTCCATCAACGGCCCCTCGATGACCTCGATCGGGTGCGTGCTGGACTTGCGCGCCTCTTCGGTATCCTCCTCGATGTACGCGTTGATGCCCTCGACCAGCGCGTGCTTCAGGCGCCCGGCGACCGGTTCGGCGCGCCAGCTCAGGTCTTCCGTCGCCTTCTTCGCCTGTCCCTTGGCCTGGTCGGCGATCTCCAGCAATCGCTCGGTGGCGTCGGGGCGGCGGTTGAAGATGGCGTCCTCGATGCGGCCCCGGAGATCGTCGGGGATGTCGGCGTAGACCGCGAGCTGGCCGGCGTTGACGATGCCCATGTCCATGCCGTTGCGGACGGCGTGGTAGAGGAACACCGAGTGCATCGCCTCGCGCATCGCATTGTTGCCGCGGAACGAGAACGACATGTTGCTGACGCCGCCGGACACCAGCACGTGCGGCAGCGTCTTCTTGATCTCGGCGACGGCGCGGATGTAGTCGCGCGAGAAGTTGTTGTGCTCCTCGATGCCGGTGGCGATCGGGAAGATGTTGGGGTCGAAGATGATGTCCTCGGGCGGGAAGCCGACCTGCTCGGTGAGGATGCGATAGCAGCGTCCGCAGATCGCCACCATCCGCTCGTGGGTGTCGGCCTGGCCGTTCTCGTCGAACGCCATCACCACCACGGCGGCGCCGTAGCGCAGGATCTCCCGCGCCTGGGCGATGAACGGCGCCTCGCCTTCCTTGAGGCTGATCGAGTTGACCACGCCCTTGCCCTGCAGGCATTTCAGCCCGGCCTCGATGATCGAGAACTTCGACGAATCGACCATCACCGGCACCCGCGAGATGTCGGGCTCGGCGGCGACCAGGTTGAGGAAGGTGGTCATCGCCTGGGCGCCGTCGAGCATGGCGTCGTCCATGTTGACGTCGATCATCTGGGCGCCGTTGGTCACCTGGTCGCGGGCGATGCCGAGGGCGGCGGTGAAATCGCCGTCGCGCACCAGTTTGGCGAACTTGGCCGAGCCGGAAACGTTGGTGCGCTCGCCGATGTTGACGAAGCCGGGCACCGCGCCGAAGTTCAGCGGCTCCAGGCCGCTGAGGCGGCAATGCGGCTCGCGTTCCGGAATCTTGCGCGGCGGCACGTCGGCGACGGCGGCGGCGATCGCGCGGATGTGCTCGGGCGTGGTGCCGCAGCAGCCGCCGACCATGTTGACGAAGCCCGAGCGGGCGAATTCGCCGAGGTGCTCGGCCATGTATTCCGGGGTGTCGTCGTAGCCGCCGAATTCGTTCGGCAGCCCGGCGTTGGGATAGACGCTGACGTTGACCCCGGCGACGGCGGCGATCGCCTGCACGTGCTGGCGCAGCTCGCGGACGCCGAGCGCGCAGTTGAAGCCGACGCAGAGCGGCCGCGCATGCGCCACCGAGTTCCAGAATGCCTCCGCCGTCTGGCCGGATAGCGTCCGGCCCGAGGCGTCGGTGATGGTACCCGACACCATCACCGGCAGGCGGACCCCGTGGTCGTCGAAATACTTGTGGATGGCGTAGATGGCGGCCTTGGCGTTCAGCGTGTCGAACACGGTCTCGACCAGCAGCGCGTCGACGCCGCCCTCGACCAGGCCGTGTATCGCCTCGCCGTAGGCCGCGACCAGGCCGTCGAACGAGACATTGCGGAAGCCGGGGTCGTTGACGTCGGGCGAGATCGAGGCGGTGCGGTTGGTCGGCCCGATGGCGCCGGCGACGAAGCGCGGCTTGTCGGGCGTCTTTTTGGTGAAATCGTCCGCCGCGGCGCGGGCGAGGCGCGCGGCTGCGAAGTTGAGCTCGTGGACCAGCGCTTCGAGGCCGTAGTCGGCCTGGGCGATGGCGGTCGAATTGAAGGTGTTGGTCTCGATGATGTCGGCGCCGGCCTCCAGGAACCCGGCGTGGATTTCGCGGATCACCTCCGGCCGGGTGATGGAGAGCAGATCGTTGTCGCCCTTCAGGTCCCGCGCGTGGTCGGCGAAGCGCTTGCCGCGAAAATCGTCTTCGCCGAGGCGATAGCCCTGAATCATGGTGCCGAGCGCGCCGTCGAGCACCAGGATGCGTTCCCTGAACAGTTGCGCCAGCGGATCGGTCATGGTCAGGCGCCTTCGGCGGCGGCCCTGCCGGCGGCCGCGGCGGCCGGGCGGGCGCGGACGCCGAGGATGTGGCAGATGGCGAACACCAGATCGGCCCGGTTCATGGTGTAGAAGTGGAACTGGCCGACGCCCCCGGCGTTGAGCGCCCGGCACTGCTCGGCGGCGACGCTGGCGGCGACCAGCGCGCGGGTCTCCGGGTCGTCGTCGAGGCCGGCGAACAGGTCCGCCATCCAGCGCGGCACCGTGGCGCCGCACTTGGCGCAGAACTGCGAGACGCGGGCAAAGTTCATCACCGGCAGGATGCCCGGGATGATCGGCACCGCGATGCCGGCCTTTCGGGCGCGTTCCAGGAACCGGAAGTAGACGTCGACGTCGAAGAAGAACTGGGTAATCGCCGCCGACGCGCCGGCGTCGATCTTGCGCTTCAGGTTGTCCAAATCGGCGACGGCGCTGCTCGCTTCCGGGTGGACCTCCGGGTAGGCGGCGACGCTGATCTCGAACGGCGCCACCCGCTTCAGCCCGGCCACCAGGTCGGCGGCATAGGCGTAGCCGCCGGGGTGCGGCACGTACCGAGGCGCGTCCTCGGGCGGATCGCCGCGCAACGCCACGATGTGGCGCACGCCGGCATCCCAATAGTCGCGCGCCACCTCGTCGATCTCGGCGCGGCTGGCGCCGACGCAGGTCAGGTGCGCCGCCGGCTCGAGGTCGGTCTCGCAGCGGATGCGGTAGACCGTGGCATGGGTGCGCTCGCGGGTCGAGCCGCCGGCGCCGTAGGTCACCGACACGTAGGCCGGGTGCAGCGGCGCCAGACGCTGGATGCACGCCCACAGGGTCTGGTTGGCCTTTTCGGTCTTCGGCGGAAAGAACTCGAACGACACGGTTACGTCCTTCGGCAGCGGCGCCGACACCGCCAGCCGCGACGATTCCCCGCGGCGATGCGCGGGAACCGGCTTGCCGTGCGGATCGCGCTTGCGCGTGCTCATGGCGCGCGTCCCTTCCGCCGCGGTTCGGCGGGCTTCTCCGCCGTCCACACCACGACCGTCAGCGGCTCGCCGGCCAGGTGCTGGGTGTCCACCGGCGTCAGCCCGGCGCGGATAAGCCAGGCGCCGATCTCGGCGTCGGCGAAGCCGAGCCGGCGATGCGCGTGCTCGTCGCGCAAGCCTTCCTCGCGGTGCGGCGCGAAATCGGCGATCAACAGCTTGCCGCCGGGCTTGAGCACGCGGGCGGCCTCGGCGACGGCGGCCGCCGGATGATCGAGGAAGTGCAGCACCTGGTGGATGGTGGCGACGTCGAAGGCGCCGTCGCCGAACGGCAGCCGATAGAGATCCGCCTGCCGCACCCGGCAATGCGCCAGCCCGGCGCGATCGAGGCGGGCGCGCCCGATCGCCAGCATCTCGCGCGACAGGTCGATGCCGAGCCCGCGCGCGGCGCGCGGCCCCAGCAGTTCGAGCATGCGCCCGGTGCCGGTGCCGATGTCGAGCAGGGTGTCGATGCCGTCGGCCGGCAGCAGGCGGCCGATCACCCGCTCGACCTCGCCGTCGTCGACGTGCAGCGAGCGCAGGCGGTCCCAGCGCGCCGCGTTGCGGCGGAAATAGTCGGCGGCTGCCTCGGCGCGGGCGCGCTTGACCTCGGCCAGCCGGTCGCCGTCGCGGGCCAGCACCGGATCGCCGTCGCCCGGCAGCAGCCCGGTGAGGCTGCGCACCACCGCCGCGCCCGAGCCGTCCTCGGCCAGCCGATGAAACATCCAGCTGCCCTCACGGTGGCGGATCAGCAGTCCGGCCTCGACCAGCAACTTCAAGTGCCGCGAGATGCGCGGCTGGCTCTGGCCGAGGATGCGCGCCAGCTCGCTCACCGTGAGTTCGCCCTCGGCCAGCAGCGCGACGATGCGCAGCCGGGTCGGCTCGGCGGCGGCGCGCAACGCCGCCAGCAGGCCGTCCATGCGGCTGTCGGCGCGACCGGCGGCGCCGCTTTCGACGCCTCGGGAACGTGCCCGGCGGCGCGGCGTTTCAAGCTTTGTTAAAGACATAAAGATATCTTTATATCTATTGCCGAACCGGACGCAAGCGGATTTTTCCGGCGCCAATTCGCCGTCGTCCGGCGAGCGCCCTGGGGTCCGGGTGTGGCATTTTCGCCACATTGCCCGGGAGGCCCTGCGGTCCGGGGCCTGCCGCTTCTGGTCAGCGGGCGGCTGGCGTGTTATTTGCTTGCTTCAGGCGATTCGTCTGTCGACGGACGACGATAGCGAGTCTGGAATGCCCAGCGGCGCGCCAGATTTAGTGGGTGAATTTTAAGATACCGCAATTGATCGTGGCTAAATGATTGCATCCGTGCGCCGGAAACAGCCGTCCCGAGCCATCCTAATCGTGGCGGCGCTGCTGATTTTGACCGCCGGCTGCGCCACCGCGCCGAACCCGGCCGACCGCGAGGCGACGGCGGAATTCGCCGCCGTCAACGATCCGGCCGAGCCGACCAACCGCGCCGTGTTCGCGGTCAACCGCGGCCTCGATTCGGCGATCCTGAAGCCGCTGGCGACGGTGTATCGCGATGTGCTGCCGAAGTTCTTCCAGGACCGGATGAACGATTTGCTCGACAACCTGCGGTCGCCGGTGATCTTCGTCAACGACCTGCTGCAGGGCGAGATCGACCGCGCCATCGCCACGCTGGCACGGTTCGTGGTCAACTCCACCTTCGGGCTCGCCGGCCTCAACGACATCGCCACCGACATCGGCATGGAGGGTCACGACGAGGACTTCGGCCAAACCCTGGCGGTATGGGGCGTGCCCGACGGCCCCTACGTGATGCTGCCGCTGTTCGGGCCGTCGAACCCGCGCGATACCGTCGGCCTCGTCGTCGATTTCCTGGTCGATCCATTCAACCTCTGGGCCGGCAACACCGGCCGCGATTACGCCATCCTGTCGCGCGCCGGCGCGCGCGGAATCGACCAGCGCGCCATCTATATGGAGGCCCTCGACGACATCGAGCGCACTTCGCTCGACTATTACGCCTCGATCCGCAGCCTGTATCGCCAGCGCCGCGCCGAGGAGATCCGCAACGGCAAACCGTCCGCCAACATGCCGGCACCGGGCCTGAGCCAGGCGCCCGCCGACCGCGGCGCGGCGACGCCCGACCGGGTGATGCCGACCCAATAGCCATGCTCTCCCGGCGTTCCAAGCTGGCCCCTCTGGGGGTTTTCATCGCGATTGCGTTCCTGCTGGCGGCGCCGGCGGGCGCCAACGAGTTCGAGCAGCGGACGGAAAAATTCATCGTGTCGCTGGCGCAACAGGCGATCGAATCGCTGGCCAAGCGGGACGTCCAGCGGGACGAGCGGATCAGGCGCTTCCGCGTGATGTTCAACGACCATTTCGCGGTCCACGCGATCGGCCGGTTCGTGCTCGGTCGCCACTGGCAGCAGGCGACCGACGAGGAACAGGCGGAATACCTGGTGTTGTTCGAGGACCTGATGGTGGTGTCGTACGTCGACCGGTTCCAGAAATACGCCGGCGAGAACCTGCGCGTCGTCAAGAGCCGCGTCGAGGGCGACAAGACCGCCACCGTCTTCACCGAGATCGTCCGCCCCGAAGCCGGTCAGCCGATCCAGGTGATCTGGCGGATCGGCGCCAAGGGCGAAGCGCTGAAGGTTCTCGACGTGTTGATCGAAGGCACGTCGCTGAGCCAGACGCTGCGCGCAGACTTCGGCTCGATCATCAGCCAGCGTCAAGGCAAGGTCGCCGGCCTGATCCACGAAATGCGCCTGAAGACGGCGGAATTGAAGCTACCGGCCAAGAACTGACGATCCGGCCGCGTGGCGGCCGGCACACCAAGCCAGAATCCGTCCAGCCGTTGTGATCATGCTCCGGCGTAATCCCGGGGCATCCAGTCTGTCGGGACCCTGGATCGCCCGGGCTGCGCCGGGCGATGACGATTGGAGGGATGGCGAGGCCGGTTCCTCAGGCACGCCCGTCATGCCCCGGCGCAGCCCGGCGCATCCGGCACTTTACCGCTTCAGCGGCTTGTACTTGATGCGATGCGGCTGGTCGGCGTCGGCGCCGAGGCGTCTGCGCCGGTCGGCCTCGTAGTCCTGGTAATTGCCCTCGAACCATACCACCCGGCTCAAGCCCTCGAAGGCGATCATGTGGGTGGCGATGCGGTCGAGGAACCAGCGGTCGTGGCTGATGACGACGACGCAGCCGGCGAATTCGGTCAGCGCGTCCTCGAGTGCCCTGAGCGTCTCGACGTCGAGATCGTTGGTCGGCTCGTCGAGCAGCAGCACGTTGGCCCCCGATTTCAGCATCATCGCCAAGTGCACCCGGTTGCGCTCGCCGCCGGACAGCTGACCGACCTTCTTCTGCTGGTCGGCGCCCTTGAAGTTGAACTGCGCCACATAGGCGCGGCTCTGCATGGTGCGCGTGCCGAGCTTCATCTCGTCGAGCCCGCCGGAGATTTCCTGCCACACGGTGTTGTCGGGGTTCAGCCTGTCGCGCGACTGGTCGACGTAGCCGAGCCGGGCGGTATCGCCGATGCGCAACTTGCCGCCGTCCGGCTTTTCGGCGCCGGTGATCATGCGGAACAGGGTCGTCTTGCCGGCGCCGTTGGGGCCGATAACGCCGACGATGCCGCCCGGAGGTAACTTGAAACTAAGGTCCTCGATCAGCAGCCGGTTGCCGTAGCCCTTGCGCAACTGCTCGGCCTCGATCACCAGGTCGCCGAGGCGCGGGCCCGGCGGAATTACGATCTGGGCGGTGCCCATCTGTTGCGCCTCGGCCTGGGCAAGCAGCGTATCGTAGGCGCTGATGCGCGCCTTGGCCTTGGCCTGGCGGGCGCGCGGCGAGGCGCGGATCCATTCCAGCTCGTGCTTGAGCGTGCGCTGGCGGGCCGATTCCTCGCGCGACTCCTGGGCCAGCCGCTTCTCCTTCTGCTCCAGCCACGCCGAGTAATTGCCCTCGTACGGAATGCCGTGGCCGCGATCGAGCTCGAGGATCCAGCCGGTGACGTTGTCGAGGAAATAGCGGTCGTGGGTGACGATCATCACCGTGCCGTCGTAGTCCTTGAGGAAGCGCTCGAGCCAGGCCACCGAATCCGCGTCCAGGTGGTTGGTCGGCTCGTCGAGCAGCAGGATCTCGGGCTTCTCCAGCAGCAGCCGCGCCAACGCCACCCGTCGCCGCTCGCCGCCCGAGATCTTGGTCACGTCGGCGTCGCCGGGCGGGCAGCGCAGCGCGTCCATGGCGATCTCGATGGTGCGGTCCAACTCCCAGCCGTCGACGGCGTCGATCTTCTCCTGCAACGCGCCCTGCTCGGCCAAGAGCTTGTTCATGGCGTCGTCGTCCATCGGCTCGGCGAAGCGTTGGCTGATCTCGTTGAAGCGGTCGAGCATCGCCTTGACCGCGGCCATGCCTTCCATCACGTTGCCCTCGACGTCCTTGCTCGCATCGAGCTGCGGTTCCTGCTCCAGGTAGCCGACGCGCACGCCGTCCGCCGCCCACGCCTCGCCGCCGAAATCCTGGTCGCGGCCGGCCATGATCTTGAGCAGCGTCGACTTGCCGGCGCCGTTGACGCCGAGGACGCCGATCTTGGCGTCGGGGAAAAACGACAGCGTGATGCCCTTCAGGATATCCCGGCCGCCGGGGAAGGTCTTGGTCAGGTTCTTCATCACGTAGGAGTATTGGTAGGAAGCCATCGGGCGTCTCCGCGGGAACCCGCAGCCGGCCGGGCTGCAATACAGGCCGGGGCGGGGCAGGGCGCCCACTTGATAACGCGATCCGCCGGCTTCCGCAACGCGCAGCGGCCTTGCGGTCCCGGGCCGTCGTGCCGCCCCGGCGGCGCGCCGCCGGCGGGCATGATGCCGGCGGCAAACGGTGCTACACTGTCGGGCGCCGTCGACAACCGGTCGTCCACGGTGATGATCGCCGGGAGCCGCCGCGGCCAATGGGGCGGCCAATGGGGCGGCCAATGGGACGGCCGGGCGACGGCCCGGGAGGCTCCGGGAGGAAATCCGATGACCAAGAGCGTGCTGGTGGTGGAGGACGAGCCGAACATCATCCTGTCGCTGGAATTCCTGGTCAAGGAGGCGGGCTACACGGTCAAGGTCGCCCGCGACGGCGAGGAGGCGTTGCGGGCGGTCGCCGAAGACCGGCCCGACGTGATTCTCCTCGACGTGATGATCCCGAAGCGAGACGGCTACGATGTCTGCCAAACCATCCGCGCCAACCCGGCGTGGAAGGACATTCGCATCATCATGCTCACCGCCCGGGGCCGCGCGGCGGAGCGCGAAAAGGGCATGGCGCTCGGCGCCGACGACTACATCACCAAGCCGTTTTCCACCCGCGAACTGACCAGCCGACTGAAGCAGATTCTGGGCTAAAAAGCCGGGCGGCGGGCAACCGCGCCGCCGGCGGAAAACGAGCCGGACACATGACCCCGCGCGTTTTGATTTCGCTGACGTTTGCCGGACTGATCGTCGCGCTCGCCGCGCTCGCCGGCTGGTTCGCGTGGTCGATCGGCGCCAGCGAGGCGCCGCAGCAGGCTTTACGCGAGACGGCGCTGGTCTACAGCATCGGCGCGGCGTTGGCGGCGGTCGTTCTGCTCGGCGCCGCCTGGGCCATGCTCGACCGGGGGCTGGCGGCGCCGCTGACGATGCTGGCTCGCGACATCGAAACCGCTGCCCGCGTCGACACCGAGCATCCGGTGGCACTCGCCGGTTCCGATCGCCTGACCGAATTGACGACGGCGGTGGCGGCGATGATGCACGAACTCGCCGATGCCCGTCGCCGGGCCGCCGACACGGTGGCCGATGCGAGCCGCCGCGCCGAGAGCGAGAAGGGCCAGCTCGAAACCGTCCTCCGCGACCTTCACGAAGGTGTCATCGTGTGCAACCTCAACCACCAGATTCTGCTCTACAACCGGCGCGCGCTCGAACTGCTGCACATGACCGGCGAGATGGGGCTCGGACGGTCGCTGTTCACGGTGATGAACCGCCAGCCGTTCCTGCATGCGGTCGAGATCCTGAGCGACCGCCTCGGCGGCGGACACGCGGCGGAGCCGGGCGATGAGCCGATGCCGGACGCCACCCAGCCATTCATGGCCACCACGTCCGACGGCCGCACCACCTTCGAGGGCCGGATGCGCCTGGTCCTCGACGCCGACCGCGAGGCGACCGGCTACGTCATCACCTTCGAAGACAATTCGCGCCGGCTGGCCGCGCTCGGCCGCCGCGACCATCTGCTGAACGAGGCCACCGAGGGCCTGCGCCAGCGGGTCTCCAGCCTGGCCGCCGCGGCCGAGACCCTGGAGGCGTTCCCGGCGATGGCGGCCGGCAAGCGACAGGCGTTCGAAAAAGTGGTGTTCGACGAGACCCGCCACCTCAGCCGGCGACTGGACGCGCTCGCCGCCGAGTACCGCGAGCTGGTCACCGGCTCGTGGCCGACGACCGACGTCTATTCCGCCAACCTGCTGAACGGCGTCGTGCGGCGGATGCGCGACGACCGGGGGATTGCGGTGGTGATGACGGGTCTGCCGTGCTGGCTGCACGGCGACAGCTACACCCTGGTCGAGCTTCTCGACCACCTCATCGCACGGGTGCGCGAGGCGGCCGGCGCCCGAGAGCTCGATATCGAGGCGGTGCCCGGCGACAACTGCGTGTATCTCGACATCATTTGGAAAGGTCCGGTGATCCCGGCGGGCGAGCTGGACGCGTGGCTCGGCGCGACGCTGACCGGCGCCTGGGGCGCGCTGACCGCCCGCGACGTCCTCGACCATCACAAGACCGAGCTGTGGAGCCAGCCCCATCGCGACGGATACGCGCGCCTGCGGTTGCCGCTGCCGTCGGCGGTCGGCGCGTCGTCGAAAGGCGATCGTCGGCGATTGCCGTCGCGGCCGGAGTTCTATGACTTCGACCTGCTCCGCAGTCAGATGTATTCGGGCGCGCTCGGCCGGCGGCCTCTCAAATCGTTGAGCTTCGTCATCTTCGACACCGAAACGACGGGACTGAAGCCTTCCGAGGGCGACGAAATCATCGCGCTGGCCGGCGTGCGGGTCATCAACAGCCGCATCCTGACCGGCGAATCGTTTTCCCATCTCATCGACCCCGGGCGCGACATCCCAAAGAAATCCCGACGATTCCACGGCATCACCGATGAAATGGTGGCGGGAAAGCCGTCCATTCGGGAGGTGTTGCCGGCGTTCAAGAGGTTCGTCGGCGACTCGGTGCTGGTCGCCCACAATGCCGCGTTCGACATGAAGTTCCTGAAGCTGAAGGAGGCCGCGGCCGGAGTCGCGTTCGACAACCCGGTGCTGGATACCCTGCTGCTGTCGGCCTATCTGCACGACCACCGGACGGACCACACGCTGGATGCCATCGCCGAGCGTTTCGGCGTCGAAGTTCGCGCCCGGCACACCGCGCTTGGCGATTCCCTGGTGACCGCGGCAGTTTTTTTGCGCATGATCGAGGTGCTGGAGGCGCGCGGCATCGCCACCCTCGACCAGGCGCTGGCGGCGGCCGGTTCGATGACCGAAATCCGCGCCCGCCAGGCGGAATTCTAGGACGCCTGTCGCCGCCGGCCGCGGCTTGGCGCGGGCGGCGGGATAGGCGAAGGAGCGGACCATGAAAGGGTTGGAACCGAAAAGCGCCCAGATCGGGGCCTTGGTCATGCTCGGCATGGTGCTGTTCAACCCGCCGCTGCTCGAGGTCTTCAATGCCGGCGCGACGCGCATGGTGGGCGGCGTGCCGTTGCTGTTTTTTTACCTGTTCTTTGCCTGGGCGGTATTGATCGGGTTGATGGCCTTCGTCATCGAACGCCGGCCGCGCGTCGGCGGCGAGCGGACCGCCGTGCCGAAGAGGCGCGATCCGGGCAAGGCCGATTGACGGGGAAATCGGCGGGGGAAGTTAAGGGGGATTGCGGACCATGCTGCCGGGCTGGCTGATACTGGCGACCTCGTTTGGGTATTTGTGCGTGCTGTTCGCCATCGCCTATTACGGCGACAAGCGGGCGGACGAAGGCCACAGCCTGATCGCCAATCCTTATACCTACGCGCTGTCGATCGCGGTCTATTGCACGTCGTGGACGTTCTATGGCAGCGTCGGGCGCGCCGCCTCCAACGGCATCGACTTCCTGCCGATCTATCTCGGCCCGACGTTGATGTTCGCGCTCGGCTGGTTCGTGCTGCGCAAGATCCTGCGCATCAGCAAGTTTCACCGCATCACCTCGATCGCCGACTTCGTATCCTCCCGTTACGGCAAGAGCCATCTGCTCGGCGGCCTGGTGACGGTGATCGCCGTGGTCGGCATCATGCCCTACATCTCGCTGCAGCTGAAGGCGGTGTCGACCAGCTTCAATGTTGTGCTGCATTACCCCGATATCGCCTCGCCCAGGGGCATCGGCTACGTGACGCTGTTCGGCGACACTGCGTTCTACGTTGCGATGGTGCTGGCGGCGTTCGCGATTCTGTTCGGCACCCGCCACATCGACGCCACCGAGCATCACGAAGGCATGGTCGCCGCCATCGTCTTCGAATCGGCGGTAAAGCTGATTGCTTTCCTGGCGGTCGGTGGTTTTGTCGCCTTTACGGTATTCGACGGCTTCGCCGATCTGTTCGCGCAAGCGGCGGCGGTTCCCGAAGTGCAACGACTGATGTCGTTCGAAGCGGCGGGCAGCAATTGGGTGACGCTGACGATGCTTTCCATGGTCGCGATCATCTGCCTGCCGCGGCAGTTCCAGATGGCGGTGGTCGAGAACGTCGACGAGAGCCACCTGAACAAGGCGATCTGGCTGTTCCCGCTGTATCTGTTCCTGATCAACCTGTTCGTCCTGCCGATCGCCTTTGCCGGCCGGCTGAGCTTTCTCGACGGGCACGTCGACGCCGACACCTACGTGCTGGCGCTGCCGATGGCCCATCATCGCCCGTGGCTGGCGTTGTTTGCCTATATTGGCGGGCTGTCGGCGGCAACCGCCATGGTGATCGTCGAAACGGTCGCGCTCAGTACTATGGTTTGCAACGACTTGGTGGTGCCGGTGCTGCTGCGGGTGCCGTGGCTGCGCCTGGCGGACCGCAAGGACCTGTCGCGGTTGTTCTTGCGCATCCGCCGCGGCGCCATCGTGTTCATTCTGCTGCTCGGCTATCTCTATTTCCACTTCATCGGCGGATCCTACGCGCTGGTCACCATCGGACTGGTGTCGTTCGCGGCCGCCGCCCAGTTCGCGCCGGCGATTTTCGGCGGCATCTATTGGAAAGGCGGCACCCGACGCGGCGCCCTCGCCGGCCTCAGTCTCGGCTTCCTGGTGTGGATCTATACCCTGCTGTTGCCGGCGTTCGCCCTATCGGGCTGGCTGCCGGCCGATTTCACCGCCGCCGGCGCGTTCGGGCTGACGTTCCTGAAGCCCTATGCGCTGTTCGGCCTCGAAGGGATGGATCACATCTCGCACGCGCTGTTCTGGTCGATGCTGCTCAACATCGGCGCCTACGTCGCGGTGTCGCTGGTCGACCGGCCGAGCCCGACCGAACGCATCCAGGCGACGCTGTTCGTCGAGGTCTTCCGGCAAACGAGCGGCGAGTCGGGAACGCGGCTGTGGCGCGGCTCGGCCACGGTCGAAGACCTGCGCACCCTGGTCGAGCGCTTCCTCGGCCACGGCCACGCCGAGATCGCGTTTGCCGCTTACGCCCGCCGCAATCGGATCGATCTGAATTCAATGGGGGAAGCCGACGGCGATTTGGTGCAGTTCGCCGAACGACTGTTGGCCGGCGCCATCGGCGCCGCCTCGGCGCGCGCGATGGTGGCCTCCGTCATCAAGGGCGAGGGCGTGAGTCTCGACGAGATCATGCAGATCCTCGACGAAACTTCGCAGGTGCTGGAATACAGCCGGCAATTGGAGCAGAAGTCGAAGGCGCTGGAGGACGCCACGGCGGAGCTGCAGGCCGCCAACGAGCGGCTGAAGGAGCTCGACCAATTGAAGGACGAATTCCTGTCCACCGTCACCCACGAACTGCGCACGCCGCTGACTTCGGTGCGATCGTTTTCCGAGATTCTCTACGACACGCCCGATTTGAAGACCGAGGAGCGCCAGAAGTTCCTCGGCATCATCATCCGCGAGAGCGAGCGCCTGACGCGATTGATCAATCAGGTTCTCGACCTGACCAAGATCGAGGCCGGTCGCATGGACTGGCAGATGGGCAAGGTCGACCTGAAGGCGGTGATTGAAGACGCCATCGCCACGCTCAGTCACCGCTTCCAGGAACGCTCGATCGCGCTGCGAAGGGAGCTGCCTGAAAACGTGCCGGCGGTGATGGGCGACCGCGACCAGTTGATGCAGGTTGTGATCAATCTGCTCAGCAATGCCGAGAAGTTCTGCCGGCCGAAGACGGGCAACGTCGTGGTTTCCCTGAAGGTCGGCCCAGACGAGATTGTCGTCAGCATCAGCGATAACGGTCCCGGCATCGCCCTAAAGGACCAGGAATTGATCTTCGAAAAGTTCCATCAGGTGTCGGACGGCACCACCGGCAACCCCACCGGTTCGGGGCTGGGGCTGGCGATCTCGCGCAAGATCGTCGAGTATTTCGGCGGCCGCATCTGGGTTGCCAGCGACATCGGCAAGGGCGCGGTTTTCTCGTTCGCCATCCCGCTCCGCCGCGCCGCCGCGCCGCGCGCCGTCGGTCGCGCCTGAGACGCCGAAAACCGCGCGGACCCTAGGCGCCACCCGAATAGGTCGACGGCGAAAACAACTCGCCCGTCAGGTCGCTTTGCAGGTGTTTGCGGACCGTCCGAATGGCCTTGAAGCCTTCGACCAGGATGTCGCGCTCGCGTTCGCTCAGGCTTTCCGGGGCCACGTAGTTGGATACCGGCTTGCCGGCTCCGTAGTCGCGGAGCTGCTGGCGCAGCAGCAGGCGCGCGATGTGCCCGAACGCGCCGGCCAGATAATCGTGCTCGTCGGCGCTCAGCAGTCCCTTGGTTTTCAACGCGTCCATCCGGCCGAGGGTGGCGGTTTCCGCGATCCCTTCGCGCAACGCCAACAGGCGGATGGTCTCCACCAGCGGCAGGGTGCCGGTGTGCTTGAGGTTCATCTGCCCCTTGAATTCCTGTTTTTCCTGTTCGGTGATGAAGCGCCCGAACCACCCGAGCGCCACCCCGTGATCGGCGTCGTCCTCGTACATTTGGCGCAGGAACGCATGGTTGCCGCGGATGCTGGCGGTGACGAAACCGCGCAACTCGTCGGCCATCGCGCGTTCACCCGCGACGCAGCGGAAATCGAAGAAGATGTCGCACAGCCGGATCATCGTGGTGTTGCGCCTGTGGCTCCACAACCGCACCTGCGCCTTCCACTGGGAAAGGGTCTTCCGCCACAACGGATTGGTGGCCATCACGTAACCCTTGCATTTCGGCAGGCCCACCGCGTCGAGATCGCGGGTCATCCGTTCCGCCAGCTCGATGAACCAGGCGTCGATCTCGCCATGACGGCGATCCGGATAGTCGGCGAGGATCATGCCGTTGTCCTGGTCCGGGAACAGGAAATTCTCGCCGCGTCCGCCGGACCCCATGACGATCACCGAAAAAGCGACCGGCGGCGCCCCCATCCGTTCGTCGGCCATGGCCGCAAGGTTGAGATCGACGATGCGGCTGTAGATATCGTTGTTGATGTGGCTCAGCAGCGCCTGAATCTCGTTCGCCGGCAGGTTCTCGTCGAGCAGTTGTTGCGCCAGCTCGGCTTGCGCCGCTTTCACCTGCTTCAGGCCATCGATGCTGGAATCCCGGCTCAGCGCGTCGATCTGGCCCATCAGCGTCTCCGAGGCGACCGCCAGGGCGTCGTGCAGATTGAGGATGCCGACCGGCTTTCCCGCGTCGTCGACCACCGGCATGTGGCGCAATCCGGCGCGGCGCATGCGGGCGATGGCGAAATACAGGTATTCGTCGGCGCCGATCGTCAACACCGGCGCCGTCATCACCGTCGCGACAGCGGCGGCGGCGGCGCTTTTGAAGGCGGCGCGGCGGGTAATATCCTGTTCGGTGACGATGCCGACCACCTCGCCCCGGGGGCCGGTGACGATCGCGCTCGAGGCTTTGCGGCCGGCCATTTGCCCGACGGTGTCGCCGAGCGACGTGCCGGCCGGCACCGCCAGCCGCAACCGGCCCATGAAGTCCTTGACCAGTTTGCCGAAGATGGCGGTTCGCGACTGCATTGGCATTCCGTTTTGCTGGCGCTTTCCGTTTGCAATCGCGGCAATATTGCACAATACGCAGCCGCTCCGGACACAATTAACGATCCTTGCGGGTGCGTCGCGAGTTACGGACAATACCTCAACATTAACATTAACTAATGTTAAAAAATTCAATTAAATCAAATATTTTCGACTCATTTACCGGGCTTGATCACGGCCGGCATCAGTGCCCGCTCCCGGCCCTTGTCGAGCCGCGAATTGAGCGCGAAATTGGCGACTTCCGGTGCCTCCGGGCGGGTTCTACATGTTGTGTGAACGACGCCAAAATGGTATTAAAAGTACGACTCTGATTCGAGGGAATATCGGTCCCGTGGGTCGGAGGAAGCTGCGGACCAACAAAACCAATAAGATGCGGGGAACATGAGGGGCGTCGGGACTCGTCACAATTCTGTTCTGAATTTCCCTTGCCTAGCCGGCCCGGGCGTTTTGGGTCGGCGGCGTCCTGTTGGGAAACGGCGCTAAAAGGCCGCTAAGGCCGGGGGACAACAACCGTGATCCGTTTCAATTGTCCGCATCTCCGCGTCGCGGCGGGGATGGCACCGGAGGCTCCGGGCGTGCGGTTCAGGGCTCGGTTTCGACGGTGTCGACTCTAACCGGGACCGACAGATAGGGGAGATTAGTCTTGGAATCGAAAATTGTCTGGTTACTCATATTCGTAGTGCTCTACTGGGTCTACTGCATCTATTGGGGCTGGCGAAGCGCCCTGATGGCAAAGACCGCGAGCGACTACTTCATCGCCGGCCGTCGCCTGTCGCTATGGGTGTTCGTGCTGGCGGCTACCGCAACGTCCTTCTCGGGCTGGACCTTCATGGGCCATCCCGGACTGGTCTATCGGGACGGTTTCCAGTACGCCTACGCGTCGTTC